>Ga0326727_10012734_pt1 | contig 19032 bp, 11 predicted proteins | sample MB2enrmetagenome_FD_207643 | JGI IMG/M metagenome (GOLD analysis project Ga0326727, IMG submission 207643) | Lab enriched peat soil microbial communities from McLean, Ithaca, NY, United States - MB29MY | ecosystem: Environmental > Terrestrial > Soil > Wetlands > Peat | place: USA: New York...
TTGTCATAATCCCCACGGATCGATCAACGCCAAAATGCTCACCGTGCCCGATTCCAACCTGTGTCTCCGTTGCCATGCGCAAGTGCAGGGACCGGCGACCGGCGGGCAAATATTCATCGGAGGCCGGGATCACTCCAGCAGCCTTGCGTTGGGCAGTTGTTGGAGCGCCGGCTGCCACACGGCCGTTCACGGCTCAAACATCCATCCTATTCTGCTCTATTGAAGGCCAAGCTGAACACCGCGGCCCGGCTTGGACAGATCGGTCTGTGCCTGGCGGCGCCCCTCGCCGGCGTGGCCGTTTCAGGGGCCGACGTGGATATTTCAAAATTGCCGCCGACAGCGGCCGTCCAGATAGATTTCGCTCGGGACGTCAAGCCGATTCTGGAAACTACTTGCCTGCGGTGCCACGGGCCGGAGAAACCGAAAAGCAAATTCCGTCTTGATAACCGTGAAGCCGCCCTTAAAGGCGGGGAAGGGGGCGTGGACATACTGCCCGGCAACAGCGCCAAAAGTCATCTCATTCTTTACACCGCCTATTTAGTGGAAGATATGGAAATGCCGCCGATCGGAAAAGGCCGGCAACTTACCGCGCGGCAAGTATCCTTGTTGCGCGCCTGGATCGACCAAGGCGCGCTGTGGGATAATGCGGCGCGGAGCAACCAGGTCGAACTTACACTTGCACCCGTGTTTGGCGGGACGACGGTCAGCGGTGACAACCACAAATACAGGGAACAGTACTGGCAGAAAGACGGGCTGAATGGCGGGCTGGAAAAACTTGAGATGTTCGACCAAACCCGCCCGGATACCAAGACGGTGGTGGACGGCCATGTTTTGTTGGACGACTATAGCATCGCATTGACCGTGGATCGCGCTGATCTTGGCTTCATCCATTCGGGCTGGCAGCAGTATCGGAAATACTTTGATGATACCGGCGGCTATGAACCAGGCTTGCTTGAGTCGGCGCCGCGCCTGGGCGAGGACCTGCACCTGGATATCGGCAAGGCGTGGATTGACCTGGGCTTGACTTTGCCGGATTGGCCGCGAATGACGCTGGGTTATGAATATGATTACAGGCAAGGCGATAAAGCCACCACGGAATGGAACACAGTCGGCGGCGGCAACAACGCGCGCAACATCGGCCCCGCCAGCGAGGCGATCAATGAGGGCGTGCATATCATCAAATTTGATCTGGACGATGACATCAAAGGAGTCAGGATTGAAGAACGTTTTCGCGGCGAGTTTTACAACTTCAAGACCGCAAGCAGCAACACCGTCCTCAGTCAGGGGCCGCAAATCGTAAACGAAGGGACGACTTACTTTCAGGGAGCCAACACCATCCGGCTGGAAAAGAAATTCGACGACTGGCTGTTCGGCTCGGCCGGTTATCTTTATAGCAAACTGAACGCCGATTCGACGTTTCGACTGGACGACACGACGCTTCTGGAACAGGCCGCCATTCCGCGGATCACGCTGGAAAAGGAGTCGCACGTGGCCAACCTCAACGGCCTGATTGGCCCGTTCGATGGCCTGAGCATTTCCACCGGGGCGCAGGCGGAATGGAGCCGGCAGGAAGGAATGGGCGCCGGAATCGTTGAACAACAGATCACGACCGTGCCTGTGAGCAATTCCATCGTTCCATTCAACGTGGCGTCGGACTACGAGGAAAGCTCATTTCAAGAGAGCCTGGCCCTGCGCTACTCGAAAATCCCATTCACGGGCCTCTTTGCCGAAGCCCGCCTGGAGCAGCAATCGATCGGTCAATCGGATCAGTTTTCGGCCGCGCAGGACATACTCAACAAGGCGGTGTTTCAGCAGCAAACGGAGTTTTCCAGCCAGTCCAGCGATCTCCGGGTCGGCTTCAACACCTCGCCCTGGCGCACGGTTTCCTTCAGCGCGCACTATCGTCGTTATGAAGACGACAGCCACTATGATAGCGCCCCGCTTATCCAACCCGTCGTCACCGCCTATCCCACGTTCATCCGCGCCCGCGATCTCCTTACCGATGAAATCGAAACCAAACTGGTGTTGCATCCCACCCCCCGCGTGCAAACGACCATTACGTATCAATACGATACGACCGACTACCACGTGACCACGGCCCCTTATGTTTCATTCGGCAACGTCATTTCTCCGGGCGGCCAACTCCTTGCGGGCGAGGAACATTCCCAAACCGTCTCCATCAGCACCACGCTAACACCCACCCGGCGCGTTTATTTCACCCCCGCCTTTTCGTACCAAACCTCCGAGACGGACACGGCGGCTGACGCCTCGCCGGCTGTGGTGCCCTACCGTGGGGATGTTTACAGCCTCACCGCCAGCGCCACTTATGTGTTGACGCGGACCAGCCAGTTATTCACGGGCTATGCCTTCTCCGATGCCGATTATGCCCAGCACAACTTCGCTGGCGGCCTGCCCTTGGGAATTGATTACGAGCGACAGAGTGTTCAGGCGGGATTGTCGCGCCGTTTCGGCACGAACGTCTCGGTCAAGTTGCAATACCGCTTCGACAGCTATAACGAGCCCAGCAGTGGCGGCGCCCCCAATTACCGTGCGCACTCGGTCTTTCTCACCCTCACCTGCAAACTGCCCTGATTCAGATGAGCGAGCTTAAATCAGCTCACAAGGGCAGCGCGCTGTATTCGACGGAGAGGGTGGCGCTTTTGCCGGCGGGAAGGGTCAAGCGGTTGTCGGCCACGTTGCCGGACTCCACGCAGACCATGCGCTCGAACTCGTCGCCTCCAAAATCGGGCATCTGCTCGGCCTTGTCCACCCAGGGGTTCCAGAGGACGGTGGACAAGGAACCGGACTTGTCGATGCGAATGCGCCGGCCCAGTTTGGAATCGTGGATCTCGACCGGCGCCGTGGTGTCCAGATAGATGCGGTCGGTTTCGCGGGAGATTTTGAGGTGCTCTGAGTGTTCGGTTTTGCGGGCGAAGTTCTCGGTCTTGTCGAGGTAATCGGCTCCCTTCAAGCCGGTGATGGATATGGCGGCGATGTCGCCGACGTTGAAATAGGCGTGGAGGCAGTTTTCAAAAGTGAAATCCTGGTCCTCAGAGGCGTTGGCGATGATCAAACGGGCGGCCAGCGTTTTGCCGACCGTCACCCAGTAGTCGGCCGTAAACTTGGGAAACAGGGCGGCCGAGGGCGATTCGGGCAGAGACAGGCGCAAGGACACTTCGCCGGTGGACAACTGGGATACCTCGCGCAATTCCCAAGATTGAATGCGGGCAAAGCCATGCGCCGATTCACCTTCGCGCGGTCCGAACCACGGAAAAATCACCGGGATGCCGCCGCGAATGGGAGTGCCCTCGTTAAAGCGGCTGAGCTTGCTCATGAACAGCAGCGGCGCCTCGCCCTTGGTTTGAAAATGGGTGACGTGCGCCCCGTGCAAATAAATTTCGGTGTTGCTCCAGGCCGTATTAATTTCCAGTCTTTCCAGTTCGCCGTTGCCCTCTGAAAACACAACGCGCCCCGGAATTTCCAATTTTTTTTGCCATTGCGTCGTCGCCATAACCAAGTCGTCGGCAGTATGTATAACAAATGACGCCGCCGGAGAAAAGAGCAAAATCGGTCTTCTGCCGATGTCACTTTGAACCGGGTTGACAATCCATTTCAGCTTTTGGGATCGGGCGCCAGAAATTGCAGGCGCGAAAAGGCGGCGGGATCGAAGGTCGCCTTTCCGAAGTCGGGGCTGACGACGACCACGCCGTCGGGGCGCCAACTCAGCAACTCAAAGGTCACGACGCCGCCCTGGGCAAAGGTGGCGCGGACAGAGCCGGCGGCGGGTTTGAAGGGTTGCGAGCGAGCGCGCGCAAACTCGATCGCGTTGGCCCGCGTCAGAGCAATGGGCGTCATGCCGTTGGTGGTGAGGAGGGAGATTCGCCCGCGGGCGATGGTATCGACCGCGCCGCTGACCTTGGCCCCGGAATCGACCGAGACCGTGTCGTGTGCCGGGTCCTCCGTGGAAACCGTGTCGCCCTGGTCCAGCACGCCGTTCCATTTGGTGACGCGGAGGTTGCTTAATTTGACGGGAGAGGTGGAGTTCTGCACGAACCGCACCCCGGTGCCCTCGCCCACGAAACCGGCGGGATCAATCCAATCTCTGACCAGGGAGCCGTCGAGGTACAGAGCGATGCGACGGTCTTCCTTGCTGGCGCGGACACCGACGTGGACGCGGTCCTTGTTATTGAGAGAGGGGACGACGAGATCACCCAGCGTGCGCTGCGGTTCGTTTTTGCGGATCGGCCACAGTGTGATGAAGACGGAGTTTAGGAAGCGAAGGCTGTAGAACCCGCCGAAATCCGGCCCCTTGTCTTTTTCCGTCAACAGGATTGGCTGGAGGGAGTCGGTGTAAAGGGCAACCGCGAGGTTGAGGGTGCCTTTCCAAGCCAGGTCAAATTCAATGTCGGCCAAGGGCGGCAGTTTCACGTCGCGCGCGATGGAAGCGGGTTTGTCGGCGTAGAATCCCCCGTGGCGGTAAACCCAATCGCCGGCGTTGCCGCTGAAGGCCTCGACTCCCTTGCCCCGGGTCCAGCCGTCCATGCCGGTGATGCCGTCGAAGAGGGCCGGGGCGCGAGAAACAAAGGCGACGGACAGAACGCCCCGGCGCGGAAGCTGCAATAGGCCGGCATACCAGGTATCGAGGATCACGGTTTGGCGATCGCATGAAACGAAGTTGCCACTCAGGGCGTCGCCGTTGGCCAGGGTGATACTGCATGGAAAATCCAAATGGCGGGCGGGGCTTGATTGCTGGGGAAAATCGATCTGCAAAACCCTGTCCGCGTTGAAGTCGATTGGGTCGGAGACGTCGGGGTGTTGCCAGCGGACAAGGTCGGGGGGATCCACGGCAACCAATTTGCCGTAAAGGGTGTCGCCATTGCGGAAAAACAGGCAGTCGGAAGGCAGGTTGGTCAGCGGGGCCTGGGCGTGAACTGGCTGGGCCAGGAGCAGGGCCAGGCTGGCGACAAGATGGGGGGCTTTATTCATCCAACGAATCAAACTCCTTGTCTGCGACAGCGGTGCCCTCCCCTTTGGGGCGGTCCAGGTTGAACTCCATCTGGCGAATGGCGGCGGACTGCAAAGAGAGCGAGCCGAAGATCGGGCTTTGGCCGCAAACCATTTTGTCATCCCATCTTTCCAGTTGAAAGGAAAGGCTGCCGCCGCCGGGGAAATGAGCGCGCACGACCCAAGGCCCCGCCGTTGGAGAGGGGGCGCCGGCGCCGGCGAAGTTGATCTGGGTGACGCGCTCCAGGGGGATGTCCAGGACGGTGTCTCCAAGGGCCAGCGTCACCTTGCCGTTTTGAATTCCGGTGATCTTCCCCGCCGCGCGGTCGTGATTGATAAAATGGATCGAGTCGGTGTTGGCCGTTTCCACCGTGGTGTCCGGCTCGGAGGGGCCTTGCCACTGGCTGACCTTGAAATTGCCCAGCTTGAGCGTCGCGCCTGCCACGCCCTCCTGCTGAAAAACAAGGCCGGTGCCGAGCGCCTGAACAAGGCCCGGCTGAACGGCCGGAAAGCCGCCCTGGTCCTTCCAGGTTTTGAGCATGGTATTATTGACAAAAACCGAGACGGCGCCCTCCTGCCGGTTGCACTGGATGGCGGCGTGGATTTTCCCCTTCGATCCCGCGCCGGGCAGCGGGACGCCGCCGAAATTGCGCGGCAGGCCGATGGCCGGGGCGTGGCGCAGGCTGACTTGTTGGGAGGAGAACTCCAGCCAGTACGAATCGCGCCGCGTCTGCAGGTCGCTATAGACACCCACCAGCAATTGGAAGGGGCCGTTCCAGTCCAGATCGAATTCCACCGTCGCGGAATTGGTCAGGGACAAATCGCGGGAGAGGGTGCCCGGACCCGATCCGACGAAGCAGCCGTCGTGGTAGGACCAGCTTTGCGAAGCATTGTTGGCCACGGTCCATCCGCTGGCATCGTAAGGCCCCTCATAGACGATGGAGTAATTGCTGGAAAGAAAGGTGATCGAGCGTACCGCCGCCCGCGAGATGTTCATCGCCCCGCCGAACCAGGTGCGGAATCCAAGCCGCTCGGAATCCAAGGACGCAATCGACCCGAACAGATCGTCGCCGTTGGCAAAGCGCAGGTGGCACGTGGGCGCCAGGCTGACGGCGCGGGCGTGTGCGAAGCGGATAAAGTCAATGTGCGCCGGGCGGAAATGGATGGCCTGGCGGGCGTCGGGCTCTGCCCAAGTCAGGCCATGTTCCAGGTCCATGTTCCGGACCTGGCCGTGCAAGACAGAGCCATCGACAAACTCCAGGACGTCCTGAGGCGTCGGCGCAGACGGGGCGACCTGGGCGGCCCAGGCGGCTGCGCCAACAAGAACGGCGGCGCCCGCCAGCAACCCGCCGAGCACCGCGTTATCTTTCATAAATGGGCAGATAGCGATAGTTCAAAGCCAGCGACAAAAGGGAACCGGCGGTGGCAAAGGTGGCCCCGAATTGGCCGTCCCAATTGCCCTCCGCCGCCTGCGTGGCGCGCAGCGATGTGATGTTGTTCCGGTTCCAGCTTTGCCACAACTGGGGCGAGCCGTGGAAATAGGCCTGCGAGACGTAATAAAGAAAATACTGCGGATATTGCACGTCCGGCGGCGCGTTTTTGAGGAAATTAAAGGCGTTCTTGAAGGCGGCCGAGTCTTTTTCCTTGGCCAGCGCGAAAACGACGCAGGCGATGGCCGTGCGCGTGGCGTTGGGCGCGACGGGTGAAATATAGCCGATGCCCCCGTCGGCGGTCTGGCAGGAGAGATAGAAATTAAGGCCATTCTGGATGACGGGCTGGGGCACCGTGATGCCGGCATTGCGCGCGGCCAGCAGCGCCACCATCTGCGCCCCAGTGACGGTGGTGTCCGCGTCCTTGGCCTCCGGCGAATACCGCCAGGCGTGAAGGCTGTTCTCCGCCTGGGCGCTGACGATCAGGCGCACGGCCCGCTGCAACGCCGGCCCCAGGCGCGGATCGTCCACCGCCCCGTAGGACTCCGCCAGCGCCAGCGTGGCAAAGCCGTGATTGTACATGGACGGCCCAATGTAACCGGTCGCCGGGTCGGCATGTTTGACAAGGTAGTCCAGGCCGCGGTGAACGATGGTGTTGTAGGGGCCGAAATTGGGGTCGTCGCCATGCGCCAGCAAGCTCACGACCGCCAGGGCCGTCAGCGCGGGCTCGGTGCCGCGCGGTTCGTCGGGCCAATTGCCCTCGGTGCTCTGTGTGCGGGCCAGGTATTGCATCCCTTTGAGGTACATCTTATCGACGTCGGCCGCGACCGCGCCCGCCGAGCCGGTGTACAACTGCTGCGCGGGCGCGGCCAGGGCCAGCGTCAAGACGAATAGCGACGCGCTACTGGCTTTGTTCGATGCCATGATAATAATTCTCCAGCGCGTCGCGATATTCCGCCGGCGCATCCTCCATCACCCCGGTTGCCTGACGCACCTGGCGCGCCCCGGGGCCGCGTCCAGCCGCGTCGCCATCCAGTCGGCCGGCGTTGCGGCCGGTTGAGCCTCCGGCGCGATTCAAACCCGTGGCTGGACGGAAGGCGGCGGCTTCTTTGGCGTTGGCCGAATTGCGCATCATTTGCAGGAGGAATTGCATCTCCTCGTCGGAGCTTTTATCGCCCGAACTTTGCGACGGCTGCGGGCTGGGGCGCTGGGCTTGTTCATTGATGAGGTTGATCAGATCGGAAAGGTCCTCGATGGTGGCGACCTCGGCGGCGTCGGCGGGTTTGCCCGTCTCGGGCTGGCGCAGCAATCCGGCCACCGTTTTCATGGCGGCGGAACTCTGGCTGAAGGCCGTGTCCAGCGCTGATAAGGGGGTTTTTTGGCGAATCCGCTCCAAGTCATCGGACAACGTCGCCTGGCCGTCGGAGAGCGAGGCGGCGCGCTGTTTGTAATCGGGCGCCTGGGCTTTGTTCTGGTCGAGAACCGAAGTTTGGTCGCGCAGGGTGATCTCGTTTTCGCGCACGCGCAGCAGGGCGATCAACTGTTGGGTCAGGTCCATCTCTTTCTGGCCGCCGCTGGAACCGGAACCGCTGCCTTTGCTCTCCTGCTTCGGCTCCAAAGCATCGCTCCATTTTTGGAATCGCCCGGACCATTGGCCGAGGTTGTCGGAGGCCTCGATGCTCATGTTGTTATCAATCAACCCGCCCAGCCGCTCCAATTCGTCGGAGGCGCGCGTGGTCTTCATTTCCTGGCTGACGGCGCCGTAGTTGGTTTTCTGAGTGCGCTCGAAGAAGCGGCTGATTTCGCCCTGCAAGGTTACGGTTTCCTTTTGGGCCTCGGCCTGGTGGCGGGTGAGGCCGTATTCAAAGAGCTTCCATTTCTCCGGCAGGTCGCGCGGCAGCAAACCAATGGTGTCGGGCGCGGCTCCGACCAGCACGCCGCTGATGTCCTTTTCCTCCGAGCCAACTTTGCGCAAACGCTGGGACAGAGTCAGGGCCTGGAGATCGTCCATGTGCTGGTTGGCCTTGCTCTCCATTTTCTCCAGCTCGTTGAGGACATCCTGCGCCTTTTGCAGGGCGTCGGCCGTCTGTTGCGGTTGGGAGGCCGGGTTCTGTCGCGCCGATTGCATGGCGCTGGCCGCGTCCTGCATTTTGTTTTGGGACAACTGCCGCCATTGCTGAAGCGACTGGCTCCATTGGCGGATGGTTTCCGCGGTCAGGAGCGGGTTTTTCATCCCCTCGCGCAGCGCCCGCTCGCCTTGGCGCGACAGCTCGTCCAGGCGCGAGGCATTTTCCAACTGGTCATCCTTGCTTTGGCCCAGGCGCGTCGATTTTTGCGCTTCGGGCATTTTCTGGCTGTCCTTGACCTCGGCAAGGGCGGCGACAATTTTTTCCTGGAGACGGGTGACCTCCTCGACCTGGGCCATGACCGCCTCGAGTTGTTCGCGGACCAGTTCGGCGTGCGCTTCGGCGCTCAAAACATGAATGCGATAAATGCCGGTCAGCGCGCGGTCCCGCTCCGGCAGGTAATCGCGCGCGAAGGCCTGGAGTTCGACGGTCGAATCAGCCGGGATGCGAAACACGGCCGGGCTCCACAGGAACACTTTCTCGGTCGTCTTGATCCGCGGCGAGGGCGTTTGGGTTTTGATTTCCGTCGCCTCGATCTGTGTTGGCGGCGAGTCGGCCGTCAGGTCCCACATCAAGCCGTAATCGCGCACCCCGAAATCGTCGGTTGCCCGCACGCGGATGCGCAACACGTCGGAGGCAAGAACGGCCGTCTCGCGCGGCAAGTCCGGGATTTCCGGCGCGGGAGGGGCGTCCGGTTCCATGCGCACGGACAGCCGCAAGGGGACCGCGTTGCTCAGGCCGAGGTTGTCGCGCCAGTTAAAATCGAATTCCGCCGCTCCTTCGGGCTGAGTCGATTCGCTGCTGAAAGTGTCGCCGTCGATTTTGAGCGGCTTCGGCTGCTCGCCGGCGCTTTGCATCAGCGCCGCGCGCAAAGGGCGGCTGGTTTTGCCGTGAAAGGCGATGCGGCTGCCTTCGACCGCCAGGAGCGCGCCGCCGGGCAACCGCTCGGTTTGCGAGGGGTAGTGCAAGTAGTCCGGCAATTGAATGTCCGCGTCCAGTTCCTGCAACGAGGGGCGATAAGCCGGCAAGACTCTGACCTCCGCCAGCGCGTCGCCGACGCGCACCCGCAACGTCCCCTCCTCAACCTGGCCGGGAACGGTCAGGTGGAATGTTCCGCCCCTGACGGCGCTTTGGAGGGGAGGCTGGCGCGGCCACAGCGCGGAGACCCGCCCCGGTTTCCAAAACGAGCGGTAATGAACGGCCCCGTCCAGGTTGAACGGCTCGCCATTGGCCACGATCAACTCGCGCGGCAGTCCTTCCAAACTGACCAGGGTGTAGCGCGCGATCCCGGCGGTCGGGACGGCCCAGCGCAACAGTGCGTTCCAACCTGGCCGCGGCACTAGGGCAAACACCGCCAGAACACAGGCGGCCAGCCCGGCGGCGGCAAACGACATTTTCCGGGCGCGCGCCGCACTGACGCTTTGGCCAAAATCATAGCTCTTGGCCTCCGCAGCCACCTGGTGGATGGCCGCGTGGTAGAGGGCGGGGGAAAAGTTGGCAAAGTGCCGCTTTTCGCCGGCCAGTTCGACAATGCCCAGCAGGCGGTCGCCCAAGCGGCGGTATTTTTTTTGGACCAGAATGGCCAGGTCGCGCAGGTCGCGCCGCCGCCAAATCCAGCGCCGCGCCCAGAACAGGCTCGCGACCACGGCAATGGCCAACCCGCAGAGCAGGCAGCCGGTCCGCGCGGATTTGGGCGTGTCCCAGAAGCGATCGGAAACGAAAAGAACCAGAAACGACAGCAGCAGCCCGCCCGCGACCGAGCAAAGAGCGAGAGCGGTCTCCACGCGCCACAGGCGGCGTTCGACCTGCGCAAACTGCCGCCGGAGGGCATCCGGCAGCGTCACGGACAAGCTGTCATCATTATCGGCCATGAGAAACTCGGCTTCCTTATCATGCCTTTCCGCGGCCCAATCGTCCAAATAAAATAATGAAGGCACAGTTGGACAGGGCAACGGCTAAACCATCACGCCGCAGCGGCTGGATCAAAGCTGGTTGGCTCATTTGTGTTAGCGCCGATTTGAAAATGTGGTGAAAACGCCGATTTGAAAATGCAGAAGGTCCGGCCGAGCGCCACCACGAGGGATTGGATTTTTATGTTTCTTGAAGCGAACCGGCAGTTGTATATCAAGGGGAGGTTTTAGTGACCGTGAACAACCTGCGACTTTCGGATTCGGTCAGAGAATCAGATTCAAAAAACGAACCGGCGTCGCATAAAGTCAGGCGAATCTTGAATGAGCAATGATTTCGATGTGTGGCGCAAAGAGCTTCTCCAGACAGGCGACATCGTTCAGGATGGGGACACGTCAATTCCGCAGGAGGCAGCGGAAAAGAGGTTCAACCGATATGTGCAGATAGTGGAGGCCGTCAGCGGGCAGGAGGGAATTGAGGCGTTCATCGCACTCATTGACTCACTACAGACCAAGAACGATTACGGGGCGTATGAGACGATGTATCGCGCTTTGTGGCGGTTTCCTCCAAGCGTGGCAGCTCATGGCTTGGTTGCAGCCTTGCCTCGGTTGATCGAGCGCCAACCCGACCATGCAGGCAACATTCTTGGGCAGATCGCCAATTCAGCACTCGATCAGGATTCTGCTATTTTGTCCGCGTTCCGAAGTGCGCTTGGATCAGCTTCCGCGGATGCGCAGAAAGCCATCATGGACTTTGTCGTTCGAGAGGAGAACGATGGATGGCTCGACGGCCGTAGGAAAGGCGTCATAAGATTCAGTGACAGCGGAACGAGACAGGCAGCCATCCCAGTACGTCGGTCTTGGTGGAAATTTTGGTAAATGGAATTGCCGCCTTAGTAAAGATTAAGACCGACCCAGAGTTCCGGATGGGGCTGGTGGTCGTAATTCCAGATGGCCGCGCTATTGGTGGGATTGAACAGGATTCGAGGATTCATCGACGCGACGTGGCCATCGCAGAAGAGTTGATTATAGTTCGTCCCGTGTCTCTCCGGGAGCGGCGGGCTGCCGTAATAATAATTGCGCAATAGAGATGCTAATCCGGGGGGGCCCGCAAAGTTGCCGCAATACATCACAAAGACACCCGAGTCATTGGACACCTCCCGCTCGCCTCGGTGCCTGGATTCGCCGATGGCCAACATCTGACTCGGCGCTCTGACCTGAGACTGAGAAGTTGCGGGCCGATTGCGGTGTGTGTCGCCCAAGCCGTATCTGCCGGGACCCTTTAAATACGATGGAGAAAGGGAGTCATAACTCCCCACGCCTGAAGCGTTGTAAGCATAGCTGCCCAGCGGGTCGTGCGGGAGGCTTCCGGCGTAAAGCGAGATGTCTCCCTTGTAGCCCGGGCAGTGATACGATCGATTGGTCCATTGCAGCGGGTAATAAGCCGCAAGGGCCTGGAACCATAGAGCATTGGCGTCAGGATATATGTACCGGTTTTCGTTCACATACATTTCCAGCGCCATGCCCATTTGATTGAGGTGATTTTTGCACGACGTGGAGCATCCCTGGGCCTTGGACTTGGAGAGCGCCGGAAGCAGCAACGCGGCCAGAATGCCGATGATGGCAACCACGACGAGCAGTTCGATCAGCGTAAATGCGCGTTCCCGCCGGGCGGCCCCAACGTCGTAACGAGCAGGGATGCACTCGGGGTCCAGGCGACAGATTCGTTCGACCAGCGGGAATGTTCTGCTTGCCGAAGAGCGAATCGGCAACCTGCGACTGAGAATCCTCGTCACGCACAGTTGGACAGGGCAACAGCCAAACCATCACGCTGGCGAGGCTGGATCAAAGCCGATTGGCTCATTTGGAATAAATCCGGTTTCCTCCCTTCGCGGGATCGGCTATAATGGGAATGGAAAATTCTTGTGAAATCGGGCGACGCCAGCGGCATCATCCAATTGCGACGGCTCTTGTCGGAACGCTTTCCCCAGGTCCGAACCTGGACGGAGAGCGCTCAGGCCAAATCCCGTTGCTGCCTGCCCACCGGGCTGCCCCGGCTGGATGACTTGCTGCAAGGCGGCTGGCCCAAAAGCGCCATCACGGAGGTCGTCAGCCACGGCTCCGGCACAGGCAGCGCGCTGCTGTTGCGCGCAATGCTGCGCCAGGGGTGCCACGCCGGCCAGTGGATGGGGTTGATCGACGGCCTGGATTCGTTCGATCCCGCCGGACTGGAGGCGCCGGTGTTGTCGCGGCTCTTTTGGGTGCGGTGCCGGACGGCTGAGGAGGCGCTGAAAGCGGCCGATATTTTGTTGCGCGACGGCAATCTGCCCTTGCTGGCGCTGGATTTGAAAATGAATCCGGCGGCGCAATTGCGGAAAGTTCCCGGCACAACCTGGTATCGCCTGCAGCGCATCGCCCGCCACACCTCCGCGGCGTTTGTGGCGCTGACGCCGCATCCCATGATCGCCAGCGCGGAGACGCGCCTGACCCTGGAAAGCCGCTTCACCCTGGCCGCGATGCTGGAGAACGAGGAGCAACTGGCGTCCGAATTGAGGTTTGACCTTGTCCGCTCCGCCGCGGCGGAGGAACCGATCGCCGCCCAGGCGGCCGGCTGAGGGCATCGCGGCGGAGTTTACGGGTGCGAAGAGAGGAGCGTTGTCATTCATAGAATTAGGGGAATAAAAAAATTACTGTTAATAGTTTAATAGGGCGTCTAATAGTTTGCCGGTGATAAGAGTTTCTAATTTATTTGGAACGAGGCGTGGCGTCGATGCGCGGACGGACGCGGCAGAGAGGGCGCCTGGGGCGGTTGCCGCCCTTGGTTGGCAAGCGTCCGCCTTGGCCAATGGGCGCGGGAAACGCTCCCGCGCGACAGACATAATCGATGCCTTCACGCGCACGAGTTGATCACATTTCCACGAGGGGGAAAAACCGACTGGGGGAAAAAGCGCCGATTTTTGAAAGATTTATTTCGGCCACAGATTAACAAGATGAACACAGATATGAGGGAAGGGGTAAGACGTTGATGGGAAGGAGATTTTGACACGATTGACCGTGAGGTACAGGAATTACGCGGAAGTGGAAAGGCCTGACCGCAGGCGGAAATGACCTTTTGACCATTGCCGCAGGTCAAATACAGCGCCTACAATGCGTTGAGCGAATGAATGATCGATTTGGATCACGATGCGACAACGCCGATTGCTCTTGATGCGCCCGGCGCAATGACGAGGCCATATTGAAGCTTCCCGCCAACACCATTATTGCGAAAGAGAAGGTGACGCGTTACCTGCTCATCCCCCAGGAGCGCGGCGACAAGTCGTGTTTTCTGGAGCGGGCTGGTTACATGCCGCTGAGCGCCGAACGGTTGCTGCACGACTTGCGCGCGCAACTGCTCCCGCTGGATGCCGTGTCCAGGAAATCCAACAAATTTGGCCAATACTACGAGATTCGCGGCACCTTGACGGGGCCAAACAATGTCGCGCTGGCGGTGCGGGCGATTTGGATGACCGAACACTTGTCGGGAGTGACAAAGTTCGTTACACTGTTGCCAGATAAACGAAGAGCCGGATGAAATTTGAACTCTATAAAGATGCGGTGCTGGCGCGCGACATGCCGGAAGAACGACTGAGGCGCGGCGACATTGTGAAGTTGGTGGAGCACCACCTCGCCCAGGATGGGGAAGAGGGCTACAGCGCCGAGGTGTTCAATGCCGTCGGGGACACGCTTGCCGTCATCACCGTTCCAGAATCCGCGCTGGAGGCGTTGCGCGAGGATGAAGTCTGCTGCGTCCGGTCGCTGGAGTAGCGCGGGGCGGGGATTGACAGATACAGACATGGGGAAGGCGGAAGGCGTTGATGGCAAGGAGGTTTTGACAGGATTAACAAGATGAACAGGATTTCCTTGAACAAACGCGAAGGCGGACTCTGGAGTGCGCAAGGCGTTGATGGGAATGAGGATAGGGATTAAGGCTTGAAAAACTGGCGGTGGGATGGCAAGCTCGCCTCAGTCAATGGCACGACGCGGATGAGGACGGCCAAACAATTGATCGAAAGCTTGGACACCAGTTGCCCCGTGAGAGCATCGGACATTGACGCCCGGTTGACAATGAAGGTTCCCGTCGTGCGCTGCCGCCAGACCTCAGAACGGTTGTTCTCTGACGGGGTAAACAACCGCACGCAGACGCAGGCTTGGGGGCGACCAGAACAGGGCCAAATTGCTCCGGGTCGATGACACCGTTGAGATCGAGTGTTGTGAGACCTTTCACGGTGATGATCAAATGAAAAGATACCAATTTCCAAGGGGTGCCCCTTCACTTTCAAGACCCTTTCACTTTCATCTCGATCGCCCACCGCTCAGGCGCAACCAAGCGACGCTTACCACCGATGCTAATCGTGATCGTGGAAATCCCATCCCCCATGCCTGGCGCCAAAACCGCAGGCGTGGTCCCGCGCAATCCGGTCATCATCGCCATGATGAGGCGTGGCTGATTTCGGGAAGGATTTACAACCGGAAAATCGGGCCGACGGAATAACCTCGCAGCTTGTAAGCACACACTATGCCACCATGAGCGGCTGTATTGTAAAAAACTGGTAAAAAATCGTGACTCGGGCAATCCCCTATGACACCATCAAGGTTCTCGCGTCAGTTTGCAATTTTATTGTCGTTATACGTCGGCGGCTTATGAAATCTGGGAAGCGGGGAAAAAGGTTTGGTACTGACACAAGATGGACTGACTTGGGGCTTCGAGTGAGGCCGCGAGCCGGAGAGGGAATCTCCATTATTCCGCGGCGTCCATTGCGGCGCTTTTCCCGACCACCGGACGAGTGACGTGCTTCCACTATAAAACATCCAAAAAGGTCCGATTATGAAAAACACCCAAACACGGTCATACATAAAGATCATCCCGCTGTTTTTTTCCATCCTGTTGCCGGCACTCACAGGGTCCGGTCAGAGTTCGCTCGGGCAATGGAATGCCATGTACTCCAGCACGTCGACAAAGGTCTGTTACGATGAAGGCGTGCCCGTCGCTGAGCTGACAGTGTCCATCAATGGCTACAAGATACCGGACACGAATGCAAACAAAGACTGGTACTTGCTGAGTGTTACAGTCCAAGACCAAGTGAATCTGTCGGGCCCGTATCAACAAGACAACAACTTTCTTTTTGATGTCGGGAATGTGGGATGGTATATGACTCAACGCGCCATCTACATTGAGACCAACGGTTTCGAGAACTATGAGTCTCTTGTTGACTGGGCACCCACGGGGACGGTTGGAGGGGAGGAGTCTTCCTTTACCATCGGCGTCGGCGCCTCCCTCGGTTCGGAAGGAGTGGGCGTCGAAGCCGACGCAGGCTACACGACAACGGAAGTCGATCCTGATGTCACAATCACCGACTATTCCGACCCTCTTAATCAGGAATGCTGCTGGTCGGAGAAGTTCACGTGCCCGGATGGGTCTTATTCTATCTTCCCATCTGACACTACGTGGCCGACACAAACCTCAATGGCTGGATTTTCCTTCACCTATGATGCTATCTATTGTACGACCAACATCCAGGAGGGCGTGAACCTATCGGTTAGCGCTAGTGCTGACGTAGAATTAGACCAAGACACCAATGGCGCGTATATTTTTAACATAGTGTATCCTTATATATTCGTACCCGTCCACCTTTGGTCCGATCCGCCCCCTAATCAGCCTCAGGCGCCGACCCTTCCTGCCTGGGTATGGATTAACAGCTCTTTTCAGGCATCGACGGCCGATAGCGACCCTTCTGGAAACCCTCTCACCTATCAGTTCACTTGGGGCGATGGCGCGGCAAGCGATTGGGGAGGCGCCACCAACTTCCATGTTTATACCAATGGCGGGACATACAACATCTACGCAAACGCGGAGGATTATTTGCCAGCGATCTCGTCTAACTCTCCATTCAGTACAATCAATGTTGTGCAATTGAACCAGTTGGATATTACCGGGCCTTTGACTGTAAGCGCTGCGAGTGGCGGGCAGTACTTATGCAACGGTTATTACAACTACTACGACTGGGTATCCAATTTCACGGATCAGGCGTCTTGGACAATTTCTCCTTCTAATTGCGGAACGATCTCGTCTTCGGGCTTGCTGACTGTTCCGTACGTGACGCAGCCAGTGAACCTTGCAGTGACGGCGACTTATACGGACCATGGAATTATTGTATCCGGATCTGATTCTCAGGTGACGGTGTTGCCCGTTTACGCGCAAATTGTGGGAGAAAGTGTTCCTTACGGCGCCGGCACGGTGTACGTAAGCGGCTCGGCGTTCCAGAACGGCGAGTATGCCGTTACTTCGCAGGTGACGCTTACGGCCAGTGCCGGCATTGGCTACGTATTCACGGGCTGGTCCGATGGGGATACGAACAATCCACGCACAATCACGGTGCCAGCCGGCGGGGCAACTTACACCGGAAATTTTCAGGCGGCGGCGACGATCTCCGTTCTCGCCAGCCCGCCCAATGGCGGCACGGTCAGTGGCGGCGGCTACTTTGCCATCGGCTCGCAACAACAGATTTTTGCAATTCCCAGCACGAACTGGACGTTCACGGGTTGGGCTGATGGGATTACAACTAATCCGCGCACGATCACGGTGCCAAGTAACGGGGCGACTTATACGGCGGATTTTGAGGCGCCGGGGACGATCACTGTTCTCGCCAGCCCGCCCAATGGCGGCACGGTCAGTGGTGGCGGCTCTTTTGTCGTCGGGTCGCAGCAACAGATTTCCGCCAGCACCAACGCGGGCTGGGCATTCACGGGCTGGAGCGACGGTGTCACCCAGAACCCGCGAACGGTCACTGTAACGGCAGGAACAACCACTTATACGGCTGATTTTACGGTCGTCTATTCAGTGGTGGTTCAGACCAGTCCGGCGGGGCCTTCCTTTGCCGTGGATGGCATTAATTACTCCGCTGCCCAATCTTTCACCTGGCTGAGCGGCTCGCAGCATACCATGAGCACGGCCGCGACGCAAAGCGGCGGGACGGGTGTTCAATGTATATGGACCAATTGGAGCGATAACGGCGCCATAACGCACACGGTTTTTGCCACCAATAGCCAGACCTACACCGCGAATTTCATCACCCAGTATTATTTGACAATGGCCGCCGGAACGGGCGGCACAGTGACCCCGAGCAGCGAATGGACAACCAGCGGCGCCGTAGTTGCCATAAATGCCATCCCTAACAACGGCTACTACAGCTTTACCAATTGGTCAGGCTCCGGGACCGGGTCGTATTCGGGCAATGGGAGTTCCGCGTCGGTTACCATGAGTGGACCGATTGCGGAAACGGCCATTTTTTCGGCGAATGTGGCAGGCACCGGACCACAAATTGTCAACGTCGATCTTGTCTCCAGAGATATGATTATCTCTGGTTGGGGTTTTGGTAACATGGCACGCATGCCATCCTCGGGCATGTCACCGTATCTGAGCATCGTGGATTATCAATTGATTGAATTTGGACCTTATGATGAATGGGGATATACGGGAGACTATTATACGTTACGGTATATTTCGTGGACGGATACCCAGATTGAGCTGAGCGGCTTTCCGGCATCACCGGGCGACGCTGTCACCATAGCACTTTGGAATCCGGCCACCGGCGCGGGTGCCACCTGGGGCGGCAATGTCCCGGGTGGGTCGGGAATGCCCCAGATTTCGTCGGTAACTTTTGCCGGGAGCGGCACCAACATGCAAGTTTGTATTCTTGGTTCCGGTTTTGGCGGCGCGCCAACAAATCTGCCGTTCACCGGCGTTTTGAATCAGTTCATTTTCCAGGACCATTTCACCCATAGCCCCGGACCCGGTTCATTTGAAGCCGGTGCCACCGATTGGGGATATAACACGCCAGATTCGGTAACTTTGAACTACCAATCCTGGACCGACGGCCAAATCACGCTCAACGGATTCGGCGGCGCTTACGGTCAGGGCATCAATAACACCCTGCAAAACGGCGACCCGGTAACCATTGTAATTTGGAATACAACGGACGCCGACCAAACAGGGCCACAGACCGCCTGGGCCGGATTTGTGTCGGCATTGCCGTTGTTGGGAACGGGGAACCCACCTTGGGACGCCTCGGGTTTTCATCTTGCAGTTTACGCGCCGGCAGGGTCGAATGTTGTGGTCCAGGCTTCGGCAGACTTGGCTAACTGGGTGTCGGTTTATACAAATGCCGGCTCGTTTAGTTACACGGATACAGGGGCGACGAACGGCAGCGGCCAGTTTTATCGAGCGGTAATACCGTAATCGCCCGTTTGCCTTTATACTGTGGGGTCGTTATGGGGTCGGTTCCTGGCTTTGCTACTTTTGCAGGTACAAGTGTCAGTTCTCACTTTTTAAACTGGTTGACTGGAGGGGCACAGTGTGGCAGTTTCAGGCCCATGCCTCGCCAGTTGCGACGCGAATTTGCCGGAGCGATCTACCATGTGATGAACCGGGGGGACCGCCGGGAGAGAATCTTTCGCGATGAGGAGGACCGCCGGATGTTCCTGGCCGCCTTGAGCGAGGCCTGCGGCAAGACTCACTGGCAGATTCAT
>Ga0326727_10012738_pt1 | contig 19030 bp, 21 predicted proteins | sample MB2enrmetagenome_FD_207643 | JGI IMG/M metagenome (GOLD analysis project Ga0326727, IMG submission 207643) | Lab enriched peat soil microbial communities from McLean, Ithaca, NY, United States - MB29MY | ecosystem: Environmental > Terrestrial > Soil > Wetlands > Peat | place: USA: New York...
CGCGGCCAATTTGAACTCTTTTGTGAACTGCCTGCGCGATAGCCCCATGACTCAATTCTCCATTCGATGCAAAAAATGATTAACTGAGTCTTAACCGTTTGTCTCAAAATTGGGGGCAAGTCCAGAGTGCCGTTTTCGCACTTTTATTGCCCTATCCTGTTCAGGGACGAAGCCGTTGATCTTTGCAAGGCACACATCGTCAATGACGCCTTTCCTGACTCAGTCCGGAACTGGACCATCCAGCGAACTGATGTGGACAATTTCTATGGCTCCGCATTTGAAAGTGATTTTGTAAACATCCAGTATCGCGGGAAGCGCTTGGCGGAGAGTATTCTTGCAGATCCTCGGCTGTCAAAGAAGCTCCGCCCCAAAATACGAATTGGCGAAGAGGACGTCGAGCATTTCGTAGCAAGCGGCCCAGTTCCTGATCATTTCACAGAAACAGTAGTCGCGGGCCCCAACGCTCCCGTCAGGCTAGGCCTCAAAATCCACCCAGACGACGCCATGACAGCGATGAGCAAGAACTGGAGCATCGCGATCGAGAAAGACATTCGCCTGCCCGCGCTCGTGTCGGTACTAAAAGCCGCTCACCTGACCATGTTCGAGATGCTGGGCTACAGCTACGCCCTCTCTCTGGGAGGCCATCTCGTAGGGCGGGACATTCTCGGCAAGTTCTTTCTTGCTAATAGAGGGCTTAGGAAGACCGATGTGGTCGCAAATGGCGAAGCCCACTTCAAGGAGTTTGCGAATATGGTGCGCCCGCTGCTCAACCCGCCGGCCGACGTTCTAGGAACGGCGAGCGATCATTCCGTTTTCGTATGCCGTTGCGACACCGAGACACCTTGGGGGATGATCGTCTTCATCCGAACCTCGCATTTGGTGCATGCGGCGCTTGTCCCCATACTAGAGACAGCCAGCGCGGCTGAGAGATTCGTGGCGTTCCTCAAGGGAGGAGACTGTAAGATTAGGGCAAATCGCTGTCGTTTTGATGGCAATAGCTGGTATGGCGCCAAGGATGAAGAGATCCTAACTTGGCCGAAGGCTAATCTATCAGGACAGCTTGATTTCCGGGGCCTTTAGATCAGTTTCTCGACAGTCGAGGAGTCTCCCCAGGTGCGTCGGTCACGAACGTGGGGATTCGTGGAGGCACGAAATGGCGAAGTTCAAGTGGGGCGGCAAGCACCGCTCAAATTGTGAATGCCCAGAGTGCGGGCGGCGAGGGGGCGAGCATGCCTCAAACTGCGTGTGTCCCCAGTGTGGTCGATACGGTGGCAAACACGCGTCGAATTGCGCCTGTGAGCTGTGCGGACGCTACGGAGGGGACCACGCCTCGAATTGCGACTGCCCGGACTGCGGCGCCTACGGTTGAGGCGGGCTTCGCGCTAATCGGATGACAATGCGACGGTACGAGGGCGACTGAGCGCCCGTGGCTTGCGGAGGTGCCTGTGAACTGAAACAGGCATGGCGGAAATTGTGGCCGAGCAAAACGCCGCGGCGGCCGGCGAAGGCTGGCCTGGCATCATCTCCCACAACGCGACTTCGCGGGCCTTTCCAGCCACTTCCGGCCAAATCAGCCCGTGGCACGCGGCAGGACCGCTGCCCTGGGGTCAGGAATATAAGCCTCGCTGGCTTTCACAGCGTAGTCCACGATGAAGTCCAAAAGCTCCATGAAATCGGCGTCCGAGACATTGTCGTACGACCACATCATCACGACTGTATAGGTGCCGGCCATGCTCCAGGTGACGTTGGGAGTGCTTCGCATGAACGCTGCATGACGAACCGGATCGATGCCGAGCATCACCGCATTCATGCGCGACGCGGTCTCGCCCAGAAACGCATGGAGCTGGCTCAAGTACTGATCCCATCCGGCTCTCGCCATTTCGTTTGGTATTCGCGGAGTGGCCGGTGCCTGCATCAATGGCAGGAGTCTCCCTTTGGGGTTTTCGATTTTGTGATGCGCAACCTTGAGGTTGGTCAGGCCGCCAACCTTGTCTCCCGTCGCGAACTTCCTCTGGGCTTCGTTCAGAAGAGAACGTACTTCGTCGTCCGGTATCAGATCAATCAACGACACGCTCGCGTAGTCGACGGCGCAATAGGCTTTTAGAACATTCTCGAAAAACCCGTACGTCCTTGGCAGAAGTTCCAGAACGGTCTGCGAGCGCGGCAGGATGCCGCTGTGCTTAAGCCCGACGCGCAGCTTATTCAGCATCTCCATCGGGGCATGATCTGGCGGCTCGGGCTGCCCGGCCTCATTGATCGTGGACCAGAAGCCCATGAACTCGAACTTCTTTTTGATCGACAGGTGGTCGAGAACCGCGTGCATGAGAAGTTCGACGGCATCGTGCATGATCAACAGCGAAACGGCGATGCTCATCTCGTTGTTCTCGCGCTGCATTCTGGCGGCCCGCTCCAGAATGTATTTCGCGTTTACAACGCGTTTGTGAATATCGGGAAGCATACCATTCTCCGCCCTTCTTGCGCGTCTTAACCGGGATTTTCCATAGCTGCCAAACGTTGGCATAGGCGGCACTCGCGGGCAGGACGTCTGCGCATGGCCCGAGTATCGCACATCCGGGCTCGGTGACTTGGTGAGGAACCCGCGACTCGGCAGGTCCTGAGCTTCAGGGCTCGGCCTTCGTTCATCTGCTCCGATGCAAGACGGCCGACACGTGCTCGTGCGTCTGTTGCCCGGTTGCTGAGATAAGATTGGGAAGTTCTCGCTGCTCTGATAGGTCTCGTGAAACGCCCTCCACTCAGCATGCCCAGCGGCCACACTGGCATGCAAGCCAACAGTGGTCGGTTGTTTCGCTGCTTCCACCGGTTGCGACAATCGCAAGATTCGAACGTACGCCAAGCTGGCGTGACGAGCGCAAGAATACCGCAAAGCGCGAGGAAGTAGGGTAGGGGGTATGGCCCGGCCAGAAATCCTTAAGGCGTCCGCAGGCGCCGGGTCACTTCCGCGCCACATTGACCATAGTGTCGGCCGTTCCAGCTATAGATCGCTTCGGCCTGAGCTTTGATTGCGCATTGCGCGAGCATCGCGTTATAGATTCCGCCGCCCACGATACCCCAAGCGGCCGATTCTCCGAGCGCGTCGGCGTATTCATTGCCGCTCAGTGCGACGATAGACAACCGTTCGCGTATGCTGCCGATGAACAGCATGGCCTGCTCGCCGCCGATACGGTGCTTGCCCAGTATCCGGGTCAGAGGAGTAAGACCTCGACCAGGCTGTGCGCTCCGCAGCAGCCGCTGGATTTGTCGAATTGAATGAATAGTTCCAGACTGGCCTTGTGATGCACGTGATCGGTGTAGAATACCGGCACCGGCACCGACGTATCGAAGAACCCCTTCATTCGCCCTTGGCGAGGTTCGCCAAGTCGCGTTCCTCTCGGATCTGCTCCAGCATCTCGTCAGTGGCGGAAGCGGGCAGCGGCTGTCCGCTGTGAAATACCCAGACGCCATGATCCTTGGTGAGCGGACCCGTCCCACGGACGGGGCGCAACGTGATCTGCTCCCCAGCGCTCTCCATTTCGAGGGAGTCGCCGGGCTCCAGGTGCAGCTTTTCTCGCAGCGGTTTGGGGATTACGACGCGGCCTGCTTTATCGATGGTGAGGAGGGTATTCATTCTGGTACGATACTGTGGGTTGCACTATCAGCCAATACCATTCTCGCATTACCCGACGGGGAATTTGGAACTGACAGTACCTGGTTGATTTGGTAGAAATCCACTTCGACACGCTGGCACAAAGAGTTTCTATGGTGCTCAACCTCACTGATGTGGGCCACTTGGGCAGGGGTTGGTGGGCTCTCGGTGCGAGCTATGTTTTTCGCAAGCCTCTCGATGGCCGCGAATTGCTGACCGCGCTCCAGACGGTGCTGCCGGGACGACAGTCAGCCCATCGACCGGCAGGCGCTGGCCGGTCCGTAGAGACAATAGAATAAAGCGAACGGATTGTTCAGCTCCTTCGTGATCTCGAATTTCGCCTGTTGCAGCGCCTGTCCCGCCGGCGCGCCCCTGACGATAAACCACTCATAGAAACGGTGCGCCAATGCGATCGCGTGAGTCACCGGCACAGGACCCAGCGTGCCGATGAAGGGCCGAGCGCCGCGCGCGTAGAAGTTGAACCCAAAACTCTCAAACTCTCGTAACAGCAGTTCCATCTTGTCCGACGCACAAGCGTTGGCGAAGACCACAGCGCCCGGTTTCAGTTCGAGCATCTCCACCTGTTTCGGCAGAAGCCGCCTGGCAGGGCCCGGGCCGAGACTCAAGTGATAGACAGGCTGGCTCCGCCCATGACACGTGAAGTGAACGATGTCGGCATTCTTCACGTGTTCCCGAAGGGAGTCCAGGGTGGATTCGCGAAGTTCTTCCACTTGCTCTGGGGGGATGCCGAAATAGGGAGCCTCCTTGCGGGCGGCCATCAGCGCGCCGATCTCATCGCCGACTACGGACACAATCCGCTGCACTGCGATGCGCCCAGCGCCGACGGCGCCAGCGGGAACGGCGGGACGAGCCAAGTCCGGCGTCAACGGAGGCACGCGGGGTGTGCGAATGATCTGGAAGCGCTCGCCCCACATGGGGCGCGCCAGCGATTCGGTGAGTAGTTCCCACGGAATCCAACCTGCGTTGGACTCGACCGCGATAATCGAGCCCTGTGGCCAACTCTCCGCAATGCCGGCCAGTTCGGCGGGAGCCAACTGCTCAAAGAGCGTTTTTCCAATCGCCGCTATGCCGTCGATGGTGGCTTTCAGGTCCTCCGCCGAATAGTCGGTGCCTCCATAATCCCGCGCAATGGCGGACTGGCGCTCGATCCATGTGGCGGCGTCTTCGATGCGAATTACGGTCGGAGACGTGCCGATCTTCGCGGGCAAGGGGGAGCCGCTCGCGGGATCCAGAACCGCGTATTCGAGGCTGCCGTCTTTTTGCCAATCCACCACCAGGACTGCCCGGGTATTGCCCCGGCGCAACAGATCGTCATTGGTCGCGTTGTCGAAGACCGTCACCTCGGCGCCTTCAACGGAACCGCCCCGCGCGGTCACCTCCGTATTGAGGCAGCAATAGCCCACGCGCTCCGCGCCGCAATACATAGTGACCTCGACGAGTTGCGGACCGAGGTCACGCGCCGTCAGTTCGAATTCCAGGCGCGGCGAAGGCCCATCCAGAGGTACGCTCAGTACCTGCGAATTCGCCTTCACATAGAAGCCGGGCGCCGACACCACGACGACGAGATCGATGTCTTGCCGGCCCGGTGGAAAGGTAAGCGTGATACCCGGCAAAGCGCTGGAAGTCTTGCTCCCGGCAAGGTTCAGCATAAGGGCCAGCCGGATGAGGGAATGCAGTTGGCAACGCTTCGGAAACTCGATCACGGGATAGCGTACCGCGGCAGTGGGCCGCTTGAAGGAGCGGTCCGATAGCGAGACGATACGGCGAGCTTGTCCGACGAACTTGTCCCAGACCGATCGGTCCATATAATTGACATCCTTCTCTCCCTCCAGATAGGGGACGAGTTGCAAAGCATTCTGGAGCACGGCGAGGGTCGAATCGCGGTGTCGCGACCAGCACATGGATCCGGCGGTTGCGATATCGGTCGCCCATGAAGGAAGGGCCAGAGAACGGCGTGCGAGACCGGCGACCCATTCCAGGCTGGCGTCGATCTGGCGATTGCCGACGTGATGCAGGTGGATCCCATAGTCCTCATCCTTAGCGACCACCTGGTTGAGGACTTGCAGAGCGCGGCCTCTGGCAGACGGGCCCGGTGAGCTTACCGCGAACCAGAACACCTGCGGAAGCGACGAATCGACGGGAAGGGTGGCGATCAGGTCCTGGATTCGGGCGCTGACCTCAGAATAGGAGGTAGAAATCGCGGTCGAGACAACCAGACTCAGCGACTCCTCATCGCGGAACTCTGAGAGCGCATCCACCGCGAAATAACCGGCCAGTTTGATTCTGCTGTATTCGGATTCCGTGAGTGCCGGATGCGTAGATTCGGTAACGAAAGGTTGGGACGAAAGCGCCTTCGCCTGCTCCACCGTGGGGATGAACGGAGGTTTGCCGAGCAGCGCGGGAAAGAGCAGGCGGCTGGCCTCGATACCGAGGAATGCCAGGGCCTTGACGCTAGCCTGCCGGAACCAGCCATTGGGATCGCAGAGTGCCAGATTCACCAACCCCGATATGCCGGCGCCATGTTCCTCGGGAGAGTCGGATCGAAGAGCGGTAAGGATGGGACGGAAAACCTCGCTGGAATCGGCCTGGAATTTGCTGTCCGATAAATAGCCTGCGGCGAAGTGAAGGTTGCGTTCTACGATATCGGCGGCATCCGCATAGCGATTGGTGCGTAGGGCCTGCTCCGCCGCGTGATCGGCGAAATACTTCCTTTCAGCACGCGCGCGGCGGAGCAGCCCGGCGAACGCTCTGCAGGCAGGCAGGATGTCACGCTTGGAGCGGATAAAGTAGACCCAATCGTTATGGTCCAGGTCCATCTTAGCCGCAAGCTCGTCGGCCGGCTCGCCGAGAAAGGGGGCAATCAGGGGAAGGGCGTCAACACCACATTGTTCGATGGCCCAGGCGAGGGCAAACTGCTCGGGCGATCCTGGCTCGACCTTATTCCAGAATTCAGGGAGGATCTCCCGGCCGGCGGTTGGGCATTCCCGTGCGATGGCTTGCACCGCACCCATGCGGACCCAGCGATCGGAATCGGCCAGCGCGGCAGCGAGACGGCGGCCGAGGGGGAAATCGTGTTCGCTAGTCGCCAAGGAACTCATTGGCCGCCTGCCCGCCCTTCTTGGCCGAACCTTGTTCCTTGGTGAACCACGCGGCGATTACCAGCGAAAGCGCCAAGTATAAGAAGAAGCCGGTCGCCAGACCGAAGCCATACTCGTCAAAGCTCGAAGTCCCCGTGGGAAACAGCTTGAGAATCGCACCACCTCCCACAGCTCCAACAACCGAGGCGATGTCGGAGACGCCGGACTGGGCTTTATGGCGGAGCGTGCGATAAGTGATATAGCCGATTACGACGCCGAACCAGAATGCACCGCTGCCGAGTATCATGCAAGCTACTCCGTGCGACTAGAATTCGCAATCCACCAATACTATCACTGTCAAAGGAAGGAACGCCACGAGCTCAGGTGCTTAACGGCGCTTAACCGTTTTGGGGGTTCCGACTGTTCAGTCCAGCAACCGCTCCCTAACCCGGCATGGCGGGACCAAACCGGCCGCAATCTGAAAGAGTTCGTGGCCCATGCAGATATGCTTCTGAACCGCATAAACATTGCGCGAAATGCACACCGCCCAAAATATTCCGCCATTTTGGCGAGAATTCAACTTCGTAGGTACTTACGGTTGCGGCTCTGTTACGGATCCGAAAAACCGTCGCTAATGAAACTGCGCAGATAATCGGGACGCAAATAAGACCGGACAACACTTACGCCACTGACTAGCGGTGTTCGCGCTGCGGCGCTTATTTCCCTGCGTTTGCCTCGTGTTTGCAGCTACTTACAGAGCCGCGACCGTAAGGGAGCGGTCCGCGGACGCCCATTCCCCCAGATCGTTTAAGCACCCGTAAAATCCGGTCTGGCCGCTTGCCGCACCCAGGCGGTATAGAATGAAATCTTCCGCATGTCGCGACATTACACCCCCATTACCAACGCCTTAGCCGAATACATCCGTAAGATCACCCTCCGCGAGCCGGAGACGCTCCGGCGCCTGCGCGAGGCCACCGAAGATCACCCCAGAGCCTCCATGCAGATTGCGCCCGAACAAGGCCAGTTTCTGCATTTCCTGGCGAGACTCATGGGCGCCCGCAAAGTACTCGAAGTGGGGGTCTTCATGGGCTACAGCTCTTCGTGGATCGCGCTGGCCTTGCCGCCCGGCGGCAAGATCGTGGCCTGCGACGTCAGCGAGGAGTACACCGGGATCGCGCGCAACACCTGGCGCGAGGCCGGCGTCGAGGACAAAATCGATCTGCGCCTGGCCCCAGCCGTCGAAACGCTCGACAGTCTGATTGCGGCGGGACAAGCGGGCACTTTCGACTTCGCCTTCATCGACGCCGACAAGGGCAATTACTTGAATTATTACGAGCGCGCGCTCGCCTTGCTCCGTCCTGGCGGACTGATTGCGGCCGATAACGTCCTGCGGAGTGGCAAGATCGTCGACGCTGCCAACAAGGAGCCCGACAACGAGGCCATGCGCGCCTTCAACCGCAAGCTGTCCACCGACACTCGCATTGCGCTGACCCTGGCCACCATCGGCGACGGCCTGACCCTGGCATGCAAGCTTTGACGCGCACGCTTTTTCCCTGCTATGCCGCCGCCGATCGTGAGGTTGCCACTCAGATAGCGTCGTTTCTGGAAGCCGGCGCCGCTGTTCGCGTCCTGCTCGACGAGGGCGAGATCCGGACCGGCGAGGACCTGGTTCAAAAGGCACGGGAAGCACGGATGGCCGACATCGTCCTGGTGCTGTTTTCGCGCAACTCGCTGCCTTCGCCATGGCCCCGCTTCAAGTGGGAAGCCGCGCTGCAAACCGAGCCGCTCGAGGAGGACGTCCGCATGGGATTCCTGAAATGCGACGACTGCGCGCCGCCCCGCGTCCTGGCGCCGCAGTTCGACGTGGCCGGTGTGCCGCTACCCGCGCTCCGGCGGTTGAAGCGCTGGGTCCGGGCCGGGATGTACAGCGAGCCCGCGGTCCGCTATCCGGACCTCGTGCCGCAGATCGAAGCTCTTGGCGCCGCCATCGCCGACCGGCCCGGCGCCGCGACCGTCGATAGCGCGGAACTGGCGCTCGAATTCGCGCGCGTGTTCCGCGAGGATTTCGACGAGGTGATTCGCCTGGAGTGCGGCGGCCGCAGTCTAGCCGCGCTGGCCGGCGACCTCGCCACGCAGTTGGGCTTGCGCCTGGATGGCGACCTGGAGCGGAACCTGCCGCGTTTGCGGAGTTTCTGCGCCGGCCGGCGGTACTTGCTCTGGCTGGAAGGCGCCTCCGCCGATGAGGCCGAGCAACTCGCGCCGGGGCAGGGAAGTTCGATCCTGATTTCCACCGAACCCCGTCCCGAAGCTCCACCGGATGAAGGGTCCCTGCGCGGCATTCAACACCTCTTCAGCCATCCCGGCCTGGTGGACGACTGGGCCGAAGTGTGCCGCCTGGCGCGCCAAGGTCTCCGCTTGGCCGGGGAACAGGGACGCCTCGCCGAAAGCTTCGAATTGCTCCAAAAGTGGCACGCGCTGGCGGAAGCGTGCGGCGACCGCCGCGTCCTGGAGGAGTCCGCGCGCGAGATGGTTTGGATTCTGGAAGGTTGGGACCGCCTGGAGGAGGCGCGCCGCCTGGAATACCGCCGCGCCACGCAGTACGACGATCAGATGGCGCTGCCCATTCCCGTGACGGCGCCGCCCGCTTCGCAATTGGTGCTCGATGCGCCGGGCCGCGCGGTGGTGGAGGAAAAGGAGCGTGTCAGAGTGCCGCGGCCGGAGCAATATAGCCTGTTCTGAAGAGGCGTTCAGCAGTCGCGGTGAGATGCTGACTCTTTCGTCCGCCCGGTTGAAGGCGCCGCTTCGGGTTCGCGACAGAATGTCGGAAACGTGGCACCAGGTGCAGGACGAACGTCGGATCGTGGCTCCGCAGCCGACCCCATTGGTATATCTGCCCGCAGTTCGATTGCGGGAGGGTCGTGGCATCCTTCCCTCGATACACGCAGGGCCACTGGAGCTGCCGAGAGATTGACGATGGGCGGGTGTACTCGTTCGTTGTTCCCGTAGATCCAGCGAATCCGCTTCTCTTGCGGCTTCCTGCGATAAACGCTATTCCCGTAATCGGCCGCCTAGACCGGCAGTTCGACCTCGATTTCCCGAATGGTCGAGGCTGGGGGCCAATCGGCGTGCAAGGTCTCCCAGTAGAGGCCGATGGCTTCCTTGGCGCGGGCAGTCAGATCTTCCATGGAATTCCCGGTGACCAGAATGGTGGGGAGCTCCGGCACGTAACCGCTGTAGCCGGCAGCGTCCCCTTCGATGATCAGAGTGTACTTTCGGATCATTTATCAGACTCTTTGATACCAGCTTGCCGCAAAACGGGCGATAGGTGCCAGGGCGAACGTCGTCGCCTAGCTTTCCGGACACAGCGGTAATGCCGCCCTCCGGGTCTTGGAACACCCTATGGTCGCCGGATGTCCGGACGTGGCGCCAGCCCGCATTTTCAAGTGTCTTTGATCGGATCGCGAACCCTGACTGGCACGACTTCATGGTACGACGTTCCTCACATGACCGCTTAGCGCCCGTTCGTTCCCTGTCCCGGCGGAGCGGCGGCCGCCAGAGGGAAACCTTGGCGGTGATGCATCGCAAACACCGCGGAGACGGGGCGGGCTCGCATCTGGGGTGGACACCCGCGAACGCGGAGCCTCGCCACGGACGCACCGAAGTCTTCTCCGGCTCTTCCTCGCACGAGCCGATCGGGGGCAGCGCGGCGGCTCGTAATCTCGTCACGGCTCCATCACGCGTCTCAATCCACCAACCCTTTGCGCACCGCGAATCGCACCAGCTCATTGATGCTGTGCACGTTCAGCTTCTCCATGATGCGCCCGCGGTGCGCTTCCACGGTATATACACTCAGATTCAAAGTTACGGCGATTTCTTTATTAGTCTTGCCCTCGGCCAGCATTTGCAGAACTTCGCGCTCGCGGCTGCTCAGCAGGTCGATCGGGTCGGTCACGTGCTTGCGGTAGTCGTCCAGCACCGCGTTGGAGATCGCCGGGCTGAGGTAACCTTCGCCCGCCGCCACGGCGCGCACCGCGGCCACCAGATCGTCGGCCACGGAATCTTTCAACAGGTAGCCACGCGCGCCGGCGCGCAGAATCTCCCGGACGTAAACCGAATCTTTGTGCATGCTCAGCGCCACCACGCGGATGTGCGGATTGTCTGCCGTCAGGCGGCGCGTGGCCTCGATGCCGTTGAGCTCAGGCATGGCGACGTCCATCACCACCACGTCGGGCCGCAGGCTGGCGGCCAGTTCCACGGCTTCGCGGCCATTGCCGGCTTCGCCGACAATTTCCAGGTCGGAGTGGGCGCTTAGTATCATGCGGAAGCCCTGCCGCACCACGGCATGGTCGTCAGCTAACAGGATTCGAATGCGTTTCATCGCCTGCCGGTACCCGTAGGCTCTAGCACTAAATCCGATCTGCCCCACTCCTGAGCCCGCTTGAAGTCCTTGTCGAAGCGGAACGTAACCTCTATGTTCGGCAACGCCTTGCCCGGAACCGTCGTCACCTTGATGCCGGCCACCAGAGTCTCTACGAACTTTCGCTTCACTTCAAAACTGAGATCGCCTTTAAGCAATTTCTCCCGAAGGTTTCCGAGGAGCCGTCCGGCCCAATCGAGGGCAAGGACCCTCGTCTCCCTCGCGGTTGAGATCTGACGGAGGGAAGCCAACTGCTTTTCGAACCCCGTTGCCTCTTCCTCTATTTCCCGCAACTTCTGCTTGATTATTGCGGGGTCGAACTCGTCTACTGCGCTGGCTATGTCCAGGACGCGCTTTTTTCGCGCCGGTATCTCCTGCAGCGCCTTTTCTAGCCGCTTGATATCATCGCGTACCTTGCGGCCGGGGTCGCTCTCCGCTTCCTTGTCCTGCTTGAGCTTCATAATCGCTTGGTCCGGCCTTGCAATAAACCCTGCGACGTAATCCCAAACTGAGCTTTCGAGTTTCTCAAGCTGTAAGCTCGGAGCCGTGCAACGCGGACAGGTATCGCGGATGCTTCGATCCGCATACTTGCTTGCACAGCGGTAGTAGGCCCGTTCGGTGCCGTTCCGCTGCTTGGCCGTCACGCCGATGAAGGTTCTACCACACTGGCACCGAATCAAACCCCGTAATAAGTACCGGTGCTTTGGATGGCCCATGGAAAGGTTCCGATTGCGATGCAGCATCGTGTTCGCCTGATTCCACAAATCCTCGGAGACGATGGGTAGGCATCGTCTCGTGATCCATCGCTCGGGCGGGGCGGCACTGTAGTGTTTCTTGTCGTCATCCTTCTTTTTGACTTCCAGCTTCCCCCAAACGTGCTCACCCATGTAAGTGCGATTCATAATCAAACCACGGATATGGCTCGACCACCAGATGCCCTTTGTCACCCGGCTCTTTTTCTCGCGGTTCCTTCCACCCCGCCGCTGGTCTCGCCCTGAATCGGCGTAGGCGGGAGGGATGCGGAGGTCATTGTTCAAGTGCTTGGCGATTGCGTAACACGTCTCGCCCTCGGCCGCTTTCTGAAAGATCAACCGTACCACATCGACCTCGGATTGCCCACTGGAGGACATTGGTTTATCAGACAACGCCAGTCGCGCTTGTTTGTCCTCGCCTACCTGCCGATAGCCATAAGGGGCCACTCCGCCCATCCACATACCCTCGGGATTTGCTGCCCAGTTCCGGGACGCTGTTTTGGTCTTGACCAGAAAACCGGCCTTGTCAGCCGAAGCCACTCCGCAGGTCACAGCCGTCATTAGAATCTTGGTTGGATCTTTTAGGCTGAACCTGCCCTCCGTCGTACTCTCGAAAGGGGCGTACCTTTCAATTTCTGCAAGCGCGGTAATGAGAACGAACATCTCCCGGCCCAGACGGTCGAGTCGCCACACGAGAACGCGGTCCACTCGGTGGTCGCACAGGTCCCGCAGCAGGCGGGACCCGCCGAGACGATTGCCCAACGGGACCTCTCCAGAAACACCGTCGTCCTCGTAGAAGTCGACGGAGATCTTTTGCAAATCACAAAATCGCCGGATTTCGATCCGCTGTAATTCGATGGTTTGCTGTTCTCGCTGTTCGTCGCTTGAAACCCTTAAATAAGCTGCAATCATGACCGGCCTTCCTTCCCCAACTCGGCATCGAGTTGTTGGAGATCTTGCAGGGCCTTCAGGCGGGCGGCAGTATCGGGTTCGAACTTGGGAACGATCTGCATACGGGTTTCGGGATCGTAGTCCAGATCCTCGATTATGAAGATGCGCTCGGGCTCGGCTTTAGCGCGTTGCCGTAGTACATCCTTGTCGCGGGAGTACAGGATCAGATGCTGGGGTTCGGACGGCAGATCAAAATCGAACAGCCCGTACCATTTCGGTTTTGCAGGGGCCTTGCCGTACCGTGACAGGGCGGCATATCGGGCGCTGGCGATGCGCTGCTCCGGTGTGAGGTTGTTCCGCCTCGCGATCCCGCCCTTTCGACCGTGGGCGACGGCGTCCGGGCTCTTTCGTCGTTTGCTCATACCTAAAGTATACCCTACGTAGGCCTACGCAGGGGGAACCAGCTTTTCCGGCGTCCTAGGCGGCGTCTCCGGGACCGGGGGGGTATAAACCCTTGGCCCGGCCCCTCGAACCCCGTCCTAGGCCTCCCCTGCATGGAAAAACGGCCTCCGGCTAGGCGCTCCGCACGAATCCGCCGAAGAGATTGCGGCGCGGCGGCGTGAACCGTTCGAGCGTTACTGGCTGGCTAGCACGAAGGCGCTCGTGAGCCCGGCGCCATTTGTCGTAAGCGCAAAGCGAGTGCTCCACGTCGCGCATCTCTAGCGTGGGAAGAGTGCTGCGGTCGCGGTTCTGTTCGATCCACCGGAAGACCTGCCGAATGTAGCGGATGTTTTCCGGCCTGGAAATCTTCGTCTCCAGATCCACCCCTAACAATCGACAGATACCCCGCGCTGCACCGGGGCCGGGATTCGCCCAGGTGTTGATGTCGGTCGCATTCTGAAGGTATCGCGTATGCCGAAGGTCGGTCACGGCTTCGTACGTTAGGAAGCCCAATCCCCAACCGTAGAACTGACCCAACCACCGATGGGCTGACTCCAGAGAAACCGGCCCGCCGGTCTCCCACACCGGACGATTACCGGCGGCAACGGCCTTCCAGAGTGGGTCCAGATAGACGCCAATTGTTGCTTCCGGCCTTGTCTTCTTGTCGCGCTGGTGAATACGGTACGCGCTGGTGTAGGTCTTTAGCCCGCGCGCCATCCTGGATTGCAGCACTTGAAGAACCTTCTCGGGATTCCACTCTTCGGGGAAGCCGATCTCTTGAAGCGTCGGACTCCAGTTGATAGCCCGGAACATGCAGCACGCGAACCAGAGATTTGGATGGTCTGCGTAAGGCCGTAGCCAGTTCCGCAAAGCGACGGTCTCGCGGTCCTGCTCGCGGTAGACATTCTCCAAGCGGAAGTCCTTCAGAATCGGATCTGCCGTCCAGGGGAAGGGCTTGCCGGCTTGCCGCCTAATGTAGATGGTTTGGCGCTCCTGCATAAACCACAGCAGACAGCGCAGCTTGTCGGGAGGAAAGGGGAGCGGTACTACTGCTTTTCGTTTCGAGTCGTCAGAGAGCAAACTTCTACCTCCTACAAAGGTTGCTCTCCTTCATTAACGATTATGGAACAAAGCGGTGGCAATTTGCAAGAGATTTTCGCTTAACAAAAACGAGGCCGGGGAACAAGGTGCGGTGTGCAAAACTTTGCCTGTCCCGGCCCCGCCCCTGGTTGCCTCTGCCGAATCCGTTTCAGGCAAGGAGTAAGAGCCTTAGGGATTGACTTGCCACCAATCCCAACGATCCGGCGGGTCAATGGCTGGGGACGTTTGAACCCAGCGCCAGGGAAACTTGTTAGAGATTAGAGCTTCCTTCCGCAGTTACCGCAGTACGAATCGTCCTCATCAACGTCTTCGCCGCAACCAGGGCACTCGTCCTCGTCGTCACCCTTCACAACAACGTCGTTGCCATTCCCGAACGTTTCAGGAACGTTTATGAACTGGCCCGCGGACTGTTCCTTGACGTACTTATCGTACAAGCTCGGATCTTGTTCCAAAGCCTTCGTTGCGCATTGAGCATAACTCATTTTGGATGTCTTCATAAGTTGCCTGGCGCGCCTGTGAAGTTCCACCTCAGCGCTTGTGAGCTTTATGGTGCGGCGCTCGGGTTGTAGGTCGGGCAGCTTGGCGCTTTCGTACGCGGCCTGAGCCTGCGGGTTCTCTCGCCATACTGCACCTTCGGCCTTCTGCAAAGAGATGCCCTTCTTCTTCGCGATCCGGCGCGCTTCCATTTGGACTGCTTCAACGATCTTGTCGCGGCGGTGTGTACCCGTCGCGCTTTTCAGTACTGATTGGAATATCTCTTTCTGCTTCATTTTCTTGGTTCCTTTCGTTTTGGATTTCGATTTCCAGCCCGGAACGCTGGCGCTCCATTGCTCGTTCGTGCTTGGCTCGCCGGGACTCTCCCATTGTGTTCCGGGGTCATCCGCCTCTTTGCGTCGTTTCTCAACTTCATCCATGTACCGCTTCATATCTTCGCGGCCAAGATGTTGCGAGTCGCGCTTCTTTAGCGCGACAGTAGCGCGGGCGATCTTCCGGCCCGTTCTTGGGTCTATTTCGCTATTTGATGGAAAATCGCAGAGCGAAATCTCCTCCAGCTCAAGCGAACGAAGATTGTTCGGCATGGGGTTCCTCCCGAGCTCATACGGCGGGTACGACCCATTCTTGATCCCAGAAAAGTTGGAGCCAGGCAATAGCCTTCTTCGAGTAGCTAGTCCCCGCTACATCGAAGGGAAGCGTGGAGCCGGGCTGATAGACATTTCCGTCTACCCACGCGAGATTGGAGTGATTCGAATTGTAAGCTACTGTCGGATCTTGTGTACCTTCGAAATTCCTGTACTGGGGACTCGCAAGGGTTCGAATCATCTTACGGGTGCCCTTGTTAGTTGCCGTGTTCGTCGCCATCGTCGTTATTCCTTTCTGTCTTCGGTCGGTTTCGGTAGCCAGCGTCCTAACAACGTGGCAAATTCATCTTCGAGCGGAACTAAGTGCTCTTTTGGCCCGGTGTAAGCCCGCGTTTCGATAAAATCTCTCAATCCCAAGAATTCTGCCGCGCGCTCGTATGGAGCGTAGTCCATCAAGCGATTGAGGTTCGTTTGTTCGCCGGGCTTCGCTGTCCGGGTCATTTCCCGGAGGATCAATCGCGCCTCCTGTCCGGCGATTACTGCGGCCCTGATGTACCGCGTATAATCAGCGGCCTTTTCAATCGCCTCTGTCGCTAACTCGGAAAGCTCGGCTAGCCTTTGTTTCTCGGCAGTGTCTCGGATCGCTTGCTCGGCTTTCTTCTTGCCTTCCTGAGCTTGCGTAAGTGCAACTTGGAGGTTGTCGGCGTCGAATGCCAACGTGGTCAAGGTAGCGTTCAAGTTTTGGAGCTTCTTTCGGGCTTCCTCGTTGCCGAGAGCGGCATCCAAGCTAAGCGCCCGTTTCTCAGTCTGAAGTTGCTGGATACGTTGTGCGTCCTCGCCCTGTTGTTGGGTAAGTGTTGCGATAACATCCGTCCATCCTTGAACGGTGTTGTGTTCTGTCGATAATGTCGAATTCATCGTAAGTTCACTCCTTTTAGTCGAAAACCCGTTCTAACTATGCCGTAGGACCGAAAATTACCCACCTACGGAGCCCTAGGACACCCCTCCGAGGGGGTACCCGAGGGTTTTATACCCCCGGACGGCTACGAGGGCCTTAAAACGCCTTATTTCTGGTTTTGAAGTAACTGGCGTGAGCTATCAGATACTCCAGCGCCCACGCGGAGAACCTCCGAGCGGATACGGCAGCGTCAACCAAGAGATCGCGCTGAAACACAGGAATCGTCTCGCTCCGTTCGCCTATGGTCAAGATGATGGCGAGTGTTGCTGAACGAGCGTCTCCGGTATCCGGTAGATTTGACGGAGGGGTTCGGCAGCCGAGGGACCGAATTTGTCTACACCTTCCCAGGCTTCGAATAAGTCCTCTCGCCGCTGGGCCATCAAAACTTCCTTCGCCCCTTCGGGCAGCGGGCCGTTCTCGGGGCCTCCAGCCAACGCCCATTCGATCAGCCCGACAGTTCGGGGGGCCGGTTCCCAGCGCGGCGTTGCAGACTTTCGTTTACGCACGGCGGGCCTCCTTCCTTCGCCGCCCGCCGGAATGGGTTTTTACCACGTCCGGGGCTTGCGTAGCGGGCCGGAACGGGCGGGCCGGGGTAACGGGCTGGGCCGCGCCCGAATGGGCAGGGCGGGCCGCTTTGCTGGTAGACTTGTCGCGAAGAGGTTTGCCGGGGAATACGATAACGTTCTCAGGAGTAAGGCTTTCTGAAAGCGTTAAGTGCTCGGCGTTACGGGTACCCGCACTTCAATTAGAACACCGTGGCCCGTCCGCGAACGGATCACGACGTCGCCACCCGCGCTGCGGGCGCGCGCGCGCATGCCGATCAGGCCGAGCCCGCGCGGGTTGGCCGGCGCGGGACTGAGTCCGCAGCCGTCATCTTCGATCCGTAGCGACACGTGGCCGCCGGCGCTCTCCAGTTGGACGCGCACATGTTTCGCGGAAGCGTGGCGGGCCACGTTGGTGAGCGCCTCCTGCGCGATGCGGAACAGGTGGGTCTCGGTTTCATCCGGCAGCCGCCCGGCAAAGGGGGCGTCGCAGGCCACTTCCATCCCGGTCCGTTGCGCGAAACCCTCGCACAGCCAGTGCAACCCCGCGGCCAAGCCAAAATCGTCCAGAATCGTGGGCCGCAGAAGCTGGGACATCTCGCGCACGTTGCCGATAGCTTCGTCCACCAAGCGGAGGCAATCGGCGAGACGCTCGGGGTTGCCTTCGAGCGCGGCCAGGTTGGTCTTTACGGCGGTCAGCGATTGTCCCAGCTCGTCGTGCAGTTCGTGCGAGAAGCGCCGCGCCGCAGCTTCCTGATCTTCGAGCATGTGGAACGAGACGCGGCCCAGTTCGGCGGTCTGCCATTCCATCCCGCGGACCAGGCTCGACGCCATGCGCACCGTGATGCCGGCGAACAGCAGCGCCAGCAGGACACTGGCCGAGGCGAACAGCAGGGATGCTTCCAGCAGGCGCGCCGTGACGCGGTTGATCTGGGCCTGCGCCGCGCTCACCTTGCGATACTGGGTCTCGATCAAGCGCGCCACCACGGCAATGAAGGCTTCGTGATCGCGAAACAGCTCCATCGACCGGAAGCTCTGCGGGGTGTCCTGCGAGAGAATCCGCCGCGCCTCGGCGGAAAACTGCGTGGACGTCTCCCGCAAGCGCTGCCACACTTGCCGCTCCGGAGTGCGGGCCCCTTCGGTGCAGATGCGGTCGATATCCTGGTCCGCCTGGCTGAGTTGTTGCATGATGCCGTCGTAATCCACCGAATCGGGATCGCGCGCCAGCACGGAAAAGACTTCGGCGAGGCTGGTCTCCTGGCTGTGCAACTCGCCGATGAGCCGGTTGGTGACCTCCTGGTCTCGCACCAACCCTGTGGCGTTCTCTTGAATCGAACGGATATTGCGGATGCCCACGGCGGCTGCGGCCAGCAACAGCAGGATTACCAGGGCAAAGCCCACGGTCAGCACCCGGAAGATGTTCTGGTGGGTAATCTGGCGTGGAAGCATTGCGTTATCAGTATCCCGCGGCTGAACCGCCGCCGATACCCCCGGTTCAGGCTAATTTCGCGGACTAATAAACATTAACCCCCGTAGGCCCGATTTCGGTGGGTTCGATAGCCTGCGCAGGCTATCGAGTTAAAAGGCCATCCGGCGCAAGATGAGATTGTAAGCGGGCAATGGGCCCGCAGGGAGAGAAAAAAATGAAAAAGACTTTATTCGCCGCGATCGCACTGGCGATCGCCACCATGCCTCTGACGTTTGCCGCCCAGGCCTCCAAGGCTTCGCCCGCCGGACCTTCTTCGAACACCACGGCCAAGAAGAGCACCAGCAGCAAGAAGAGTACCAAAACGCACACCACCAAGAAGAGCACCAAGGCTCCAGCCAGCACGCCCAGTAAGTAGCGGCTGGTCCAAGTCCCATCTCCGGCTTACCGGATATCCCGGAGCTTCGGTGGGGCGGGCTTAAACCTTCCGCTGGCGGGCTGAAGCCAGGCTGAAGCCCGGCTGAAGCCCGCCCCAGGCCGCCTGGAAGGCGGCCTCTGGAGATTGGCCATTTGCGCCATAAAGCTGATGCCTCAGATTTCGCTGGACTTTTTCCTCCAGATGCTCTACCCTACTTCTGGCGGCCACTAAATCATGCCGCCACGGCTGGAGAGTGGGACATTT
>Ga0326727_10012739_pt1 | contig 19029 bp, 14 predicted proteins | sample MB2enrmetagenome_FD_207643 | JGI IMG/M metagenome (GOLD analysis project Ga0326727, IMG submission 207643) | Lab enriched peat soil microbial communities from McLean, Ithaca, NY, United States - MB29MY | ecosystem: Environmental > Terrestrial > Soil > Wetlands > Peat | place: USA: New York...
GTGGCCAGCGATGAAAACCAGACGGTGGAGCTATACCGCCGCGGAGTTCGCGGCATCGTCAGCCGTTCCATCTCACCCGACCTGCTGGTGCGGTGCGTGCGGCGGATTGCGGCCGGCGAAACCTGGATCGACAATCAATCGGTCAGTTGGGTGATCGAGGCGTATCGCGCCCAGGCCGCCGCCCTGGTCAATCCGCGCGTCCAGCCCAAGCTCTCGCCCAAGGAGATGGCCATCATCACCTGCATCACCCAGGGCAAGCGCAACAAGGAGATCGCCTACCAGTTGGGAACCACCGAGCAGGTGATCAAGAATTATCTGCGCAAGATCTACGACAAGCTGGGCGTCAGCGACCGGCTGGAACTGGCCCTCTATTGCCTGCACAACAAGATCATTCATACCGACGAGGATGAGGAATTGGTGGCTCAGAAAGTGGTAAGCAAGTAGGCGGGGCTTTCTCTTCCGGGATAATTACGGCCAGCCCGAGGGCTGGCCGTTTTGCGTCACGGCAGGAAAAGCGAGGGATGGCTGCCTCATCCTTCCAAAAGTAGCTATGCCTCTAACCGCGGCTGAGTTTGCGCCGCAATACCCCGGCCAACGTCACGAGACCGCAGCCAAGAAGCATAAAAGTCCCTGGCTCAGGGGTTAATTCCATAGAATCATTGTAGGTGAGGCCTGCGTCAGTGGAGTAGCCTTCTACGGTGGGGTTTTCGATAGACGTTGGAAACACAAAATAGAGTGCGTTGTCAGCGGAATCAAGTGTTAGGTCACTTTGGAGCGCGGAAGGGAGCTGAACTTCCAGGCCCGAATAAATTGTTGTCAATAGACCGGAGATCGTTTGGTCCGTAAGATCGGAGTACATCAAATTAACTTGCGCTAAAGACGTGGTGGTACCAGTCTCATCACCATAGCCCAATTCAAAGAAATAATCGGCTTCGTCACCATATGCATCAAGTCCAGTTAAAAGGCCTCCAACTTCCAAATCTCCTGCCACCTGGAGTATTGGCCCAAGTGGTGGTGGAAGAGGGTTTGGCACATCGTCAATTGTCACATTACCTTTAATCTTAATGATATTATTCGTCGTAATCTGGACTTCACCATTCACAATTTTAGCTTGGGGAAAAATTATAGACTGGCCGGCATTATTTTTCAGTTGACCATTATTCATGAGATTCAATATATTTCCCACGTTGCCTTCGGACCCGCCAGTATCTCCCGAATAGCTTACATTATTTCCACCATTGCCACCAATGGTGATCGTAATCTTAGCCGGTTCGCCGAGCCTATTCTGCAGCGCCCCGGGACTTATTGTCCAAGTTTGTATATTCACTTGCGCAATTGTGACCCCAGCCATTGAGAACATGAGAGTAAGGATTGTGATTGACAGGCTAGCCACCCGGAAGCGGGAAATCTTGGCGGCTGCAGATCTGAGATTCAGGGGAGTATGCATGATGCAGAATCCACATTCTAGCGGACGGATTCATTAGACCTGGCGCAGACTGATGCCGCTGAAAGAAGCCGCGACAGTTGCCATCGGATGAAATGGTTCGCTCTGGGGATGGCGTGCCGTGAGCGAGCGAAGGAATTGATCTTCAAAAGGATTTCCACTTTCACTGGAATCCTTGCAGCGGCTCATCTTGCATTCGTGTGCCGCTCCGCGCCAGAGAGAAGCAATACCTCTAGCTTAGGCGGCTTTCATTTGCCAGCCGTTTGCGCATCACCAGCGCCATCGCCAGTAAGCCGGATGCGAGAAGTACCAGTGGGCTGGGCTCGGGTGTTGTGTCGATAGTCTCGGTGTAGGTAATGGTCCCACTACCGCCGCTCCCCCCCGTTATTGTGTACGCCTGGTTGTTGATGCAGAAAGGAACCCCAGTCGTAAAGGTTTGGGAGTAATTGAAGCTGCCCAGGTCATGAAAGCCTGTCGAGAACAAATTACCACCACAGTTAAAGCTTCCAGTGTCGGAAGCGAGAGCGCCGCCAGTAGTAGTCCCAATGAGGCTCCAGCTCCAGATGGTTGGCGAGAGGGTGAAGTCGACGGATGCGCCGGCGGACTCTCCAAGGTCGACATCGAAGGGTAAAGTGATATATAAGCCGATTGCATCACTGCCTTGATCGACGACGGAGTAGGTGACGTCGCTGGACAATAGCGCCGTAGCACCACCTGAAGCGCTCGAGCTGAAAGAGAAACCGCTAAGGGTTATGTCTTCAATCGTACAGCTTCCGGCCGTTATCAGATCAGCATAAGTGCCGCCAAGGCTGGAGCATGTGTCAGCTTTTGCCGAGCTGCCGAAGAGCAGCACTCCTGCCATGAGGAACAGCACAGATGAGTAGTATCGCAGAGAAGTTCGCATCATAAAACCTCCACATTGACACCGTGGAACGCGGATCATCCGCGTCATGCAAAGATAAGAGTGGAAAAAGGCAAGCCATTCAGAAGCGGGAAGACTTGGCGGCCGCAGATCTGAGATGCAGCGAGGTTTCCTAGCGAAAACCTCTAAAAAGCGGACGGGTTCAATTTATACCTGACGCGGACAGATTCTCTATAAGCAGCCGCGACAGTCACCTGCCGACACGCAAATACTATATTCACGAATGCAATTCAATGTCCACACCAAATTATAAAAATTAATGACCTCTCTTAACATATTGATAAGACAGGCGTTACGATAATCTCATTGGGGATAAAGTGCGACTTTTCGCTGTTGATAGTGGATATATTTGTCTCTCTCCTTCGCAAACGCTGCCCGGCGATTCGGCTATCCCCTACTCGCTTTCGGGGCGTTTGTAGGGATTTTGCAACCATTGACGGGCCTCGTTGGTCGCGCCATAAATGCTATGCAAATAAAACCGGAATACTCAGCATGTTGAAGAATATTTCCGCAAAACACGGATAACTCAACTTGATCTGACAATTCCGTTCCAGACAAAAACGGCCATCCCGAGGGCTGGCCGTTTTACATGACAGCAATAAAGTGCGGGATGGGCGAACCCATCCTCCTGAAAAAAGCTGCGCTTCTAGCTGCGGCGGAGCTTGCGTCGCATTGCCCCGGCCAAGCCAAGAAGGCCGGTGCCGAGGAGATACAGGCTGTTCGGCTCGGGAGTGTCATTGACCTGGGCATCGAAGGTGAGATCCATGTACATTTCAGGATAAGGGCCAAACGTTCCGGGATATCCATTGGGATATCCGTAGAATGTGAAATCGACTTCGAATGTGCCCAGCCACAAACCAGAGTCTTCATCGTTAATGCTGCTGAGATCGACAGGGAGCCACGATAACGTGACAGTATCGCTGCCTGTTTTGGAAAGATGCGTCGTGCCGAGTATGGCTGTGCCACTGATGTACTGCAAGTTCGTTGCTTCATCGTCCAGGTCGCCATTGACTGAGGTGAATCCCTCGGGCGTGATGGCGTCGATGATTATATAGTCATTCGGGTGTGAGAACTGTGTTTGAAGTGCTGCCGGGATCGATATTGTTGCCGTTTCGATCTGTGTCCCGGAATTCTCGTAAGCATAGTAAGTGTTGCCGGTACTATAAGTGCCTTCGTAGGTAAAGGAGCCAGCATAGGCAGGGCGAGAAGCTCCCAGAAGAGAGATGCTGACAAAAGCAACCAATAGGCCAACCATCCGGCAGTACGAACTCTTCGCAGCAACAGAACTGAAATTCTGGAATACTGTCATTGCAGGAATCCTCATCGTAGCGGGCGGAAAGATTACACCTATCGCAGGCTGGAGCCGCTATGAGAAGCCACGACAGTTGGGGGATACATAGATACTATGTCACGAACACAATTCAATGTCCACACTTATTCATAGCAATTTAATGGCTACTCTTAACATATAGATAAAACAGACGCTACCCTATTCACTTTCGTGACAAAGTGTAATATTTTGCGGTTGATTGTGTAACCGTTTGTCTCGTATATTGGCAAACTCTGCCCGGCGATTCGGCCATCTCCTACTCGCTTTCCGGCCGCTTGTAGGGCGTTTGCAGACCTTGCCGTGCCTCGTTGACCGCGCCCTGGCTGTTATCGCCGGTCTGCACCGCCAGCCGGTATTCGTTCACCGCCCGGTCGCGCTGGCCGGTGAGGTCGAAGATCTTGCCGATCTGGATATGGCTCCAAACCTCTGTCCATTTCGGCTCGCCATCGCCGCGCAACGCATCCCGGTAGGCGTTAACGCTGGCCTGGTAATTGCGCTGGGTGAAGAGCACCTCGCCAATGCGGAAATTGACCAGCGAACTTTGTGAATTGATCTCCAGGGCCTTCTGATACTCGGCCAGCGCGCTGGGCAGATCGCCCTGCGCGACCAGTTGCTGGCCTTTGAGAATATGGACGCGCACCTGCAGATCGGGAGTGGACTTGAGCACCCAGTCCTGCGGATCGATGGTAATACGGCGAGGACGGCCGAAGGTGTCAATGGAAAACGGCGTATTGGCGCCCACGACATCTATTTTTTTAGATTCGGTCTTGCCGTCGGTTTCCACGCGCAGCTCCACCGGCATGCGGAAGAGATCAAGGTCCTGGTCAATTTCGCCTATGGTGCGGAAGCCTTTGTTGTTGCCCAGCCGGTAGATGGCGTACTTGCAAGTGAACTGCGGCGCTCCTGTGCCGTCTACCCACTGCGCAAAGAAGGCGGTCAGCGGTTGCTGGTTTTCGGCCTCAGCAACTTTTTGCAGATCGGCCGCGCGCATCGACCTGCCGGTGAACTGGCTCAAAGCGTCCTTGAGCGTGGCCAGGAAGGCCTTATCGCCGATCTCCCCGCGCAGCATGTGGAAGATCATGGCGCCCTTTTCCAAGGTCATGGACTGGAATTCCGGTGAAAAGGGGCTGAGGCGGCCGGCGCTCGACAGGGGGATGGTGTCGTAGGCCAAGGCTCCGGCGGCCACATCCTGAATGGCCGATTGCAAGGCGTTCGCGCCGCTCTCGTGCTCAACATACATCAGCTCGCTGTAGCGGGCCATGCCGTTGGTGATCCAGGCGTCGTTGAGGGTGCGCGGGCTGACCTGGGAGCCCCACCACTGGCGGGCGATGGTGTTGGCCAGCAGACGAATGCCGCTCTTGTCGCCCACGCGGGAGCCGGGAATGGCCGCCAACTCCGGCGCCCACACGGATTGCAGCGTGTCGTCCGGCAGCTCGACAACATTCAGGCGGCTGGATTCGGCTGCGCCAAAGCTATCGGTGAAGAAGTCATACTCGCTGGCCGCAGTCTGCGCCAGTTCGCCGGCCGATTGCTGGTGGCTGGCGATCAGATAAACATGCACGTTGCCCGCGCCAGTCGAGACCGGGTCCACGTAGCGTCCGGCAATCACCGTGCCCGGAAAGCCTGGCTTCTCCCAGTTGAAGAAGAACTCGTCGCCGGGCTTGCCGTTGGCCAGCGTGATCGGATTGGACTCGCCCCGTGCGCCACTTGAAAAGACCTGCATCCCCTGGGGCACGCGGATGTGCATCTCTGCCGTGAAGCGGTTGGTCAGGGATACGGACGAGCCGTCGGGCACGGGAAACCAGCGCGCCGCGTAGAGCAGGCAGGTGATGGGCTCCTGGATGGCGGCCAGCTTGAGGCCCTCGATTGGGCCGTCGTTGTTGCCGGTGATGACGCCCTCGTACTCGAAGGTCCAATGCACGGTTTGCCCGCCGGCAAAAGGCCTGGCCGGGGCAATACGGATGCCGCCGCCGGCTAATCGCTGGCCGGTGAGCACCATGCCGGCCTCGTCGGAGATTTTGGTTACCTTGAGCGCCGGATGGAGGCCGAAGCTGGCTGCTTCGGTGTTCTCCGGCGCGACAAAGCTGACCACCACTTTGGCCGTAAGGTAGTGCGCAGCCGTGTCGATCTCGGCGTCGATGACGTAGGCGGAGACGGTAAGCGCGGGCCGCTCCGGCCGCTGGGCGGCGAGAGACGAGCCCATCATGAGAGCGCAGGACAAATTGAACAAGCAGTACAAATAGAACAAGCCGCCTGGCAACTGCGCCATCCTGGTCTTCATACTCACGCAGCCATTATCGCAGCCGCCGCCATGCTCCGGAGACGGAGGAATAAAGGAATCGAAATTGAATCCCCGGAAACGCCCGGTTCCTTAGAGCGTCTTTTCTATTGGTGTAGAGTGCGGCGTGGACCGGGAGGTCCACGCGACAGCCGGCCAGGAGGCCGGCGCTACCAGTTCTTGCAGCGACCGGCAACCTTGAGACAAGCAGGTGATGCACTCTATACCATCATGAAAATGCTCTAGCCCAAACCCTTCGACGCGCTGCGGGCGGTTGCGCTTATTGCTTGACGATTTCAATCTCGATGGTGAGCTTGACCTCGTCGCCCACCACGACCGCCGGGAAGCTGGTTCCAATTCCGTAGGCCGTGCGGCTGAGGGTAGTGGTGGCGGAGAAGCCGGAGTGCGGTTTGTGATCCCTCGCGCCCTCTACCGGCGTGCTGGGGCCTTCCGCATCGAGCACCACGGGCAGGGTAACGCCATGCAGGGTCAGGTTGCCGTTCACCGTCAGCCTGTTGCCGTTCTTCACTACGCTGGAGCTGGTGAAGGTTGCCGTGGGAAATTTGGCCACATCGAAGAATGTATCGGTTTTGAGGTGCGCGTCGCGGGCCGGCTCGCCGGTATCGATGGTGCTCACATCGATGGTGACCGTCACGGTGGACTTTGTGACGTCAGCCTCGTTGTAGACCAGGGTGCCTGTTACCCCGCCTATGCGGCCATGCACATTGGAGACGCCGCCGTGGCGAATGCTGAAATCGACTTCGCTGTGGGCCGGATCGGTGGCCCAGGCGGAGGTTTGCGCCATGGCCAGGGGAGCAGCCAGAGCCAGAATGCCGGAAATTATTGCCAAACGCTTCATCTTAATGTCCTTTCGGTGACGGGCCGTTGGGCCGCTGTGAGTTGGGGCGAGTGAAGTCTCTTAATGAATGACACGGAAATGTGGGCAGTTTACCGCGCGCATCTCCTCGTGGAATTCGATGCTGATCGATTGTGATTTGTTGCAAGAATTGTTGTCTGGTTCCAATAGACCAGCTTTGGAATGGAAGTTCGAGTTCCGATTCTCTATTCCGTGTTCCCTGCTTCCTGCTATTCTCGCGTAGATGTCCGTTCTGAACGACTTTCGGCGACTCAGCGGGGCCCAGCGGCGCACATTTCTGGCCGCTTTCCTGGGCTGGACGATGGATTCGCTCGACTTTTTTCTGCTGGTTTTCTGCGTCAAAGCCATCGCCGCGGAGTTCCACACCCAACCCTCGGCGGTGATGGGCGCGGTCTTTTTGACCCAGGCCTTCCGGCCGGTGGGCGCGGTGCTGTTCGGCGTGCTGGCCGACCGCTATGGGCGGCGGCCAGTGCTGATGATGAACATTTTGAGTTTTTCTATCATCGAGCTGGCTTGCGGCTTTGCGCCTTCGCTTACGGTGCTGCTGGTGTTGCGCGCCTTGTTCGGACTTGCCATGGGCGGCGAGTGGGGCGTGGGCGCGGCACTGGCCTTTGAGACGCTGCCCACCGAGGGCCGCGGCGTATTCTCGGGAATTTTACAGGAGGGCTACGCGGTGGGCTCCATTCTGGCCGCGGGCGCCTTCGCGCTCTTCTTCAACGGATTTATTTTGCCGGGGCTACACGTCCCCGGGATCGGCTGGCGGGGGTTGTTCATCCTGGGTGCTCTGCCGGCATTGCTGGTGCTCTATGTGCGGATGCGGGTGGCGGAATCGCCGGTGTGGCTGGAAGGAAAAAAGCGGAGGTTGGCGCGCACTGCCGGAGACGTTCGCAGAGCCAAGGCACGCGAGTTCACCAACCTGTTGGCCTTCCTGCCGACGTTTCTGTTTCTGGTGTTGCTGATGACCGCATTCATGAGCTTTTCGCACGGCACACAGGACGTGTATCCCACCTTCCTCTCGACCTATGCCAAACTCACGCCGCGGATTGTCGGCCTGATCGGCGTGCTGTACGGGTTGGGATCGATCGCCGGCGGCATTGCCTTCGGGGCGCTCTCGGAGAAGTGGGGGCGCAAGCGAGCCATCGTAGTTGCGGCGCTGTTGTCGATTCCGGTGATTCCGCTTTACGCCTATGGCCACTCGGCCGTCACGCTGGGCATCGGCGCGGTGCTGATGCAGTTCATGGTGCAGGGAGCGTGGGGCGTGGTTCCGGCTTATCTCACCGAGTTGTCGCCGGCGCAGGTACGGGCCACGGCGCCTGGACTCGCTTATCAGTTGGGCGGCCTCATCACCTCGTGGAACGGCAAGGCACAGGCGCTGATCGCCGAGCGCACCGGAAACTACCCGCTGGTGCTGGCCGTTACCGTGATCCTTGTTGCGCTGACGCTGGCCGGACTGGCGCTTGCAGGCCGCGAAGCCAAGGGGCAGGAGATGACGGTGGCGTGATAGGAGTACCGCAAAAGAGCGTTTTGGGGGTAACCTGTAAGTGGGAGGAGCGATCCATGGCAAACCTCGATTGGTCACAATGTCCCGCCGTCGAAAGCGTCCCCGGCAAGGTGAGCGGCGCGTGGGTGCTCAAGGGAACACGGATGCCGGTCTCCGCGATCTTCGAGAACATCGCCGGCGGAGCCAGTATTGATGACATCATGGAATGGTTCGACGGGCTAGATCGCGAGCAGGTCAAGGCAGTAATCGAATTTGCCGCACAAAGCCTCGATAAAGAACCCAGTTACGCGGCATAGATGCTTATTCTTTTCGATCAGGCGACACCGGGACCGATGCGGTCGTATCTCAAGGGTCACCTTGTCCGAACTGCGGCGCAGCAAGGCTGGGAGAGGCTCAGGAACGGCGAATTGCTCAATGTAGCGGAAGAGGCCGGGTTCGAGATGCTGCTGACTACCGACAAGAACATGCGCTACCAACAGAATCTTGCGGGCCGGAAAATAGCGGTTCTGGTTTTAGGTCAGCAGGATTGGGGGCTGCTTCGGCCTCACGTTCAGGTTGTTGTTGACGCAGTCAACGCGGCCACGCCGGGCAGCTATACAGAGGTGGAAATTCCCTTCCGGTAGGTTGTACGATCCTACCGCTGAAACAAGCTAGTCAACCTGCCGGTCGCCAGGATGTGTCCCTGCATGGCGGCTTCGACCTGCGCCCGCTTCTCTCCCGCCGGCAGATTCAACTTAGTGTCCAGCGCGTAGAGCGTGAAGATGTAGTGGTGCGGCGCACCTGGCGGAGGACAGGGGCCTCCATAGCCGATCGCGCCGAAATCATTGTGGCCCTGGAGCGCGCCGTCCGGAAGCCGGCCCATGTCCGGCACTCCCTCGGTTAAATTCCGCGTTCCCGCGGGCAGGTCGTAGAGCACCCAGTGGGTGAAGGTACGCTGGGGCGCGTCCGGGTCGGTGACAATCAGCGCCAGGCTCGCCGTTCTGGCCGGTGGAGCGTTCCAGGCAAGTTGCGGAGAGAGGCCCTCTCCGCTGCACGTATACTTCGCCGGAATCTGGCTTCCGTCCTGGAAGCTGGTACTCGATAGATGCATCGTCTGCCCCCTCGCAACAGAATTGCGGCAACCTGGCAGCGATGCAACCGCGAGCAGAAGCGCCATTGCAACGCCCCACGCAGCCTGTCTCAATCCTACACATGCATTTGACTGGTATTGACTGTTAATCGTTAGCATTCGTGGCCTTATTCTAGCAATCTCTCCGATGTCAGGAATTTTAGAATATATTCACGGTTCCTGGAATGTGCGCCTAGTTCCATCATTCCGGCCGGATGAGCTCGAAGCGGTCCCGCGTGCGGACCCAGGTGTTGCCGGCCATGCGGCCCACGGCGTCCAGGCCCGCCGGATCGACGCGGAAGTCTTCCACCAGGTTCTCGCGCAGGTGAAAGCGGAGCACCTCGCCCAACACGATGACACCGCTCGCTGGCGCGTGGCCGGTGTAGATGATCTGAAGGAGCTTGCACTCCATCTGCGCGGGCGACTCGGCGACGCGCGGCGGGCGAACGGCTACACTCGCGATCGGCGTCAGCCCGGAGAGCACGAACTCGTCCACCTCCGGAGGCACCTCGGCTGAGGAAGCGTTGGCGGCAGCGGAGATGGCATCGCTGACCACGTTGATGACAAACTCTCCGGTCTCCTCGACGTTGCGCAGCGTGTCTTTTGGCTCGACTGTGCCGGCTGAAGCGCCGCTGCGCAGCGACGGGCAGAAGAGCACCGTGGGCGGATTCGAGCCGACGCCGCAGAAGAAGCTGAAGGGCGCCAGGTTGGCCACGCCTTGCTTGTCGATCGTCGAGACCAGCGCCACCGGACGCGGCACGATGATGCCAATCATCATTTTGTAAATCTGCCGTGGTTGGCACTCGGCGGGGTTAAAGCAGAGCATGGGGCTTGAGGAAGAGCGCGCAGTGTCCATGCAGATAGCCTAGACCATTTCTCCTATCGGTGTAGAGTGAGCGTGGGCCTGGAGGCCCACGCTACAGCCGGCCAGGAGGCCAGCGCTACAGGATTGAGTCGATACCAACGGCCGGGAGGCCGGCGCTACAGTCTCGCGACCCATCGACACTGCACAAGTAATCGGGAATCAACTCTACAACAACTGGAAACTGCTCTAGACCATTGCGCCAACTGGCAAAACGTTAGAGCCGCAAATCTTACTTTTCTGTCTGTACGGACAACCCGACCTCGGCTGGAGTCGCCAGCGTATGCGTCTGCCACCACTGTTCGAGCACCACATTCCAGCGATCGCCGCGGCCGATCCACAGTTGCGCGGCGCGGTCATAGCGGGCCTGGTTGTTCTCCAGCCAATAAGGCCGGTTGTCGCGCAGCCAGGCTTGGCGGTAAAGCCCGCCCAGCAGCGCGTAGCCGTCGCGAATATCTTCCAGGAGGCCATTGTTCGCGCCGATGGCGAAAAGCTTCGCCTGGACCTCGTCCCTGCGGCTCTTGTCGGAGGCTATGGCTCGCGCCTGGTTGTAGAGCGCAACGGATTCATCGGCCGCCTGAAATTTGAGGCCCACAAAATCGATGCGGCGAGCGCCCAGCTCCAGCGCATCCAGCGCTTCCGGGTTTTCGAGTGCGCGATTCTCCTGCTTGGCGGCGGTCCGAGCCTCGGCGATCAGCGTAATGGCGCGCTCGGCATGCAGACGCAACTCGCTCTCCTGGGGCCGCAGCTTGGCGTTCACGCGCTCACCCTCCGCCGAAAAGGGATCGACCCAGAAGTAAACGTCTCTGGCATCGTGCAGTCCGGCATCGTTAAAAGCTGCGTGGGCGGCCATCAACTCGCGCTGCGCCTGGTCGATCTTGCCTGTTGGATCCTGGTGAAATGCCAGCCCGAAGGAAGACGAAAAAGCCTCTTCCGAGCTTTCGCCCGCCTGCCATCCGGCGGCCGCGCCAAAGAGCACGCCATACCAGTTTTCGTCGAAGATGCCCTCGCCATCGTCGTTCCACACAGTGTTCAGCACGCCGGTAGCGCCCAGCGCCTGGCCGTCGCGCACAAAGACGCGAATGTTGGCCAGCGCCTCGTTGTTGTTGGGGTAGAGGCGGCTCCAGTTGTTCACGCCGGGCGCGACCCAGGTTTCCAGGCCGGCCTTGGTAAACGGCTCGATGATGGGCTTGAAGTCCGGCCGGGCGCGGTACTCCCAGGGCACGGCGATCATGTCTTTGGGCAAGGTGCCCACCAACTGCGGCGATTTGACCGCGATATCGCCCCAGAAGAGAAGCCGCTTATGGTTGGGTTCGAGAGTCGAGTGAATCTTCTTGAGGAAGTCGATGTAAACCGCGTCCGGCCCCTGCTGCTCGACTTGAGAGCGCGTCTTGCCCAGGCCCAGGTCAACGGTTTCGTCGGCGCCTATGTGCGCGTAGGGAGCGGGAAAGACCCTGGCCAACTCGCCGAACCAACTGCTGATCAGCGGCAGCGTTACGGCCTCGCCGGGGGCCAGCACCGAGCCGTGCGGCGTTTCGCCCAGGGAGGAGAACTGCTCGAACTTGAGCAGATGGTGGAGGTGGCCGAAGGACTCCTGCTCGGGAATGACGGTGATGTGGTACTGGGCGGCATAGGCCACCAGCTCGCGGGCTTCGTCGGGGGTCACGGCGCCGCTGGGGAAGGCCGCGACGGGAGAAGCTTCGTAGGCGAAGGTGTGCTCAAAGTAGGGCGAGAAGATGTTGATCTTGTATGCCGCCAGGGTGCGAATCTCGCGCTTCAAAAAATCCATGTTGGGCAGCGGGCCACGCGACCAGTCGTCGGAGAGCCCGCGATGGGCCATTGCCGGCCAGTCGCGCAAGGTGGGGACAAGCAGCACCGTGTCCTGGCCGCTGCCGCGAATTAACTGCTTCACCGTCTGCGCGCCGTAAAAGATGCCGGCGGAGGTTTCGGCGATCACCGCCAGGCCGCCCTGCCCGTCGGGCACGATGATGTAGCCCTCGTCGTGCATGGCCGGATCGAAGCTCATGTGGTTCGCGGCCAGCAGCGCCTGGGCCGGCGCGCCTTCCGCCCGCTCCAGCCGGATGTAGGGAGCATCGCTGCGCACGGTTCTCTTTCCCAGGCGATCCTCGACGAGGTCCACGACGGCAAACTGGTCTTCTGTATTTTTCTCCGAGGTAACGAAGAAACCGATGCCGCCGATGGGAATCGCCTGAACGGCGGAGCACTCCCGCGGCGCGGGCACCAGGCGCAGGTCAGCGCAGGCAGGCGCGGCGGCCGGGGCGGTTTGGGCAAACGCGCCAGCCGCGGCGCACAAGAGAAGCAGGAAGAAAACGGCGAAAGAACGGCGCATGTGGGCTGCCTCGATGATCGGGTTTCGTCTACAAGGCTAACGCATCCCTGCTGCCGCTGTGAAACGGGGCTGTCCGAAGAACCACTACAGCCCCAGAAATCCGCGCAACGCCTTGTCCACGGCTCTCATCGTGACTTCGTCCACGCGCCCAATCCGCGCCCCAAGTTTCACGCGCGGCACGGCTGTCGCCTTGTCCACCATGATCTGCGAGGTTTTGCGCAGCCCTGTTTCCCGGCTTGCAGCCACCGTCACCCGGAAGAGCGGCGCGTCGAATATCTCGCTGGTCAGCGGCAGCACAATCACCGAAGGATGCCTGTCAAATGCGTCCGCTTGAGCCACCAGCGCAGGGCGCGGCTTGCCATAATCGCTGGAGACGGCCACGGTCACCAGATCGCCGCGTCTCATTGGCCGCCTTCTTCGAATTCGTTCAAGGGAGCGCTCACATCCTGAATCCAGCGCATCACCTCGGCCTCATCCTCTGAGGCGGCGATCAGCTGGGACTGGCGGCGCGCTTCCGCCGCAAAACGGCGTTTACGAGCCTCATTCACATAGCCCCGCATCAGGGCGCGCAAGACTTCGGCGGCAGGGCGGTTTTCCGCCTTCACCTCGGATACAAACTCCTGCTTAAGCGCTGCATCCATGCGCAGATTCAATGTTGATTCCTTGTGACGGGCAATGGTGTCAGGCACGTTACGGCTCCTATATACAATATATACTTACAAAAAGTAATTACACAATATAATTACATATTTTTACTTTAAAAACGAGGTGAGCGGAGCAGAACGGGGGAAGCGTGTTTCACGATGCGGTACTCCACTTCGGCTTGTGACCCTTAACACAGGCACAGCCGGGCTGCGGGGTGAGAATGAACCTGTAAGGCCTGGCAGGCCTCCGCTGCGCGGGCCGGGAGAGAATCACAATGAGCGATCTTGCCCCTCTGGCTGAATCCGTTACCGTTGACCCGTTGGTCGGCCATCCCGCCGATTACCACGTCTTTCACAAGTTTTTGGCTCGCTGCAAGAAGCTGCCGGCCATCACCACGGCGGTCTGCTGGCCGCTGTCGGACGTGGCGCTGAGAGGCACGGTGGAAGCGGCGGACGCGGGGCTTATCAAGCCTACGCTGTTCGGCGACAAGGCTGAGATGAAGGCACTGGCCGCAAAGATCGGCCTGGATATCTCCGCCTACCCCATCGTTGATGCCGAAACAGAGACCAAGGCCGCCGAATTGAGCGTGGCCATGTGCCGCAGCGGCAATGCCCAGGCCATGATGAAGGGCAGCCTGCACACTGATGAACTGATGAAGGTGGCCATGAACCGCGACACCGGGTTGCGCACCTCGCGCCGCATCAGCCATGTTTTCGTGATGGACACGCCGGCCTACCCGCGCACCCTGCTGATTACCGACGCGGCCATCAACATCGAGCCGGAGCTGGAGGACAAGATCCACATCGTGCAGAACGCCATCGATCTGGCTCATGCCCTGGGCATTCCCGAGCCCAAGGTGGCGCTGCTTTCGGCCATCGAGACGGTGAACACCAAGATCAAGTCCACGCTGGACGCCGCGGCGCTATGCAAGATGGCCGATCGCGGCCAAATCACCGGCGGCATCCTCGATGGGCCGCTAGCCTTCGACACCGCGGTCAGCGTCAAGGCCGCCAAGATCAAGGGGCTGGTCTCGCCGGTCACTGGACAGGCCGACATCCTGGTGGTACCCGACCTGGAAAGCGGCAATATGCTGGCCAAGCAGCTGGAATACCTGGGCGGAGCGCAGTTGGCCGGCATCGTGCTCGGCGCGCGCGTGCCCACCATCCTCACCAGCCGGGCGGATTCGGCCGAGACACGGCTCACCAGTTGCGCCGTTGCCGTGCTGCTCCACTATGCCGAACATCCGCTAGTCTAGGCAGTTTATCTTCCATTTGCGATATCTAGAGCGGTTCCACAATGAACGTGCCGTTTCTGGCATCGAGCAAGGTGGCTTTTTCTTAAGGAAAAAGCCACTCAGCGGTAGTGGCTTCGGGGTACAGCAATTGTGGAACCGCTGTAATGGGCGCCATCTCCTCAGGGAATGGCGCCTATTTTGCGTTTTGCCCGGTTTGGCCCGGAAGGCGATTTCTCTGTGTAGTTTGCAGGAATCCTAAAGATATTGCAGGGAATTTCCGATGAAAGATGTATACGGATTGAAGGGGGAAACTGCGTCTAGAGGGAATCCGGGCAGCGGCTGGCGCTGGCAATACCAGGCGTATACCTTTTCCCTTAAATAACGCGTTTCCTATCGATAAGGCGGGAGATCGCCCGGGTCAGGGAAGGCCGATATGCTTAAACTCGCTGAAGCCAACCTCTCGGCCCTGATTGAAAGCACCCACGATCTGATCTGGTCTGTGGACCTCAATTATCGCTTGATTTCATTCAATTCGGCATTTCAGCAAAACATCCAGAACACCTATGGCGTCCGGCTTACGGAAGGGATGTGTTTCCACGAGGTGCTTCCCGCGGAGAGGGCTGCGCTTTGGCCAGTTTTCTATGCACATGTTCTTGCGGAAGGCCCGTTTCGACTGGAGTATACCCGGATCGATGGCGGCATCATGGAGCTGGCTTTCAATCCCATTGTCGTCGATGGGGAGACTACGGGCATTTCAATCTTCGGCAAGGACATCACGGAGCAAAAAGCGGCGGAGGAGTCGCGCCGCTTTCTCGCCGAGGTGGTGGAGAGCTGCGAGGAAGGCATCATCACCAACGCGCCGTCCGGCGAGATACTAACCTGGAACCACGGCGCTGAAGCTATTTACGGCTACACCGCCGAGGAGGCAATAGGAAAGCCCTTTTTTATGATCATCGCGCCGGAACGAAGGGCGAAAGCAGAACGAGTTATCGGGCATCTTCTGGACGGGGGATCCCTGCTCTTAGATGATGGTGAGGGCTTGCGCAAGGATGGGAGCAAGTTTCATGTAACTGTGACTACCTGGCCCATCCGCAATTCCGCCGGCGAAGTATCGGCCATCTGCACCATCGTTCGCGATGTTTCCGTTCGTCATGAAGCCGAAAACAATCGGGCCTTGCTGGCTTCGGTGGTTGAATCTTCCGGCGACCTGATTAACACGATCAACATGGAAGGAAACATCACCAGCTGGAATCCGGGCGCCGAGCGGATAACTGGCTACACGAGCGAGGAAATCCTGGGAAAGAACGCGGCGATTATTGTTCCTCGCGGCCACGAGGAAGAAGTGTGGCAGAACCTCGGGACGATCCGGGAGGGATGCACCATCGGTCCTGTCGATACGGTAATGCGGCGAAAGGATGGAAGCGGGATCGATGTTTCGCTTACCCTGACCCCGATACGGAATTCGGACGGGGAAGTTGTGGGTGCTGCCGCCATCGCCCGCGACATCAGCCAGCGCAAGCAGGCGGAGATGCAACTGCGCGACAGCGAGGAGCGCTACCGGGCTACCTTCGAGCAGGCGGCAGTGGGCATTGTTCACGCCTCGCTCGAGGGACAATACCTGCGTTGCAATGCGCGCTTCGCGGAGATCATCGGCTACCCGCCAGAGGAGGTTCCCGGCCTCAGCTTTCAGCAGATCACGGCCCCGCAGTATCTGGAATCCAGCGTAGAGCCGCACCGGCAATTGTGTGCAGGCGCGGCGGAGATTCCCAGCATGGAGAAGCGCTATGTGCGCAAGGACGGCAGCCTGGTCTGGGCCAGAGTGACACTTTCGTCGCAACGCGATGGGGAGGGCCGCGTGCTCTACTTCATCGCCATCGTCGAGGAGATACAGGCGCGCAAGGAGGCCGAGGCGGCGCTGCGCGAAAGCCTGGATTCGCTGAAGGAATCGCAGGAGATAGGAGGATTGGGAAGCTATGTTCTGGATATCGGAAACGGCGTGTGGACCGGTTCGGATGTCCTCGACAAAATCTTCGGAATAGACAAGGAATATGAGCGCACGGTGGCTGGATGGACGGCCTTGCTTCATCCTGATGATCGCGCCTTGATATCCGCCTATTTAGCGGAAGAGATTATTCGCCAGGGCCAGAATTTCAACAGGGAATACCGCATCATTCGCCAGACAGACAAGGCGGAGCGCTGGGTTCATGGAATCGGCAGGCTGGAGTTAGGCGACAAGGGCCAGCCGGTGAAGATGCTGGGCGTCATTAAAGACATCACCGAACGCAAGATGTCGGAGATGAAACTGTGCGAGAGCGAAGAGCGCTACCGCACTGTTTTCCAGACCAGCCCCGATGCTGTCATCATTGCCCGACTGAGTGATGGGGTGATCCTCGACATAAATCGATCCTTTCAGGATTCCACAGGGTTCGCGCGCGACGAAGCCATCGGACGCACTGTGGTGCAACTCGGCCTCTGGGAGAATGATTCCGACAAACGGATATATTTCGAGCAGTTGAGCCAGCAAGGCACGTGCCGGGAGATGGAGGTGCAGTCGCGGAGAAAGAACGGGGAACTGTTTTGGATGCGGCTGTCCGCATCCCTACTAGAGATCGGGGGAGAGCGATGCCGGATAACCTTCGCGAAAGATATCTCCGCGGCCAAAGCAGCCGAGGAGCGGCTGGCGGCGGCCACGAAGGCCTTGCGGTTGAGCGAGGAGCGCTACCGCACTGTCTTCCAGACCAGCGCCGACTCCATTTCCATCAGCCGCATAGAGGATGGAATGTTTGTCGATATCAATCCGGCATTCTGCCGTATACATGGCTTCGAACGCGATGAGGTGATTGGGCGCACCTCCTCGGAACTCCACTTATGGGTGAATCCCGAGGACCGGCAGAGAATGGTCAATGTTTTGCGCGAAAATACCTTCTGCCGGGATATGGAGTGCCTGCAAACAAGAAAGAATGGAGAAATATTTTGGGTGTTGATATCGGGGACGCGGATTGAGATCGATGGCGTGCCCAGCATCCTGATCGTGGTGCGCGACATCTCCGAGATCAAGGCGGCCACTCAGGCCCTGCGTCAGAGCGAGGAGCGCTATCGCACCGCCTTCCAGACCAGCCAAGACGCCATCACCATCAACCGCCACGAGGATGGCGCATTTATTGACTGCAATCAGTCCTTTCTCAACACCATGGGATATAAGCGCGAAGAAGTCCTGGGACGAACCACACGGGAACTGGGAATCTGGGCCAATCCCCGCGACCGGCTGACCATGCAAACCATACTGAGCCAGAACTCCCGTTGCCAGGGGATGGAGATCCAGTTCAAAAAGAAGAACGGCGAGGTGTTCTGGGGAGAAATGACGGCCTCGCAGATGGATGTAGACGGCGTTCCCTGCATCCTTTCCATTACCCGGGATCTCTCCGCTGCCAAAACAGCGGAGAAAACCATCCGAAGCCTGGCTTTCTACGATCCTTTGACCGGCTTGCCCAACCGCCGGCATCTGTTGGAGAGGCTGCGCCATCCCCTGGACGCCGGCGCCCGTGGCGGCCGTTCGAAGGCGCTGCTGTTGATTGATCTGGATCATTTCAAGACCTTGAATGACACCCTCGGCCATCAGACGGGCGATCTTCTGCTGCAGGAAGTCGCGCGCCGCGTCCTTGCTTGCGCCCACGAATCCGACACCGTATGCCGGCTGGGCGGCGATGAGTTTGTGATCTTGCTCGAGGACCAGAGCAAAATGGCCGAGGAAGCCGCCGCCCAGGGCAAGGCCGTGGGCGAAAAGGTTCTGGATGCGATTGACCAGCCCTTCCTGATCGAGGACCATGAAAGTCTCTTCACGGCCAGCATCGGAATCGCCGTCTTCGAGGACCGGCAAGACAACACCGATGAGATCCTGCAGCAGGCCGAGATTGCCCTGTATCAGGCCAAGGCGGCGGGCCGCAACACGCTGCGCCTTTTCTCCCCTGTTCTGCAGGCTGCCGTCAACGCACGCGCCACCCTGGAGGAGGATCTGCGCCAGGGGATCAAGACAAAACAATTTCTGCTTTACTATCAGCCGCAGGTAGAGCTGGGCCGGTTGACGGGGGCCGAGGCTCTTGTCCGCTGGATGCACCCCCGGCGCGGAATGGTTCAGCCCAACGACTTCATTCCCCTGGCCGAGGAATCCAGGCTGATTCTGCCGCTGGGAGATTGGGTGCTGGAAGACGCCTGCAAGCAGATTGCGCTGTGGGCAGGCCGGAAGGAAACAGCGCATCTATCCGTGGCCGTCAACATCAGCGCGCTGCAGTTTCGCCAGCCGTCGTTTGTCGAGCAGGTGCTGGCAACCATCTACCGCACCGGCGCCAATCCTGGCAGCCTCAGGCTGGAACTCACCGAGAGCATGCTGGTGGAAAATCTCGAGGACATCATCGCCAAGATGACCGAACTCAGGTCGTATGGCTTGAGATTTTCCCTGGATGACTTTGGCACCGGCTATT
>Ga0326727_10012740_pt1 | contig 19029 bp, 16 predicted proteins | sample MB2enrmetagenome_FD_207643 | JGI IMG/M metagenome (GOLD analysis project Ga0326727, IMG submission 207643) | Lab enriched peat soil microbial communities from McLean, Ithaca, NY, United States - MB29MY | ecosystem: Environmental > Terrestrial > Soil > Wetlands > Peat | place: USA: New York...
TTGGCGCGAAAGCCCGCCGCACCGGGCGCTCGCAGGTGCCAAATGCACCAGGCGGAGAAAACAAACGAGAGGGCATTGAAAACAAATGCCCATTTGTAGCCGATGGCGACCACCGTGGCTCCAAGAAAGGTTCCAACCGTGAGCGTCATCCACTGCGTGGTCTGCGTAAGCGAGTTGGCGGTGTGGATTTCTTCCGGGCTCGCAATTGTGGGCAGGATTGCAGAACGCCCCGCAGTGAAGAAGGGTGAGGCAACCATGAGCAGCGCGCTGAACAAATAAAGGACCCAGACGCGGTGCGACGTCACCGCGAAGATGAAGCCGAGCGCCACCAGCGCGCGCATGAGATCGCTGGCAATCATGATCCGTTTGCGGTCAAACCGGTCGAGCAGCACACCAGCGAGTGGACCCACCGTGATGGCTGGAATGGCCCGCGCCAAGAGCACGCCGGTAACGACCATGCCCGAATGGGTGAGCGCCATGGCCAACGCAAAGACGGCGATATTATTGAAATTGTCGCCAATTTCGCTAACAATCTGGCCCGTCCACGTGAAGCGATAATTGCGATTCCGGGTGAGCAGTTGGAAGAATTCGCGCATCAGCCCGCCAAACTTCCCGATGATGGAGTAGACCGAGTCGAGTAATCGTGACTCATCTCTTTGAGCGTATCAAATCAAGGGTGTTGTGACGCGCGGTGTGATCCAGGAGTTTGAGCGGGCCGCGAAGAGCGGGGCGAAACCTAGCAGCCCCAATTTGCCTCGCCGGGCTTGGCGAAATACCGGAGATCGGCCGGTTCCTTCTCGGCCGGTGTTCCCAGTTCCAACAGCGTCAGGCGCGCCGCCGCGACCTTCAGATTGCGTTCATTCTGCGGCACCTGCTCCCAGGACGGCGAGGCGTTTTCCTTGGGCAGGCCATGGAAATCTTCAAAGAGAGCTTCCTCGTAATGGTGAAACAGCTTCGCGAGTTCTTCCGCGGATACTTCTTGAATCGACATACGTCATTCCCTTGCTGAACCGGAATGTCCTTCTTGACTTCGAAAACGACCCCATTGTACGCCCATCCCGCCTGCTTGCGACGCCCGTCCAGCCGGACGGGGACGCCCGGCTCTCCACCAGCGGGGTTGGATCGACCGCGGTAATAGTCACATGGTTGCGGCCTGGCGAACACGCCTGGCCCACTCCACTCAGTGCACAATCGGCAACGTGATACTGGAAGGCATGGCCGGAGAACAATAGATACGCTGCTTCGCGGGCACATAATCAGAGGCGCCCGCCTGGTAGATGCTCGGCACAAACTTCTGCGGGTTTCGGTCGATCAGCGGGAACCACGTTGACTGAATCTGAACCATGAAGCGATGACCCTTCAGAAAGACGTGGTCGTGGTCGCGTAGCGGAATATGCCATTCTGCCGGCTGATTGGGTGTAAGCGGCTGCGGATGCTCATAGCTCACGAGATAACGCCCGCGCCGGATTTCCATGGCAATCGGCAGCTCATATCCGTTCAGAGATTGAGCATACTGACCAGGCTTGGGACCAGCTTCGGGATCCCACCCATTTTTCGTGGCGTTCTCCGGATAAACGTCAATCAACTTCACCACGAAATCGCTGTCACTTCCGGAAGTGGAGGCGAAAAGATCAGCTTCCAGCGGGCCGGTGATAGTGATGTCATGGTCGAGAGGAGCGCTGACAAATGTCAGAACATCGGGCCGATGCTCGACGAAACGCTGGTCGGCCACTTCCCATGTCTGCCAGTCGCCGCCCGGATAGGTCGGCGAAATCGGCCGCTGACGATAAGGCACTGGATTGGCAGGGTCTGAAATGTATTCGCGGTACAGAGGCGAGCCTCCCGCCGCCGAGGGCGCGACGAACGACAGCGAACCATCGGCGCCCAGATACAGATTCGTCAGGTGCGCTTCTTTCGGCGGCCAAACCGCGTAGGTGTGCCAGGTGTTTGAACCGCTCTGGAAAGTACTCGCCTGCCAATTCGGCTTCTCACCCTTTCCGTGCAGATAATAGCGAAAGAAAGGAGCTTCAATATCTTCGCGGAACTCTCGGGCAGTCTCGTGCCCTCCAAAGGGAATAATGCCGATGCTCTCGCCCTTGGGGGTCTGCCATTGGCCGTGAAACCAGGGTCCGGCCACAATGAAATTCGTGCGGCCGGAATCCTGCTCTTCGGCGTGGCGGAAAATCTGCCACGGACCCCACGGATCCTCCTGATCCCAAAAACCGGCAACATTCAGGTTGGGGACCGTCGACGCATGAAGCTGCCTTACCCACGCTTCTTTTTTCCAGTAATCATCGTAATCCGGGTGTTCGACAGTCGAATTCCAGGAAGGGATGCTGCCGTGCAGATACTTCGCGTTGATATTGGAAAGCGGGCCGAGATCGAGATACCAGGAATAGGCGTCATAGGTTTCAAACTCGAAATTGGTATTCTTGTTCTTGTCTGCCTGTTCCATTACGGCATACTCAAAGCTGTAGCTCTCGCGCAGTGCGCCGTAGTGGTGATCGTCATCGTTCATCCACTCATCGACCGGCGATGCCTGCTCGCTGATCGCTTTCAACGCCGGGTGCGGATGCAGCAGCGCGAGCGCAGCCGTCAGGCCGCTATAGGACACCCCGTACATGCCGACCTTTCCGTTATTGTTGGGGACATTCTTTACGAGCCACTCGATCGAATCGTAGGCGTCGGTGGTCTCGTTGGTGGCCTTCGGGTCGTTCAGATCGACCCAGGACGATAGTTGGAACACGCCTTCGGACTTGAATCGTCCGCGCAGATTCTGAGTGACAAAGATGTAGCCATCTTGTGCGAGCTCCTTAGCCTGCGGCGGCATCTGTTCCGGGGCTTTATCGGGCACGCCGTAAGGCGTACGGCGGAACAGGATCGGCAGCGGACCCTGCTGGTCCACCGGGGTGAGGATCACGGTCTGAAGGTGCACACCATCCCGCACCGGAATCATGACTTCTTGAAAATTGAACAGTGGCCTCGCCGGGGGAACCACTTGGGCGAAGGCAGACAGCGCGAGCAGCCCAGTCATAATCAAACAGATCGCAAATGAGCGCACCGAATCTCCTCCAGTATGTTTTTCGCTGTGATTTAGCCGATACCGTTTTGTCGGCCGATAAAGGGCAAACAAAATCATAACAATCGTACTCTTCTTAAGAGATTTTCCTCTATCGGGATCATCGGCGAAGAGCCGGTTAATCCGATCCACGAGGGCTCCTATCGCGGCAATCCTGAAGTGCAGGAATCGTGAGTACCGTGCTGGTTGGGTGATGCCGCTGGTTCAGTGATCTGGTTGTGCCTTACGAAGGAAGAAGGACTGGGAACTTCGGGCGAAAGCTACCTGCTTTGGCTGCGCCCTCCATCCCCGGGCGTCAGCCGAAGTGCGAGACGGCAATCGCGGCCAGGCCGCAGCAACCGCGTCGCAGCCCAACCGCGTCGTGCCTTTTGTCCTCTACTGCGCTCCAAGCCAAAGACTAGCGGCTCGCACCCGGCGTGGAGGCTCGCGCCGATGGTGCTGCCAATGCCGCTGCCTCAGCCACTCGATCTTCCTTCGCAATTCTGCTCCTGACCAAAGGCCTCAGGATCAATAGGGAGAAGATCGCCGCGATACCACACATTACGGCCGAAATGTAGAATGGCACCGCAAAAGAGCCGCCGAAGTACGCCGCCAGCGCCGCTGCCCCATAACCGGCAAACACGGAAGCCGCACCCTTGGCCGTGTACACCATGCCATAGTTGGCAGAGGCGTTCTTGGGGCCGAAAACATCACCCGTCGTCGCTGAAAACAAGGAGTAGATCTCACCCCAGAAAAGGAAAACAAACGAGAACAGCACCACAAACGCTATCGGAGCTCCCGCTACTTTGGTCACCAGGAACACCAGTATCGCTTCGACGCCGAAGGTTAGAAACATCGTATATTCTCGACCCAACCGGTCCGAGACCGTGCCCCACAAGATTCTGGACAGAGCGTTACAGATTGACGTCAGGGTTACGGTCAGCGGAACAATCGCCAGACCCCACACCTTCGCGTCGCTCACATGGAGGGCCTTGGCAATCTGGGAAAGGTTCGCAGTAGCGATGAGGCCGCCGGCGCAGGCAAAGAAAAACATGGTGTAGAGCAAATAGAACTCGGGTCTGCCCAGAGTTTGAATCCAGGTAAAGTTCACCTTGGACTGCGCAACGGCCTTGCGTGCGTGCTTTGCACTCTTGTCCCACCCGGCAGGAACCCATCCGGCAGGCGGATGGCGGAGTATCAATGCAGCAGCGAATGCAATAATGCCTTGGCCAAGCCCCCAGACAGCCATCGCCCTGGCCCACCCCATGCTGTGGATCGAATTGGCAATGGGAATGACCGTTAGGGCGGCTCCGCCACCGAAGCCTGCGGCCGTCAGCCCAGCCGCCAGTCCCCGCCTGTCCGGGAACCATTTCAGCGCATTGGCAACGCACGAAATGTAAATGATTCCAGCGCCGGTTCCGGCAATTACACCGTAATAGATGTACAACTCAAGAGGGGATTTGGCGATGGTCCCACCCAGCACCCATCCGAGCGCGATACACATCGCGCCGAACGTCATAAGCTTGCGGATGCCGAACCTATCGACAAAGTATCCTGCTACGGGCATCGGCCATGTCTCAAAGAGAATAAAGGCCGAGAACACGGCTGCTATTTTCGCGTAGGGCACTCCTGTGAATGTCTGTTTCATGCCTGGCGTAAAAAGCGTGAAGGCATATTGATAGTTGGATATGACGATCATCGCGACGATGCCGCACACCAACTGGACCCAACGGTTTCCAGCAAAGCTGCCGTGCACTTCCTTCGCGCTGTCGCGCGGTCCCGCAACTCCAATTTCGGTAGTCATGCCTCTTTTCCTCCTCCTAGAGAACCAATGTGGATTCTGTTTCGTACCGAGGTAAGGTTGGCCCGCACTCGCCAGCCGCACGCGGGCTCAGACGATCCGAAATGTAATTCTTGACTGGTACCAGCCGGGTTTGGCTGGGGATAAGAACGGCGAATGCAACTTGGATGGCGGCGAGGCTGGCGTGCAGGCTTACCGTGAGAGGTTTTATGAGCAACGTCCAGGCACGCCGCAGATTCGCGATGGCCACTATCGCGAATCTGCAGGCGCACACGTCGGTACGGACTGAGGAGGTCACATTCGTGGCCATAGGCTGCCTCCCAGGTGGTTGCGCTTTCTTTTTTCGTGCACTCCTAACCGGATATGGTCCGGGTAAAATGAAACCCCGCCCCCTTACAGGGCAGGCGGGGTAGCATCTTCGATTTCTTTCTGGAGCGGAATGATTCCCGGCACCAGCCACTTGTCCCACATCTCGTCGATCTTGCTCTGGAAGAATTCGACATCTTCGTCGATAAAGTGCGCGAACCTTCCTTGCTTGAGCAAGTAATCGCGAACCGGAAGACGTTTGAATCTGCCGCTCGCAATATCCTTGGTCTTGCCATAGAGCTTCAGTTTACCGTTTTCGACCTCGTACAGAGGAAAAATGCCGGTGTTCACGGCCAGTTCGCCCATCTGGAACGAAAGGATGGGATCGAAGTCCCAGCCCTTCGGACAGGGGTTCAGGCAGTGAATGAAGGTAGGGCCGCCGATGGACAGCGCCTTGCGAACGCTGTTCATGGCCTGCAGCGGGTAGGACGTGGAGATGGTCCCCACATACTTAACGGTGGGATGGCCAACCATCATCAACGGCGCCATGTTCTTCTTCCAGCGGTGATTCATGATACGCTTCACTTTTCCTGGCGTGCTGAACGAGGTGTTGACGCCATACGGCGATGTCCCGGAAATCTGGATATCGGTATTGGCGTACGACTCGTTGTCATACATCAGGATCAGCAGGTTGTAGTCGGGATGGCACATGGTGGCCGAGATCGCGCCCAAGCCCATGTCCGCGCCGCCGCCATCGCCGCAGAAGGCGATGACGTTGATGGGTTCGTCCTTCATGACGCCCTTGCGCATCTGGACGCGGAATGCCGCCGCCGCTCCCAGTGCGCTGGAGCCTGAACTGCCCAGTTGCGTGTGCATCCAGGGAACGCCCCAGGGGGTTGAGTAGTAAGAGGTGTTAGCCACGTACATGCAGCCAGTGCTGCCCAGAACGATCGTTCTGGGACCTGCAGCCTTCGCCATCAGTTTCATGATTTGCGCAGACTCGCAGCCCTGGCAGGTGCGGTGGCCGGATGTGTAATATTCTTCGTGTGGAACCTTCTTGACTCCTTTGAAGGCTTCCAGGTTTTGCGTCGGTTTTTCGTCTACAAATGTGCTCATGATAGTTGTCCTTTCCGGCTCTCGGAACGCGTCGAAACGCGTTATCCCCGCAGCCCAATCCATTGTGTGAGGGGTTGCGCCTTACCTTTGGCGGCTTGGAACACGATGTCGGTCATCGTTTCCACGTCCGGCACGGTCACTTCGCGGCCACCGAGCCCGCCAATGAAGCCAATTACCGGCGGTCTGGTCGGGCTGCTGCTGTACATGGCGGAGCGAACTTCGGTCGCCACCACGCCACTCAGGTCCGGCGAACCGAACGAGAAGTCGCGATCGATTACGCCTACGGCCTTGAAACGCCCCAGGCACTTGGCGAGATCCGGACCGGGGAACGGGCGGAACCAGCGCAGGCGAACGAAGCCGACTTTCTTGCCTTCTTCGCGCAGCTTCCGGACCGCGACTTTCACCGGGGTAGACATCGTCCCCATGCCCAGCAGTACGACGTCCGCATCTTCGGTCATATACTCTTCGAAGAACGGATTACCGTACTTGCGTCCGAACGTTTTCTCGAAGTCGGTATAGACTTCGCGAATCACATCGCAGGCGATCTCGGTGACGGCGTAGTTCTGCCGTCGAATCTCCATCACCCAGTCCTCGTTGGCCTGTGGGGCCACCGAAATGACGTTGTCGGGGTGGAGCAGCAGATCGCCGCGGTTGTAACGAGGCAGGAACTTCTTAACCTGCTCCAACGCCGGGATCTTTACCAGGGCTTGCGAGTGGGTGAGAAATGCGCCGTCGCAACTGATGGCCAAGGGTACGAAGATGCGGCGGTCTTCCGCCACACGATAGGCAATCAGCGCCATGTCCAGTGCTTCCTGGGCGCTATCGACCCAGGTCAACATCCAGCCCAGGTCGCGGACGGCGAGGGCATCGTTGTGCTCCACGCCGAAGGCGCCGGGATCGTCGAGCGCCCGGTTGCCCACCATGCACACCATGGGGACGCGGAGAGCCGGACTGACAGTCAGCGCTTCCATGGCGTACATCCAGCCTACGCCGCTCGAACCGCAGAACACGCGTGCACCGCAAACCGAGGCGTGCTTTACGATTTCAAATTGTGAATGCTCGCCTTCCGCCACGATAAATTCGCAGTCCATTTCGCCATCTGCTACCAGTTGGCTGATGTACTGCATCACCGTGTCGTAAGGCCGGATTGGGTAAGCCGTGACAACGTCGACGTTGGCCAGTTTGCAGGCAATCGCAATGGCCTCGGCGCCGGTGATCAGGGCTTCCTGCTCGTAGATTTTCTTTTTTTCCTCAACAGGTGCTGTTAGTGTCGCCATGTCAATCTCCTTGTCTTTATGCTTGCCCGCCGGGGCCGCTAGCCTTTCTTAGCGATTTCCAGGGCTGCGGGGATTTGTTCTTGATACTGACCGCGATAACGGAATCCATTCGACCGCTTCTCGATCGGCTCGGCCTTCTTGATGGTGGTTTCCAGCCATTTCAAATAGGCGTCTTTGTCTTTCTTGAACGCCGCATACTGGCTGTCGTTACCGTGGAATTCGGACTCGTTTACCATGGTGACGCAGTCCTTCACCGGGCAAACATCTTCGCAAACGCCGCAACCGCAGCAGGCCTCGAGGTTGGCATCGTAGGTGCCGTCCGGGGTGACGTCGAAAGACGCATCCGGGCAGTTGAGCCAGCACAGGGTGCACTTGGTGCAAGTTGCGAAGTTCACAACCGGCCGTTCGGTGCGGGTCGAGTACTTCTTGAAGAGCTCGTTGCGGGCTGGCCGGAAGCCACCGACTTGCTTGGTTGCCGGGTCCGCAGCATATGGGCCGCCTTGGGGCTGACCCTTGACGGAAACGCCACCGCGCATGTCCTTCCAGCCGGGCAGTTCGAATTTGAACAATTCTTCGGGATTGCCCTGGCTCGCTTTTACATCGACGGTGGTAAAGCGGTCGAAGTCGGCGCGAGCGGAAGCCACTTTCGCGGCGCTCTTCAGCTTTTCGTTGATGAATTGCTCCACCGACTTGAAACTAAACAGTTCCGGCAGCGCCTTGGCGATGGCGCCGAGGACGCGGACGTCGGTGTGGTCATCCTTAAAAACCCACATGCCGGAAAAGCTGGTAATGCCTTTTACGATACCCAGCTTGTAAGGCTGTTCGCGGCGGTGAATGCTCTTCAGCAGGGTGGGTGCGTCCTCCTGAGAAATTACGATCAGGGTGTGCCCCGGTTTGAGAGCACGATGCACCGGCTGCTGTCCATACCATGCCCAGGACTCCACGCCCTTGCAGAGCGTGTCATCGAGAACCACGGTCACGTCGACTTGCTTCGGCTCGTATTGCGCCATTCCGGCTTCGAGCGTCAGTTCGTCGGTGGCGACGATAGCGAAACTCTTGGCTGGAATTCCATTGCGTTCGGGAGCATCTCCATAACGGCCAAAGGAAATGCCCAGTTTGCCTTCGTTGTGCGCGGCCAGAACAATGTCACGCGTTATGTTCTTGGCCAGGGTCTTTTGAAAGACCCCTCGGTAGACGACTTCAACTGCCAATAGCTGGCCCATTTTGCAACCTCCATTTCTTTTACAATTTCTGCAGTACGATTTGTTCCATTTCTTGCAGGTGCCGGCGCATGGCAGCCTCGGCGGCTGCGGCGTCCCCCCGCTTCAGGGCCGCAAGAATTCGGCGGTGACCGGCGAGCGATTTCTCTTGCCGGCCCTCCACCTGCAACGAGCGTTCCCGGGTTTCGCGCAACAAATCCATCAACACATCCACCACTTTCAAGACCGCAGTGTTGTCGGACGCCAGAGCGATGGTGTAGTGAAACTCAGAATCCTCTTCGATTCCCAGTTCGCCCCGGCCCACCTTCGCCTCTTGGCGTACAAGAATGTCCTCCATCTCAGCGATCTCATCGCGCGTGGCGTGCAGAGCGGCTCGCCCGGCCAAGGGCGGCTCGAGCATCTGGCGTACGTCGAGGAGGTCCGCCACCATCTTCCGCTTCTCCAGGAGCGCCATAGCCAGGTCATTTGCTGGGGCAACGCTAGGACTGCAAACCACCGTGCCGACACCCTGGCGTGGCTCGAGCAGACCCTTCAGTTCCAAGCTGCGGATGGCATCGCGCACAGAACTGCGGCTGACCCCAAGCATCTGCACAAGCTGGCGTTCCGGAGGGAGCAGGTCGCCGGGCTTCAGCTCTTCCGTAATGCGCCGCTCCAATTGCTTGGCGACCTCCTGGTAGACTTTATTTCTGGAGATCGCCTCGAACCCGACTTTCGCTGGTGATTCAGAAGCGATATCGGGATTGGTCTGATGACTGACCATTACTTTTTCAGTTGAGTCCTGAACTCAAAATGGCGCAAGTACATCGATCACGCTTCAGGATGACCATGATCACACTTCAATGTGACGTGGCCAGCGTGAGGATTTGGTTCCCGGCCGAGATCCTCTTTTTAAGGGGAAGGCGCCGGCAGAATGGCAGTGTCCCAAGTTGGATATTTGGAATTAGGACACTGCCGGCAGAATCACTCGCTGGAATAATCCTGACAAGTGAGAGAGAATGCTTGATCTGTGTTTGCCGGGGCAACTCAACCGGCGAGAGGTAGACCAGCCTGATTTTGCTGCGGCGGTCTAACACGTGTGCACGTGGCCGCAGCCTGGGGTTGACTCGCGGGCGACGCTTTCTGCATGCGTTAACCACGCTCAGCAAGGGGTCTTGCAATCCGCAGTTCGTTATCAGGGGAGACATTTACCATGGCCAGTACCACGACAAAAGTCGAGACAACTGCCCACAACCATCGGCATCCCAAGCTGGAGCGCTGGGTTGAAGAGGCAGCACAGATGTGCAAACCCGATCGCGTTCACTGGTGCGATGGCTCTCCGGAGGAGTATCAGGCGATGCTGCGGCTGCTGGTCCTCACGGGCACTGCGATCCCGCTGGATCCGGCAAAGCGGCCCAACAGCGTGCTGGTCCGGTCAGACCCGGCCGATGTGGCCCGGGTCGAGGATCAGACTTTTATCTGCTCCCGAACCCAGGAAGAGGCAGGCCCGACCAACAACTGGGAAGATCCGGCGAAGATGAAGCAGAAGCTGACAGGAATGTTCGCGGGTTCGATGGTGGGCCGCACCATGTACGTTGTTCCCTACAGCCTGGGTCCGATCGGCTCGCCCATTGCGCGGATCGGGGTGGAGATTACCGACTCGGCGTACGTGGTCGTCAGCATGCACATTATGTCCAGGGTTGGCAGCCACGTGCTTGAGGCTCTCGCTGAAGATGGGGAGTTTGTGCGTGGATTGCACTCGGTTGGTTTCCCGCTCGCTCCCAATCAGCCGGACAAGACCTGGCGCTGCAACCCGGAGCAAAAGTACATCTGCCATTTTCCGGAAACGCGGGAGATCTGGTCATATGGTTCCGGTTACGGCGGCAACGCATTGCTGGCGAAGAAGTGCCACGCGCTGCGCATCGCGTCGGTGCAAGCGCGCGACGAAGGCTGGATGGCGGAGCACATGCTGATTTTGAAGCTGATCAGCCCGTCGGGCCAGGTGAAGTACATGACCGGCGCCTTTCCTTCCGCTTGCGGCAAGACCAACTTGTCGATGATGATCCCAACCATTCCCGGTTGGAAGGTGGAGGCCATCGGCGATGACATCGCCTGGATGAAAGTCGGCGCGGATGGCCGGCTTTACGCCATCAATCCGGAGTACGGCTTCTTCGGTGTGGCGCCGGGCACGAGCATGAAGTCGAACGCCAACGCCATGCTGAGCGTTACCCGGAACTCCGTCTTCACGAATTGCGCGATGACGCTCGACGGCGACGTGTGGTGGGAGGGGATGACCGAGCAGAAGCCGTCCCAGTTGGTGGACTGGCTGCGGCGGCCGTGGACTCCAGACGCGGGCCGGAATGCGGCACACCCGAATGCGCGGTTTACGTGTCCCGCGAGTCAATGCCCAGTCATCGCCCCCGAGTGGGAGGACCCGCATGGCGTGCCCATCGACGCCATCCTCTTCGGGGGACGGCGCGCGGGAATTGTTCCGCTCGTCACCGAAGCCTTCAACTGGCAGCATGGCACTTTCCTGGGCGCGATTGTCAGCAGTGAGACGACCGTCGCGATCACCGGCCAAGTTGGCCGTCTGCGCCGCGATCCCATGGCGATGCTTCCGTTTTGCGGCTACCACATGGGCGACTACTTTGCCCACTGGCTCAAGATGGGAGCGCTCTCCAACGCATCGAAGCTGCCGAAGATTTTCTACGTCAACTGGTTTCGCCAGGACGAAAACCACAAGTTCCTGTGGCCGGGCTATGGTGAAAACGGCCGGGTGTTGAAATGGATCTTTGAGCGCTGCGACGGCAAGGTGCATGCGAACGACACTCCGATCGGACGCGTTCCCGAGGTGGCCGATCTCGACACGACGGGGCTCGACATCAAAGGCGCTCATGTGGACGAACTGCTCAGCATCGATATCGAGGGCTGGCTGGCCGAGGTGCCGTCGATCAAAGAGCACTTCGCCCACTTCGGCAACCATCTTCCAGAGGAGCTGAACCTTGAAGTGAAGGCTCTTGAAGAGCGTCTTCAGGCGGCGAAGCAATAGGCCGTCAGGAAGAGCTTGGGGGGACGGCGCCGGCCCGCGTTCGACATATTTTTTCGTTACCGGGCGACGTTTTTGATATAGTGTCCCACTGTCATGCACCCTCTCGCTGTGAGCGAAGCGAATCCTGCTGCCCCTGTCACATCTCTATCTCTCACTCGAAATCAGATTCGCGGCTTCTGGGCATCGTGGGGCGGGTGGACGCTGGACGGCATGGATTCCTTTGTTTATGCGCTCGTCCTCGTACCCTCGCTGCGCGAACTGCTCCCGCTTTCCGGCATTCCGGCCACCAAGGGCAACGTCGGACTGTACGGGGGTTTGCTGTTCGCCCTATTCCTGATTGGCTGGGGACTGGCGTTTCTTTGGGGACCGATTGGAGACAAGTTCGGCCGTGTGCGCACGCTCATGCTCACCATCGTGTGGTATTCGACATTCACCTTTCTGAGCGCGTTCGCCACTGGCGTGTGGCAACTGGCTGTCCTCCGCCTGCTGGCCGGCGTCGGCATTGGCGGAGAATGGGCCATGGGCGGGACGTTTGTGGCGGAGGAGTGGCCGGAGCATCGGCGCCGTGTGGGTGCGGGTCTGATGCATACCGGATATTACGTCGGCATATTTCTCGCCGCGCTGGCCAACTACGGCATTGGCAGCCGCTTTGGCTGGCGCGCCATGTTTATTGTCGGAGGGTTGCCGGCGCTGCTTCTGGCCTGGATTCGGCACGGGGTTACGGAACCTGTCGCCTGGAAAAAGAAAGAAAGCGTTGTCCGCGCGTGGGCGGTTTGGCGTCCTCTGGCGACGCTGTTTGCGCCCGCTTGGCGCCGCCGCACCATTCTGAATTCCTTGCTCATGCTGGCTTCCATCTGTGGGCTGTGGGCGGGAACTGTGTACGTTCCCGCGGCGATCACGTCGGTCGCCGAAGCGAGTGGCCGCAGCGCTCCGCAAGCGGCGCAACTCGCCTCCTGGGGCATCATGATGGTTTCGTTCGCTACGATTCTCGGCTGCCTGGCCATGCCGTGGCTGGCCGAACGGGTCGGCCGCCGCGGGGCGCTCGCGGTTTTCTTTACTCTCATGCTCGTGTTCATTGCGCTCACGTTCGGCAAAGTCTTCTATCTCGGAGCGGCCGCCTTGCCCTGGTTTTTCGTTTGTCTTTTCTTCTTGGGCTTGGGCGGCGCCAATTTCGCCGTCTACACTCTCTGGCTGCCCGAGCAATATCCGACGGAATGCCGCGCCAGCGCCTTCTCCTTTTCCACTTCGTTCGCGCGCTTTGGCGGCGCTGGAATCACCTTCCTGGTGGGAGCCGGCGTCCGGCATTTCGGATCGCTCGGAACTCCGGTCGCGATGACCTCGATTGCCTTCGCCTTGGGACTGCTTCTGATTCCATGGGCCGTGGAAACACGTAACCAGCCGCTGCCGGCCTAGACGGCGGCCTTGAGAAAAAAGGGCTGGTAATGGGAGACGCGACCGATGCCGATGGATGAGAGCCAGCGGGCGCAGATCGAGACTTACCTGTCCCACCTCGATAGCCTGATCCGCCGTGGGCGTCAGGTTCGCGAGACGTTGACGTCTGATCCCTCCAGCAGTTCGGCGATTGCGGCCACTCGCGCCTGGCAGGAAGACTGTGGAGTAACGGTCAACCAATTGTCCGGAGGCAGCAAGGCCCATTGGCTGGCCCGGTCGTTTAGCCAAGCCTTCCTGATGCGCTCCGCGTCCGGCCATGCGGTCGAAGGGGCGGCGCCGGACGAGATCGTCGCGCGACTGCTCCACGTCCTCGAGCAAGCTGTGGCCTCGCTCTCCGGAATGGACGCTGGCCCCGGCGTTACTGGATCATCGTCTGCATCTCCGGAGGCGCCGCCGCGCCGCTTCGAATTCGTTCACAACCCCGAACTCCGGCCCGTGGTCGAGCAGGCCTACACCGATAGCCGGCGCGCCCTCGATCGAGGGGACTATGACTTGGCGCTGCGCACGGCTTGCGGAATCCTGGAGGCCATCGTGACCGACGCGCTGGAACATAAGGGACTGAGTGCGCTGGCTGGCTCGGGCGCGCCCGCCGGAAGGATTGCCGAAGGAACGATTGCCGATTGGCCGTTTGAGACGCGGCTCGCCGTCGCCGAGAAAGCGGGGCTCATTCGCGGCGGGTGCGCGCGGCTGCCAGTCGTCGCACGGGCGTATCGCGACCACACCGATGCCGACGGCGAGAGCGGCCCGGCGGCGACGGTTTCCGAGCGCGATGCGCGACAGGCTGGACAGGTGCTTCACGTTGTGATGAGAGACCTTGATCCCGGCCGCTAGACACGCCCGGCTCTCCACCAGCAAGCCTGTCAATCTTCCAGGTCCTGGCGGAAGACGGGTTGTGATGGATCGAGGCTGCCGTCGATGACGGCCACGAGCAGATCTCGGTATGCGTTCTCCGCCTCTTCCAGTGAGGCGTAGCCGCGTTCCCGCTGCAGCGCTCCGGTGGCCGAGTAGATGAGGGTGAAATACCGGCCCGATGAATACTGCAGTTCGAGCAACTTGTTCGGCATGTCAGGATCACCTTCCTGACCGAGCACGTCCATCAGCGCCACAGTCCACTGCCTATTTTTCGGGTCGGAGACGACCTCGCGCTCGAGGTATTGCCACTCGTCCATGCTCCACAACGGCATATTGATTCCACAGCTCTTTATTTCAGCAGATCATTGTTCCAGCAGATCATGCTTCAAGCAGATCATTGAGGGCGCTTGCGACCTGCGCCCCGGTGAATGGTTTCGGGACCAGCGAGACTCTTTGGGCTTTCCGGGATCGCAGGCTCGCGTCAGCCTCCTCCGGTGTGTCGCTGATGATGACGACGGGAAGCTCGGCGTGGTTCGGGTCGTCACGCACGGCGTCGAAGAGCGACTCGCTCATGTCGAAGGCGGAACAGTCGAGCACGAGCGCATCGGCACGTTGCTCCCGAATCAGCTCGTTGACGGTGACGCTATATCCCGCGGCGAAGACCTCGTAGCCGCGGTCACGCAGCGCGAACGTCAGCAGCTCGGCAATCTCCGGCGTGTCGTCGATGAGCAGGATGCGGCGCAAGCGTACGCTACTTCTTGCTGGAGCGAGGCAGCCGCGCCTTCTTGACTGCCGAGGGCTCCAGATCCATGACCCACACTCGCCCGCCCGCCGTGTAGTAGGCACGTTGGTCGTTCTCGATCATCGCGCCCCAAGCCTCGAGCGTGCGCATCGCGAACGTGTATCCCTCGAAGTTGTTGCGCGTGTGATCCAGCACTTCATTCGTGTGCCAGTTGTTCGTGAGGGTCGCGTCGCCCGCGTGCACGCGCACGACGGTGTAGTAGCGGTCGAACGCCGCTTCCGTTCGTACGTCGCGCGTCGACCCACGCTTTTTGCCTTCGCTGACAATATAGCTTTCCTGCGCTTCGGGAGCCGCAGGTGGAGGTGTTCCTTTAGTATTCATACAGTCTCCGCAACCGCCGTGGCTTCTGCCGCAGACGCCATGTTGACCAGGTTCTTCGCATCTGCCGCCTGGATCAATGCCTCCGGCAGCTCGACACCCATCATCCGCCATTGCTCGTTGGCAAACTTCTGCAATGTGGCGATGTGCTCGGCGTGGAGGTGGCCGAAGCGTCCTTGCAATTTCAAGTACTCCGATACCGGCCGCATGTTCTGCGGGCGGAAGCTGTAATCGTAGGCGCGCTTCTCGGGGTGCCACTCCCAGATCGGGTAGAGACCGCATTCGACGACCAGCCGGCCAAGATCGATGGAGCGCGGTGTTTCATACACGAAGCCCTTCTGGCAGGGAGTGTAGACCATCAGGTATGCCGCACCCTTGTGGTTGAGTCCCTTGCGTACTTTATTCATCAAGTCGATGGGGTAGCCCACGCTCGCGGTCGCCACATAGCAGTGCGGATGCCCCGCGGCCATCATGCGGGCGAGATCCTTGGGGAACAATTTCTTCGCCTCGGGAACCAGCGGGCCGGGAGGCGAGAATGTCGTCATGCCGCCATAGGGCGTGCGCGACGATGCCTGGATGCCGGTGTTCGCGTACTGCTCGTTGTCGTAGCAGATAATCAGGCAGTCGTGATTGCGATAGAGCGCGCCTGAAATCGAGGCGAGGCCGATGTCGGACGCGCTGCCGTCGCCCGCCTCGCAGATAATGTTCGGATAGGCGCCCTTCCACTTGCCCTTGCGGATCATAGCTTCATAGGCGGCGGCGACGCCAGCCGTGAAGCTGCCCGCGCTGCCAATCTGGGTATGCGCCCAGGGCACATTGTAGGGCGTACACAAATACGAACTGTTCGCGACATACATGCAGCCTGTCGGTCCGATGAGGATTGTGTTGTCGCCCGCCGCTTTGCTCGTCATCCGGTACTGGATGGACGGCCCGCAACCGGCACAGGTGCGGTGGCCGGGAACGAAGGGCTCGCTCGACGGCAATTCAGGGTTGTAGAAACGCGCTCCCTGATTCGGGCTATTTAGAATCGGCAGCAGCTGCCGCTGAACTTCAATTGTCGCCATAATCATTCCTCCGTGGCCGGGCGCGGACGCCCAGCGCTCCACCAACTCTTTACTCTTCGAATCCGACCCAATGCGTGCGCTTTTCGATTTTCCCGCGTTTCTGCGCGTCTATCATCTTCTGCGTCATCCAGTAGAATTCCTTCAACACGATCGCCTCGCCGCCCATGCCCGCCATGAACGAAACGACGAGCGGGCGGTGTGGGTTTTCGTAGAGAGCCGCGCAGACCTCGGCATAGAGCACGCCGCCGCTGCTCACGCTGCCGAGTCCCATGTTGGTCTCGATCACACCGACCACTTTGAACTTACTGAGGACCTCCTGCACGCGATCGGTCGGGTAGGGCCGGATGGTTCGCAGCCTTACGAGACCGACCTTCAGGCCCCGATCGCGCATGTGCTGAATCGCGTAACGTGCCGTCACCGCGTGCCCGCCCTGCATGAAAAAGACGACGTCGGCGCCATGGGTCATGAACTCTTCGACCCAGGGGTCGTAGCGCCGTCCGAAGATTTCCGCGAACTCGTCGTGGACTTCCTCAATGACTGCCATGGACTCTTCCATGGCGCGCGCCCGCTCCAACTGCAGCGGCGGACCCTGTTCGGGCATGATCTGCGGACCGTGCGACACCGGATGCCGCGGATCGAGTGGGTAGGGATGCTTGTAGGGCGGCAAGAATTCGCTCACCTGGCCGGGGTCGGGCAATTCCACATCGCTCGTGATGTGGGAGACGAAGAAACCATCCTGGCAAACCATCTGGGGCAAAAGCACGCGAGGATCCTCGCCGATGCGGTAGCCCATCAGGTGATTGTCGAATGCTTCCTGGGCATCGCATGCCCAGCCCATGAGCCACCCCATGTCGCGCGTCGAGAGCGCGTCGGTATGCTCGGAACCGAAATCGCCGGGCGGATCGAGCGTGCGGTCGGCGATCATCATCTGCACCGGCATACGACTGCCCGAGATCGGCGAATAAAGTTCATAGGCGAACTGCACGCCGACGCCAGAGCTGCCGGTGAAAACGCGCGCGCCGCTCGACGATGCGCCATGCGCGATGCTCAATTGCGAGTGCTCGCTGTCGGCCACGATGTATTCGGCGTCGAGTTCTCCATTGGCCACCATTTGCGCCAGCGCCATCATGGTCGCCGTGTAAGGCCGGATCGGGTAGGCCGCAATCACATCGACATCGGCATACTTGGCGGCCTGCGCCGACGCGACGCAGCCGTTGATCCGTACCGTCTTCCTCTTTCTTTCCGCAACCGTTGTCATGACTCACTCCAAATTTCTAAATGGTCCGCTTCTAAATGTTCTTTGCCGCTCGTTCCCCGAGATTCCTCAACTCTTCCGCCTGCCGTCCGTGCAGACCCGGCGAGATGGCGAACGCCGTATCCATGCGCACCACGCCGGTATCGAAGTCGAGTTCGGGCACGCCCTCAAGGCAACCCGTCGGACATTCCTCGATACACACGCGGCAACCTTTGCAGTAGTCGACCAGAATCTTGTACAGGCCGTTCGAGCGCGACGGGCGCGCAATGCAGGGCTCGGGACAGACCAGATAACAGTTGTCGCAGGCGTTGCAGGTGCCACAACTGAAACAGCGGCTGGCCTCCTCGACTGCCTGTTCTTCCGAGAATGCCTGAATCACTTCCGCCTGCGTTTTGCGCCGGCTTGCCGGCGGCAGCAGCGTTTGCTGGACGCGCGGGAAGTGCGGGAAATACGTCATATTCATGCGGTTCAAATCGAAGATGACGTCGACGGGAATTGTTCGCGGCTGCAGCGACTCGCCGCGCAACACCTTGTCCAGATTGAAGGCGACGCGCTTCCCGTCGCCAACCGCATTCACCACCATCAGCGGCTGACCCGAGCCCAGTTGCACTACGTCGCCCGCCGCAAAAAAGTTCGTGTCGCCGAGACGTCCGAAGCGGTCGATTTTGATCGTGCCGCCCTCGGTCTTGAATTCGTCCGGCAGCCAGCCAAGCGACGCCCGCTGTCCCACAGCGATGATCACGTTGTCGACGTGAAAACGCTCGCCGGGCACTTCTCGATTGACGGTGATTGGCGATGCGTTGATGGCGCCGGAGAAGCGCGCCGGATGCAGTTGCAAGGCCTCGACCTTGCCGTTACCGAGCACGGCAGTCATCGCCCGCCCGTGCACCAGTTCCACCCCTTCTTCAAGCATGTCGTGCAGGTCTTCCGACGAGGCCGGCATCTCGTCGGTGTTGGCTTCCACCGTGATCATGGTTACTTCCACGGCGCCTTGCCGCAGCGCTTCGCGGGCGCAGTCGATGGCGGTATTTCCGCCGCCGATGACGGCCACGCGAGCACCCAGCTTGACTTCGGATGTGCCCATGCCGATGTCGCGCAGGAACGGAAGTCCGTAAAGCACGCCGTCCTTATTCTCGCCCTCGGCGCGCACGCTATTGGGCTGGGTTAGACCCACGGCCAGCACGACGGCGTCGTAGTTCTTTTTCAAGTCGTCCCAGGTGACGTCCTTTCCGACTTCGACGCCGGTCTTGATCGTGATTCCGAGTTCGACGAGGCGCTCGATCTCGCGATCGAGCACGTGCTGCGGGAGCACCCAGTCCGGAATGCCGCCGCGATTGAGTCCGCCCGCTTTCGGCGACTTCTCAAGGATCGTCACTTTGTAACCGAGGCGCGCCAGTTGGTAGGCGGCGCTGTGGCCGGCGGGACCCGATCCGACGACGGCGACTTTCTTGCCGTTGGGTTTCCCGGCCGTGACTACGTCGCG
>Ga0326727_10012743_pt1 | contig 19028 bp, 14 predicted proteins | sample MB2enrmetagenome_FD_207643 | JGI IMG/M metagenome (GOLD analysis project Ga0326727, IMG submission 207643) | Lab enriched peat soil microbial communities from McLean, Ithaca, NY, United States - MB29MY | ecosystem: Environmental > Terrestrial > Soil > Wetlands > Peat | place: USA: New York...
CCTTACGGCGACGCCCTTGCGCTTCGCTATCACTTCACCTCCATCAGGTTGTGAAGGGGACTTTCACCCCCAAGCTGTCGAACATGCTCGGCACACAAAAGGGGGGCCGGCGATCCGGCCCCCCTTGGGGTTTGGCGCAGTGTGCGCGTTGTCCCGCCTGGTTAGAAAAGTGGAGTTACCCCAGGAGTTGGCGCAGGACGATCGAGCACTGCTTGCGCCGCTTGCGTGATGGTGGTAGTCCCGGTGGGAGTTGAGAAGACCCAGCCTCCCACGGAAACCACGTCGGTCGTTGCCAAGCCCGCAATGCTCTCCGTGGTGAAACCCGTAAAAGTCGTCCCCGCGGTCGTTTGCACCGTAATGCTGGTGGATGTCGGGGTCGGCGGGGCTGTGGCGTTCGGAGCGGGTGGCAGGAAGAAGTTCTGCATGGTACTGAGAGTGAAGCTCAACGCGCTGGCATTGATGGCGGTCACCGTACCCGTAATCTGACTGGGCTCCAAGGTAATGCCCGTGGCAGTAAAGGTGTTGGGGGCAGGAGCCAGGATAGCGGTTGAACTGGGCGGACTGCTCGGCGCGGTAACCGAGCCCGCGGCGACGGCCACCGACACTTGCTGTCCCACGGCCAGGCTGGAAGCTCCGGTAAAGGTCAGCCCGCTGGGAATCGTATAGCTGCCGGCGTCAACCGCATAGTTAACACCGGTACCCGGAACGGTCACCGTGGCCCGCTGCCCAAAGGGAATAGCGTTAGCGCCGGGCGGCGGGGGTGGCCCTTGTTGGAGGATCAGATCCATCATCGTGTTGCCGCCCGAGGTGCTCAGGCGGATGATGTTGCCTTGTACCATCATTTGGCCGCCAGGCTGCACGTAGGTGACCTGTGACGCCAGCAGGGTTCCAGCCGTTTGCAGGTTCATCTGCAGGTTAACAATTTGCTGCGCCGCCAGGCAGGCAAAAGTTTCCGAGGAGCAGGCGGAACTGGGAAAACCGCTGTAAGTGGTGCTGCTGCCCACGTCGATGGTGAAGGTCCTGCCATCGCCCGTTTGCAGCACGAAGGAATCGGGGCTGGTGGTGGAGTTGACGCTCTGGATCGCCCCGGTCAAATTGCCGATGGGCATCACATTCGTCCCCGTGGGAGGAGGCGGCAACTGCGCAATCGTCACGCCATTGGTTACTCCTAGGTTCACGGAGAGATCGGATTGAATGACGGTATTCAAATTGATGTCGAGCTGAAACGCCGGGGGCGAGGTTGCCGTTACGGTAATAGGAAAAGGCGCCGAGGTGAGTGACACGTTCATGCTCGTGGCGGTGGGCGTAAGCTGGCACACCGTGTTGTTTGCGCACGCGGTGGAGCCGCTGCCGATGGTGGCCCCCGAGCCATTGAAGATCGTAAGCTCCGGATTGGCAAAGGTCAGGGTGAGACCCGTGTAGGTTCCTGCCGCCACATCCTGGCTACCGAGAAAAGCCGAGTTCGTCTGGAGCTGGCTGACATTGACGGGGATCGGATTGGAGCCGGGCAAAAGGGAAACATTCCCCGGAGACAAAGTGGCTCCCGTAATGCTCAACTGGAAGAACAGCACCGTTACGCCCGCCGGCGGCGTGTCGGTTACCGTCAGGCTGACCGGCACCGTGGCGGGGTTCGCCGGGTTGATTACAGGGGTTGTGGTGACCTGGGATTGGCTGCCACATCCCAGCATAAACAACAAGAATACTGCGATGAAAAGAAACTGCGCAGATCTGCGCATCTGTGCCTCCTGGGAGTAAGCGCTTGGTCCATACTTCCTGCTGAGACGAGGGTTGGCGTCGCCGAGTCTACACCCTCGTCCAGAATATTTACGAAATCTCAGCTTGCCGGATTGCGCAGAGCGCAGCTCTGCGAATCGCATGCACCTTCGGCGAAAATATTCGCGAAATCTCCGTTTCCCGGATTGCGCAGAGCGCAGCTCTGCGTTTTAGCGCGGCAGATGGACGCCCATCGCAGAGCTTTACTCTACGCAATCCGGTCAGGGCATCAAAGCCCAAGCCGGCCAGCGAACAACTCCCCGAAGGGAAGGCTCAGCGGTCTGGCGGACCGGGTGGTCTTGGTGGCCCCGACAGCCCTGGCGGCCGCATGTTCGCGAGCTTGATCCACTGGTCATGGGTGAGCTGCAGGCGGATATCCAACAACATCTGCGCGTTGGCCTTTTCCAGCTCCGCCTTAACCTGAGTCAGCCGCTCGATCTGGGCCATCACCTTGCCCCGATCAATCGGGTCATTATCCAGCAAGGGTTGCAATCCGCCTTCGGCTTTGCGCACGGCGGCGTCGAGATCAATGAGGTGGTCGCGCGCGCCGTTGAAGATATCGTCCATTTTCTTGATCTGCGCGGGGCTGAGGCCGACGCTCTGCGCGATTTCAGGGTTGTTCCACCAGCGGCCCGGCGGCATGTGCATGCCCGCGGAGGAATTGCCCGGCCTGCTTTCGGGGCCGCCTCGTCCAGGGCCGCGTTGCCCGGGACCAGGCCCCCCTCGTCCGGGGCCACCCTGCCCCGGACCACCCATCCCGGGGCCGCCTTGCTCGGGGCCACCCTGCTCCGGCCCGCCCTGGCCGGGACCACCTTGGCCAGGGCCACCTTGCTCAAGACCGGGCGCCGGAGGCTGTTCGGGCGAGTCCTGCTGCGCCCGCACGGGCAAGGCCATTGCCAAACTTGCCAGCAACGCCAGTGTTGCAACTGCCATTCGATGATTCATCGTGCCCTCACTTGGGGATTTACTTGCAACGGCTGCATCGGCATCGGCGTGATCTCGCTGACTTCCGATTCAATATGCGCCAGTAACTGGTTATCGCGAGAAATCTGCGCCTGCGCGTCAACCGTGGCGGCGGTTTTGTTGCGATGCCCGCGCCAACCCGAAAACGAAATGATGATTGCAAGTATAATGGCGGTGGCAGCCAGCACCCACAGGGGCCGAATCCACAGCGGATGCGCCCTCGGCTTGTTCGGCAACGCCACTTGCTTCGCCGCCCCCTCACTCCAACTGACGGCCGCGGCACGAAACGATCCCAGCGCCTGCCGCATGGCCTCCATCTCCGTTCGGCATTGCGGACAGGCGTCCAGATGCGCCGTGGTTTCGCTCCCGGCGATTCCCAACAGCCCATCATTGAACTGTTCCGACTTCAAGTGCGTGCTCATGCGGGTGCCCCTTTTCTGCCCTCGCCCATTCGCTCACGTACCTCGCGGAGGGCACGGTACAAATGGGTTTTAACCGTGGCCAAATTCATGCCGGTCGCGGTAACGATCTCTGGCAACTCCATCTCCTCAACGAAGCGAAGAACAAACACGCTGCGTTGGCGTGGCGACAACTCGGCCAGAACCGCCCTTACCTGTTCCACGCGCTCGCGGGCCAGCAATTGCGACTCCGCCGAACTCGCTCCGCTGGCTAATTGCCCGGCAAGTTCCGAAACCTCGATCGGGCATTGGCGAGCCCGCCGCCAAAACTGAAACTTGCGCGTCCTGGTGCGGTCTCGCACCAGGTTGTAGGCAATCTGCAGCAGCCACGTGGAAACCGTGCACTGGCCCCGGTACTGCGCGCGGGTCAGGTAAGCCCGCAAGAAACAATCCTGGGTGATGGAGGCAGCCTCGTCGGGGTCGTCCAGCGAGAGTGCCACCAGGCGCAGCACCTTGGCGCGGTAGCGGACGACCAATCCATCAATGTCGTCCAACTCCGACATGCGGTCCTCGCAGGTTTCCAACTCCTGCATCGAAAGCGCCTGTTCCATTCTGCCCTCTAAGACGAGTGTTGGCGTCCCTGAGTCTACACAGCCGGCGAGAATAATAATAGAAGTGATGTTGTTCCGCTGCGGTCAGCGGACAAGTCACGGCGGATTTTGAGGAGAGTTTTGTAGAAACCAACCCGAGAGGATTCCGCTTCCGCGCCGCAAGCCCGGCGAAAGGCATCAAGGTGGGAACTGACTCCCGAGTGGGCGACAACCGGCGGCGAGGGGAGCGCGGACCTCAAAATCGGAGGTCCGCGCTACGCTACGCTCACTTATGTCCGACGCTCCCCTTGCATCGAGAACGCCGAACCTTGCTCTGCGCCAGCTCGCCGTTACTGCGGCTTCGTGGGCGTGGGAGCCTGGGTGCCCGCGGTGGTAGTTGGATTCTGCGTCGCGGCAGGTCGATGCGGCCGCGGATAGGTGCGAGCTCCCGTGGTAGAAGTATGATTCTGCGCTGTGGTGCTGCGCCGTTGCGTCGACGAGTTGCTGCCCGACGTCGTGGAGGTGCTGCCCGGCCTTGTGTAGGCGGTACCCGTTGTCGTTGAGTCGCTCCCCGGCGTCGTGGAAGTGCTGCTCGACACCGTGGAGGCGTTGCCGGGCGTCGTGGAGGTGCTGCTCGACGTTGTGTAGGCGCTGCCCGCTGTCGCGGAAGCGCTGCTCTCGGTCGAGGACTCATTGTCGGGCGTCGAGGAGACTTCACCCGTTGTTGCATAAGTTTGATTCTGCGCCGTGGAGGTGTGGCTCTGCGCGTTCGATCTTACAACCACTTCGTAAATCGCGCACCGCAGCGGTTCAGCAACATGCTCGTTCAGGGCTTTGAGTTGTTCGCGCGTGCAGAGTGCTCCGTCAATCTGCCGGCAGGATAAAGCACCCGCCGAGGACTCCAGGGTCAGGGTGCTGATGGTGGCGAGGGCGGGGTGTTCCGCGGTCCTCTCCGCCAATCGGCGCGATAACTCTCTGACCTCCCCTTCCGTGCACGGCCGCTTTTCCGGGCCCGTACATTTCACCAGTGGGGTTGACCCCGGCGATGTGCCGTTGGCTCCCCCGGTTGCGTTCATCGAGCGGCCCGAGGGTTCGGACGCTCGCTGTTCATACGTCGCTGCCGGCCACTTGTCCGTGCGCTCGGCGCCGGCCTTGTCGGCGTGGGCGTCCCCGTCCAGCCGCTGCGCTCTTCCCGTACCGTCCCAATAGAGGACAGGTTTGGCTGCTGGTTTTGACGTTGGTTTGGCGGTTGAACTCGTGGTCGATGTTGTTGCGGGTTTCGTCGTTGACGTTGAGGTAGAAGTTGATGTGGAAGTCGACGTGGTTTGCCCCATGGCGTGCATCACTGCTATTAAGCAAATAACTGCCGTTGCGGTCACGATGCGTTTCATTGGTCCTCTCCCCCCTGGATTATTTGACTGCAATCTATCGGCCGATGCGGGCGCTTGGCGTCATCGCCCCTGTAGACGGCCGAGGCGATTGCAAATCGGGCCGGGTGCAACGGAAAGCACAACCCTACGCCGTTGACTATAGCGCAAGCGGGTAGCTAGGCAAGGTTACTTACGTACTAGGTCAAATTGACGTTCTAAATCGCCCGGGTACCGCAGACGTTTCGTGTTCGGGAAAGCTCAAGCATATCTGTCCGTCAACAGTTTTCAGCAAGAGCCGCGGAATAATTCCGCCCGGAGCGCAGTGACTCCGCGCCACCCCTGCTCAATTAGGCGTTTTCAAGGGGAGGGCTCCGTGTTCCAATCGTAAAGGCACGCCATGGCGTGTCCGGCGTCAGGGCAAGCCCAGCCCCTTCTCGATTAATTTTTTGGGTTTTTCACCTAACCGCCAATCTTCCTGGCAGTCTAAGGAACAGATGGAAGCCAACGACCCAGCGGCGCAAGGGCTCGCGGGAGATCAGGAGAGCTTCCGTGTCCTTGTCGAGCGGCACAGTCGCGACATCTTTCGCCTGGCGTTTCGCATGACCGGAAACGAGCATGACGCGGAGGACATCGTGCAAGAGACCTTCCTTCGCGCCTATCGTGCCCTTCATACGTTCGAGGCGAGGGCCAACTTTGGGACATGGCTGCATCGGGTGGCCATCAACTGCGCGCTCGACCATCTGCGGCGGGTCAAGCGCCGCGAGAAGGAGCTGTACTTGGAGAGGGTTCCACTGGAAGACGAAAGAGACTCGCTCAGTTCCCTTCCCTCCGGCGGGCCGACTCCCGAGCGTCTCCTTTTCAGCGTCGAGCTGAAGAAGAAGATTGAGGGAGCGATGGCGGAACTGACCGACCGCGAGCGGGCAGCGTTTGTGCTGCGGCATTTCGACGGCTGCTCCATTGACGAGATTGGCAAAGCGCTGGGCATGCGCGGCAACGCGGCCAAGAACGCGGTCTTCCGGGCCGTGCAAAAACTTCGCGAGGCGCTCCAGCCCATGGTGAATTCTTAAATGCGACATCTTACCCAGGACGAGTTGGTGCTGTTTTATTACCGGGAGAAAGGCGGCCTGGACCGGCAGCAGGCAGAGGAGCATCTGCAAGCGTGCGACCTCTGCCGCCGGGAGCTTGCCGGCCTGACAGGATCGCTGGAAGCGATCGCGTCACTCCCCATTCCCGAGCGCGACGAAAACTATGGCCGGGAAGTGTGGGCCCGCCTCCGGCCGCACCTGGCGGACAAGATCGAGAGGCGCTGGAATTTCATTCTTCCGTTACGCACGTGGGCGCTGGCAGGAAGCGTTGCGGTGCTCCTGGTGGCGGCTTTTTGGGGCGGCAGAGTCTGGGAGCACCGTCAGACGCCAATCGCGGCCAGCATTCCCGCCCCGGCCCGCGAACGGATTCTGATGGTGGCGCTCGGTGACCATCTGGAACGCGCTCAAATGTTGCTGGTGGAAGTTATGCACCAGGATGCCGGAAGCCAGGTGGATGTTTCGCAGACCAGGCAATTGGCCGAGGACCTGGTGCAATCGAACCGTTTGTATCGGCAGACCACGCTGCGCAATGGAGACGCCGGAATGGCCAACGTCCTCGACGAACTGGAGCGTGTTCTCCTGCACATTGCGCACAGCCCCAACGAGATTTCCGCGGATGACCTCAAATCACTTCAGCACCAGATTGCGTCCCAGGGAATTCTCTTCAAGGTCCGAGTGGTTGAGCTGGAAGCCCAGGAAAAACAGAAAAGCGCGGGGCCGCACTTGCCCGGAACCGCGCTTTAGACGAGGAAAAACATGACCATCTTGAACAAGGCGATAGCGAGTGGAACAGTTTTCTTAATGACCGCCGCGCTGCTTGTCGCGCAGGGGACCTACGCCGGCCCCTCCGACGCAGCGCTGGCGACGGCCACCGCCGCGGCCTCCGAAGCTCCACCCGATCGCGAGTCCGAACTTTATGACCAGGGCTCCGCCGCTCTCGACGCCAACCATTGGGACAAAGCCCTCCAGATATTCGAGCAAGTCATCGAAATACACGGCCCTCATGCCGATGGCGCGCTCTATTGGAAGGCTTACGCGCTGAACAAGCTGGGGCGGCGCGAAGAGGCGCTGGCGGCGCTGGCCACGCTGGAGAAATCGCCTCTGGAAAGCCCTTGGAAAAACGATACCAAGGCCCTGGAAGTCGAGATTCGGCAGTCGATGGGGCAGGTTGTTGCACCCGAAAAGGTAACGGATGAAGACCTCAAGCTCATCGCCATCCAGGGGCTGATGAACTCTGACCCGGAGCGCGCTGTTCCGCTGCTCGAAAAGGTACTTCAGGGCAACCAGTCGCCCAAAGTAAAGGAGCGCGCCCTGTTCGTTCTCGCGCAAAGTGGATCGCCCCAAGCGCGAGCCATAATTTCCTCAATCGCGCGCGGACAAGGGGACCGCGCCCTGCAGGGGAAGGCGCTCAACGATTTGGCCATGTTCGGCGGGAAGGAGAGCCGGGCCGAACTCGCGGACATTTATGCTCACAGCGATGATACCGAAGTAAAGCGGTCGATTCTGCGGGCGTTCATGGTCTCCGGTGAGACGGACCGAATCCTGGCCGCAGCGAAGACCGAAAAGAATCTGGACCTGCGCCGCGAGGCGGTGCGGCAGTTAGGGGTCATGGGTGCGGGAGATCACCTGTGGCAGCTCTATCAAAACGAGCCCAGCCAGGACATCAAGCGCGAAATCATCAGGTCGATGTTCGTCGGAGGACAGGCGGACCGCCTCCTCGCCCTAGCGCAAAACGAAAAGAATACCGACCTGCGGAAGGAGGCCATTCGCTCCATGGGCCTGATGGGATCGCGCACCGCCGACAGCCTCACTTCGCTCTACCAGAACGAGAAGACCACCGACATCCGCAAGGAAATCATGAATGCGTTCTTCCTCCAGGGTAATGCCAAGGCGCTGGTGAACATTGCCCGAAACGAAAAGGACCCGCAACTGCGCAAGACCGCCGTGGAAAAGCTGTCGTTGATGAATTCCAAGGACGCCACCGACTTCATGCTGGAGATTCTGAACAAGTAAGAAAAGCTGGATTGCGCAAAGCAAAGCTCTGCGCAATCCGGCAGGCGGGAGATTCTGAGTAAGTAAGGAGGGTTATGCGAACCAACTTTTTCTTGCGCGGTATCGTTTGCGTTTTCTTGTTGGGATCTCTGGCCGCAAGCGGGCAGCAACCTGACATCGTGCATGCGAAGCTGGACCAGGCATCGGCCTCGGCGGGATTGTCCGCGGCCATCGCCAATGTGACTCGCCGCGATGCCGCGCCCGCATGGATCGGATACGCGGTGCCGGCGGTTGCGGATGGGGATGAGAATGGACACGCGGACCACGGGTGGAGTTCTTGCCGCGCCGACCTGGAGGAAGGCTCAAGTAACACGAACGGCGCCGGCACGGCCAAGGAAATCTCAAACCGGCAAATCCTGATATTTCTCCGCGCCCATCAACAGCAGATCGAGAAGGTTCGTATGTTCGAAGCAAGCTGTCGTGTGGATGCCGACGGCCTGCCCGTACACTGGCTCACCGAGGTCCGGCCTTCCGACAGCGTGGAATTGCTACGTATCTACGTTCAGGGAGATGACTGGACCGAAAAAGGCCATGCGAAGGGAGCGGCCCTGGCGGCGATTGCGTCCACCAACGATCCCTCCGCCGACGCCGCCATGCAGCAATTCACCAGCGCAATTTCCCCCGACGGCCTGCGCAAAGAGGCCGTCTTCTGGCTGGGGGCCGTGCGTGGACGCCAAGGCTACGAGATGCTGCGCACCATCGTGAAAATCGACCCCAGCGATGAGGTTCGAGACCGGGCCGTCTTTGCGCTGTCGATCAGCCCCGTGCACGACGCTGTCGATACCCTCATCGACGTGGCCCGGCATGACGCGAGTTCCCACCTGCGCGGGCAGGCCCTCTTCTGGCTGGCGCACAAGGCCGGGGCAAAAGCCGCCGGCGCCATCAGCAGCGCCACGGAGAACGATCCGGACACGCTGGTGAAGAAACGGGCGGTGTTCGCACTCATGCAGCTTCCCCCCGATCAGGGCATTCCCCTGTTGATCAAAGTCGCACAGAGCAATCCGAACCTCGAGGTTCGCAAGCAGGCATTCTTTTGGTTGGGGCAGTCGCACGACGCGCGGGCCCTGGACTTCATTTCGCGGATTCTTATGAATTAATGCGCTGGTGGGGATTATCCCGCCGGATTACTTCCCCGCCGGATTGCGATTTTCCCTCAGTGTTTGGCAAACATGGCCTGCACGTCCTTGCGCAAGGCCGCCTGGCTGCCCGGACGGCTGTAGAACATGTGGCCCCCAGGATACTCATGCACGGCGACGCGCGTGGGATCGCCCATCAGCGGCATCTGGTCCACCGTCAGCACCGAGCCCATGAATGGACATGAGAGGTCGTTCCAGCCGTGCGCAATGAGGACGCGTAACTTCGGGTCGGCCGCCACCGCCCCCCGCAGATCGGGCACGGCGCCCTGGCGCAGGGCGCGGCTATCGTGATCCCAATTAGAGCCCACCTCGTAACTCAGCGCGTTGTAGCGCCCATCCGCCTTCCAGCCCACGACGCGCGTCACAAAATCCACCATGGCCGTGGTGGTCGGCGCAATGATGCTCTCCAGCATGGGATCGTTGGCGCGCTGCTCGGGAGCGAAGGGGTAGGGGTCAAACCCCGTCACATTTGAGTCGTACACGCTGCCGATTTTGCCGCTCTCGCGGAAGACCTCGCGCAGATAGGCCTCCGTCTCCAGGCGGCCGCCCGAGCGGCGCACGAACTCCTCTTCCAGACCGGTTATCTGGGTCACGTGTTTCACAATTCGCGGCGTCGCCTGCGGGTCGGAGCGGCCTTTCAGCAGGTCGGAGGCATACTCGCCGCGCGTGTAGGCAATCACCGGCGCCATCGCTTCCGGCGTCAGCTTGTGCTCACGCTCGAGATGCGCCGCCGCAATCGAGGGCAGCGTCAGCATCCAAGGAAGCGGAGAGACGTCACCGTTGCCATCCAGCTCAGGATCCAGATACGGCGAAACCAGCACTACGCCGTTCATTGCCACGCCGAGCTGCGTTTGCAGGTAATGGGTGATCCGCGGGCCGCGATAGCCGCCGTAGCTCTCTCCCACCAGATATTTTCGCGAGCTGATACGCCCGTTCGCCACCAGCCAGTCAAAGATGATGCGCGAGAGGTAATGGATGTCGGACTCGGTGTTGTAGAACTGCTTCTTGGTTTCCTCCGGCGTAACCAGGGATTTGCTGTAACCGGTGCCGACGGGGTCGATGAACACCAGGTCGGTGAAATCCAGCCACGTACCGGGATTGTCGAGTAACTTCGCCGGATCGGACGGGCTGTCTCCCTCCATGCCAAACTCGATGTGCTTGGGGCCGATGGCGCCGAGATTCAGATAGACGGAGGCCGCGCCCGGACCGCCATTCAGCGCAAAGGTGACCGGCCGGTCCTGACCCTCCACCGTGTACGCGGTCAAGACCACCTCGCCAATCTTCTTGCCTTTGTCGGTCACCGGCAACGCGCCCACCGTGACCGTGTAGTGGAGCGCTTTGCCCTCGAGTTGAATGCTCTGCGCCACATGCGCGGGCGCGGGCAGCGGAGCCTCCTTGTCAGAGGCTTTCTCTTTATCCTTCGCGGCATCAGCAGCAGCCGGTGGAGGTACGGGCTTTTCTTCCTGGGCCCACACGAGGAAAGATCCAAAAGCCAGCATGAGCACGGCCAGCATGCACGCACCGGCAAGGTTACGAATGGAGTGAAGTGAATTTTTTCGCATGTGGCTACAATAACATAAACCGGCTTTTTTGTGATTGGGCTATAGGGGCCCAAGTTGATGCCCTGCCGGCGCCCCTCATTGCTTTTCTTTGCCCATGGAAGGTGTCTTGCGGAAGTATAATGCCAGAGTAAGGCTGCAAGAACTTTGATGCCGGGTTAACGGGTAAACTTCGGGGTGAGTTGCTACCATCGAAACTCTAGAATGCCGTCCGCATCTCCTGCGCGCGATGGGGCAAGGCGCTGCGGCCCCGCGCTCTTTGGCGGCAGGCCAGCCCACACGCTCATCCTTTTCGCCCTCCTGCTGAGATGTTGCTGCGGGCAAAGCCTTGCGCAGAGTGAGCCTCCCCTTTGGGGGCAGCCGGTTACCCAACTGCATCTCACCTGCGACTGTAATCTGAAGTTGCAGAACTTTCCCGGCGCCGTAACCCAGCAAATCGGCGAGCCTCTTGACCCCGCGAAGGTCTCCGAAAGTCTCAAGCGCCTGTACGCGACAGGGCGATTCACCGAACTGCGCGCAGAGGGCGCCCCGGAAGGCAATGGGGTCACTCTCACCTTTGTTGCCCGCGCCCAGTACTTCCTGGGGGTGGTAACCGCGGAAGGCAACTCCGGCCCGCTGGAAGCCCGGGCGCTCGTCACCGCCTCGCGATTGCACCTGGGTCAGCCCCTTACCGACGAAGACCTCAACGCCGCGCACCAACGCCTGAGCGACCTGCTGGTTGCGAATGGCTACTACCAGTCGCACATTACCCACCAGATTGAACGCAACCCCGACACGCTGGAAGCTAACGTGGGTTTCACCATCCAAGCCGGGCCTTCCGCGCGGGTGAGTGCGGTGCAATTCCACGACGACTCCGGATTTTCACCCGAGCGTCTGATGCATATCTCGGGCTGGCATCCCCATATGTATCTGACGGCCGCGCGTGTGGAGCATGGGCTGTATCGCCTGCACCAATTCTATGTGTCCCATGGACACCTGGAAGTGAACATCAGCATCCAGCAAAGAATCTACGACCCCAAGACCAACACGGAGAAATTGATTGTGAAGGCGGACGGGGGGCCGCTGATCCGGGTGCGCGTGCAGGGCTCATCGATTTCTTCATCCCAACTTCAAACCCTGTTGCCCCTCTATCACGACGGCGTCACGGACGATCAAGCCCTGGCCCATAGCGAGAGATTACTGGAAAACCATTTTCAGCAGCAGGGTTATTTCACGGCCTCGGTGAAGGCCAGCCGCGTGCAACAATCGCAGCCCCAACCCCACGTTGAAATTCTCTTCCACGTTGACCTGGGGAAGCACGGTGATTTCGCCGGCTACGGCGTAAAAGGCAATGTGGCGGTCCCCACGGCGGAACTAATATCCACGATCACCCCGCCCGCCGAGGGTTTGCTTCCACCATCGCCCACCTATTCCCAGGACCTTGTGGAACAAAAAATCACAGCGCTCATGGCGCTCTATCAATCGCGAGGATTTCTCGACGCCCGCATCGCCCCGGCGATTAACGACAACTACGGAAACGTCCCGGGACGGCGATACGTAACCCTGGTCATTCAAGAAGGCTACCGCACAACGGTGTGCACACTCACCCTAGTGGGAATCGATGCCGCCTCCGAAAGGAAGATCTGGCCGTCGCTGCGCAGCAAACCGACGCAGCCCTACTCGCTGGATGGAGCGGGCGCTGACCGCGACCTCATCCTCGATTATCTGGCGGACCGCGGATATACCCATGCCGCGGCAAGCTGGCGCACCTCACCGGCGGAGTCCCCGCACCAAGTTGATTTGGAGTTCCACATCGTGCCCGGCTCGCAAGACCGCATTCAGCACATCGTGGTTTTGGGGAACGAACACACCCGGCAGGGCCTGGTGAATCGTGAACTGCTGGTTCATGAGGGGGAACCCATCGGTCAGAGTGCGGTGCTGGAATCCCAGAGACGGCTGTACAACCTGGGAATCTTCAACCAGGTCCAAATCACGCCGCAGGATCAACCGGCTTCCGACACGGAAAAAACCTTGCTCGTAGGCTTGGAGGAAGCCCGCCGCTGGGTCCTGGGTTATGGCGGCGGCTTCGAAGTTCAAAAACTGGGCAGCAATGAACCGCAAGGGCAGTACAAGGCGAGCCCGCGATTGTCCCTCAACCTCACACGTTTGGACATCGGCGGGCGCGGCCAGACTTTCAGCATGGGCGGGCGACTTTCCAACATCGATACGGGCGCGAACATGGGTTACCTAATCCCCCGCCTGTTCAATCGCGACGACCTCAGCCTGCGCATCAACGGTTTGGTGGATCGCACTCGCGACATCCTGACTTTCACGGCAGACCGCAAGGAAGCTTCCGTGAGCGTGGAGAAGCGCTTCAGCACCTCCACTCTCCTGATCGGCCAGTACAGCTTCCGCCGCGTCGAAGCTCTCGACATTTCCAGCAAAATATCCGCGCAGGAGATTCCCCTGCTCAGCCAGCCCGCCCTGGTGGGCATGGTGGGGGGCAGCTTTCTTGAGGATCACCGCGACGATCCGGCGGACGCCACCCGAGGCACCTACACGCTGGTGAATGCGGGAGTTTCCTGGCGGGATTTTGGATCGCAGGCAAATTTCCTGCGGTTTACGGGGCAGAACTCCACCTACCATGCATTGGGTTCCCATTTGGTTTTTGCGCGTAAAACGCAGTTCGGCGTGATTTCCCCTTATGGCAGCCTGTACACCATTACCGTCCCCGCCGCCAACGGCCAACCCTCCGAGGTCATCCTCACGGATTCGATTCCCCTGCCGGAACGGTTCTTTATGGGGGGCAGTGAATCCATGCGCGGGTTTTCCGTGAATCAAGCCGGGCCGCGCGACCCGGACACCGGTTACCCCATCGGGGGCAATGCCCTTTTCTTCAACTCGTTCGAATTACGATCATCCTTTGCGCAACGCCGGGTGGGCGTGGTGCTTTTCGAAGACGCCGGCAATGTTTACTCCACCATTCGCAGGATGCGATTGCTCCAAATCAAGCAGGACTCACCGGAGGATTTTGATTACACCTCCCACGCCGTGGGGTTGGGCCTGCGTTACAAAACCCCCGTGGGGCCTATCCGTTTCGACGTGGGATACAATATGAATCCCCCACGGTACAACGTCATCACCACGCAGAACAGCGTGCAAAACACCGAGGTGCAACAATTATCGCACGTACAGTTTTTCTTCAGCATCGGCCAGAGCTTCTGATCCTGGTGGCCCTGGCGGTTGGTGTCGCAGGCAGCGGCACGGTCTCGACCGCGGCGCAAGTCCTGGACCGCGTGGTGACCTCCATCGGTCGCGCGGCCATTACCGCCAGCGACGTGGAGCAGGAATACCGATTCGAGCGTTTCCTCGATGCGCAATGGCCGGCGCCGCCACCCAATCCCGCCGCCCTCGCCAGCGCCCGCGAGCATCTAACTTACCAGGTGCTCTTGACTCAGGTGGAGAATCCCGGACCCGCCGACAAAACGGAGAGCGAAACGTCTGCAGCTAAGCGCTTGGCCGCGCTACGCAAGGAGTTCGCGCGCCCGGAGGATTTTCAACGCGCGCTCAAGGATTTGGGGATGACCGAAACGGAGGTGCTGGCGCGTATAGCGCAACAAGAGCTCATGTTGCGCCTGATCGATCAACGCCTGCGCCCGGAGGCTTCCCCCAGCGATCAGCAGGTTGCTGATTATTATCACTCCGCCTTCCTGCCGGAATTCCAAAAGAAGAACGGGGGCGCGAAAGCGCCACCGCTTTCCGAGGTGGAGGGCCAGATCCGGGAAGTCCTCATTCAGAAACGCATTAACGAATTGCTCGACCAATGGCTCGAGGAGCTGAAACCCACCACCAATGTACGGTTTCACTCGTTCTAAGACCAAGGAAGGTTGCCTACGCGCTGGAAAGTATCCAAACCGGTTCGCATCACGATTTACCTGGTGGAAAACCTGCTGCTGCTGGCGCTCGCCGCCTTGATCGTCATGAGCACCGGGTGGTTCCAGCATGTGTTGGAGCGCCGGGTCATTGCCAGCCTGGAGAACCTCACCGGCGGCCGGGTGGAAATCGCCCGTTTCCGCTTTCGGCCCTGGCTCTTTCAAATCACGATGCAGAAGTTGGTGATCCACGGCACGGAAGCCGCCGGAGACCCGCCCCTGATTTCCACGCGTGATGTGGAAGCGGGCCTGAGCCCCGGAGAGCTCCTGCGCCGGCGGCTGCGCCTGCGCTACGTGGACATGGATCAACTCCAAGTGCACCTCCGCATCAATCCCCACGGAGTCACCAACCTTCCCGGCCCGCGGGAGCGAACCTCCCCACAACAAGGGCTGGCGGATTTGATGAGTCTCTCCATTGGACGCCTCACCATTTCCCACTCCGTTTTTTTCTGGAACGACCAGCGGCAACCCGTGGAGATCGACGCGCGGGAGTTGGCAATTCTGCTCCGCATGACACGGGGCCGTTACAACGGTACACTTTCTTCTTCCGCCACCTCGATTCGTTCACCGCGATGGTCATTTCCGCCCATCACTTTTAATAGCCGCTTTGAGCTTTCGCCCTCCAGCCTGGTCTTCTCCTCGTTCGCGTGGCAAGCCCCGGGGACTACGGGCGAGGCTTCGTTCACCATCCTCCCTTACCCTGTCCTGCAAGCCTCCGGTTCCTTCCATGCCTCGACCGAAATTCCCGCGCTGGCCCGCGTGCTTCATGCGCCGGAACTGCGGGGCGGGACGCTTCAATTCGAAGGACTTGCCGTTTATCAAGATGGAAACATCTCGGCGCAAGGCCGCGCCCAGGCTCGCCAAGTCGCGGTCCTCGCGCCCGGCCTCCCTTCCCTGCGTATGGATGGCACAACCACTTACGCACTGGAGAAAACCCAACTCAATTTCACCAACCTCCTCGTCTCGGTTTGGGGAGGCACGGTGCAGGGAACGTTGCAGGTGAATTTCCAGGATTCGCCGGCGAAGTTTCGCTTGAACTCACGGCTGCATCAAGTGCGGCTGGACAATGTGCTGGACTCCGCAGGCACGCCGCCCCTCCTCGCCACCCAGATGCGTCCTGTCTCGATGGCCGACGGCGCCCTGAACGCCACGTGGTCCGGGCGGGGGGAAGGGCTAAAGGCCGATTTTGATCTCACCTTGCAGCGACCGGCAGCCACCCCCCGCAATGTGCTTCCCGTGAGCGGCATGGCGCACGGCACGCTCGAAGACGGGCGCGGATTGACCCTCCACCTCACGGATTCGGAATTCCAGACCCCGCATTCCACCATCACGGCGCGCGGGACATTTGCGCCGGCAATTGCGTCCCCCGCCGCGGCCGAGCCGCTCGCGCTCAATATCATCACCGACAATTTCGAAGAATGGCGGCCTTTTTTTGAAGCGCTGGTGGCGGCCCCCTCCGGCATCCCTTTGGAACTGAAGTCGCGAGCGGAGTTTAGCGGGCAACTCAGCGGCGGTCATGAGGAGCCTTCCCTGCAAGGGCGCGTGAAGATGGGCCAATTCCTTTATCACGGCTGGACCTGGGATCGGCTAACCGCAGGCATCAATCTCCATCGCGATTTCGTCCAAATCTCGGGAGGGCGCATTGAGCATGCGAAAAGTTCTTTTGATCTGAACGCTTCCGCCCACCTCGATCATTGGCGGCTGACTCCCACTTCCGTCGTGCAGCTTTCTGCCCAGGCGCAGCGAACCCCTATCGAGGGCCTGAAGGCGGCCATCAACTCGGACATCCCCCTCGGCGGCTCGGTCACCGGCCGCGTGGATGTGGAGGGAACCACCGCGAACCTGACGGGCTCCGGCTTGCTGCGCATCGATGCCGGCGCAATTGCCGATGAGCCGTTCGATTCCCTGTCCACCCAGTTGCGGGTGGCGCAGTCCGTTTGGAAATTGCAAAACCTCGAGTTGAGGAAAAACGACGGCCGACTGAACGGCGAAATCGTATTGGAGCCGGAGCGCCGTTTCGCCTCCGGGAAGCTGGAGGGCAAGGATTTTCGTTTGGCCGACTTTCACCAGTTGCCGATCGCCCCCTCCAACGCGCCTCATAAAGGGGGGCTGGACGGCAACCTGAATTTTGAGGTGCAAGGCCGGGGAACACCCGAGGATTTACACCTGCAAAGTTCCTGGCGCCTCCGGAACTTGCGCGTCGCGGGCACTCCTTTAGGGGAATTCAATGGCACATTGACGGGCGAAGGAAAGCAGTTAAGGCTGGAGGGCGAGGAGCAAAGCTCCGGGGGGAATTTGCACCTTAGCGCGCGGGCAACGGCGGAGGGTGACTGGCCCATGGAAGCAGAGGGCGAATACTCCCGCCTGCGCGCCGACCCGTGGATTCGCGCTTTCTTCAATCGCGAATTTGCGGCCGCGGTGACCCTGGGCGGCTCCTTCCGGGCCGCCGGGCCTTTGCGCACGCCGGCGAAAATCGATTTCCAGTCCCATGCGAGTGATGTGGCGGTGGACTTTCCCAGCATCCAGTGGCGTAACGACCAGCCCATTGATGTGCGTTACTCGAACGGCAAACTGGCGCTCAGCCGGTTCGTTATGCGGGGACCTTCCACGGAACTTGCCATCGAAGGGGATGTCCGTTTCACCGGCGGGGTCACCCTGGCGCTCCGTGCCGACGGCGCGGCGGATGCCACCTTGCTGACGGTGTTCGACTCCAACCTCCAAGCCACCGGCCGCTCGACCCTGCGCCTGCGCCTGACCGGCACGCCGGACCGCCCCTTGCTGAACGGCGCCATGGATATTCAAGATGTGAGCCTGGACTATACCGGCCTGCCCTTTCGCTTCAGCAACCTGCAAGGAACCATCAGTCTCGAGGGCGAGCGCGCCGTCATCCGCTCCCTGCGCGGCAGCAGCGGCGGAGGGACGGTCAGCCTCAGCGGTTTTGTGACCCTGGTGGAAAGCCCCCGCTTTGAAGTGGACGCTGAGCTTAGCCAAGTTCGCGTCCGCTATCCGCCCAGCTTCACCTCCGTGATTGATGGCAATCTGCGCCTGGCAGGAGGCGTCGACCAGGCGCAATTGCAAGGTGAGCTGGCCGTTCGTCAGATGGTCGTCAATGAAAACACTAATTTCATATCGAAGATTATTGAATCTTCTAACCCTTTGCCCGAGCTTCCGGCCACCCTCGCCTCACCCATTGCCGGAAAGATCCGGTTGAATGTGCGTGTCACTTCCGCGCCCCCCGTGCAATTGCAGACACCCAATTTGCGGCTGATGGGCGATATCGACATCCGGCTGCAAGGCACCGTGGCCAATCCCGTGCAAGTGGGAAGCATCCATCTCCTCAGCGGCGAATCGGTTTTCCGGGGCAACCGGTACACGCTGGTGCGCGGCGACATGAGCCTGACGAACCCCTTCCGGACGCAAACCTATCTGGACCTGGAGGCCCAGACCCGCGTGCAGAGTTACGACATTACGCTCGATATCTCCGGCCCGTTCGACCGGCTGAAGTTTGCGTATCGTTCTGACCCGCCTTTGGCCAATACGGATATCCTGTCCCTGCTGGCGCTCGGCTACGTGCGGCAGGAAGAAGCCTTTGCGACCGTAGGGGGAAATCCCAGCGCCACCATCGGCGCCTCCGCCATTCTCTCCCAGGCTCTCTCCAGCCAGACGACCAGCCGCATCCAGCATCTGTTCGGCGTGAGCCGGATCAAGATCGATCCCAACGTGGCGGTGCCCGGCTTTGGCTCCGGCGCTCGCGTCACCGTGGAGCAACAGGTGGCGCACAACCTCACCCTCACCTATGTCACCGACACCTCCTATTCACAGTACCGGATCATTCAGTTTGAATGGAATATCAGCGACAACGTTTCGGTGCTGGGGGTCCGCGACCAGAACGGAGTTTTCGGCATCGAATTCCGTTTTCGCCGTCGCTTCAAGTGATGCGCTGGTTCGTGGCACGGGCATCCCGTCCGTGCAGCTCGCAGGGGCAGGCCATGGACCGCCTCCACCTCACCACCTTCTTCGTTTACCCGCTCATCTTCCGGGATGTTATACTGGTGAGGTTGCCGTGAATCAAAATTGTAATCCGGGAGCGTTGCTCCGGGATGCAAGCGCGGCGCGAAGCCACGGAGAGGTGTCCGAGTGGCTGAAGGAGCACGCTTGGAAAGCGTGTTTACTCGAAAGGGTAACGTGGGT
>Ga0326727_10012744_pt1 | contig 19026 bp, 20 predicted proteins | sample MB2enrmetagenome_FD_207643 | JGI IMG/M metagenome (GOLD analysis project Ga0326727, IMG submission 207643) | Lab enriched peat soil microbial communities from McLean, Ithaca, NY, United States - MB29MY | ecosystem: Environmental > Terrestrial > Soil > Wetlands > Peat | place: USA: New York...
AGCCGTCCCGCCCCCAGCCCCGGCCAGTCCGCGCGCACCCGGCCACCCGCCACCGCGCCGCCGGTGACAAATGCCACCGTCGCCGTGCCGTGGTCGGTGCCCTTGTCGCCGTTCACCCGCGCGGTGCGGCCGAACTCCGTCACGATCAGCACGACCGTCTGTTGCCAGGCCGGGCCGGCCATTGCCGTCCGCATCGCATGCAGACCGGCATCGAGTTCGCGCAGCGGCTGCTCCAGCCGGGGCATCTGCGCCACATGGGTGTCCCAGCCGTTCACCTCCATCGCGGCGATGCGCGGGCCGTCCGGCGCCGCCAGCAGGCGTCCGGCGGCCTCGGCCAGGGCCGAGAACGCGTAGCGCTCGCGGGGCGCCGGGGCCGCGCCTGGGGTGTCCTCGGTCATCACCGCCTTGGCGAAGCCACGGGCCTGGAGGCCCTCGGTGATCGCCGGCCCGGTCAGGCGGTCGTCGCGATTGAGTTCGGCGATGCGCGCGTAGAGCTCGGGGGCCGGCGTGCCAAAGCCGTGCGGCGCCCAGTTTCCCACTTTGGCCGAACCCCGCAGCATCAGCGGCACGGTCACGCCCATCGCCAGCGCCAGGCCGGTGGGCGACGTGGATGCCTGCGGCAGGGTCGCCACCGCGCGGTTCAGCCAGCCGCTGGTCAGCCGGTGATCGGCGCCGCTCTCCAGGTAGTCCTGCGCCTCGAAATGGCTGCGCGAGCGGTAGGGGCCCGCCGCGGCGTGCACCGGCAGCAGCTCGCCGGCGCGATACATGTCGTACATGTTGGCCAGCGTGGGATGCAGCCCATAGAAGCCGCCAAGATCGAACATGCCGTTCGCCTGGCCAGGTTGCGCGGGCACCAGTTCGCCGCGCAGGTCGCGCAGCGCCGGATCGCCATAGGGCACCACCACCGACAGCCCGTCCATCGCGCCGCGCAGGATCACCACCACGAAGCGCTTCTCGGTCGGCGCCGCCGCCAGGGCCAGCGACGCGCGCCCCATCGCGCCGGTCAGGCTCACCGCCGAGGTCAGGCCGAGCAGCGCCGACCGTCGTGTCAGGTTCATCATCGCTTATCGCCTCTGGAATTCAGGAGAAGTCAGCAGCAACGTCATCGCATCGCGGCGCGAGCCGGCGTGGCGGATGGCCGCCAGCGTGTCGTCATGCAGCAGCGGGCCGAGCACCGCGTCGGCGAGCACCACGGGATCGTTCTCGCCGACCCGACCGGCGAAGCCATAGGCCCAGTCCAGCCGGCGCATCATCGCCTCGGGCGCGGCCCAGTCGGCGGCGCGGTCGGACCAGCCATTCGGCGCCGGGGCATTCCACAGCGGCTGGCCCAGGCCGGCGAACACGCCGACCAGCCCTGGCACCGCGTCGGCATCCAGGCTCAGCGCGCGCAGGCTGGAGATCACCAGCTCCTGCGGGGTCTTGAATTTCGCGCCCGGCTGCCAGGCGGCCGGCAGGCTGACCAGCGCCGCGGAGGCCGCGCCAAGGTTGCCGCCGGTGTCGCGCAGCACGCCCTCGATCTGGCGCACCGCGTCGGGCGGGGGGGCGTCGGCCGCGAACTGGCGGACCAGCTTGGTGGCGAGGAACCGGTGCGTCGAGGGATGGTTCGCCAGGAAGCGCAACGCCGCCACGCCGCCGGCTTCTTCGGGCGGGAACGTGCGTCCCATCAGCAGCGGCGTGCCGGGCTCATGCGCGCCGGGACGGAACAGGAAGCCCGGCGCGCCGGGGCGCTGGTCCACCGACCAGCCGGTCAGGATACGGGCGAAATTGGTCACGTCCGCCTGGGTGTAGCCGGCGGCGGGGCTGACCGTGTGCAGCTCCATGCACTCGCGCGCGAGGTTCTCGTTCAGCCCGCGATGCGAGCGCATGCCCGCGGGGCTGTCGGGTCCGACCGACTCGGCGTTCTGCAAATACAGCAGCATCGCGGGATGGCGCATCACCGCGAGCAGCATGGTCTCGAACCGCCCGGTCACGTTGGGGCGGATCGCCTCCTCGATGAACGCGCCGACCAGCGCCTGGCAGCCGCCCTGGCGGATCGAGACGGTGAAATGGTTGGTCCAGAACCAGACCAGGCGCTCGCGGAACGGGGTTGGGGTGGTGAGCGCGTTGCTGAGCTGGGCCAGCGCGTCGGCCTGGTAGACTGCGCGCTCCAGCGAGGCTTGGGGGCGGGCGGGCTGGCCTGGCCGGGTCTCGCCGGGCGTGATGACGGCGGGTGTCCTGAAGGCCGGCGCCTGGTTGAGGGGGGCGCCGTTCGGCCCCAGTGACACGTTCGTCGCGAGCGCCTTTTCCGCCTTGCGCCGTTCGCGGTCGGTGCGGAGCGCCTCCAGGCCCTTGGTCGTTGAGGGGGCGGAGGCGATTCGGGCCGGGTCGGGGCCTTGCAACTGGCCGGTCAGCCAGCGCGCCGGATCGCTGGGTGCCGGTTCCGAGCCGCGGCGCCCCAAGCCGAAGCGCACCAGGGCCTGTGCTGTCTGAGTATCCATGGTTTCCTGCATGTCCAACGCGGCGCATCATGCGCGCAAACACCTTGTCGAAATGTGACGAAGGGTGAACGCAGGCCACAACGGCGTGAGGGGCGCGGTCAGGTGGAGGGTCGGGCGATGGAATCGGCCCTATCCCGCGAAGGACGGTCTCCGTGGGTCGGTTTCCCTTTTTACGGTGGCGACCATGCTTCTGATGCTGGTGGCGGAAACTCGACATCCTCATAGATTTCGGCGATCGGGATTTCCCCACCGATTTCCGAGAAGGTCAGCAGATCGCCCGCCATGGCTGTCGTGACGGTCCATTTCTGTCCCGCTTCCCGCCGCTCATGGACCGTGAGGCCGACGCTCGCCGATTCAACGATGACATAGCGGCGGATCGAATCGACGGCGGCGTATTCGCGGACTTTGACGATACGATCGATGTGGCCGGACGTTGGACTGATAACCTCGAAAACCACGACGGGGCTGGGCACCAGACGGCTGCCACCTTGGGTGGGGGAACATGTCACGACGGCGTCGGGATAACGGACGGTGTCGCCGATCGTGGCGACGCCCGCGTCAAGACCGAGTGGCTTGCAACCGCTGCCCTTGAGGCGGCCTCGGAGAGCGGTGTGAATATTGAAGGCAATGCTATTGTGATTGAGGTTCCCCCCGGTCATCGCAACCGGCTCGAACCCGTCGAACTCATAGCGTGCGTCCTGGGCTTCGGCCCAGTCGAAGAACTGGTCGCGGGTCATGGCCGGGACGCGACTGGTGACGCTCATGGGGCGCACGTTACCGGAGAACGAGCGATTTGTCCTTTAATTTCCGGCGGGTTATTTCGGGCGGGCGGTCAAACCGGTGCGGGTTCCTTCGTGACCCAAGCCCTACTCACGAGACGCGGGTTGCCCGAGGACGTGAACGGCGGTTACAAGAGGCGGGGCGCGCAGTCGCTGCTTCGTTGCGGCGTGGCCGTGCTGGCCATGACATCATCCATTCAGTAATCCATCTGTTGGACCGGTTGTCGGTGGCGCTGCGTGCCTACGATGGTGATTGCATCGGGGCGGAGGCAAAGGGTTGTTGAGAGGATGAAATGCTGACCGAAGCGCCTTACAATGGTTAATCCGCCTCACCGATGTCCGTTCAGGCCTTGGGTAACCGGGGTTACCAACCTTCGGGATGATCTCATATGCGTCTATTCACGACCGGGCAGACGAAAGGCTACGCTTGGCTGGGTAATTTGTGTTTTTCTTGCGGCGTGTCTTTCGGCGCTGGGCTTGAATGTATGCCTGGCCGGCACTCCAAGTTCGCCGGATGCACAGCTGATAGCTGCAATCCAAATCCTGGCTGATCAGACTGATTTACGAGATCCGGGCGAGGTGGGGCGCGTGCTCCAAAGTCCCTTGATCCCGTACAAACGGAGGGAGAGCCACAGTCCGAGCTGTCTCGGCACAGAGACCCCTCTGGTTGCTGAAGTGGAGACCATCACCTATTCACCTTTGGCTGGCTTCTGGTTCCGAACGAAACCCGAAGGCCAGGAAGTTACGGTGCCTCATTGGCTTGGCGGGGCAAGCACCAAGACTGGAGAGCCCCGCTTCAATTATAACGTCTCCATTGAACGGTTATGTTATCCGGGTTGGACGAAGCTGAGCGAGGAGAGTGACGCCAGCATCTTCTTTGACGATGTTCCTAGGTTCGCGTGTATCACACAGGAACAGCTAAAGGCCCTGTTGCCTCAGGCAAGACGCGTGCTCGCGACGGATGGGGCAGTCCCATATAGCTACCAAGGAAAGGAGGGGAAGGACAGCGGAACGTTCGTACAATTCCTGTATGCTTACGGTGCGAAGTGCTTGCTGTCTGCCAGGATCAATCAAGGAACGCGCTATTCGCAAGAAATGAGCGACGCGCTCGAAAAACGTAAGGCATGCCAGAGGCAAACCCGTGCCGCGATGCCGAACGGTATCGCCGATAGCTGTGGCGGCTACTGGCAGTATCTGCGAGATGACGGCCGCCAATGACTGACGTAGCCGGCATCAACCATCCCCACACGGTTTCCAATTCAATCTCGTGGATCGTGCACGAGGTCCAGATCGAGGCCGATCAATCAAGGGCGGGTGGGTTGTTGGACAACGTCTACGGTCTTGTCGCCTACCTACTGCAACCGGGCGCCACCATCGGCGACGGAGACACGTTTGGCGGTTCCGCGGCCGAACGGATCAGCATACGCCATGCCGAGTCGCTCTACATTCCCGGCGTGCCGATATTCGCGGCGACCCTGGAAGCGAGACAAGCGTGAGCGCGGCGCAATCAGCGCCATCCGAGAAGGACAAGACCATGCCTGATACCGATACTTTGCAGCCCCTTGGGTTGGTGGCCGCTGCGTCGTCCCAAACGGATGCAACGGCGAAGGCGCCACGGAGCGGGCGTTCGGCCAAGAAACGTAAGTTCTACGAGATGGATTACGTAACTGTTTCAACGCCCGGTGGGTACGAGCTGATGAACAAGCCAGCGTTGTTTCCCGCGGGCGCCAGGATGTTCCTGACTCCTGAGGGCCGACGCGGCTTCCGTGAGTATGCGGAGATGCCGCTTTTCCGGTTCGATTCTCGACTCGGCCGGGCGATTAGAGATATGGAGCCGCTTGTCGGTTTCTGGCTGGTATCTGATCGGGCCAAGACGGTACTTGAACAAGTCGATACGGATGCATTCGCCTTTCTCGAGTGTCGCGTGGAGTTGCGGGATGGGTCGGAAGGACCACGCTACTGGCTCTGCGATGTGGTGCGTGTGCTTGATGCACTTAACGAGTCGGAATCCGAAATGGCTATCGAGAAGAACGACAGAGGTGAAAAAATTTATACCAGGATCGGGGCGGAAATACTGCTTTTCAAAGAAGATGTGATTGGGGCACGTCATATATTCCGTATGCAGTATCGTGATTCCACCGTGATTTGTGATGACACGATGAAGGACACCTGTAAGGCCGCTGGTCTTAAAGGGTGGCGCTTTCGGGATACGTCCCGCCACTCATTTTAATCAACGCCACGGGAACCCGGCCGCCAAGAACGACATGCCTCGACCACCGAGACGGCGACCGACACCGACGGTCAGTCGTGGTGCTGGACAGCACGACGACCACCACCAGCGCCGACGGGCTGGTCGTGACGATTGATCGCGATAGCACGGGCGCCGGCTACACCGACAGCGGCACGGTGCTGTCTGGTGCGCAGCTTTGGCCGGCTGGCCGGGTTCCTCCGGCTGTGTCCGAGCGCCGGGCAGTTGCGCCGTGCCATCGAGACGTCCAGCTTCGAGGAACTGGCCGAGCAGGAACAGCGGGCGGGCTTCGTGGAGCGGCCAACGACGGCGGAGCGGTTTTTCCACGCCGGCCGCGCCGGGCAGTGGCGCAAGGCACTCAGCGCGGATCAGGTGAAGGCTGTTATCGCAGCGCACGCGCCGATGATGATGCGCTTTGGCTATCTGGAGGCGGTGTGCTGACGGGTATGCGACAGATGCAAAGACAGGTGACGTTGGAACCGGAAGAAGTCGAGCACATGCGGAGTCGCGATCAGCTATTCGGAATCGCGTTGGCGAAAGTTGTGTCCCTGCTTATGAACTCGTCCGCGCACAGTCACTTACGCGTCAGCGATCTGAAGTGGCTTGTCTTGCCCCCGTTGTTGGCGGATCAGTTCGCGATCATGGAGGCCGTGCGGGAGGGCACGGTTCTTCCCTCGCCATTTGCTGCTGCCTTTTGGGCGAAGCTGTCGCCTGCGGTTGATCGTCGGCTTTCCGCCGATAAGGACATGTCCGGAAGGCTGAGCCCGGACGAGTGGCAATCTGGAGATAGTCTTTGGATTATCGACGTGGTCGGGGATTCCCGCATCCTGCCGGCGTTCCTTGAAGAGCTCGCCGCTACCCAATTTCCTGGCCGCTATCTTAAAATGAGGTTGACCGGAAAGTTGGGCGTGGCCAAAATCGTGTTTGTGGGGCTTGATAATTTGGTCGAAGAGCCGCGAAATGACCGTAACTGAAACGTTGCAATCCGGCAGCAGCCAGGCCTCACGCCCTCAGTTCACAGCAGTACTGTTTCTTAAGCAGTCTGCGCGCCTGTCATTCGTCCAGATTAGATCGGAGCTGAAGCGGATAGCGCCTCAAGCCGAGCTTGGGGACTGGAGCGGCCCTGTTACCGATCCTGCTGTCGATCTCGGGATTGAGATGTTGAGCCTCAATGGCGAGAGAATGTCCGTCCTCGTGATCGATGGCCCAGCGCCCGCGGCGATTTTACAAGCAGGCCTTTTTCCAAACCTCTTGTGGCCGAACGCGGTGAAAGAAGCAGCCGAATATAAAACCCATATTCTCGTCGTCGCGCCGGAGGATTCTGTTGACCGGGGGGCCGCGTTGGCGAAGGCACGCGCGGTTACTTTGCTCACCCGGGCCATCGCGGGGATTGTTCCGGCCGTCGGCGTGGAGTGGGTCGACGGCGCAAATCTGGTGAAAGCCGAGGCGTTCATTGCCATGACGGATAAAGTCGGCCAGCCGGGCGCCAACGCCGTGCCGTACTGGGTGCGGGTGATGTTTGCCAAGGGCTCGCCCGCGCCGGACGGCGGGCAGACGCTGACAGGTGGAACGCTGGGGCTTCGCATATTCGGTTTAAGGGAGCTTGAGTACGCGCCTGCCCCCTTAGACCCAGGATTCATCATGCAGCACGCCTACACTGTCTCGGAATATTTGCTTCGTTCCGGCAAGCGGCTCGGCGATGGCGAAAGCATCGGCGTTGACGGGCAGGCGCGTTTTGTGGTCGCGCATCTGGACAAGGGTAGTTTTGTTCCGTTTCCGGTCGCCTGCCTCAGCCTTCTGCCTAAGACACAGTGAGCTTGGAGCCAGACATGGTTTATATATTCGATCCCCCGCTCGGAAACAGCCCCGGCCTTATCTCACCCTTGTGGGACGGGTTGGATGATCTTAACGCGTATTATCGTGCGAATAAGCCAATCCCCGCTGCTAAATTCCCACAACCGCTCATAGTGGATGGGCCAGTCCAGGATGTGCCGGACATCTTCCGCCCGAGTAGCCGCGTCATCGTGTTCTCGGAGAGCGCCCGCGCGCTCATGGAAAAATCGGCACCTGGCCAAGTCGAGTTTATCCCGGTCGGGATCCAAATTGACCACGATAGCGCGCTTCAATCGAACCTGGCCAGCGCCTATTATTACGTTAACGTTCTAGGGCGGGCGCAACGGTTCCAATGGCTTGAAATGCCGACACGCCCTTGTCAAACCAGTGAAGACGACATTGAGCGATTTGTCATGATCGATGACTATTCGCAATGGAAACTTCGTCAGCGAGCGTCAGGCGAGCCTCTGATTTGGCGTGAAAGTTGGTGGCGTTTCAACAACAAAGAATACCGAGGACATTTCGAGATTTTGATCGAAGATGTCCTCTGGCAACAACTCGACGGAGAGTTCCCGAACGAACTCAATGCGATACGGGTTGGAGCATCAATTTGCCCGCCTGAGCCTTCCGTCTGAAACACCGTGAGCTTGGAGCCCAACATGGTTTATAAATTCGATCCTGCATACTGGAATGGCACGGTCTTTACGCTTGGCGAGTGGCATATGTCCGGTGATAAAACCGAATATTACAATACGAATAGGCCCATCCCCGCCTCTTTTTTTCCACAATCTCTCAGAGTGGATGATGCTAGGCAGGCCCTGCCAGATATCTTCCACACTTATAGGGACATCATCATATTCTCTGAGCGCGCGCGCGCACTTATGGAAGAACGAGCTCTCGGCCAGGTCCAGTTTATCCCAGTCGCGATCCACGCTGAGCCCGACATCGCGCGTCAATTGCGATTGGCCAGTGCCTACTATTTCATCAATGTGTTAGCGCGGGCGCAGCGGTTTCAGTGGCTTGAGATGCCAGTCGATCCCGGTTCAGTCCGAGAGGACGGCACTCAGCTATTCATCTCGAAAAGTAGCTACAGGCTGTGGAAGGTTCGTGAGAGAGCATCGGGCGAGCCTTTAATCTGGCGTGAGAGTTCGTGGCAATCAGATAACAAAAATTACCACGGGCAATTCAATGTCTTAGTTGAAGATGTCCTTTGGCAAGAACTCGACGCCAAGTTTCCTGATCAGTTGAATGCGATGCGGGTGGGCACGTCAATAATTAGGACGTAACCAGGATTCCGGCTTCGTATTTGGCATGTTTGGGCCTTTGGGGGTAGTGAGACCATGAGTGATACACAACTGAGTCATGGCATTCCTCAGGCCATCTGGAATGAGTTTGGCGATGATTTGAGGACATGCTGAGCGACCCGGTGCGCAGCTTTGGCCGGCTGGCCGGGTTCCTCCGGCTGCGCCCGAGCGCCGAGCAGTTGCACCGTGCCATCGAGACGTCCAGCTTCTAGGAACTGGCCGAGCAGGAACAGCGGGCGGGCTTCGTGGAGCGGTCCACGACGGCGGAGCGGTTTTTCCGCGCCGGCCGCGCCGGGCAGTGGCGCGAGGCACTGACCGCGGATCAGGTGAAGGCTGTTATCGCAGCGCACGCGCCGATGATGATGCGGTTCGGCTATTTGGAGGCGGTGTGTTGAGGGGGGTGCAACAGACACCAGCAAGGATATAACGATGACCGATCCGCGCTATTGGCTACCCCATTTGCAGGCGAAGCGGGCCCTGGCGGGCTACCCACGTTACACGGTGCCGCATCCGCGATCCGAGGCAACGCTGGACGCAGCACTGGCGATGCAAAATTTCTACCATTTCATGGCGGTGCGGCTGGAGCGTTTGACCGCGTTTCAAGCCTGGCTGGCGCGGCATTTTGGTGTCGCGGCAACGCTTGACGAGCCCGGCCTTCAAGCGGTCGACGCCTAGGAGGAGCGGTATGGCGGCGGCTTGGTGCCGGACGAGCGTGCGATGGAACACGCGTTTGTCGATTACCGACCGGTTTGGGAAGGGCCCTTTGCGGGCTGCAACGTGATGGTCGACTTGGCGATCTTCATCGGCGAATACCTGATCGCCCAACGTCCCCGTCTGCGATGGATTTGCAGTTTGGATTGCCTCAAGTACCACAAGCGAAAAGAGATCTCCAATTTGGGTCGGCCGTGCATCGGCGGGTTTCCACTCGACCAATGGACCATCGATGTTTTCCAGATGGGCGACGCCGGGCTGAGAAGTGCAAAAAAGCGCTCGGGGAGCAGGCGCGCACGGTTGCTATTCAGACAGCATCTCATGATCGAAGTGTGCCGACAGGCCCTAGAGGTGGCCGATGCGCCGGACGACGGAACGCCATTCATCTTCTAGGGGGCAGAATGAACGATTCACCGACGGCTCGGGCGTGGTGCTGGACAGCACGACCACCAGCATGAGCGCGGACGGCCTGGTCGTGACGAGTGACCGTGATACGACGGGCGCCGGCTACACCGACCAGCGGGAGGTCGATACCAGGCTGAGCACCGGCGGCAGCTCGGTCTCGGTCTCCGACCTGAATCGCGACGGCAGCCTGATCGACCAGACCGTGTCCAGCGTGTTCGGCGACGGCGCTAGCCGCACCGTGCCGTTCGCCGGCGGCACGACGTGGACGAGGCAACAGGTGATCGGGTCCGTCGACCTGGTGCGACGGCGCGAACCGCGCAACGACCTTATGCACCCCGAGCCGGCGGCGGTGGACGGGGTCGGCGCCAGTGGTGCGGGGTGGCGGGGCCGACGGCTGGGCTCGGCGCTACGACGAAGGTCGCGCAGCCAGCCCTTGCAACGTGAGCGCGGTGCGGATCGAGGTCCCGGGTCGACTGCTGGCCGCTCAGGTCCGTACCGGCAGGAACGCGCAACGACCCCTTACACCCCGAGGATGGCCTCCGGCATCGCTTGGGGGATCTGGTTGGCCGATCGGGGGCGGTCGGACTCGGGTGGTTCGGCGGGGCATGCCATCCGGGATGGGGGCGGCCGGCATTATGCGCATGCGTGCAGCCAGCCCTTGCAACGTGAGGCGGTGGCGGTGGAAGAGGGGGCCGCAGGTCGTGCGGGGAGGCGGGCCGGCTTGGTGCGTTCGCGAAGACGGCGCAGCCACCCCTTGCAACCCGAGGCGGCGGTGGTGGACGGGACTGGCGCCAGTGGTGCGGCGTGGGCGGACACACCGCGGGGTCGGTCCGATGACGAGGGCTGCGGTGACACCCCATGCAACGTGGGACGGCGCTGGCGGGCGGGAGTGGCGCTGGTGGTGCGGCGTGGCCGGACACACCGTGGGGCTTGGTCCGATGGCGAGGACTGCGGCGACACCCCATGCAACGTGGGACGGTGGTGGGCGGCAGCCCACGCCCGAGAGGCGGCTGGCGTCTGTGGTGCGATTGCGCGCAACGATCCCTTGCACCCCGAGGAAATTGCACCGGTCCGATTGTGGCAGGTCCGACTGGCCATCGCGGCTTTGCATCGCGACACCGGAACAAGGTGCCAGGGGGCTCCGGGGCGAGGCACTCGGGACCAGTCGGTGGGCAGGCTGGTCCGCTCGTCGCGACCCAAGCCTGCGAGGTGCGGGCGGGCTTAAGGGGGACGGGATGCGCCGCGTGCGGCATCGACCCATGGACCGTGAGACGCGGTGTGGGGTGATTGGGCTTTTGCGTTGGTCCCCCTCTCCGGGGCGTATGTCCCCTGCGGCCCAAGCCGCACGGGAAGCCAGCAGGGGGAGAGGCAAATGCATGGCGGGGGATTGCGGCAAATCAATGCCGGCTGACGCGGTTGCCCTATGAAGGAGCCGACGGGTCAGGCGGCGCGTCACTGTGGCGTGCATGACCGCGCGCGAGGACATACTTCCAATGCGGAAAACCAATGCGCTTCCGGGCCTGGTCCTCGTGGTGATCGCCGCCATCGGCCTGGGGCTCGCCGCAATTGCGTCGGCGAGCGGGGGCTATCGCACCGGCGTGGCGATCGGTCTCGTCGGCTTCGTCATCGCGTTTATTGTCGCCTATTCGATCAAGATCGCCGACCAGTGGGAACGCGTCGTGGTGCTGCGGCTGGGGCGCTTCCGCGGGCTGGAGGGGCCGGGGCTGTTCTTCATCATCCCGATCATCGAGACGGTGCCGTACTGGATCGACATCCGCGTCATCACCAGCTCGTTCAAGGCGGAGAAGACACTGACCAAGGACACCGTCCCGGTGGATGTCGACGCGGTGCTGTTCTGGAAGGTGCTCGATCCGCAGAAGGCAGCGCTCGACGTCGCCGACTACAACAGCGCGATCAACTGGGCCTCGCAGACCGCGCTGCGCGACGTGATCGGCAAGACGATGCTGTCCGACATGCTGGAGGGCCGCGAGAAGATCAGCAGCGAGCTGCAGAAGATCATCGACGTGCGCACCGAGCCGTGGGGCATCAACGTGATCTCGGTGGAGATCCGCGACGTGCACATCCCGGCGGCGCTGGAGGACGCGATGTCGATGCAGGCGCAGGCGGAGCGGGAGCGCCAGGCGCGGGTGATCCTCGGCGATTCGGAGCGCCAGGTGGCGGAGAAATTCGGCGAGGCGGCGAAGACCTACGCGAACGATCCGGTGGCGCTGCACCTGCGGGCGATGAACATGCTCTACGAGGGGCTGAAGCAGAACTCGACCATTGTCATTGTGCCGAGCTCGGCGGTGGAGAGCATGCAGCTTGGCGGCCTGGCCGGGCTGACGGCGCTGACGATGGGATTGGGGCAGCGGAATGCTGGGACGGGAGGTTCGGGTCCGTAGCTGGGTGCGGCGGCTGCCCCCTCTCCCGGACCCTCCCCCTCTCCCCGCTCGATCCGCTTCGCGGCTCAAGCCCCGCTCAAGGGGGGAGGGAGATTTTCCTGCGCGTGTTCACCCGCTCCTCTCCCCCAACGCGGCGCTTGCTGCGGCGCGGCAATCGCGACAATCTGACCGCATGACCCATATTCATCACGCCTCGCATTGGGGCGCGTTCAGCGCCGAGGTGCGCGACGGGCGCATTATCGCCTCGCATCCGTTCGTGCACGATCCGGAGCCGTCGCCGATCATCCATGGCACGGCCGACGCGGTGCACGCGGCCAATCGCATCGACCGACCCTATGCGCGCAAGGCGTGGCTGGAGGGCGACCGCGACGGCGGCACGCTGCGGGGCGGTGATGCGTTCGTGGCGCTCGACTGGGATGTGGCGACGCGGCTGGTTGCCGAGGAGCTGCGGCGCGTGCACGAAACACATGGTGCGCCGTCGGTGTTTGGCGGGTCGTATGGGTGGTCCTCGGCCGGGCGGTTTCATCACGCCAAGACCCAGGTGCAGCGCCTGCTGAGCGCGGCGGGCGGGTTCACCACGTCGTTGACCTCGTATTCGCATGGCGCGGCACAGGTGCTGTTGCCGCATGTGATGGGGGATATTGCGTGCTGCGTCGGACCGGTGACCGATTGGCGCTCGATCTGCGGCCATACGAAGCTGATGGTTTGTTTCGGCGGCATCGCTTTGCGCAACGGCCAGGTGCTGAACGGCGGCGGCGGCGCGCATGAGATGGGGCTGTGGCTGCGGCGCGCGGCGGCGGCCGGGGTGCGGCTGATCAATGTCTCGCCGTTGCGGTCCGACATGCCCGACGAGGTGGCGGCCGAGTGGGTGCCGATCCGCCCCGGCACCGACACCGCGCTGATGCTGGCGATGGCGCATGTGCTGATCACCGAGGGGCTGGTCGACCAGGCGTTCCTGGCGCGCTGCACCACCGGCTATGACCGGGTGCGCGACTACGTGCTGGGCGTGCCGGACGCGACGCCAAAGACGCCGGATTGGGCGGCGGCGGTCACCGGCGTGCCGGCGGATCGTATCATGGCGCTGGCGCGCGACTGCGCGGCGCTGCCCTCCATGCTGACCGCGTGCTGGTCGCTGCAGCGCGCCGAGCACGGCGAGCAGCCGTATTGGATGCTGGTGGCGCTCGCCGCCATGCTGGGCGGGATTGGCCAGAAGGGCACCGGGGTCGGCTTCGGCTACGGCAGCATCGCCGGGATGGGGCTGCCGCGCGCCGACCTGCCCTCGGTGGGCATGCTGGCGCTGCCCAACACGGCGGGAACGTTCATCCCGGTCGCCCGCATCACCGAGATGCTGGAGAACCCGGGCGGCGAATTCGACTTCAACGGGCGGCGGCTGCGGTTCCCCGACATCCGGCTGATCTACTGGGCGGGCGGCAATCCGTATCACCACCACCAGGACCTGAACCGGTTCCAGCGCGCCTGGGCGCGGGCCGAGACGATCATCGTGCACGAGCCGTGGTGGACCGCGGCGGCGCAGCGGGCGGACATCGTGCTGCCGGCGACGACAACGCTGGAGCGCGACGACATCGCGTCATCCTCGCGCGACCGGTTCCTGCTGGCGATGAAGCAGGCGGTGCCGCCGCAGGGCCAGGCACGGCACGACTTCGACATCTGCGCCGATATCGCCGATGCACTGGGCGTGCGGGCGCGGTTCACCGAGCAGCGCGATGCGGGCGCGTGGTTGCGGCATCTGTACGACCGGTGGCGCGCGGCGTGCGCGCGGGTCGGGGTGGATACGCCGGATTTTGTGACGTTCTGGGCCGACGGGCATGTCGAGATCGTGGCGCCCGATGAACCTTATGTGCCTTATGCGGATTTCGTGCGGGATCCGGCGGCGCACCGGTTGAACACGCCGTCGGGGCGGATCGAGCTGTTCTCGGCGACGGTGGATGGGTTCGGCTATGAGGATTGCCCAGGCCATCCGACCTGGCTGCCGCCGCGCGAGTATCTGGGCGCGCCGCTTGCGGAGCGGTTTCCGCTGCATCTGCTGACCGCGCAGCCGGCGAGCCGGTTGCACAGTCAGTTCGACCACGTGGGGGTGAGCGCGGAAAGCAAGATCTCGGGGCGCGAGCCGCTGACGCTGCATGCGGACGACGCGGCGGCTCGGGGGGTTGCGGCGGGCGATGTGGTGCGGGTGTTCAATGACCGTGGCGCGTGTCTTGCGGGGGTGCGGCTAAGCCGCGATCTGCTGCCCGGGGTGGCGGTGCTGGCGACCGGGGCGTGGCTGGATCAGCCGGACGGGCAGGGGGTAGATAATCTGTGCGTGCACGGCAATCCGAACGTGCTGACGCAGGATGTGGGCACCTCGAAGCTGGGGCAGGGGGCGTCGGCGCAGAGCTGTCTGGTGGAGGTGGAGGCGTGGTTGGGCGCGCTGCCCGTGGTGCGGGCGCACGCGGTGCCGGCGATGGGTTGAGGCGGTGGTGCTGGCACTTCGTTCGAGGCGGAGCCGATACCCGACCTCTCCCGCTGGGCGGGAGAGGTCGCGGAGTTGTTGCGACGCGGGTGAGGGGCTTGCCGCCACTCGATTGGTGCGTGCGGCGACACTCTCTCCCGCCGCTTTGCGGCGACTGCCGGAACAGACCCGGGGGCAGGCTGTCTCGCAGACGAAGAGGTGGCGTTGCGCCGGGCCGCCGGCCATCGAGATAATTGCGGGGTCTAGGAAAGTTTGCTTCACACACCCGCCGTGTACTGCTAGCCGTGCGGATTTTCGCCTCTAGCGGTGAATGTTCCGAGGGGAACATCGTGCAACTCAGGCTGAAGCCCCCGAACGCAGTATGCCGGTGCGCGACGCCGCAAGGAATTTTGTCGCCGATGAACGCCGATGAACGGGGATAAGAAAGCCGCGCATGTCGTCCAAAACCTCTTATCGTCGTTCATCGTCGTTCATCGGCGGCAAAAATGCCTGGCTTCCTTCGCGCCGCCGCATTGCCGGAATTGACGACTTCGCCAGAGTCCCCGCCGCACCAGCAAACCCACTGAAACGCGCCAAGGCAGCGTCGTTGGTTGCGGCCGTGAGGCCGGGTTAGGGCCGGGATAGGATGCTGTGTTTCGCCAACGTGATCCTGCCAACAACCCGATGGTCTCCCCGGCGGCCGGTGCCGCACGGAAGACTGCCTAACTTGCATCGGCCCACATCCGATCCCCGAGGCCAGTGCCAGCGCCCGGTCTGTTCGCCTATATCCCCCCTACCTCGCCTTACCCGATCAACGCGCGCAAGGCCTCCAGCTCGCGGAGCGTCTCGGCAAGCACCGTGCGCAGGCGCTCGGTCTCCGGATCGACCTTTGGGCGCACATTCACCCTGGCCGCCAGCGGCGAGCCGGACGACGGCGGCAACAGGCCCGGCATCGGCAGCTCGGGCTCCATCAGCACCGGCGGATCGGCCTGCTCCGCTGCGGCGGCCGCCTGCTCATCGGCCGAGGGGGGCGGGATGTCGTCGGACAACCGGCCGCCGCCGTCGCGCAGCAGCCGTTGCACGCCCTTGATCGTATATCCTTGAATATACAGAAGATCCGAAATCCGCCGCAGCAGCGCGATGTCGTCGGGCCGGTAGTAGCGCCGGCCGCCGCCACGCTTCAGCGGCTTGACCTGGGGGAATTTCGTCTCCCAGAAGCGCAGCACATGCTGCGGGATGTGCAGGTCGTCGGCGACCTCGCTGATGGTGCGAAATGCGTTCGGTGCCTTCTTGGGCCGCGCCCGGGCCTGGCTGGCCGCGGGGTCTGCCAGACCATCCCCCGAACCACCCCCTGAACTACCACCCAAACCACCCTCACTTGGGCTGCTCATTCGCCGTCAGCCTCCTCGTCATCGCCTTCGACCGCGGTTCCCCCGTTGACCCGCGCCTTCAGCACATGACTGGGACGGAATACCAGCACACGCCGAGGCAGGATCGGGACTTCCTTGCCCGTCTTCGGATTACGGCCGATCCGGCGTCCTTTCTGGCGCACAGAGAACGTTCCGAACCCACTGATCTTGACGGATTCTCCCGCCTCGAGTGTCGCGGAAACCCGCGCCAGGACGAGCTCCAGAAGATCCGCGGACTCGTTGCGGGACAGCCCGACCTGGGCATAAATCGTCTCCGCCAGTTGCGCCCGCGTTACGGTGTTCATTGCCGAACGCTAAGCATGGCGCCCCGGCGCGTCAAGCACGCAAGCGCTGAAAATCAATCAGGATCAGCGTGTTGCGGGCAAACAACGGTCGAGGCGTTTAATAGCCAGAAGGCCCGCGCACGCCGGCCATCCTCGATTTTGCCCGCTGCATGACGCCAAAGCGTGGGCGGCCGAGCCTGCGCCGGCCATGACGAGGGGAGTCGGGACTTTGGGCGGTTGGCGTTACATCCGTACCAAGGCCGAGCCCCAGGTCAGCCCGCCGCCCAGCGCCTCCAGCAGCACAAGGTCGCCGCGGCGGATGCGTCCGTCATGCCAGGCCTCGGACAACGCCAGCGGCACCGAGGCGGCCGAGGTGTTGGCGTGCCGATCCACCGTCACCACCACGCGCTCGGGCGGCAGGCCAAGCTTGCGGCCCATCGCATCGATGATGCGCAAATTCGCCTGGTGCGGCACCAGCCAATCGACCTCCGCCCGGGTCAGCCCGTTCGCCGCCAAGGCCTCGTCCACCGCCTCGGCCAGCCTTGTCACGGCGTGGCGGAACACCTCACGCCCGTGCATCACCAGATAGCCGGACTTGTCGCGCCGGCCGACCGCGCCATCGACATACAGGATGTCGCCTTGGGTCCCCTGGGCGTGCAGGTGCGTGGACAGGATGCCGCGATCGGTGCCGCTGCCCTCGCCGGCGCGCAGGAAGACCGCGCCCGCGCCGTCGCCGAACAGCACACAGGTGCCGCGATCTTGCCAGTTCAGTATGCGCGAGTAGACCTCGCTGCCGATCACCAGCACGCCGCGCACCTGGCCGGCGCGGATCAGCCCGTCGGCCACCGACAGCGCGTAGATGAAGCCGGCGCAGGCGGCGGCCAAGTCGAAGCCGAAGCCGCCCGGAACGCCCAGCGCCGCCTGCACCCGCAGCGCCGTCGCGGGAAACGCCTGATCGGGCGTCGAGGTCGCCAGAATGATTGCGTCGACGTCCGCGGGCTGCGCGCCGGCATCGGCCAGCGCGGCGCGCGCCGCCTCGGTGCCCATGAAGGCCGCGGTCTCGCGCGGTCCGGCAATGTGGCGCTGGCGGATGCCCGTGCGATCGGTGATCCAACTGTCCGAGGTTTCCAGCGAGCGGGCCAGTTCGTCGTTGGTCACCACGCGCTCAGGCAGGTAACCGCCGACACCGGCGAGAATCGACCGAAGTTGCAACATGCCGCGCCTTTAATCCGACTGTTGCGCGCTGGCCAGCGGCGTTGGCTCACGCTCGACCGCCACAGGGCGTCCGGCCGTCGGGATCAGCGCCACGACACCGGCCAGCCCGGTGCGGATATGGTCATTGAAGCGATGCACCACCATGTCGACGGCGACGTCGATCGCATGCGCGAAGCCGTGCGCGTCAGTGCCGCCATGCGACTTCACCACCACGCCGTTCAGCCCGAGCATGACGGCGCCGTTATAGCGCCGCGGGTCCAGCCACTCGCGCAGCCGATCCAGCCCCGGCCGCGCCAGCAGATAGGCCAGCTTGGCGGCCCAGGACGACTGGAACACCTGGCGCAACAGTTCGCCGATCAGCTTCAACGCACCCTCCCCGGTCTTCAAGGCAACGTTGCCGGTGAAACCATCGGTCACCACCACATCGGTGGTGCCGGCGGCGATGTCATGGCCCTCGACAAAGCCATGGAACTGCTTGCCAATCGGGCTCTGGCGCAGAATCTCCGCCGCGTCGCGCACCCGATCGTCGCCCTTCAGCTCCTCGGAGCCGACATTCAACAGCCCGATCGACGGCGCGGTCAGGCCCAGCACGGTGCGGGCGAACACGTCGCCCATCACCGCGAACTCCACCAGGTTGCGGGTGTCGCAGGTGACGTTCGCGCCAAGGTCCAGCATCACCACATCGCCGCGCGCCGAGGGCCCGATCGCCGCCATCGCAGGGCGGTCGATCCCCGGCAGGCTCTTGATCACGATCTTGGCCAACGCCAGCAACGCGCCGGTGTTGCCCGCCGAGACCACGCCCGACGCCTCGCCGGCCGCCACCGCGTCGATCGCCACACGCATCGAGGCCTGCCGCTGGCGCAGTGCCGTGGTCGGCTTGGCCTCGTTGCTGATCACATCCGGGGCATGGCGCAGCGTGCAGACCGCTGCCGCCCGGCGATGCGCGGCCAGCAGCGGTGCCACCCGCGCCTCATCGCCCACCAGCAGGAAACGCGCCCCAGGATGGCGTTCGGCGGCAATCTCAAGCCCGGCAATCACCATCGCAGGCGCGTGGTCACCGCCCATGGCATCGACAGCCAGCGTGTAGGGTTCGGTCAAATGACGTCCACCCGCGCGCCGCCGCCAGGCGTCAGGCGCGAATTGCGCCCTTCAATGTCTTGCCGGCAGCAACGACCTCGCGCCCGTCGTAAAAGCCGCAATGGCTGCAGACGTGGTGCGGACGCTTCAATTCGCCACAGTTCGGGCACTCGGTGTGCGCCTCGTGCGCCAACGCCTGATGACTGCGGCGCATCCCCCGCCGTGACGGCGAGGTCTTTCTCTTGGGTACGGCCATGATACTGCGCCCCTCCGATGGGCGTCCAACAATCGCATTCGCGCGAGCCGCGCGTCCTAGCAGAGGGATCGGGCACCCGCAAGCAAGCGGGAAGGCCGGGGCTTCGCCCCGGACCCCACCAGGGGCGCTGCCCCTGGACCCCGCCAAGGGCTCGCCCTTGGAACCCATCCGTTGGTT
>Ga0326727_10012745_pt1 | contig 19025 bp, 15 predicted proteins | sample MB2enrmetagenome_FD_207643 | JGI IMG/M metagenome (GOLD analysis project Ga0326727, IMG submission 207643) | Lab enriched peat soil microbial communities from McLean, Ithaca, NY, United States - MB29MY | ecosystem: Environmental > Terrestrial > Soil > Wetlands > Peat | place: USA: New York...
TCGTCCATCGGTGGAGTTCCTTTCGTGTGCGTGGCTGCTCACGTTGGAACTCCGCTGGTGGACTGCCGGAAACGTCAAACTGCTACTGCCACCCCGGCAGAGCCGGGGGGTCTCCCGCTTACGCTAGCGGGCAAATCATTCTCCTATTCGTCAAAGACCATCGGACCGGGGCAATTCGAGATTGACGTCAAGAGGGAATAGCGCGCCCGGGTGGCCGTCCTCTTTCGCAGGCTTTTAGCCGCCAATGCCAACGATACGGCCGCCGGGCAGTTTCGGCGACCGTCGGCGCTCGCTTGATTTCCGCAGGCCTGTCGCAGCGAAGAGCGTGGTACACTTGAACTGTCCCCAAAAGAGCCTTTTACGGGACAGTACCCTTTGTGAACACTCCAATTTCAGCCGCGAAAGCGGGGAGGCGCAAGCCCACTCCGAACACTGTAAATGGGACAGTACCCCCGCGGCGGCTTCTGGCTTACGAGGACATGATACGAATTGCAAAATATCGCGGCCGCGCCACGGACAGAAATATCCGACTGGTCAACTAAATAATACAATTCGCATCACCGTAGCGCCGCGAAAGCGATCGCATCCGGTCCGCGAACTCAGGGCGGCGCGGACGCCTCTCTCTGCCGCCCGGGGACGCCTGTGTGGGCGTCGTCGCGCGCGCCGACCATGTATTGCACGAGTTCCTCTGCGTTCGTCTCGGCGGTGACCTTCTCGGCGACCTTGCGGCCGCGGTGCATGACGATGAGACGGTCGGTCACCGCGAACACGTCGGGCAGGATGTGGGTGATCAGGATCACCGGCACGCCCTGGTCGCGCAGGCGGCGAATGAGTTCGAGCACCTTCTTCTGCTCGGGGACGCCGAGATTGTTGGTCGGCTCGTCCATGATCACGAGTTTCGCCTCCCAATAGACCGCGCGGGCGATGGCGACCGCCTGGCGCTGCCCGCCGGAAAGGGTCTCGATCGGCTGGGTGAGGGTGGGAAACTGGATTTGCAGGGCATCGAGAGTTTGCCGCGATTCGCGCAGCATGGTCTTGTTGTCGAGCGTCTGGATCAGCCCGCCGAAATAGCGCTTCTTGACCTCGCGCCCGAGAAAGATATTGGCGCCGACGTCGAGATTGTTGGCGAGCGCGAGGTCCTGGTAGATGGTTTCGACGCCGTGGCGGCGGGCGTCGATCGGATGGGCGAACTGCGCTTGCTTGCCCTCGAAAAAGATCTCGCCCTCCTCGGCGTGGTGGACGCCGGAGATGCATTTGATCAGCGTCGATTTTCCCGCGGCGTTGTCGCCGAGCAGGCCGAAGACCTCGCCGCGACCGATCTCGAAGCTCACGGCGTTCACCGCAACGAGGCCGCCGAAGCGCTTGGTGATGTTGCGGACCGAGAGAAGCGCCTCCGTCATGTCGCTGGGCCCCCGCGCTGGCGACCGGTGATCAGGTCGCGAGACTGGTCGATCAGCACCGCGACGATGACGACCGTTCCCACGACGATGAACTGCCAGAAGGCTTCGACGTTGAGCATCACCAGCCCCGTCGTCAGGACCGCGACGATGAGGGCCCCGATCACCGTGCCGGTGACCGTTCCCGCGCCGCCGAACATGCTGACCCCGCCGATGATCACCGCGGCGATCGAAGACAGAAGCAGAGGATCGCCGATCACCGCCGAGCCCGCGGTGAAGCGCAGCGTCGACAGGAAGCCGGCGATCCCGGCGGTCGCCGCGGACAGCGCATAGACTTTGATGATGTGGCGATCGACCGGAATGCCGGTGCGCACGGCCGCTTCCATGCCGCCGCCGATCGCGTAGGTATGGCGGCCGAATTGGGTCTTGCCGAGAAGGAACATCGCGTAAGCGACGACGAAAGCGGTGGCGATGACAGGGTAGGGCAGGATCGTGTCCATGCGGCGCAGCAAGTCGCCGCCGACGTCAGGACGGTTGAGAAAATAGAGGCCGCCGCCCTCGCCGTGGATATAGTAGAGAACCGCGTCGTTGCCATAGGCGCGAATGCCCGCCGGCAGCCCGATCACCGTCGTGTTCTCCGACATCAGGTAAGCGACGCCGCGCACGATGAACGAGGTGCCAAGCGTGACGATAAAGGCCGGGACCTTGAGCTTGGCGATGATGACGCCGTTGACGAAGCCGACCACCGCCGCGCCGGCGACGCCGGCGATCAGGCCGACGACGACCGCGGGAAACAGCGGCGCCCCGCTATTGAACGCCCAGCGCAAGCCGAGCGCGGAGAGAACCGAGCCGAGGCTCATCACCCACCCGACCGACAAATCGATGCCGGCGCTGATGATGACGAAGGTTTGGCCCAATCCGAGCAGCAGCACCGGAATGATCGCCACCAGAATGTTTTGGGAATTGCGAATGGTGAGGAAATTGACGGCGCCGCCGCTAGCCAGCGGCACCGCGACGACGAAGAACAGCACCATCAGGGCAAGAAAAAGCCACGCCCAAATGCGGCTGAGCAGCAGGGCGAGCCGCTGTGTCGGCGTCTCCCCCGCCGAAGGGGCCGCCCCGGCGGGCAGCGCGATTCTCGACCCGCGATCGGTCACGCGTCGGCGTCCTCAAGATCATGCGGGAGCGATTGGGAACCGAAAATAGATCGGGGGCGCCGTGCTCGAGCGCCCCCGACTCTATTTCACTCGGACCGGTTCATTTGCCCGGCACCGAATAGATGAAGCGGGCGATCGCCGGGTCCTTGACGTTGTTCTTGTCGATGATGGCGAAGCCGGTCTCGACCCGCCGCGGCAGGCTGGTCACTCCCGCCGCATCGGCCGCCGCGAACTGCACCGCCATGTAGCCCATGTCGAAGGGCTTCTGCGCCAGCACCAGGGTGACGACGCCCTTGTCCATCAACTCGATGGCGAGCTTCGTCGCGTCGTAGGCGACGACCTGGACATGGCCGCCGAGGCCCGCATTGACCACCGCCGTGCCCGCGCCCTGCGCGCTGAAGACGTTCGTGCCGAACACGCCGGCGAGGTCGGGATTGCGCTGCAGCACCGCCGCGGTCTGCTGCGCCGCCTTGTTGGGGTCGTCGAGATTGTAGTCCGGCCCCAGCACCTTGATATTCGGATAATCCTTCGCCATCGCCTCCTTGAAGCCCTTTTCTCGGCCTTCGACGGAGCTGACGTTGGGGTTCGTCGAATTGATGTAGACCGTGCCTTTTCCACCGATCGCCTTGGCGAGCCCGCGCGCCGCGATACGGCCGCCCTCGGTGTTGTCCGAGCCGATGTAGCTAAGCGGGAACTTCACCGGGCCATTGACGTAGTCTCCATCGCCCAAGAACGTGTCGACGGTGACGACCTTGATGCCGGCGTCGGCCGCGGCCTTCAGCGGACCGACCATCTGATCCCTGTCGACCGGCGCGGTGATGATGTAGTTCAGGTCGCCGCGGGCGACCATCGCATCGAGGATCGGCGTCTCCGCGTCGACGCCCCAGGTCGGCGGAATCTGCGTGACGACGTCGATCACAAGGTCTTTTGCGGCAGCCTCGACCCCGAGCTGCATGACTTGATAGAACGGATCGACGACGCCCGGCAGGAAGCCGATCTTGATCTTCGCGGCGGCCTCGGCGCCGTGCGACGCCACGGCCATGGCCAACCCGGCCGCGACCGCAAATAACGCTGATTTGCGCAGCATTGTTATCTCCTCCATCGCCGGCTTAGAGATACGCGGCTTTCCGTGATGACGCCGCGATTGACGCGTTCACCGCTCGGCGCCGGCGCGGGCAGTGACGCACGATATGATGGCGCCCATTTTGGCGGGGATCAAGCAACGCTCTGCATTTGGTTTCCAGCGCCGATCCAGCGCCGCCTTGGGTTGCGGGGACGCGATGCGCGAGGCGACAATTCATGGGGAGGCTTCGGTCGACTTTGCGGCTGAAGCCGATAGACATTACATTGCGCACCACGTTCTGGCGACCAAGGATTCCTATGGGGGGAGTCTGGGGAAATCAATGGGTTAACAGTCAATCAAACCAGAATTGCGACTTTCCGAATTTTCGCTCGGTCCCGACCGCGCCATAACCGGTCGTTCGCGGGTTGCACATCGGCCGGCGCCCTCGTGGCGGAACGCTTTGGCTGGTTTGACGACGAACCGTCCGGAGGAGAAGCCGCCGACGAGCGCCTCGGCCGCCACTAGATGCCGCTTGTTTATGGGCGCATGAGCTACGAGGCGGGCAACTACCCACCCCTTGGCGTGCTGCGCCTGTGGCGCTTTGTCGCGTTGTCGAAAGAAGAACGCGACGGCCAGCGGCGACGGCCAACGCAGTCGGCTCAGGGCTTGTCTGAAGCGCCGGAAGGGGACAGATTAGCGACGGAGCCGGCGGCGATCTGGGGAATGCCGGATACAGGGGGAAATCATGAGCGCGACCATCAAGGGTCCGGCGATTTTTCTGGCGCAATTCGCGGGTGACGCCGCGCCATTCAATTCATTCGATGCGATCTGCAAATGGGCGGCGTCGCTCGGCTATAAGGGCGTCCAGATCCCGACTTGGGATGGGCGGCTGTTCGATCTCGCCACGGCGGCGCAATCGCGAACCTATTGCCAGGAAATCGCCGGAATCGCGCAAAGCCACGGCCTCGCCATCACCGAACTGGCGACGCACCTGCAAGGCCAGCTCGTCGCTGTCAACCCGGCGTTCGACGAGGCGTTTGACGCTTTCGCGCCTCCCGAAGCGCGTGGGGACCCGAGCAAGCGCCAGAAATGGGCGGTCGAACAGCTCATGATGACGGCCAAGGCTTCGCAGCATCTTGGGCTGAAGGCCAGCCTCAGTTTCACCGGCTCGTTCGCTTGGCCGTTCGTCTATCCGTGGCCGCAGCGCCCGCCCGGTCTGATCGAGACGGCCTTCCAGGAGCTCGCCCTTCGCTGGGGACCTATTCTCGACGCCTATGACGAATCGGGCGTCGACGTCGCCTATGAAATCCACCCCTGTGAAGACGTGTTCGACGGCGCCACTTTCGAGCGCTTCCTCGATGCGCTGAAGGGCCACAGGCGCTGCACGATCAATTACGACCCCTCGCATTTCCTGCTGCAGCAGCTCGACTATCTCGCGTTCATCGACATCTATCATGAACGCATCAGCGCATTCCATGTGAAAGACGCCGAATTCAACCCGACCGGCCGGCAAGGCGTCTATTCCGGCTACGCCCCCTGGGTCGAACGCGCGGGACGCTTCCGCTCGCTTGGCGACGGACAGGTCGATTTCGGCGGCATCTTCTCGAAGCTCGCGCAATATAACTATTCGTCCTGGGCGGTGCTGGAATGGGAATGCTGCCTGAAGCACCCGGAGGACGGCGCACGGGAAGGCGCGGAATTCATCAAACATCACTTGATTCGCGTCACCGAGAAGGCGTTCGACGACTTTGCCGGCGGCGCGGTCGATAAGCAGCAGATCAAGCGCGCGCTCGGGCTGCGCTAAAGACCAATCGGGGAGACGACGATGGCTATCGAGGGACGCAGCGATGCGGGCAAGGGCGGAAGGATTCGCCTGGGCATGGTCGGCGGGGGCGAAGGCGCCTTCATCGGCGCGGTGCATCGGCTCGCCGCGCGCATGGACGATCATTATGAATTCGTGGCGGGCGCGCTCTCATCCACGCCTGAGAGGGCGCGGCGCTCCGGCGCGGCGCTCGGACTGGCCGCCGACCGAATTTACGAGGATTACGAAAGCATGGCCGCGGCGGAATCCAAACGCGCCGACCGCATCGAGGCGGTCGCCATCGTCACCCCGAATCATATGCACGCCGGCCCCGCCTACGCCTTCCTCGAGGCCGGCGTCCATGTGATCTGCGACAAGCCGCTGACGACTTCGCTGGCGGAAGCGAAAAAGCTCAAGAGCGCCGCCGAAAAATCAGGCCTCATTTTCGCAGTGACGCATAATTACACTGGCTATCCCTTGGTGCGGCTCGCGCGCGAAATGGTCAAGGCGGGCGAGCTTGGCGAAATCCGCCTCATCCAGGTCGAATATCCGCAGGACTGGTTGACGGGGCCGACCGAGACCACCGGCAACAAACAGGCCGAGTGGCGCGTCGACCCGAAACGCTCGGGCGCCGGCGGCGCGATCGGCGACATCGGCACCCATGCGTATAATCTGGCCGACTACGTCGGCGCGCTCGACGTTACAGAACTCAGCGCCGAATTGACCTCATTCGGCGCCGGGCGCGTGCTCGACGACAATGTGCAGGTGATGTTGCGTTACGCTAATGGCGCGCGCGGCGCGCTCTGGGCGAGCCAGGTCGCGCCCGGCAACGAAAACGGTCTGCGCATCCGCATCTATGGGACCAAGGGCGGGTTGGATTGGCGGCAAGCGGATCCCAATCATATGCTGTGGTCGCCGTTGGGCCAGTCGACGCGCATTGTGACGCGCGGCGGGCCGGACTCGGGCGCCGCCGCCGCGCGGGTCACACGCATTCCCCCAGGCCATCCCGAAGGCTATCTCGAAGCATTCGCGAACATCTACAGCGAAATCGCCCAAGCGATCAAAGCGGCGCGCGCGGGCAAGAAGCCGCCCGAGGGCGTTCATTTCCCCACGGTCGACGATGGCGTAAAAGGCCTCGCCTTCATCGAAGCGGCGGTGAAGTCGTCGAAGGCGAACGGGGAATGGACGAAGCTGTGAGATTCTCCCTTCTCGCACCGAAAGCGGGAGAAGCGCTTTGCGAGCCGCTCGCCCCTGACTGTCCGCTTGACGCACATGAAGGTTCACGCCAGCATGCCCGACTATTGTGATGATGTAAGGTGAGCCTAAGCGCGGTAGGGTTCCCGCGAGCGTGGAAGGGCGGGATGGCGACGATGGCGGGGGAGGGCGCGGGGCCGGGGCCTGTTCTCTCGGCGCGGAGCGTGACCAAGTCATTTGGACCCGTCGAGGTGCTGCACGGCGTCACGCTCGATCTGCTGCCCGGCGAAATCCATGCGCTGGTCGGCGAGAACGGCGCCGGCAAGTCCACCCTGATGAAGGTGATGTGCGGCGTGTATCCGCCCTCTTCGGGCGCGTTGCTGCTCGACGGCGAGGAACTCTCGCTCGCCAGCAGCATCGACGGCGAGCGCCGCGGACTCGTGCTGCTGCACCAGGAACTCAACCTCGCCGAGGACTTGACGGTCGAAGAAAACATCTTCCTTGGCCGCGAGTGGAAGCGCGGCTGGCTGCTCGATAAGCCGCGAATGCGCGCGCACACGGCGAAACTGCTGACCGATGTGCATTGCGACGTGGCCCCTGCCGCGATCGTCCGCTCGCTGTCCGTGTCGCAGCGGCAGATGGTTGAGATCGCCAAGGCGACGGACCACGAGGCGCGGGTGCTCGTGCTCGACGAGCCGACCTCGGCGCTGACCGAGGCCGAAACGGCCATCCTGTTCGGCCTGTTGCGCGCGTTGCGCGCCCGTGGCGTCGCGATCGTGTTCATCAGCCACAAGCTCGGCGAGGTCAAGGCGATCGCCGATCGCGTGACGGTGCTGCGCGACGGTCTCCTTGTCGCCACGCGCCCGGCGGCGGACTTGAGCGAGGACGACATCGCGCAACTGATGGTTGGTCGGCCGCTGGCGAATCTGTATCCCGACAAGCGCCCGCCGGCGCCCGACGCCGAGACGCTGCTCGACGTCGCCGGCCTCGTCGCGCCGCCATGGGTGGCGTCCGCCGGCTTCGCGTTGCGCCGCGGCGAGATTCTCGGCTTCGCCGGCCTGATTGGCGCCGGTCGGACGGAGTTGATGGAAGCCGTGGTCGGGTTGCGCCCGCGCGCCGCCGGCGCGGTGCGCATGGGCGGGCGGGCGCTGCCCGCCGCCTCCCCCCGCGCCGCCGCCGCGGCCGGCCTCGCCTACCTCACCGAGGACCGGCGTGGCAAAGGGCTGCTGCTGCGGCTGGCGCCGCGCCCGAACCTGACGTTGGCCACGCTCGGTGGTCTCCTGCGCGGTCCGTTCATTAGCACGGCCGCCGAGGACATGGCGCTCGACCGCGCCGTCGAGACATTCGACATCAAGATTGGCGACCGGGCCAATCCGGTGCTCTCGTTGTCCGGCGGCAATCAGCAGAAGCTGCTGTTCGCCAAGGTGCTGCGAGCCGATCCGCGCGTGGTGATCGTGGACGAACCGACGCGCGGCGTGGATGTCGGCACCAAGCAGCACATCTACCGTTTCGTCGCCGACCTCGCCGCCGCTGGCAGAGGCGTGATCGTCGTGTCCTCGGAAATGCCGGAACTGATCGGCGTCTGCCATCGCGTCGCGGTGATGCGCGCGGGGCGGATCACCGGCGTGCTGGAGGGCGATTCCATCACCGAGGATGAAATCGTCCGCCACGCCACCGGCCTCAAGGGAGCTGCCTGAGCCATGCCCGACGCCGTCCTGCCGGAGACCGGCACCCCCCCGAGCCGCCCGGCCGCGCGGCCGCTGCGCCGCATCGACCCGCGGCAGGCCGGGCCGCTGATCGCCTTGATCGCGCTGGCCGCGTTCGGCACCGCGATCAACGCCGACTTCCTCAGCGCCGGCAACATCGCCAACGTGCTGACCCGCAGCGCGTTTACCGGCATCATCGCGGTCGGGGCGACCTTCGTCATCACCGCCGGCGGCATCGACCTGTCGGTCGGCTCGATGGCGGCCATCGTCTCCGGCGTCATCATCGTGCTGATGAACGAACTTGCCGGGGTGCTTGGCGCTGGCGCGGGAGTGGTCGCCATCGTGCTCGCGGCGGGGCTTGCGCTCGGCGCGTTGGCCGGGCTGCTCAACGGCCTGCTGGTCACCCGCGGCCGCATCGAGCCGTTCATCGTCACCCTCGGCACCATGGGCATCTTCCGATCGGTGCTGGTGTATGTCGCCAACGGCGGCACGCTGACGCTCGGCAACGAAATGCGCGCGCTCTACCGACCGGTGTTCTACGGCACGCTGCTCGGCGTTCCGTATCCGGTGCTGCTGCTAATCGCCGTCGCGGCGGCCGGCGCGGTGTTGCTGTACGCCACGCCGTTCGGGCGCTACTGCGTGGCGATCGGCTCCAACGACGAGGTCGCCCGCTATTCCGGCATCTCGCTCGACGGCGTGCGCACCTGGACCTACGTCCTGCAGGGCATGTGCGTCGGTCTGGCGTGCGACATCTACGTGCCGCGCCTCGGCTCCGCCTCCTCCACCACGGGGCTCGGGTGGGAACTGGAGGCGATCGCGGCGGTGATCGTCGGCGGCACGGTGCTGAAGGGCGGCTACGGGCGCATCGGCGGCTCGCTGGTGGGCGCCATCATCCTGACGGTGATCGGCAACATCATGAACCTTTCCAGCGCAGTCAGCGTCTATCTGAACGGCGCGGTGCAGGGCGTGATCATCATCGCCGCCGTGCTGTTGCAACGGGGCGTGGCGGCCCGCCGCTGAACGGCGGCGGCGCCGCTGGTTGACGCAGATCAACGCGGTCAAGACGGCGGTTTGTCATCGTCGATAAGCGACCTCGGTGAACCGGAGGCGCCGCCGGTTGACGTAGATCGATGCGGCCAAGCTGCCGATTTGTCATCGTTGATAAGCAACATCAGTAAGCCGGCGCGTATCATCAAGAAATAGGGAGACAAACACATGCTTAAGCGATTCGCGCTGCCGGCGGCGGCGCTGGCCATGGCGCTTATGGCTGCGCCGGCCTTCGCGCAGAACGTGACCATCGGCGTCTCGATTCCCTCGGCCGACCACGGCTGGACCGGCGGCATCAACTACTACGCGGCTGAAACGGCGAAGATGTTGGAAAAGCAGTATCCCGGCCTGAAAGTGATCGTGAAAGCCGGCACCTGGGCGGATCCGGGTCAGCAGGCCAACGACCTCGAAGACTTCGCCACCGTGCAGAAGGTGAACGCGCTGGTCGTTCTTCCGGTGCAGTCCGACCCGCTGACCGGACCGGTCGCCGAGTTCAAGGCCAAGACCGGCGCCTTCATCACCGTAGTCGATCGCGGGCTGAAGGACCCGACGATTCAGGATTTGTACGTCGCCGGCGACAACCCCGGGCTCGGCCGCGTCTCGGGCGAGTATTTCAAGAAGGCGCTCGGCGGCAAGGGCGACATCGTCGTCCTGCGCGGCATCCCCACCGTGATCGACACGCAGCGCTTCGACGCGTTCGTCGAAGCCATCAAAGGCACCGACATCAAGATTCTCGCCAACCAATTCGCCAACTGGAACCGCGACGACGGCTTCAAGGTGATGCAGGACTTCCTGACCCGCTTCAAGCACATCGACGCGGTGTGGGCGCAGGACGACGATATCGCGATCGGCGTGCTCGAGGCGATCAAGCAGGCGCATCGCGAAGGCGAGATGTGGGTGGTCGGCGGCGCCGGCATGCAGGAGTTCGTCAACAAGGTGGCCGCGGGCGACAAGCAGGTGCCCGTGGACGTGCTGTATCCGCCGGCGATGATCGCGACGGCGATGCAGTTGACGGCGGCCCATTTCTACACCCCGGCGCCGGTGCGCGGCACCTACATCATCGGGGCGCCGCTGATCACCAAGGACAACGCGAAGGAGTTCACCGACCCGAAGTCTCCGTTCTGAGTTCCTCGGCGCAGGCGGGCGGGGCTCGACTCCGCTCGCTTTGTCGCGCCGTCAAAGGAAGAAGCGAAAAGCCTGCGTCTTGCGCGCCTTCAGGCGGCGCAGTCGACCACGCGGGCGGCGAGACGGTCGGCGACGCGAAGACATTGTTCGACCTCGCGCAACGCTGGAACGCCGCCATCCGACGACAGCGAACCGCCGTCAAATTTGACCGCGACGGGCCTGCCGGAGATAAATGGCAGGCCGCGAAGCGGCGGCGCAGGACCGTTCATGGCGGCTGTGGCCTCGCTGAAATCGCGCGCATCGGCTTACACAACCAATTTCTACGCGAAATCAGATATTTAAGCCACATCCGCCAGCCTGCGGCGCATAATGTGGGTTAGCTTCGTTCATTCTCCACGGCGCTAAATCGACGCGTTGATGGATAGCGCCGTTCCTTCGCTGACGGCGACTCAAGGCCGGCAGGTTCTCGAATTCGCCGCCTCCGCCGAGAAATCTGCGCCTCTTGGGACGCGCCGCTCAACTGCAATAAGAGGGTGAGACTTTCGCCATGCAGCCTACGTTGGACGCGATGGATGGCGACGCGAATTGCGCCTTGCCGCAAGTCATCGCCGCAGCCGGAGGAATCGACGCCGCGATCGCGAACGGCGTTCTTTTGCGTCCGATCCGAATGAGGCTATGCGAAGCCCTGGTGCTGGGGCTGATGCGTCAAGGCGTGACGAAGTATCTCGCCGTATTCGGACACGGCTCCACGGCGATCGCCGAGGTCCTGCGCGTGTACGAGGCCTACGGACTTGTTCGCACTTGGCAGTTCCGCAACGAAGTGGAAATGGCGCACGCGGCGACCGCGCTCCGATGGGCCTATGGCGAAACGTGCGCGGTCGTGACTTCGATCGGGCCCGGCGCCCTTCAAGCCATGGCCGGTTCGCTCGCCGCCGCTTCGAATGGGATCGGCGTCTACCATATCTACGGCGACGAGACCACGCATGGCGAAGGATTCAATATGCAGCAGATCCCTAAGAGGGATCAGGAACTCTATGGTCGCGTCACGGCCCTGATGGGACGATCCTATGTTCTGCACACGCCGGAGGCTCTGCGCGAGGCGCTTCGCCAAGGCGTCGCGACGGTCTTTAATCGATCCAAAGCCGGTCCATTTTACCTTCTCATGCCAATCAACACCCAGTCGCGCGAACTGGAAGTTCGCATCGATGCGATGCCGCGCGTCGTCGATTTAGGCGCCTGCGCGCCAGCCGGCGAATCCCTTATCGAAGAGGCGGCGGCGCTCATCGGGCGATACGCCAAGTGCGTCATCAAGGCGGGCGGCGGCGCGCGCCGTTTCGCGCGGGAATTGCGAGACTTCGCGGAAGCAGCCGGCGCCAGCGTCGTCCTCAGCCCCGGCTCGACCGGCGCTCTGCCCGACGCCCACCCGCAAAACATGCATGTCGGCGGGACCAAGGGCTCGATCAGCGGCAACTACGCTATGGAGCAGGCGCAAGCATTGATCGTGATCGGTTCGCGTGCGGTCTGCCAGAGCGACTGCTCGGGCGTCGGCTACCCGCGCGTTGAAAGGGTGATCAACATCAATGCGGACGCGGATGACGTTCAGCATTACAACCACACCCTGCCGCTGTGCGGCGACATCGGCGCCATTCTCGACAGGCTGACAAAGCGCATCAAGCCTTTGTCCCTGCGCCAACAGGGAGAGCGAAAGGCTTGGCTCGCGGAATGCCTTGGCAAGAAGAGAGAATGGGCGGCATTCAAGGCGAGCCGCTTCGCCGCCGACCGGCCGGTCGATCCCGTCTGGAACCGGCCCATTCTGACCCAGCCCCAGGCCGTCAAGATCGTTGCGGATTTCTGTAAGGAAATCGGGGCGTTGAAGCTGTTCGACGCGGGCGACGTGCAGGCCAACGGTTTTCAGATCGTCGAGGACGACAGCCCGAACGACACCATCACCGAGTCCGGCGCTTCGTACATGGGCTTCGCATCCTCGGCGTTGTTGGCGGGCGCCGTCGCCGACAAGCCCCGCTACGCCGTCGCTTTCACCGGCGACGGTTCGTTCATGATGAACCCCCAGATCTTGATCGACGGGATCGAGCACCGCGTGCACGGGACGATCGTCTTGTTCGACAATCGGCGCATGGCCGCGATCGCCTCTCTTCAACTCGCGCAATACGGCCGGGAGTTTCGCACCAGCGACAGTGTTTCGATCGACTACGTTCGCCTAGCCGCCGCGGTCGAAGGCATATTGGCGATCGACGGCGGGAATTCGGCCGACGAACTCGAGCAGGCGCTGCGAAGGGCGCGCGCGCATAAGGGGTTGAGTCTCGTGCATGTGCCGGTCTACTTCGGGGCGGACCCCGCCGGGGGCATGGGCGCCTACGGCCGATGGAACGTCGGCGCCTGGTGCGTCGAGACAGAGGCCGCGTACCGCGAAGCCGCCATTTAGGGAAAGAAAGCGCCCATGATGTACGACCGTTTTGGCCTCTTCATCGACAATGAATGGCGTTCCGCGTCGGACCGGGCGTCGAAGCCCGTCATAAGCCCGGTCTCGGAAGAGGCGGTCGGCGCGATCCCGATGGCGACGGACGCCGACATCGCGGCCGCGATTGAAAGCGCGGGCGCCGGTTTTCGCGTCTGGCGTGACGAGCCCGCCTGGAGCCGCGCCTCGGTGCTGCGGCGAGCGGCCGACATCCTGCGCGAACGCAATGCGGACATAGCCCATATCATCAGCGTCGAGACCGGAAAGCCTCTGGCCGAAGCTCGAAGCGAGGCTGTCGCCGCGGCGGATCAGTTCGAATGGTGCGCCGAGGAGACCAAACGCGTATATGGTCAAACGATTCCGGGACGAACGCGTGACGATCGGTTGTCGGTCATTTATCAGCCGGTGGGCGTTTGTCTTGCCCTTTCCGCATGGAACTTTCCCGCATTGCTGCCGGCTCGCAAAATAGCCGCCGCCCTTGCCGCTGGCTGCGCGGTCATCGCAAGGCCGGCGTCCGAGGCCCCTGGCGCTTGTTTTGCAATAGCCCAAGCGCTGCGGGACGCCGGACTGGTCAAGGGCGCCATCGCCATTCTCACGGGAGACGCCCAGCGGCTCTCTGAGGCCCTGATCGCCTCGCCCGTAATCCGCAAGGTCTCCCTGACGGGTTCCGTGCCAGTCGGCAAACGAATTCTGTCGCTTTGCGCACAGGGCGTAAAGAAGGTCACGATGGAACTCGGCGGTCACGCCCCGGTCATTGTCCACGCCGACGCGGATCCGATCGCGGCGGCTCAAAAGGTTGCGGCGGCGAAATTTCGCAACTGCGGACAAGTCTGCATTTCACCGTCGCGCTTCTTCGTCCATGAGTCGATCAAACCGGCGTTCGAGGCCGCATTTGTTCAATACGCGCAGACGCTGGTCGTCGGCGACGGCCTCATCGAGGGGGTGACTATGGGCCCGATGATCCGCGATCGCGCCGTTTCGAAGGCGCTGCTGTTCATTGAAGATGCGGTCAATCATGGCGCGAGGGTATTGGCGGGCGGCAAGCGGCCGGCCAATCTCAACAAGGGCAATTTCATCGAGCCGACCGTGCTGACCGACGTGCCGGATGCGGCGCGGATCATGCGCGAGGAGCCGTTTGCGCCCGTCGCTCCGATTGCGGCGTTCTCCGAACTCGACGACGCGCTCAAACGCGCCAACGCCGTCCCCTACGGACTTGCCGCCTATGTCTTCACCCATGATTCCGCTCTGGCCGACTTGACCGCCGAAGGCCTGGAGGCGGGCATGGTCGGCGTCAACGACGCGCTTCTCGCCACCGCGGAGGCGCCGTTCGGCGGAATCAAGGAAAGCGGGTTCGGTCGCGAGGGAGGCTCGCTGGGCATCAAGGATTATCTCGAGCCCAAATACGTCCGCAGGAAACTCGTCACACGAAGCGCGCTCGCATGAGCAAGTCTTTCGAGGGGTTGAGCGGCGGGCTCACCAACTACGGCGACCCGGATTTCGCCCGCTTCCTGCGCCGATCGTTCGCCAAGTCGATGGGATACACCAACGCGGCGCTCGACCGGCCGATCGTCGGGATATGTTACACCGCCAGCGGATTCAACAACTGCCACCGGCACTTCCCCGAACTCCTGGGGGCGGTCAATCGCGGCGTGTCGGCCGCAGGCGCGTTGCCCCTCGCCTTCCCCGTCACTTCGCTGGGAGAGGTTTTCCTCAGCCCCACCAGCATGGTGTTCCGCAACCTGATGGCGATGGACGTCGAGGAAATGATCCGTGCGCAGCCGATGGATTCAGTCATTCTGATGGGCGGATGCGACAAAACCGTCCCGGCGCTTCTCATGGGAGCGGCTTCGGCGAACAAGCCGGCCGTGCTTCTGGTCGCGGGCCCCATGATGACCGGCCGACACAGGGGGGAACGTCTCGGCGCTTGCACCGACTGCCGCCGGTTCTGGGCGCGCTATCGAAGCGGCGACATCGACGCCGAGGAGATTTCCGCCCTCGAAGGGCGGTTGGCGGTCACGGCGGGCACATGCGCCGTCATGGGCACCGCCAGCACGATGGCGCTCCTCGGCGAGACGTTGGGGATGACAGTCGCCAACACCGCCGCAATCCCGGCCGTTCATGCCGACCGCCTCAGAGCCGCCGAGGAGACCGGCGCGCTGGCCGCGCGGCTGGTCGGCAGCGATCGCACGCCTCAGAACGTTATGACGAACGCCGCCTTCGAGAATGCGCTGCGCGTGCTTTTGGCGATTTCGGGTTCGACCAACGCCCTCATCCATCTCACCGCCATCGCGGGGCGTCTTGGCGTGCGCATCGACCTCCAGGAATTCAACCGGCTGTCCGACGAAACGCCCGTATTGGTCAACCTCAAGCCGGTCGGAGAAGGCTATATGGAGGATTTCCATAGCGCCGGCGGCCTCGAAGGAGTCCTTCGCGCGCTTGCGAGCAGCCTCAATTTAGCGACGAGCGACGTTTCCGGGCGGACTCTGGCCGAGCGCCTCGCCAGACCCCTGCGCGACGCGATCGACCATGCCGTCGTGCGCCCCAACGACAACCCGATTGAACCGCAGGGCGGGCTGATCGCGCTGCACGGGACGCTGGCGCCTGAAGGCGCGTTGCTCAAGCGCGCCGCGGCGACGCCGGCGCTGCTTGAGCACGAAGGGCGCGCCGTCGTGTTCTCGTCGCTCGACGATCTGGCTGCGCGAATTGACGATCCGGATCTCGATGTATTGGCGGAGGACATTCTGGTCTTGCAGAACGCGGGCCCTAAGAGCCCGTCCGGGATGCCGGAAGCAGGCTACCTCCCCATACCGAGGAAACTTGCACGGCAGGGGGTGAAGGACATGGTCCGCATCTCGGACGCTCGCATGAGCGGAACCGCGTTTGGCACCATTGTCGTGCACGTCACTCCCGAGGCCTCCATAGGCGGGCCTCTGGCGCTCGTACGCACGGGCGACCGCATCCGCCTTTCCGCGCGCGGAAAACGAATCGATCTCTTACTGGATGCTGGGGAAATGGAACGACGGCGCGTAGGGCCGCGAATGGCCAATTCCCCGCCCCCCAAGCGTGGCTATGCTCGCCTCTATCACCATGCGGTTCTGTCAGCCACGGAAGGATGCGACTTCGATTTCTTGCGATCAGACGGCGGGGCGCCGTCAACTTGCTGAGCGGAGCTCACCAAACCAGCATCTCGCGTGTCACTGGGCAACACGGCGTCGACCGCCGCTGGCTACGCCGCACGACCTTGCAGCTCGTGCCCCCTGTCGCCGGCGCGCGAAGATTCAGACGATGGTCGCGCCGCATGGATAGCTGCCTGGCCGTCGCGCTTTTGGCTCGGGTGCGTTCGCCAGGATGCGCCCGCAAGGTTGTAAGCGATCCTGTTACGCCGGATCGCGTCCCAAGGCGTGCCGTAGCAGCAGCGGCGGGGATACGCTGTTTGCCGGCGTGAGCCGAGCTGATCAAGCGGCCACGGCGGGCAGCCCGACGACGGGGTCATCGCTCAAAGGGGCGATGGTTTCCAGCGTCGTGCAGCGGGCGCGCTGGACCGCCCATTCGTCGACGAGGCGCGTGATCGCCGCCGCGTTGGGAAAGATGCCGACAACCTCGGCGCCTCGTTTGATCTCGCCGTTGAGGCGCTCGATCGGGTTCGTTGAATGCAGCTTCGTGCGATGCGCGGCAGGGAAGCTCATGTAGGCCGGCACGTCCGGTTCGGCCTCGTCCCTCAGGGCGGCGAGCGTGGCCAGTTTGGGGCGCAATTGATCGGCGACCTTGCGCCATTGCGCTCTGGCCGCCTCGGCGTCGTCCTGAGCGAAGGCGGCGGCGATCAGGGCCGAGACCACCCGCCCGCCGAACCTCGCCGCCTTCGGTCTCAACGGGCGATGATGACCTCGATGCCTCGGCTTTCGAAAACGCGAGCGTCCTCGTCGCGAATGCCGTCGTCGGTGATGAAGGAATTGATGACGTCGAGGGTGCCGAGACGGGTGAAGGAGGATCGATTGATCTTGGTCGAGTCCGCGACGAGATACACGTGCGAGGCGGCGCGGATCATCGCCTGCTTAAGCTGCAAATCGGCGAAACTCGGATACGTCAGTCCTGAATCCAGCGCCACTCCGGCTGTAGCCAGAAACAGCTTGCCGGCGAAAACGTCCTGAAAATAGTCCGCCGCCTTGTCGCCGCTCAACGACAGGGTCGGGGCCTTGAACTGACCGCCGGGCATATGCACGGCATAGCCGGGCGTCGCGCCCAGCATCAGCGCGATATTGAGGGCGTTGGTGATCACGGTCAGCGATGAACGCCCGAGCAAGTTGTGAGCGATCTCCGTCGTCGTCGTGCCGGCGTCCAGAATGATCGTGTCGCCGTCGCGGATCAGGCTCGCGGCTTTCACGCCGATCTTTCGCTTTTTGTCGATATTTTCCATATGTTGCAGGGAGAGCGTCTCGACCTGCCTGGGCATGGTCCGCAGAAAGGCGCCGCCATGCTGGCGGCTGATGTGGCCGTCCGATTCCAGCCTTTCGAGATCCTGGCGGATCGTCGCCTCGGAGACGGCGAAAGCGGAACTGAGATCGCGCACGCGCGCGCTGCCTTCCTCCTGAAGCCAATCGAGGATCTTCATTCGGCGCGGCTCGGCGAGCAGGCCGTTGAGATCGGGGTTCGCCTGGCTGGCGAACGCCGCGCGCGCACGCCGCGCGGAGGTCGTCGCTCTCGATTCCGTCATGATCGATCCACTCTGTCGCGAGGCCGACACGGCATCCCTTTCATCGCGCGCCGTTTCAGCCGTCCGATCGGACCTCGATACGAGGACCTTCGATCGAATCGCTGGCGTATATCGCGAATTTCATTCATTTAGCTCAAGATAGAGGCGAATCGAAAAAATGCCCCGCCGTTTTCCCGTCACTGCGACAATATACGCGAATTTTTCGCAACCTTCATGCCAGTTGCGCCGTCTGCTGCAACGCCACCCGCTGCTGAAGCTTGCGCTGAGCCTGGTCCACCACCACCGCCGCGATGATCACCACGCCCTTGATCACCATCTGCCAGAACGAACTGACGCCCATCATCACGAGCCCATCCGACAGGATGCCGATGACGAACGCGCCGATGATGGTGCCGCCGATGGTGCCGCGGCCGCCCGACATCGAGGTGCCGCCGAGCACCGCCGCGGCGATGGCGTTGAGCTCGAAAGTGGTGCCGGTCGCCGGATGGGCCGCCAGCAGCTCCGAGGAGATGATGAGACCAACGATCGCCGCGCAGAAGCCGGAGAACATGTAGACGAACAGCTTGACGCGGTTGACGCGGATGCCCGACAGCGCCGCCGCCCGCTCGTTGCCGCCGACCGCGAAGATGTGCCGCCCGAGCGGCGTCCAGCGCGCCAGATAGGCCGCCGCCAAGGCGACGATGATCAGCAGCCAGATTGAGACCGGCAGATAGAAAATCGTGCCGGCGCCGAGGAAAGCGTAGCCGGTGGTGCCGAAGGCGGGGTTGCCCTCGAGGTTGGGGAAGGTCGCGCCGTCCGAGACCAGCAGGGCCGCGCCGCGCGCGATATAGAGCGAGCCGAGCGTGGCGATGAACGGCGCGACGTTCAGCCAGGTGATCAGCAGCCCGTTGATCAGGCCGACGAGAACGCCGAGCACCAGGATGACGACGATGATTTCCGGGATGCTGAAGAACAGCGTGTAGCCGTTGTGCAGGTCGACGCCGTGCAGGATCAGCCCGCCGGCGACCATAGCGCACAGGCCGACGATCGAGCCGACCGACAGGTCGATGCCGCCGGTGACGATGACGAACGTCATGCCGATCGCGAGAAAGGCGTTCTGGGCGACGTGCTTCGATATCAGCACGATGTTGGCGGCAGTGAGAAAGTTCGGCGCGGCGAACGAGAAGTAGATCACTACGGCGAACAGCGCGATGAAGGTGCGCAGCCGCAGCAAGTTCAGCGTCAGCGAGCTGCGGACGGACGAGGCGGCGCGTGATTCGACAGCGGCGCTCATGCAGAAAGTTCCTTGCGCTGGGACGCCACGGCCGGACCGTGGCCAATCGAGGAGGCGGCGACGATCTTGGCTTCG
>Ga0326727_10012746_pt1 | contig 19025 bp, 14 predicted proteins | sample MB2enrmetagenome_FD_207643 | JGI IMG/M metagenome (GOLD analysis project Ga0326727, IMG submission 207643) | Lab enriched peat soil microbial communities from McLean, Ithaca, NY, United States - MB29MY | ecosystem: Environmental > Terrestrial > Soil > Wetlands > Peat | place: USA: New York...
TGCTCCCGGGTCCGCTCCACCCGCGGGTCCTTCAACTCAGCAAAGTACTTCAGGGGATTCTCCATATCCCCATCTCAACTGCATCCGCCAGCCATGCATATAGCGATTAAGATGCGTTTGACCTGCCCGTGGAAATCAAGCGCCTCGCTGAGTTCTCACGCTGACAGGAAAGGCCGTATCCTTCAACTACCGGAGCAATTAGGATGCGGCGGCCCTTTGTCGACCCAGGGGTGTGTTGGCACATCTCGGCTGCAGTTCTGTATCGTATATGAGGCACGGTCGACCGGTTCTTGACAGGCGCGGGCCAACGCAGAGATTTTTTTCGCGGGGCTGTGGAAATCGAATTGCATACTTATACATTCATGGTGTATATTTATTCATGCGCGGTCTCCCTTACTGCGGGCCGCGCCTTCAGTTTACCGGCAATGAGACAATGAAGTTTCAAAGGCACAACGCGATACGGGATCTGGTGGCCAACTCTCTGGTGACCAACCAGGACGAACTGCGCCGCAAGCTGCGACGACGCGGCTTCGAGGTCACTCAGGCTACCCTCTCGCGCGATATTCACGAGATGCGGCTCTCCAAGGGTCCCGGCGGCTACTCCCTGCCCAACGGCAATGGCAATGGCGCGGCGGTAGAAGACGACGGCCCGCCCCCGGTGGCGGAGATGATGGAAAGTTTTGGCCTGCGCGCGCGCCAGGCTATGAATCAGGTGGTCGTGGGCACAATGAAGGGCGGCGCCCAGCCGGTGGCCGCGGCCTTGGACCGCGAGGGTTGGACAGAGGTGGTGGGAACCGTCGCCGGCGACGATACGGTGTTGGTAATCTGTCCCGACCCGCGCCAGGCAAGTGAAGTGGAAGCTCGCCTAAGGAAGATGCTGGAATCATGAACGATTCGGTGCAAACGGCAGTTGTAGGAGTAACGGGATACGCGGGCGCTGAACTGGCTAGGCTTTTGCTCCACCATCCGCGGCTCAAGAGCAAGCCCCCGGTCTTTGCCGGGCGCGTGGAGGCCAAGGAGGCGTCGCGCGGCGGCGTTCCTCTGGCCGAGATTCATCCGCAGTTGGCGGGCGGTCCGTCGTTCGCATCGCTGAAGCAGGAGCCCTTTTCATGGAAGCTGCTGGCTGATCGCGGCGTTGAGGTTCTGTTCCTGGCGACTCCCCACGAGCAGTCGCGGGAGTGGGTTCCCGAAGCGCTGGCGCGCGATCTGCGGGTCATCGACCTGAGCGGCGCGTGGCGGCTGACTGAGGCGGCCAACCGCTCGGTTTATGCCTTCGAGGACGAAGGCACGGAGCGGGCCGCGGCCATCCAGGCGCAGGCCGTGTATGGCTTGCCCGAGCTGCACCGCGCCCGGATTGCCGGCGCGCGCCTGGTTGCCAATCCCGGCTGCTATGCGACCTCGATCATTCTGGCCCTCAAGCCGCTGCTGGCCGCCGGGCTGGTCGATCTCGGCCACGGAATTGTCGCCGACTCAAAAAGCGGCATGAGCGGCGCGGGCAAGGCGCCCACGGCCAGGACGCACTTCATGTACGCGGCGGACAATCTGTCGGCGTATGGGCTCTTCACGCATCGCCACACGGGAGAACTGCTTGAGCAGATCGGCATCGATGCCGGCGATATTGTCTTCACGCCCCATCTGCTGCCGATTCCGCGCGGCATTCTGTCTACCATATACGTCCGCTTCCGCGATGTGCAGACCGCGACTGCGGTCGCGCGCGTCTATCATGAGTTTTTCACCGGCAGTCCCATGGTCAGGCTTTACGATAAGACGCTGCCGCAGATTCAATACTCGGCGCGCACCAACTATGCCGACATCGGCTTCCAACTGGCCGCCGACGGACGCCGCGCGGTCGTCGTCAGTTGCCTGGATAACCTGCTCAAGGGCGCGTCCTCGCAGGCGGTGCAAAACCTGAACGTGATGCTGGGCTACAGCGAAGCGGAAGGTCTCGAATGAAGCCCGAGGCGGAGGGGCTGGAATGAAGTACGTCGTCAAACTGGGTGGAGCGGGCCTTGAAACTCCGTCGCTGCTTGCGGGTTGCACGCGCGCCATTGCGGAGCTGGTGCGCGACGGCCATCAGGTGGCCGTGGTCCACGGCGGCGGTGTGCAGTTGACCCGCATGTTGAAGGCGCTCGGCAAGCAAAGCGAATTCATCGACGGCCTGCGCGTAACCGATGCCGAGACCCGCGACGTTGCGCTGATGGTCTTCGCCGGCAAGATCAACAAAGGTCTTGTAGCCGCTCTCGGCGCGCTCGGTCAGCCGGCTGTGGGTCTCTCCGGCGGCGATGGACTGATGTTCCGCGCCCGCAAGAAGCGCGCATTACTCGGAATTGGGGGGCCAGACCTCGGCTATGTGGGCGAGATCGCTGCCAGCGATCCGCGCTGGATCGAGGCCATCTGGCAGTTGAACGGCGTGCCCGTTCTCTCCTCCATGGCGCTGGGCCTCGATGGCCAGTACTACAACATCAACGCCGACGAGATGGCCGCGGCCTGCGCCATTGCCTGCCGCGCCGACGCGCTGGTCTTCCTCACCGACGTGCCTGGCGTCAAGGGCGCGACGGGCGAGGTGCTCCGATGGCTGAGCATCGATCAGATCGCCGAGATGGCAAAGAGCGCCGTCATCTCCGGCGGCATGCTTCCCAAGTTGAGCGCCTGCCGCGAGGCCCTTTTGAACGGCGTAAAGCGCGTTCGCATTTTACCCGCCGAGGCTGCCGGTTCGTTGCCCGACCTGTGCAGTTCCCGCGTAGCATACGGCACCGAAGTGATGGTGGCCTAAGGAGAAGAAATGACCAAGCTCGAAGAGATTCAAGCCGCCGAGGCGCGGCTGCTCATCCACACTTACGATCGCTTTCCGATCTTGTTTGTAGCCGGCGAGGACGTCCATCTGATCGACGAGAACGGCGATCGCTATCTGGACCTGCTCAGCGGTATCGGCGTCAACGCGCTGGGATACCGCAACACGGTGATTGAAGAAGCCATCACCAAGCAGAGCCGCACGCTGATCAACGCCTCCAACTACTACTTCAACGATAAGCAGGCGGGGCTGGCTGAACGGCTTACCGAACGCACCGGGATGGACCGCGCATACTTTTCCAACTCCGGCACCGAGGCCGTCGAGGCCGCCCTCAAGCTGGCGCGCGCTCACGCTGGAGTGCTGCGCGAAGAAGGCAGGGAGATCGGAACTAAGTTCCTGGTCCTCGAGCAGAGCTTTCACGGCCGCACCTTCGGCTCCATCTCGGCCACGCACAAGGAGAAGTACCGCGAGCCATTCGCACCGGTAGTTCCCGGCTTCGAGTTTTTGAAGTTCAACGACGTAGACGATCTGCACAGCAAGTTTTCGAATGAAGTCTGCGCCATTCTTCTTGAAGCCATCCAGGGCGAGGGCGGCGTGCGCCCGCTGACGCAGGAGTTCTTCGCCGAGGCCCGCGCTCTGGCCAACTCGACGGGAGCATTGGTGATCGTGGATGAGATTCAGGCCGGCATGGGCCGCACGGGGATGTGGTGCGCCTACCAGCACTTCGGCATTCAGCCCGACATTACGATGCTGGCCAAGCCGCTGGCCGGCGGCCTTCCCATGGGCGCCACGCTCTGCACCAACGAGGTCGCGCGCGCCTTCCATGCGGGCATGCACGGCACCACCTTTGGCGGAGGCCCGCTGGCCTGCGCCGTGGCCATCGCCGTCATCGACGCCATCGAAGAGAACCATCTTCTCGAACATGTCGTCGAGGTCGGCGAGTACTTCCAGGAGCAACTGCGCTCGCTGGCCTTGCGCCACGACGCCATCATCGACGTGCGCGGCAAGGGCCTGATGATCGCCGCTGAGCTAAACTCCGCCGACCTGGCCAAGCACGCCGTCACTGAGATGCTGAAGCGCCATGTCATCATCAACTGCACCAGCGATACGGTGCTGCGCTTCCTGCCGCCCTACATCTTCGAGCGCGCCCACGTGGACACCACCATTGCGGCGCTGGACGCGGTATTCACGGAATATGCGGGCGCGGGCGCGGATCAGGCCGTCGCCGTTGCCGCGGGAGGACATAATCATGGCTAGCAGAGCAGTTGTTGAACGCCCGGCTGCGGTTGTGCCGGTTCACAAGGATCCCGATATTCTGGCCGCCGCCGCACGCCTCGCCGGCGAGGACATGTGCTCGGTCGGCGATCTCTCCAGCGCCGAGGTGCGCGCCATCCTCAAGCTGGGTCACGAGGTCAAGCGCAACCCGCGCGAGTACCGCCATGCCCTCGACGCCAGGCAAATGGTGCTGATGTTCGAGAAGGCCAGCTTGCGTACGCGGCTCAGCTTTGAGACCGGCATCAACACCATGGGCGGCAACGCCATCTTCGTCGATTGCACCAGCTCCCCGCTCGGTGAGCGCGAATCCATCGCCGACGTGGCGCGCAACGTGGAGCGCTGGGTGGATGTGATCGTGCTGCGCACCTACGCGCACGACACCATCACCGAGATGGCCGCAAACTCGCGCGTGCCGGTCATCAACGCGCTCAGCGACTTCGAGCATCCCTGCCAGGCGCTGGCCGACTTCATGACCATCGAAGAGCACTTCGGCACCGCCGCCGGCATCAACTTCACCTTCGTCGGCGACGGCAACAACGTCTGCCACTCGCTCATGCTCACCGGCGCGCAACTGGGAACCAACGTCACCATCGCCACGCCGCGCGGCTACTCGCCGGACATCGAGATCGTCACGCGCGCGCGGGAGATTGCGCAGGCCAACAACTGCGAGATTCGTTTGCTTCAGGACCCGCAGGCTGCCGTCGAAGGCGCCGACGCGGTCTACACCGACGTGTGCGTCAGCATGGGCTTCGAGCACGAGTCCACCAAGCGCGAGCCCATCTTCCGGCCCTTCCAGGTAAACGAGGCGCTGATGCAGAAAGCCGCGCCGCAAGCCGTCTTCATGCACTGCCTGCCCGCCCGGCGCAACGCCGAAGTTACAGACGCCGTAATCGACGGCCCGCAGTCCATCGTCTTCGATCAGGCCGAAAACCGCATGCATTGTCAAAAAGCGCTGCTGCTGCTGCTGCTCGGAGGACTGGCGAACACGGCGAGTTTTCAATAGACAATTTTGGGTGCCCCAGGTCTCGCATTTGAGACCTGGGGCACCCGGCGTACAATCGTTGCAAACTTCGCATATCGGAAAAGGGCGGATTGAAATGTCGATAATGCCCGAAGGCGGCTGGGGTGACCCGCCCAAGCAAGCTGCGGAACAGAGACCTGATTCACTTCCGCGTGTTCAAAATGCCGTTCCAGAACGTCCACACTATCGATCTGGAATTCCTACCTGCAAGATTTGCGACAGTGGAACGCTCAGGCTGAAGAAAGTCCATCGCTTGAGCGGTCCGGCAGTTGCAATCGGATTTATTCTCCTGATTCCATCAGTTCTCGGAATGCTTTCTTGTGCGGTGATGCTTCTTGCGTTCAACACTTCCGTTGGAGCCGCATTGGGTATCAATGCAAATGGTTCCGGTCATCCTTATCAGAGTGCATTCGATGCCAGTTTCCGTCGGTCTTGTGCACGGAGTACCAGGCTAAGAAGTCAGGCTGAAGGACGATTCCCATCACAGCAACAAATTGAAGAGTATTGCGAATGTGCACTCTCCGGTTATAAAGAGTCAGGATCGACGACGGCGACGGTTGAATCGTGCACCCAGCGGGTGAATGACGGCTCACTCGATACGCCCAGCCCGGATGTAGATGCACTTTATTCCGGCGACACTTCAAATGCAACGAATGCCGGGATCATAACTGCTGTGAGTGTTCTTGGAAATGCGTTTTTCATTGGCTGTGGCATCGCGTTTTTCGTCTCAGGTTTGTTGGGTTGGCTTCTCGTGATGAAGAAGCGGATTCTTCAATGCGATGTATGTGGTGCCGTGGTAAATGCGTCCTAGCACCATAATGTTTGATGCCAGGCAGATTAACAGCCTGCTCAAGAAATATGGAGATCGACCGACACGCGTTCAATGATTTCCGTTTCGTTTCAACGAGTATTGAAGAAAGGTGGAGTCTGAAATGGTAGACGCAAAGAAATCCGCAGAAGCAGCTAGAAGAATTCAAGAAATCAACCGAACAATCCAAAATCACCAATCAAGAATTTCGAGCATTGAGCGAGAAAAAGCGGACAAGGTCAAGTATTACGATCAGCAGATCAGGTACGAACAGGACGAAATCAAACGTCATACCAGACAGATTGATGAACTTAAGCGCCAGATTTGATTTGAACGCTTTCTCGACGATTCGCATACCGACAGGAGCTAAAGCCCACGTGCGTTATGCAATCTTTATGGCACGGCTGAAGCCGTGCCGTTTCAAGACAACGACTTGATCAGAGGTTCCCAAGCATGTCCGTAATTCTCGAATCCCTGCCCGTCGGCCAGAAAGTTGGCATTGCCTTCTCCGGCGGGCTCGACACCTCCGCGGCCCTCCACTGGATGAGGCTGAAGGGAGCCATCCCCTACGCCTACACAGCCAACCTGGGCCAGCCCGACGAAGCCGATTACGACGAGATTCCGCGCAAGGCCCTCGAATACGGCGCGGAAAAGGCCCGCCTCATTGACTGCCGCGGCCCCCTCGTTCGCGAGGGCATTGCCGCGCTTCAAGCCGGTGCCTTCCATATCACCACGGCCGGCGTCACCTACTTCAACACCACTCCGATCGGCCGCGCTGTCACCGGCACCATGCTTGTCGCCGCCATGCAGGAGGACGACGTTCACATCTGGGGCGACGGCTCCACCTTCAAGGGCAACGACATCGAGCGCTTCTACCGCTACGGTCTGCTCGTCAATCCCGGCCTCAAGGTCTACAAACCCTGGCTCGACGCCGCTTTTATCGACGAGCTTGGCGGCCGCGCCGAGATGTCCGCCTTCATGCAGCGCCACGGCTTCGCTTACAAGATGTCCGCGGACAAGGCCTACTCCACCGACTCCAACATCCTCGGCGCAACCCACGAGGCAAAAGACCTGGAGCAGCTTTCTGCCTCCATCAAGATCGTCGTTCCCATTATGGGCGCGGCCTTCTGGCGCGACGATGTCGAAATCCAGCGCGAACAGGTCGCCGTCCGCTTTGAAGAGGGCTTTCCCGTCGCGCTCAACGGCCGCGAGTTCACCGATCCCGTTGAGCTTCTTCTCGAAGCCAATCGCATCGGCGGGCGGCACGGGCTGGGCATGTCCGACCAGATTGAGAACAGGATCATCGAGGCCAAGAGCCGCGGCATCTACGAGGCGCCCGGCCTCGCCTTGCTCTTCATTGCCTACGAGCGCCTCGTCACCGGCATTCACAACGAAGACACCATCGAGCAGTACCGCGACAATGGCCGCAAGCTCGGACGCCTGCTCTACCAGGGCCGGTGGTTCGACTCCCAGGCCATCATGCTCCGCGAATCCGCCCAGCGCTGGGTGGCCAAACCCATCACCGGCGAGGTCACGCTGGAGCTGCGCCGCGGCAACGATTACTCGATCCTCAACACGGAGTCGCCCAACCTCACCTTCCATCCCGAGCGCCTCAGCATGGAGAAGACCGAATCCACCTTCTCCCCGCGCGACCGCATCGGCCAACTCACCATGCGCAATCTCGACATCACAGACACGCGGGAGAAGCTGCTCACTTATGCCAAAGCCGGCCTGCTCACTCTCAGCAAGGGCAGCGAAATGCCAAGATTGAACAGCGCCACTGACAAGGAATAGCGCGAGGTACGCCTAGATCAATGTCCAACGACCAACAATCCGTAAAAATGTGGTCCGGCCGCTTTCGTGAGCCGCTCGACAGCGAGTTCGAAGCATGGCAGCGGTCGATTGTGTTTGACTGGCGGCTTCTTCCTCAGGAGGTAGCTGCCAGCAAGGCGCACGCATCGGCTCTCTGTGCCGCACAGATCCTCACCAAGAGTGAGACAACGGAGTTGCGCGAGGCGCTTGACGCGATTGCCGCCGAGTTCGCTTCGGAAGCGGGCAAAGCCGAGGTGCGCGACCATCCGACCGCCGAGGACATTCATCACTTTGTCGAGATCAAGTTAGTCGAGCGCATCGGCTCGCTCGGCCTGAAGCTTCACACCGGCCGCAGCCGCAACGAGCAGATCGCCACCGACCTGCGGCTCTACGTGCGTAGTCAAATCGAATTGGCTGTTGAAGCTCTCGCCGCATGGGCAAGTGCGCTGGTCGCAAAGGCGCGTGCCGCGGGCGATGCCGTGATGCCCAGCTATACGCACTTGCAGCGCGCCGAGCCCGTTCTCGTTGCGCACTGGCTGCTGGCGTATGTCGAGATGGCTCTGCGCGACGCGGAGCGGTTGCGCGACTGTACGGCGCGGCTCAACTATTGTCCGTTAGGCTCGGGCGCTGTGGCCGGGGCGACGCTCGCCCTCGACCGCACCATCGCCGCGCGCGAGTTGGGTTTCACCGCTCCCACGGCCAACTCCATCGACGCCACCAGCGACCGCGATTTCATTCTGGAGTATCTGCAAGCGTTGACCATTGTCGGTCTGCATCTGAGCCGTTTCGCCGAGGAGATTACGCTTTTTGCAACAACGGAGTTTGGTTTTGTCACGCTGCCCGAGGCTTTTTCCACCGGCTCCAGCGCCATGCCGCAGAAGAAGAATCCCGATCTCGCGGAGCTCGTCCGCGCCAAAGTCGGCCGCATCCACGGTGCGGCTGAAGCCGTCACGCTGCTGCTCAAAGGCCTGCCTCTAGCCTACAATAAGGACATGCAGGAGACCCAGGAGCCGGCCTTCGCGGTTGAATTCGTGCCCCAAATGCTCACGCTCGTGGCGCGCTTCACCGCCGCGCTCCAGTTCAATCTCCAGCGCATGAGCGATGCCGCGCAGACGGGCTGCCTGAATGCCATGGCCGCGGCCACGTACCTCGTCCACAAGGGCGTTCCCTTCCGCATTGCGCACGAGAAGATCGGCCATGCGGTGCGCTTCGCCATCGAAAAGGGCGTGGAGCTGGGCGAACTGACGCTTGCCGAGCTGCGCCAATTCGGCCCAGAGTTTGGCGAGGACTTCTTCGCCGCCGTCACGCTTGCCGCCACGCTGGACTGCCACGACGTGATCGGCGGAACCGCGCGCGAGCGCGTGCGCACTGCCCTGGCTGCTGCGTCCGAGCGGATCGCCGCGCTCACTCAGGAGGCCGTCCACCATGCTGGTGCGTAAAGCCCTGCTCCACGACGCCTCCAACGTCTACGACCTGGTGAACTCGCTCTCCGCCGACGGCACGCTGCTCCGGCGCCCCTTCGCCGAGATCTGCGAGAACATCCGCGACTTCACCGTCGCCGAGTCCGATGGCGGCGTTTTTCTCGGCTGCGGCGCGCTCCATCTCTACGGGCCGCATCTGGCTGAGGTGCGCTCCATCGTCGTCGCGCCCGCGGCCAAGGGCCAGGGCGCCGGCGGCCGCATCCTCACCGCGCTCATCGAAGAGGCCGAAGAGCACGGCCTGCAATCCGTCTGCCTCTTCACGCGCATTCCGGATTTCTTTTTTAAGTACGGCTTCCGCACGGTTGAGGACAAGTCCGATCTGCCCGACAAGATTTTCAAGGACTGCCAGAGCTGCCCGCGCCTGTCGCGCTGCGACGAAGTCGCCATGGTCCGCGGTCGCCTTCCCCGTTTCTCAGTCCTCGGTCCCCGGAACGAAGCGCAGCAGTTGGTCCGCATCTCCGGCTAAGGCGTTCGCCGCTGCCCGCGCTTCCCCTGTCTTCTGGTACACTCGCTGCAACTTTCAATCATGCTTTTCAAGATTCTCAGCGCGGCAGTCTACGGCATCGACGCCAACCTCATCGAGGTCGAGGTGGACTATAGCGGCACGGTCTCCGACCAGGATCACTTCCATACCGTGGGCCTTCCGGACGCCGCGGTGCGCGAGAGCCGCGACCGGGTGCGCGCGGCCATCAAGAACTCCGGCTACCTGATTCCGCCCACGTTTATCACCATCAACCTGGCGCCAGCCGACATCAAGAAGGAGGGCGCGGGCTTCGATCTGCCCATCGCCCTGGGCATTCTGGGCGCTTATGGCGCGCTCCAGAGCAACGATCTGGGCCGCTTTCTGATAGTGGGCGAGCTGGGGCTGGACGGCGGCGTGCGGCCCGCGCCGGGCATGTTGCCGGTGGCCATTCTGGCGCGTGAAAAGGGCATTCCCAATCTGATCGTTCCCGCGGCCAACGCCGCCGAGGCCGCCGTGGTGGAGGGCGTGAACGTCTACCCCGTCTCCTCGCTGCTGGATGTGCTGGAGTTGCTCAACAGCCAGGTCGTCGGCGTGGTCCAGCGAGAGCCCTACCACGTGGCCACCGAGGCGCTGCTCAGCGAGCTGCAGCACTTCCCCCTGGACTTCAAGGACGTGCGCGGTCAGCAGACGGCCAAGCGCGCCCTCGAGGTGGCCGCGGCCGGCAGCCACAACATTCTGATGATCGGGCCGCCCGGCTCGGGAAAGACCATGCTGGCCAAGCGGCTGCCTTCCATCCTGGCTCCGCTGACCTTTGAAGAAGCTCTGGAGACCACCAAGATTCACTCCGTGGCTGGGGTGCTGGATGCGGCGGCGGGCCTGGTGACGCAGCGGCCGTTCCGCTCGCCGCACCACACCATATCGGACGCCGGGCTGATCGGCGGCGGCATCATTCCCCGCCCCGGCGAGGTCTCGCTGGCCCACAACGGCCTCCTGTTCCTGGACGAGCTGCCGGAGTTTCCGCGCAACGTGCTCGAGGTGATGCGTCAGCCGCTCGAGGATCACACGGTGACTATCGCGCGCGCTTCCATGACGCTCAGCTTTCCGGCGCGCTTCATGCTGGCCGCGGCCATGAATCCCTGCCCCTGCGGCTTCTTCAACGACAAGTCCCGCGAGTGCATGTGCACTCCGCCCATGATCCAGCGCTACGTGGCCAAGATCTCGGGCCCGTTGCTCGACCGCATCGACATTCACATCGAGGTGCCGGCGGTGAAATACAAGGAACTTCGCGGCTCGGCGGCGGCCGAGGGGTCGGCTGAGATTCGCGGCCGGGTGATGGCCGCCCGCGAGCGGCAGCGGCAGCGCTTCAGGAAGGCCGGCGAAAAGATATACGCCAACGCCCAGATGACGACGCGCCAGATTCGCAGCCACTGCGAGCTGGGCGCCGATGCCGAGCGGCTGCTGGAGCGGGCCATGCAGCAGCAGGGCCTGACCGCGCGCGCCCACGACCGCATTCTCAAAGTGGCGCGGACGATTGCGGATTTGGAAGGCGCGGAGCATCTAAGCGTGGCTCACCTGGCCGAAGCCATCCAATACCGCACCCTGGACCGCAGCTATTGGGCGTAGAAGCCGGTTCAGGGGTCAGGGGTCAGGGATCAGGGGTCGGCTTTCAGGCCGGACCATTCTCCCCCAAGGGTCGGAACAAAGCGTTCGATCACTCCATCCTCTTCCCGGAAACCGCGGTGTGGGGTGGGACCAGCCTTGGCAATTCGCGACCGCGCGAGGATTCCAGATGACTGCCGATCCCCGGCCCCTGATCTCTGATCCCTGATCCCTGATCTTTGACCCCTCAAAAAACTGTTGACCTGGATGCCAACTCGTTATACATTCATGAGAGCCATCCACAATGGGCAGATAGCGCAGCGTGGTCGTGTGTGCATTTCTGCCGTTTCCCGCATCCTATTTAGGTGAGGCTCATCGGTTGATACTCCGGCGCCTTTTGGGGGACTTCGCTGGGAAGGGGAATGCCGGTTGAACGGATTCCCAAGACGGTAAATCGTCTGTGCGCTGCGGCATGAGCCTGTTCCATGGCGTGAGATTCTGTGTCAAAATGTTGAACTTGGCGCACAGTTTATGCGTCTAAGTCTTGAGGGGTGGAGATTCGGGGCAGCCGTCAATCGCTTGGCTCCCATCTGCCGCGCCGGTGATGGCAAGAAATACCGGCTGGGCGGCAACTTAAAAAGGAGTGATTCGCAATGCGTTCCGATTTGGTATTTGGGGCACTTTCTCATGTGTCCAATCGTTACCAGCTCTGTCAACTGGCTAGCAAGGCAACTCGCAAGCTGCACAAGCCGAACACACGGCTGCAGGATACGACCAATGAAGTCCTGGGCCGCTTTCACAACACCAATCCTGAGTCCGCGACGCCCGTAGAGGCATCCCTAGCTCAGCCGGCCGAGCGGCGGCGCGCCGCCTGACAGCCCCTGCCCGAGGTATCGTTGAGTCAGGCAACAGTTTCAAAGCAGCTTCCTGTCGAAGGAAGCTGCTCCTGGCCGGAGTTTCGATATTGCCCTTGAAAATCGGGAGATGCTTAGGACGCGGCCCGCGCCTTAAACCGTTTGAACTCCCGCCCGGCCTTCCGCTGGAGCACTTTCCCTTCACGTATCCCCTCACAACCATCCCCCCTTATTGCAGGTGAACATGACCATCGCTGAACTAAAAGAGAAGAACATCACTGAACTGAGCCGCATCGCGCGCACCCTGGAGATCCCAGGCGCCAGCGGCCTTCGCAAACAGGACCTGATCTTCAAGATTCTTCAGGCGCAGAGCGAAAAGGAAGGCCACATCTTTGCCGAGGGCGTGCTGGAGATCCTGCCCGACGGCTACGGCTTCCTGCGCTCTCCCGACTACAACTATCTGCCCGGTCCGGACGACATTTACGTCTCGCCGTCGCAGATTCGCAAGTTCGACCTCAAGACCGGCGACTCGATCAGCGGCAATGTGCGGCCGCCGCACGAGGGCGAGAAGTACTTCGCCCTGGTCAAGATCGAGGCCATCAACTTCGAGTCGCCTGAGGAGACGCGCAACAAGATTCTCTTCGACAACCTGACGCCTCTTTATCCCCAGGAGCGGATCAAGATGGAGACGATTCGCGAAGGCATCAGCGGGCGGGTGATGGACCTGCTGACGCCGGTGGGCAAGGGGCAGCGCGGCTTGATCGTGGCTCCGCCGCGGACCGGCAAGACGATGCTCTTGCAGTCCATCGCCAACTCCATCTCCACCAACCACCCCGAGGTGGTCCTGATTGTCCTGCTGATCGACGAGCGTCCGGAAGAAGTGACGGATATGCAGCGCTCGGTGAAGGGCGAAGTGATCAGTTCGACCTTCGATGAGCCCGCGGCCCGTCACGTGCAGGTGGCCGAGATGGTCATCGAGAAGGCCAAGCGGCTGGTGGAACACAAGCGCGACGTAGTGATTCTGCTGGATTCGATCACCCGCCTGGCCCGCGCCTACAACACCATCGTGCCGCCATCGGGCAAGGTGCTGTCGGGCGGCGTAGACTCGAACGCCCTACAGCGGCCCAAGCGCTTCTTTGGCGCGGCGCGCAAGATCGAGGAGGGCGGCTCGCTAACCATCATCTCCACCGCGCTGGTCGATACCGGCTCGCGCATGGACGAGGTCATCTTCGAGGAGTTCAAGGGCACCGGCAACATGGAAATCATCCTCGACCGTAAGCTGGTGGACAAGCGCGTCTTCCCGGCCATCGACATCCAGCGCTCCGGCACCCGCAAGGAAGAGCTCCTCATCCCCAAGGAGGATTTGCAACGCATCTTCGTTCTCCGCCGGGTGCTCAACCCGCTGTCGCCGGTGGAGGCCATGGAACTGCTGATTGCCCGCCTGGAAAAAGTCCGCAACAACGCCGAGTTTCTGCAGAATATGAATCAGCTATAAGGCGGCGACGGGCCGGTCAAGACGGGTTTTTAGCATAGGAACGGCCCGATCCGCCGGCAGACCGGCCTTCTTCCGTGGCTAGCCGGTTGGGGATCGACGCCTTCGCCGGGGAACACCGGGATCGGTCCTGCGTTTTGCCGGCAGTTTCCGCGCCTCAGAAAGCCGGCCTTGATCCAGGGCCCCTGGTTGCCAGTCCCTAGTCCCTAGCCCCTGCCCTTCAGTGATAGCCTCAAAGCTAATGGCAAAGCCGTCTAAGGTGGATTTTGTGGTGATGGGCGCGGGCGTCGCCGGCCTGCGCGCGGCCATCGAACTGGCCCGCCACGGCGAGGTCCTGGTGGTCACCAAGGAGTCGCTCGGCGAGTCCAACACCCACTATGCGCAGGGCGGAATCGCCGTCGCCATGGAGGGCGATGAGGACGTTGCGCTGCATCTGGAAGACACCGTAAACGCCGGCGATGGAATCGTTTATCGCCCCGCTGCTCAGGCTCTGGTGGCCGAGGGTCCGGTACGCGTGGCGGAGTTGATCGAGTGGGGCACGAGCTTCGACGAGGAGGCCGGCGAGCTGCTCAGGACCCGCGAAGGCGCTCACTCCCTGCCCCGCATCCTGCACGCCAACGGCGACGCTACCGGCGCCGAGATCAGCCGCTCTCTGGTTGCCTTTGCCCGCGTCCACAAGCGCATTCGCTTTGCCGAGTGGACCATGGTCACCGCCCTGGTCACCGTCGATGGACGTGTCGCCGGCGCCGATCTGGCCAGCGCCGATTCACTCGCCCACGACCGTAAGCCACGCCGAATCAATGCCCGAGCCGTCCTTATCGCCGCTGGCGGCGCAGGACAGGTCTACTCCGACACAACCAACCCCATCGTAGCCACCGGCGATGGCATCGCGCTGGCCGCACAGGCCGGCGCCGAGCTGGCCGACATGGAGTTCTACCAGTTCCACCCCACCGCCTTGTCGCTCCCCGGCGTACCGCGCTTCCTGCTGTCAGAAGCCCTGCGCGGCGAGGGCGCCTACCTGCGCAACGACCGCGGCGAGCGATTCATGGAGAGCTATCACCCGCTGCTCGAACTGGCTCCCCGCGACGTGGTGGCCCGCGCCATTGCCCGCGAAGGAATGGCCGCGGAACTCGGCCAGACTCGCCCGGTTTATCTCGACATGCGCCACATCCGGGGCGTAGATTTGCGCCACCGCTTTCCAGGGATCACCGCCTTCCTGGCCCAGCACTCGCTCGATCTGGCCCGCGATCTCATCCCCGTGCGCCCCGCGGCGCATTTCCTGATGGGCGGGATCAGGACCGACCTGACCGGCCGCAGCACGCTGCCTGGCCTCTACGCCGCCGGCGAGGCCGCCTGCACCGGCGTCCACGGAGCCAACCGCCTGGCTTCCAATTCGCTGCTCGAGGGCCTGGTCTTCGGCGCTCGCGCCGCCCAGGCCATGCTGGCCGACGATCTGCCCTTTGCGGCTGTCGAAGCCCCGGCGCCGGTTTTCATCCCCTTGTCCAGCGGCGAGGAACAGTTCGTCGAGAAGCTCATCGCCGGACTGCAAGCGTCCATGTGGGCCTGCGCCGGCCTGCTGCGCCAGGAGTCCACGCTGCAAGAAGGTTTGGCTGCTCAGGCCTCCTGCGCGGCCGGTCTGGCCGATCTGGCGGAACAAGGGAAGGCAAGCCGCCGCCTTGCCGAGGCGCAGTCCATGAGCCGCGTGGCCCACGCCATTCTGCAATCGGCTCTGGCCCGCGCCGAAAGCCGCGGCGCGCACTTCCGCAACGACTATCCTCAGCGCGACGACCAGCGCTTTCTGAAGCATTCCATTCTGAAAAGCGATGAGCGGGTTGTCTTCGAGAAGTGGTAGCGGCGGCTATTCCGTCGCGGATTTGCCCGTTTGCGGGTAACTTGACATGCCTTCGTAGCTTACCTATCATTCCGCGCGAAGGGAGAATGCATGGGATTCCGTTGGATATTGTCTGTTCTTGCATCGTTAACCATCGTTTTCGCGGCCAGCGCTGGGGCGCAAACAGGCGCCGGCTCACCCCCGCAGCTCACCCCCGAGCAGATCGCCAAAATGCCGGTCAGGGCGCTGCCGGTAAGGGACTTCAAGCTGCTCAGCCCCAACACCGGATGGGTCTCCACCGGCAACCGGCTGCTCTTTACCACCGACAATGGCGCGCACTGGAAGGACATCTCCCCGCCCAACCCGAATGGCGACCAGTATGCCTCCGTGTTCTTTCTCGACGCGAACACCGGCTGGGTGCTGTTTTCGCACCGGGTCCAAGACAACGAGCGTCCCGAGCAAGCCAGCGACGAGCCGTCGAGCGATTGGAGCTTTACCTTCTCCTTCACAGCCGACGGGGGAGCGAATTGGACAGCAGCCAGCCTTCCGCCATGGCACGGGGGACGCGGATTATCCGATCAGGGGGTAGTTGCCTTCGCTGATACGCTCCACGGCTGGCTGAGTTTGGGCGTTGAGGGCAACACCATGACGGCGGGCAGCGCATTGCTGCTCACTTCGGACGGAGGGCGAACCTGGCGTGACACACCAGACGCTAAGGAAGGCCCGGAAGGGAGAATCGAGGCAATTCTAGCTCGGACAGAGAAAGATATTTGGATTCTTGCCACGCCTGAAGGAGGATCCGCACTGTGGGCGACCCATGACGGGGGGAACAGCTACCAGGAGATTTCCCTGTCGGCACCCAAGGAAGTTGCGCCCGCCGATTATCCAACCTACAGCCTGCCGGTATTTTCGGACAGCCTCAACGGCTATGAGGCCGTCACGTATTCGGGCGGTTTTCGCGAAAAATCTGCCGCGGTACTCTTTGCGACCGACGACGGTGGGCGCACCTGGAAGCCGGATCGGATACTGTCGAACCTAGATGAGAGTTCGGTTGGTGCCCGTACATTCTCCGCTGTTGCCGGGTCTACCTGGATATTCTCATTTGCACCGCAGGGGACCCACACAACGCTGGTAAGACTTCACGCCAATGACAGGAAAAAGGCTGAAACCAATGAACGAGGCCGCGACGGCTTCAACAACTGCGAACTCAGCTTTTTCACGCCAGATGAGGGATGGATGAACTGCGCCGACAACCTGTCCGTTACCCTCGACGGCGGAGCCGGCTGGACCAGCATTGGCCCGCGTACTCGCAACGGCGTACTCACGACGGACCCAATCACTCCAAGCAAGACCTTTCCTTTGAAGACGAACGTGATAAAGCTACCTGGCATGGCCAAAACCACGCGCAATTCGGTCGCTCCGGCAGATACGCCAACGCATATCCCTTATGTCAGCGGGATCGACCAGCATCTTGGAATCGATAGAAGCCATGTTCTTTCGACGGACGAAATGGCGAAATGGTGGACATCCAGCCCCTATTACGACGTGGGTATCTACGCCCTCGACTCACCCAATCGCGGTAACGATCCAACTTTAGCAGGGCACAATGGAGAAGATGGGATAGCTTGGGTCGACGCGGTCATCGGGCAGGGCTGGGGCATCATCCCCATCTGGTTCGGGCTGCAGGCCCCTTGCGCCTGCAATAATCCACCCACGGGCCCGCACGCAAGAGACACCTACCCAAACTGCCGCTTGTTCGCCGGCAGGTACAGTTTCGGGCCCGACGAGGCATACAACCAGGGAAAGGCGCAGGCCAGCGACGCAATCACTTCTATCCAGAAATTGGGCTTGGACGGCAGCATTATCTATGTGGACAGTGAACAATACACTTCGACTAAAACATGCGGAGCGGCGGCCCGAGGATACCTGAGCGGCTTTCTCGATGAGATTCATAAATCGGGCGGGGTCGCAGGCGTCTACGGCGGGCTATACGATGTAAGCAATTTCTCCGCTGCGGATGATTTCTGGGCCGCCAGGGCCGACAACCATGTCACCGTGTGGAACCTCAGTCACGATCTTGCTGCAATGGCCAATTTGCCTGACACATGCGCGACCGGCGGCTGCTGGGCCAACAAAGAGAGAATCCATCAGTATAGGGTGCAAACTTATGAAAAGTGGGGGGCCACAAAAACGTCGTACGAAATCGACAACGACATCGTGGACGCCCGCATCGTTCCCGGCAGCGGCTTCAAGGAGATGATTCCCACAAGTTACACCGTGGTCAGTATGCCTAGTTATGGCACTTTTCTCTATGGAATCAACAATGGGGTAAATAACTCAGCGGGGCTTCATTCCGGAGAAGCTGTCGGATACTATTACGTCTTGGGTGCGGATACATACCTTGTATTTGGATTCACCTACCTTGGAGGAACAACTACTTCGCTGGGAGAAAATAATATCCCGTATGGAATCAACAATCTCGGTCAAATGGTCGGCGGTTTGGGCGCAGAGTCTGGTTTTATTGACGCCAGCGGCTCGGCAACTCCCCAGACCCTGAATTATCCCGGAGAAGCGTACACAGGCTTAACTGGCATCAACGATGCGGGCTGGATCGTCGGAGACTATTCGGATGACGGCATTTACGATCACTGCTTTCTCGTCAAGCCTGAGGCGAACGGCGCCTACTCCAATTTTATCCCCATCAATGTGCCGGGCGAAACGGATACATGGTGCTGGGGAATCAACGGGCTTGGCCAGATTGCAATAGGAACCTTCGCGGGTGGGTATGTGGACGACGCGGAAGGCGGCGACCCCAACGCCCCGGCCAACTTTTCGCCGAGCCCAGATCAAGGAACACACGAAGTCCCCCTAGGTATCAACAACAACGGGGTGATGACCGGAAGCGCGTTTATCATGAACGGTTCCGAATTTGTCGGTTTGCAGCCATACGAAAATGACTTTTTTGGCGGCAGTTTTGGTCTCAACGACGACGTTCAAATCGTCGGGTATGCGTATGACCCAGATAACCCTGTTGTCAATGGGGGATATTCAGGCATTATTATAAACGTTTTCCCCACCCAACCCTGATCTGGACGAATCGGGCAGCTGAGGCATCGGGCCACAACGGAGTCGGGATGCGGGGCGCTTTGCTCCGCATCTCGATATTCCTGCGCAGTTTGAGAGTGGCGAAAAAAACGCGATAGAATCGCTGCCTTACGCGGCCTCTTCCTTGACTTCTTCCTTCTTGGCCTCTTCCAACTGCTTTTCCAGCTCGGCCCTCTTCTTGGCCTTGATCTCGTCGCGCTTCTGGCGCTTGGCGTCCAACTGCTTCTCGGCGCCCAACAGCTCGATGAAGGCCTTCGCGGCCCCGTCGCCCTGCTGGAAGCCGGTATGCACGATGCGCAGATAGCCGCCCTGGCGGTCGCCGTAGCGCGGCGCCACGGTGTCGAAGAGCCGCGTGACCGAGGCATTGGTCATCAGGAAGGCGAGGGCCTGGCGGCGCGAGTGCAGATCGCCCTTCTTGCCCAGGGTGATCATCTTTTCAACCAGCGGGCGGACCGCCTTGGCCTTGGCCAGGGTGGTCTCCACGCGGTCCTCT
>Ga0326727_10012747_pt1 | contig 19024 bp, 10 predicted proteins | sample MB2enrmetagenome_FD_207643 | JGI IMG/M metagenome (GOLD analysis project Ga0326727, IMG submission 207643) | Lab enriched peat soil microbial communities from McLean, Ithaca, NY, United States - MB29MY | ecosystem: Environmental > Terrestrial > Soil > Wetlands > Peat | place: USA: New York...
ATGACATGCCATCGCTGGGCCTCCGTGCGAACGTCGTAGTCTGGACAACCGCGACATTCCAACGGACCCAGCGATGTTTCTCCAATATCAGTTTTCAACCCCGTTGCATTTGCATTTTGCCATCACCCATTTGAATTTGTTTGGGATTTGGGATTTCGATTTTCGGATTTGTTCAATGTGGTTGTCAGCCCGACCGAGGAGATCCATCATGATGTGTCGCATGTGTTTGGGAAGCGTGAGCCTCGCATTGGGCTTGCTGGCGGCCGGGTTGACCGGCGGCCCGCGGGCTGCCGCCGCCGAGCCGCAGAACCTGTTGGCCGACGGCTCGTTCGAGGAACCCATGCCGCGCGACCAGTTCGGCCACGTGTTCAAACACTGGGGCGGCTGGAAGTACGAGGGGGAGTGCGAGTTCCGCGTGGGGCAGATCGCCCACAGCGGCAAGACCTCCTGCCTGCTGTTCGGCAGCGTGCTGCCCAAGATCCGCATCGCGCAGACGGTCAAGGGGCTGGAGCCGGGGCGCTACAAGATCACGGCCTGGATCCGCGGGCTGGACATCGGCGAAGGCATCTGGCACATGAACACCGAGTTTGCCTTCGGCGATAAGTACATGCGGCTGAACAAGGGCGGCACCTTCGGCTGGACGCCCGTCAGCTACGTGGTCGACGTGAAACAGAAGCAGGACGCCGGGCCGTCGTTCGGCATGTGGGCGCCGGGCTATTTCTGGATCGACGACGTGGCGATGGTCCGCGTGGGCCAGGACGTTCCGCTGACTCCCGAGCCGGTCGTGGGGGCCGAGGAGCGGCCGATCGCCCCGCCGGGGCCTTTGGGTGCGGGCCAGGTCCGCTGCCCCGACTGCGGCTACAAGAACATGCCCGCCTGGGGCCACTGCTATGCCTGCGGCGCGGAGCTGGGGGCAGTCAAGGTCGCCAACGGGCCGGACAGCCGGCTGCTGACGGACTTCACGGGCAAGAATCCCTTCGAGAACGGCCGCGTCGTCCCGGGGCACGGTCCCCAGGGCGGCAAGGCCCTGCGGCTGGAAAAGGAATATACCGTCTGGAGCGGGCCGCAGGACTGGTCGGGCTACGACTATCTGAAGGTCGATCTGTGGACCGCCGCCGAGCGGCCCGTGAACCTGTTCATCGAGATGCGCGACGCGCAGACCCGCGACTATTGGACCCGCGTGAACAACGAGACCATCGTGCCGCCGGGGGCGAGCACGCTGGTCACACCGTTGGGGCAGCTTTACGTGGGGGAGAAATCGCGTCCCGGCCGCAACCTGCTGCTGGGCAACGTCACGCAACTCGTGTTGGGCATTGGCCCGCAGCCGGCCGCGCCGGTGGAGTTCTCCAACTTCCGCTTGGAGCGGGACGTGGAGACGGCGAAGAAGCAGTTCGACGGGCTGTACGCCTTTTCTTTCGGCCCGGCCACCAGCCCGCTCATGCCCGGCTTCACGCGGATCGACCCCTCGACCATCTACAGCAAGGGGCGGGGCTACGGATTGAAGGACGCGCGGATCTGGCGGGCCTTCGACGTCTTGCAGCCCGAGCCGCTCTACCAGCACTTCCTGTGCATTGAAGGCGGCGGCCTGGCCGTCGACCTGCCCGACGGCAAGTATCACGTCTTCGTCAACATCGACAACCCTTCGGGCTTCTGGGGCGAGTACCAGGTCTATCGGCAGCGGGCCATCCTGGCCCAGGGGAAGCCGGTGGTCGAGGAATCCATGACCTTCGACTCGCTCAAGAAGAAGTACTTCCGCTTCTGGAAGACCGAGGACAGCCCCGCGGAAAACACCTTCGACAAGTACCAGCGGGCCTATTACCAGGAAAAGGAATTCGACGTCGACGTGAGCGGGGGCCAACTGAACCTGGGCTTCCGCGGCGAGAACTTCGGCTGCAGCGTGTCCGCCGTGATCATCTACCCGGCGGCCAAGGCCGCCGAGGGGCGGAAGTTCCTGGACTACGTGGTCCAGAAGCGGCGGTTCTACTTCGACAACTATTTCCATCGCGTGCTGCACAAGCCGGCGGGCGAGCCGCTCTCACCCACGGCTGCGGAGTCCCGCCGCGGCTACGTCGTCTTCGCGCGGGACCCGATGCAGGACGTGTACTACAACGACACGCCCCGCCGCTCCGAGATCGACAAGCCGGTGAGCGGCTTCGGCTTCGCGGCACAGTACGAGCCGCTGACCGTGGAGATTTGCCCCTTGGCCGATCTGGGCAAGGTCCGCGTCGCGGTGAGCGACCTGACCGGCCCCGGCACGATCGCCGCCAAGGACGTGGCGGTGGGCTACGTTTCCTATCGCGTCACCCGCGTGAGCGGCGACGGGGCGGTCTACACGATCACCCCGCGGCTGATCATCCCCGAGGCCACCGTCGAGGTCGGCAAGGGCATCACCCGGCGGTTCTGGCTCACGGTACACCCCGGGGCGGATGCGGCCGCCGGCCTCTACAGCGGGCAGATCACGATCAGCCCCGAGCACGGCCAACCGGCGCAGGTGCCGCTGCGGTACCGCGTTTACCCGGGCACGCTGGATGCGGTCGATATCCCGGTCGGCCCGTGGAGCCACACGATCGGAATCCCCTGGGACGGCAGCGACCCGGCGGCGCGGGCCTGGAACGACACGATGGCCGAGCGGAGCTTGCAGAAGCTGCACGACTACGGTTTCACCAGTTTTTCCGGCCTGCCGGAGGTCCGCTATCTGGGCTTCAAGCAGGGCAAGCCGCAACTGGACTTCACGGAAGGCGACCGGCAGATGGAGCGGGCCCGCCGCTGTGGCTTCACCATGCCGGTGATCACCTATTGCGGTTTCCCCGGCTTGGACCTGTACCGCAAGGACGAGGCGGCGATGCGGGCCGCCGGATTCAGCGACTATAGCCAGTTCGTCAAGGCGATCTTCTCGGCGGTCCAGGCGCACGCGGAGCAGGCCAACTGGCTGCCGGTCTACTGGAACCTGGGGGACGAGCCGATCGGCGACGACCTCCGCCTGGCCGCGGAGAATGCGGAAGCCTATCGCGCCGCCTTCCCCAAGGGACCGCCGCGGTTCACCGCCGCCACCAGCTTCGAGTCGGCCAAGGAGGACGACCCGCACTGCCGCTTCGCCAAGGCCCTGCACGTGGCGAACCTCAACGGGCACAACGAGCCGACCGTCGAGCTGCTGCACCGCCTGGGGGCGGATTGGGCCTTCTACAACGGCGGCAACCGCTGGACCTACGGCGTCTACCTGTACAAGGCGGCCAAGCAGTTCGACATGAAGTTTCGCCTGAGCTGGCACTGGAACGCCACGGCCGGCGACCCCTACTACGCGCTGGACTGCCGCGAGGACGACTACGCCTGGTGCAACGCCAACCCGCAGGGCACGCTGATCCCGTCGGTCGAATTCGAGCGCGACATGCGCGGGGGACTGACGGATTACCGCTACATGCTGACGCTGACTCGCCTGGCCCGCCAGCAGCACGACGCGGCGGGCGAAGCCTTGATCCAGAAGCGGCTGGCGGCCTTCAAGCTCGGCCAGCGCGAGCACGACGAGCTGTTCCCGTTGTCCGACTGGAGCGATTTCCGCCAGCAAATGGCGGAAGCCATCGCGCGGCTCCGCAAGGGCCAGTAGCACCCGCTCACTAGGACGAGTGTTGCTTGCCCGTCTCGGCGGGCAAAACGACCGTGGCCTGGGCACCGGCCGGCGGCGGGGAAGTGCCGTCGACATCCAACAGCACGGCCTTGCCGGCGCGCGTATCAGCAACCGCTTGCCGATGGAACAAGCAGTAGCCGCCGCTGCGGGATACTTCCGCGAAACCGGCCGGCGGGGGCGCGTCGGCGGCGGTGACGATCCACTCGGCCCGACGTTGCACTTCGGCGTCGTCGGCGTTGCGGGCCACGCGCCGATCCAAGGTCAAGGCCAACATGATCCTCAGGTCTTTCAGGGATTCGCTGGCGGCAATCGGCCCGGAATCGGCGGGGATCTGTGCCGCCATGGCGTCGACTGTCGGCCATTGGCGGTTGAGCTGGCGGGTGGCCGGCAGGTCGATGGCGAGCCAATAGATCGCGGCGGCGGCCACGTGGGCCGCCCAAGCCGCCCGCAGCAGCGGCAGCCGGCGGTCCTGCAACCGCTCGGCCGCGAACCAGGCGCACGTCACCAGTGCGGGGATCATGGGAATCCAATACCGCCCTCCCGCGTCCCAGGCGCAGATCGTCAGGATCGTGGCGTAGCACGGCAGGGTCCAGGCAAAGGGGTCCGCCTGCCGCCGCACCCAGCGCAGCCAGCCTGCCGCCAGCAGGGCGAAGAAGGGCACGTATACGAACATGTTGACGTCCAGCCATTGTCTATGCCGGTTGTAGCTCTTGAGCATGCCCGGAATGGTCACCCGGCCGATCTCGCTGATCGTGAGCCAGGGGCCGCGCAACAAACGGCCGGACTGCGTGGCCGCCAGCACGTCGAGATAGGTGTGCTCGCCCGTGGCGTGGGCGGTTGCGCGCTCGCGCAGCATCACCACGGCGACGGCCGGGACAGCGACGGCTGCCGCCAAGAGCGACATGGCCACGGTCCGCCGCCAAGACACCATGCCGCGCCGCGCGGCCGCGAGCATGGCCGCGCCGCAGCCGCCGGCCGCCGCAATCCCCACCGGCCGAATCAGGCACAGGAGGGCCAACAAGAGCAAAGCCGCCGCCCCGCCGGCGGCAAGACTGCGGCCCCTGCGGGCCGACATCACCCAGGCCAGGCTGTTGACCGTCCACACCAGCACGGTGACGAAAGCCAGCTCGCTGGCCGGCCTGCGATGGTAAATCCAGAAGATGTTGTTGGCCACGCTCAGCGCGGCGATCCACACCGCGGCCTGGGGCGCCACCCGCCGCGCCCAAACGTAAACCCCCATCATGAAAGCCACGGACAACAGCCAATTCAGGATGGACAACTCCAAGAACGGCCGCTCGCGAATCAGGAACAGCGGGCTGACGATCGCCGCATAGCCCGGCGGGTACTTGAGGCACGGACTGCCCAGACAGGTCAAACGGTGGGCTTGCGCCAAGTTGCGGGCAACGGACAGGTATCGATCCGCGTCGCCGAACTCGTAATACCAGGGGCCGATTTGCACTGCCAGCAGCAAGGCCGACAAGGCAAGCCAAAACCACGGTCGCCTTGACCACTTCATGCCGCGGGGCTCCTGGGTTTGGTAACCATGCGACAGGACTTTCTCCCAATGTCGGGGGGCAGGGAGTCTAGCGGTTGAGCGAAACAGCGTCAACGCCACTCCGTGGGGAGCGGGAACCCCGAAATTGCCGATAATACCGGTACCCACCCTGGCCACGCCCACACGTTCCAGCGGGAGAACGGGCAGGGGGTGCGGGCGAGCCGCTCCTCCAGATGGCCTAATGTCTCCCTGACAGGAGGGTTGGCTGGTCCGCGTCTGCCCAGTGGAGTGCTCCCGCCGCAACCATCCATTCGCCCCCAACCAACTCCCCGGGCCAGCTCATGAAGCGCATCGCCATCACCGGCAGCTCGGGCTACTTGGGGAGCTGCCTCATTCGATACCTGGCCCGGCGGGAGCCGGGGATCCGCATCCTGGGGCTGGACGTCGTGTCGCCCGCCGACGCGGCCGGCCATGAGTACGTCCGGCTGGACATCGGCAGCCGCGAGCTGGCGCCGGCGCTGCAAGGCTTTCAGCCCGATACGGTGGTCCACATGGGCTTCGTGGTGCGGCCCATGCACAACGAGCGGGAGATGCGGCGGATCAACGTCGAGGGCAGCCGCAACGTGTTGGCGGCGACGGCGGCCGCCGGGGCGGAGCGCTTGCTCGTCACGTCCAGCTCGACGGTGTTCGGCGCCCGGCCCGACAATCCCGTGCCCCTGGACGACGCCTGGCCGGGCCGCGCGGGGGGCGCCTTCCGCTATGCCGCCGACAAGGTCGAGCTGGAGGCCATGCTCGCGGCGTTCGCCGGCGAGCATCGGGAGATCCGCGTCAGTTGCGTGCGGCCGTGCGTCGTGGGCGGACCGCACATGGACAACTACTTGCGGCGGCACCTCTTCCGCATGCCCGTCATCCTCCTGCTGGACGGCGTCGATTCGGCCCTGCAATTGGTACACGAGGACGACGTCTCGGCCGCGATCTACGAGATTCTCGCTCAGGGAGGCAGCGGCAGCTACAATCTGGCGGCGGCGGACACGTTTCGCCTCTCGGAGCTGGCCGAGCTGACCGGGCGGCGGTGGCTGCGGGCGCCGTTCTGGCTGGGACGTGTGCTGGCCTGGCTGGCGTGGACCACGCGCTTCCCGCCGCACGAGTATCCGCCGAGCTTTCTGGATTATGTGCGTTATCCGTGGATCGCCGCGCCGAATCGCTTGACCCGCGAGCTGGGGTTTCGCTTCCGCTACTCCACCCAGGAAACGCTCCGCATGATGATCGACCAGGAGCGCTCGCGAAAATGATCTTTCCGTTGCCGCTGAGTCCCTTCGAGGAGTCGCTGTGGCGCGACGATCGCCCGGCGTTTCCCTGGGACATCGTGGTCCGCCTGCGTTTTGCGGGCCGGTTGGAGCAGGAGGCGCTGCGGGCGGCCGTGGCGGCGGCGCTCGCGCGGCATCCGCTGCTGAGGGCCAACATAGGGCGGGACGCCGCCGGGCAGCCGGCCTGGGTGCCGGCCCGGCAGCCGGGGCCCGAGATCGCCTGGTCGGCGCTGGCGGGCGACGGCCGCCTGCCTTCCATTCCGCGGATCGACGCCTGCCGCGATTTCCCGCTGCGCTTCTGGGCGGCCGAGGGCGGCGGCCGCTCGGAGCTGGTCGCCCATCTGTACCACGCCTGTGTCGACGGGCTGGGCGCAATACAATTCCTGGGCGACCTGCTGCTGGCCTACGCCGCGGCGGTTTGCGGGCCGGCGGCCGCGCCGCCCCTGCCTCCCGTGGATGAAAAGCTGCTGCCGCGCCGCGGGACGTATGGATTGACGGCCTTAAGGCTCGTGCGCCTGTCGCCCAAGCTGGCCATCGGACTGCTGGGCGCCCGCAAATTCATCATGCGAAAGGCGCTGCCGCTCCTGCCGCACGCGCCGATCCCGGTGGACGCGCCGTTGCCGGAGGGTTACCCGGCGACGCTGGTCCATACCTTCAGCGTCGCCGAAACGGCGGCCATGCTCGCGGCGGCGCGGCGGCAACAGGTGACGCTGAACGATCACCTGGCTTGCGGGTGCTTCACCGCCCTGGACGGCTGGCGGCGGAGCCGCGGCCTCACGGACGACGACCGCTGGCTGCGGCTCATGGTGCCGGTGAGCCTCCGCGGAGCGGACGACCGCGAAATGCCGGCCGCCAACCTCATGAGCGCCGTGTTCCTCGACCGCCGGCCGGCCGACGTGGCCGATCCCGCCCGCTTGCTCCGCGGCATCCACGAGGAAATGGCGCTGATCAAGCGAAACAACCTGGGGCTGATATTCGTGCTCGGGCTGTCGGTTTGCCGGCGGCTGCCGGGCGGAATCGAGCGCGTGGTCCGCCGGCAACCGAGCCTGGCCACGGCGATTCTCACCAATCTGAATCGGCCGCTGGAGTCCCTCCCCTTGCCGCGCGAAGACGCAAAGATCGTGGCCGGGAACGTGGTGCTGGAGGGCTGTGAGCTGTTCCCCGCCGTTCGTCCCGGCACGTGTGCGGCGGTCGGCCTGCTGAGCTACGCCGGCCGGCTGTGCCTGTGCCTGCACTACGACGCTCGCGTTCTGGACCTCGATCAAGCGACGGACCTGCTCGCGCGGTTCGTCGCGGCCGCCGGCAGCGAAGGGGATGAGGGGACGGGGGGATTGGGGATTTGAGATTTTAGAGCTGAAGCACACGTTTTCGACGTGCAATTCTCAAGTCCCCGCCGCCCAGCGAAACGGCCGACCCGGCCGGCCAATGCGACCGGCAAGCGGGCACCCCAGCGCTGCCCGACGGCGCCCGGCCCGCCCGCTAAACCCCAAGCCCCAATCGCTAGTCCTTATCCTTCTTTTTCGCCGGCGGCTTCTCGGCGGGCACGACCACCATCTTCACGTTGGCCGAGTACTTCTCGATCACGTTCAAGAGTTTGGTTCGCTGCGGGTGGTCCGGCTCGATGTCCAGCACCATCCGCCACTGGGCCACCGCCAGCTCGAACTTGCGGGCGTCCTCGTAGGCGTAGCCGAGCTTCAAGTGCAGCGAAGCGGTCTGCGGACTCTCGGCCACGGCCTTGACCAGGTACTCGATGTACTTGTCCAGGTTGCCGGCCTCGTTGTACTGGTCGGCCACCGAGAGGTAGGCGTCCACGCGGGCGGACTTGTAGGCGGCCGGATCGAGGCGGATGGCTTCCTCCAGCAGGGCCAGGTAGCGGTCGTACTGCCCGCTGCCGAAGGCCGCCTGCGCGAAGTAGTAATAAAAGAGGGCCTTGTCCTCCTTCACCGTCGGCTCGATCTTGGCGAACATGTCGAAGGCCTGGGCGTAGCGCCGGGCGTTCAGGTAGATGGTCGCCCGCAGCACGTGGATGTCCGGCCGGTCCTCGATGTGGTCGGCCACGGCCTTGGCGATCTGGTACACGGCTGAAGTCTGCGGGGCGCAGCGGAAGACGTCTTTGTGGCCGGGCACGGCCTCGATCAGGTACCAGGTGCCGTGGATCGTGCCGGGCGTGCCGGAGGGGATGGTCTGCAGGCTGATGGCGCCGAAATAGTTCCGCAGGTTGAAATAGGCGGAGCCCAGCTTGTAGCGCAGGGCCGGGCTGTCCAGCCCCAGCCGCAGGGCCTGCTGGTAGGAATCGGCGGCCAGCGCGAAGAAGTTCGCCGCCAGGTACAGGTTGCCGAGCTGGTAATGGTCCGAGGCGCTTTGCGGGTTGAGCTTGAGGGCCTCCTCGTAGAACTTCCGCGCACGGTCGCGCTCCCCCAGATTGTTCTCGGCCTCGGCCAGCATGTGGTAGGTGGGATAGTCGTGGCGGTACTGCAAGAGCGGATCCAGCACGCGGACCACGTCCTTCCAGCGCTTGGCGGCCGAGTACAGCTCCCCCAGCATTTGGCCGGCCTCGACGTGGTCCGGGGCCGTCTTGAGGATCTGCTCCAGGCAGGCGATCGCCGGCTCATCCTTGCCGGCATAGCGGTAGGCGCGGGCCAGGTGGAGCTGGTAGCTGGTCTTGGTCTTGTCGGCGGCCACGGCCTTGCTCAAGAGGCCCACCGCTTCCTCGTACTTGCCTTGGAAGAGGGCTTCGCGGCCCTGGGTGAACCACTGTTCCGCTTCGGAGGCGGCCGGTTTTTCTTGCCCCGCCGGCGGTTTCCCCACGGGGCCGGCCGGTTTTTCTTGCCCCGCCGGCTTGGTCTCGGCCGCTGGCGGCTTCGCGGCGGGAGGCACTGGTTTCTCTTCGGCAGCCGGCGGTTTGGCCGCGGCCGCTGGTGCGGCTGTGGGGCCGGCCGGCTTGGCGTCGGCCGCTGGCGGTTTCGCAGGCGGTTTGCCCGCCGCGTCCGGCTCGGCTGCCCGAGCGGGCAAGGCGAGCGTCAGCCCGGCCACGGCCAGCCAGAGGAGCGTCGTTGATATCCGCATGATCGTCTCCTTTATAGTCGATACGTCTTGATCCAGTTGATCTGCTCCTTCGCCTTGGCCGCCAGGGGACCGTCGGCGAAGTTGTTCAGGTAATTGTTGTAGGAGTCCATGGCGGCCACCCACTGGCCGAGGTGCTCGTAGCACTCGGCCACGGCGAACTGGGCCGGCCCGGCGTTGGGACTCCGCCGGTAGTTCCGCAGGAAGGCGTTGTAGGCCTCGATGGCCTGGGCGTACTTGCCCTCGCGCTCGTAGTACTGGGCCAGCTTCCAGCTTGCGTCCTCGGCCACGGCCGTGCCGCTGAACTGGCGGACGATCTCGGTCCAGGTCTGCATGGCGGCCTTCGAGTCCTTCAGCCGCTGGTCGTAGATGGTGGCCATTTGCAGCAGGGCGGCGTCGGCCTTGTTGCCGCCGGCGATCTTCGAGGCGGCGCCGTAGGCCTCGATTGCCTTCCTGAGAGCGGCGTTGACTTTGTCCTGCCGGTCGGCCAACTGCGCGGCCGTCAAGGTCTCGACCTCCGCCTGCGCCTGCTGCGCGAAAACCATCGCGTTGGAGAGGTTGTAGCTCTGCTGGCTGAACGCCCCGTTGGCTTCCTCCAGCTCCGCCGCCTGCGCTTTGCCCGCGCTCTTCAGGCTCAGCACGCGGTCGTTGCGGGCCAATTCCTGTCCGCGCCGCATGGACTGCACCTGCTCATAGGCCTTTTTCTGGGCCCGCTCCTTGGACACTTCGATCGTCTTCTCGCGGGTGGCCGTGGCCAGCCGGTCGGCCTCGTCCTCGTAGCTCTTGCCGACCATGAACAGGGCGGCCCCGGCCAGCGGGCTGGTGGCATAGCTCTTGGCGACCGCCTGCAGGGCCTCGCGGGCCTTGGCCGTCTCGCCCAGCCCGAGATACGCCGTGCCGATCTCATACAGCGCCCCCGCCGCCACATAGCTCTCCGGCCAGTTGGTCACCACCTTGCGGTACTCGATGATCGCCTTGACCGGGTTGGCCAACTGCGTGCGGAGGATCGTGGCGATCTGGAACTGGGCGTCGAAGGCCTTCCGCTGGCCCTTCTCGTCCACCAGCTCCTGGTAGCGGGCGAGGTCCTTGAGGATCTCGATCCGCCGGGCGGCCTCGGCGACCTTCTTGTCCTGCGGGAAGGCGGCCGCATAGTCGCGGTAGGCGGCCACCGCCTCGCGCCAGCGGCTGAGGTTGATCGTACACTCGGCGATCGACCACTTGGCGTCCTGCACCCACTGGCCGTCCTTGTACTCGTCGATCACCCGGCGGTAGGCGTTGATTGCGTCCTGCCAGGCCTCGTTGGCCTGGTGGATCTGGCCGATCATGGCCAGCGCCTGGCCGGCCTGGGCGTGCCGCGGGAAGCTGTCCACGAACGTTTCCAGGACGTGCAGCGCCTCGACCCACCGCTTTTCGGCCCGCAGCGCGGAGCCGATCTGAAAGACGGCCTCCTGGCTGCCCGCGTCCGCCCCGCCGCGGATGAAGTTCAGCTCCAGGTACGTCTCGGCCGCCCGCAACGGCCGCTTCAGGTCCCGCCGATAGGTCTGGGCGATCTTCTCGATCGCCTGCTGGGCCAGCGGATCCAACGGGTTGAAGATCGCCAGCTCGTTCCACACCAGCACCGCCTCCTCGTCGTAGCCCTGGCCCTCCATCTCCTGCGAGATGCCCCACAGCACGCTGGCAATCGAGCCGATCTGCGGGTGCGTGGGGTGCTGCAAGGCCACGGAGCGCAGCTCCCGCGCCGCCCGCACGAACTGCCCCCGGGCCAGCGTCGGGCTGACGGCGGCGATGGTGCGGGCCTCGCTCAGGTAGCTGTTGGCCGACTCCCACTGCGCCTCTTGCTGCAACGCCCGCTCGTGGGGAAAGTCGGCCACGATCTTGGCCAGGTCCGCCCGCGCGGCCGCAAACCGCGCCGCCACCTCCGCGAGCATCTCCTGCCGCACCAGCGTCCGCACGATCGGCTTGGCCGCCCAGGCCAGCCGGTCGCGGGCCGCCTCCAGCCGAAGCTGCGGCAACTGCGGATCCATGGGGTTGTCGGCCAGGAAGCGGTCCGCCAGGGCCGAGGACCGCTGCCACTCGGTCACGCCCCGCCAGTAGTTGACCAGCACGAGGATCTCGCCGCGGGCCTGAGCGGCGGTGGGTGTTTCGGCGTCTCGCTTGCGGATGTCCTGGAAGATCGTGTAGGCGGCATCGATCGCCTTCTCGAGCCGCGCCAGCTCGGCCTCGGAGAGCGGCGGCGGGGCCGGCGGCTGCTGGACCGCCTGCTGCATCTGCTGGGCGAACGGGTTTTCCGCCTGGTGCTGGGCCTGGGGTTGCACCGCCACGTATTGCGCCTTGTCGCGCAACTGGGCCACCCGCGCCGAGCGGCTCGACTCCTGCCGTTGGATCATCGCCAGCAGGTTCGCGTCATTTCTGGCCTGTTCGGTCTGGGGAGGCGGCTGGGGCGCGGGCACGGCGAAGGGATCGATAACGGCGTTGGCGTCATAAATGACGACAGGCTTGTCGGCAGGCCGACTGGGGAGGGCCGGCGCCGTAGCACCCGCCGCCGCATACCCGGCCACCGCGCCCCCGTTTGCGACGAGGCCTGCCCCGGAACCCGATCCAGATGCGGGGCCGCTGACGACGCTGGGCGTGGCCGCCGGTGGCTTGGGGGGCCCCTCCAGATTGATCCCCAGTCGCTCCCCCTCCTCCTCCTGGATGATGACCAGCCCGGCCGAGCCCAGCGCAACGAGGACCTCGCGGGCGTGGGCCGGCATCGCGCGGCCCATTTGGCAAACGCCGCGGGCAAACTCCAGCCGCTCCGGCCGGCGGATCGCCAGCTTCGACTGCTCCAGGTCGGCATAAACGCCTTCGGCCACGTCCCAGGCATCGAGCTGGGCATATTCGACGGCCACGGCCATGATCCGGCGGATAGCGTCCCCGGCCAGGCTGCTCTGCGGATTCTTCTGCAGGAATGCCTGGTAGCTGATCGGTTGCGGTTTCGCATCCGGTTGCGGTTTCGCATCTGCCGCGGCCGGCTTCGCGTCTGCCGCTGGCGGCTTCGCACCTGGCGCGGCGGCGGCCGGCAGCAGGAATTGCTTGTAGGCCGCGATTGTCGCGGCATACGCCGCGCTGAGCTTGGCGGGCGGCGGCTCGTCCGGCTTGCGGTCGGCCATCGCCTTGGCCAGCACCTTGGCCGCATGGCGCTCCAGCGCCTCGGCCGCCAGGTAGCCGCTGCGATGGGCGACGCCCGGCTGCCCGGGAGCCGACTGCGCGAGCACTTTCACCCCCGCGGCGAACTCGGCGAAGCGACTGTAAACGCTGGCCGCCACCTGCGGCGCCCCGTGCCGCTCGTAAAGCCGGCCGAGGTCCAACACCCGCTCGGCCGCCTGCCGGGCCAGGGGACTGGCCGGCCGGTCGGTAATGAATTTCGTCCACGCGGCCACGACCGCCTCCAACTCCGGCGTCAACCCGAGCTTTTCCGCGGCCCCGTACTGCCGCAAGAGCCGCTCCAAACTGCGCCGCGCCTGCTCCTCACGCAGCCGGATCCCCTGGAACTCGGCGTACTGGTCGGCCGCCTCGACGGCCTTCTCGGGCTTCGTGCGGATCGCCGCCTCGGCCACGTCCTCGTACTCCAGCACTTTGTAGTGCGTGATGATCGCGTCCCACAGGCCGCGGACCCGCGCCAATTTCGGGCTGTCCGGCTCCAGGCCGGCCTGGAGGTCGTAGCACCGCAGCAGGGCCTTTTTCAAAATGGGATCCAACTGGCGGGCCAGGGTCAGGCCGGCGCGGCCGAGCCGCTGGTCTCGCTGAAACACCTGGTCGATCCACAGTTGCACGACGGCCAGCTCGGCCTCGCGGCGGTCGGCCACGGGCAGGGCGTCTCGCAGCGCGGCGTAGGCCTCTTCGGCCACCGCCCAATGCCCCGCCTCGATCCACGGCCCGAGGTGCCCGGCCAGCCGGCCCAGCGCCGAGCGCGCCTGGCCGGCATCTTGGGCCACGAGCTTGGCCAGGGTGCCGATCAACTCCTTTTGGGCGTCGGAAAGCCTGGCGTTGTCGGCGGCGCGGCCCGCCTTGACGTTCTCCGCGAAGACGTTTTTCGCGTAAGCGTCCAGGATCATGGCATGGTGCTGTGCCGCTTCAGGCCATGCTGTGCTGGCGGCCGGAAGGGCGGCCAGAAGCTGCCGCTCGATGGCCAAGGCCAACGGCCACGCCCCGGGCTGGCCCACCGCCTGGTACTCGCGGGCGGCGCCCTGGAACACTTCGACCGCAACCTCGACGGCCTCTGGTCCGGGATCGGCCTTGAGCACGGGCAGCGCGATGGCCATCGCCCAGGCGTCGGGGGCCCGCAGGGCCGTGACCTGGTCGGGCCACGGGACCTGGGCCGCCAGGGTCCGCACCCCGCTGGCCAGCCGGGCCAGATTGGCCCAGGGCGGCGCGGCCGCATCCGCCTGCCGCAACGCGTCGTAAGCCGCCACGGCGGCAGCCAACTCCTTGGGCAGCACGGCCGGATCGGCCGCGGACAATTGCCCGGCCTTGGCCTCCTTCGCCAGCGTGTCTACCGCGATGGTCTGCCGGTACCCGGCCAGGGCTCGCAGCAGGGCGACGCGCGGCCCCCGCGGCCATGTTTCGCCCGGCGCCCGTGGCGCGGCCAGGAGTTGCTCGACCCCGTCTGCCGCCGCCGCGAAGGCCTGCCGTGCCGCATAGTGCTCCTGGAAATGCTTCAGGCACCGCTCGACCAGTTCGGCGACCTCGCTGCCGCGGACACTCACCGCGATTATCTCCCGGGCCACGGCCAGCCCGGCGATATCCGAGGGGCTCAACGGGCTGTCGCTCCGCGGCGGCGGGCCCAGCATCGTCAGGCCGAACTGGGCGTCGATCAGCCGGCGGCGGGCCCAATCCACCCAGCGGTGCTTGCCGTTGGCCGCCAGCCACTTGGCCAGCGCCGCGATCCGCGGCTCGCTCGGCCCCTGGTCCAGATCGAAGCTCAAGAGTTCCAGTTGGGCCGTCGCCGCAGCCGGCGTCCCGGCGTGCTCGGCGATCACCTTTTTCAGCAAGGCCAGGCCCTCGGCCACCGTGGTGCAGTTCCCGTGCAGCTTGGCTTGACCCATGAGCAATGTGGTCTGCAGCTCGTCGGCCTGCTTGGGATAGAGGACGAGCACTTCGCGGAGGAGCTTCTGGGCGTCCGCCGGGTGGCTGATGCGGACCAGCACCTCGGCCTGGAGCGTGAGAACCGTAGCCCGCTGGGCGTCGCTTAGGGCCTTGTCCGCCAAGAGGGCCCGACACTGCTCCACCGCGGCCGCAAACAACCTCTCGTCGATCATCGCCTCGACCAGGCGGATCCGCGTCTGCACGTCCGCGCGGCGGGCCTGGAGCACTTCCAGCATCTTCGCGGCAAACGGCTCCTGCGGGGCCAGGGCGAGGGTCTGCTTCCAAGCGGCCAGCGCCTCGTCCAGCTCGCCGAGTTGATAATGGGCCTTGCCCAGCAGGAGGAACACTTCCGCATTCTTGGGGTCGGTCTCGGCGGCCCGCTTGGCCGCATCGCGGGCCTGGGGGAACTGCCCGGCCTGGTAGGCCGCCTTCGCTTGCTGGTAAGCCGCCTGGGCGTCGGCCTGGGCCACCGCCCGCGACGCCGCGGCCACCAGGATCACTGCCGGCAGGACGCCGATTACGAGCCGTTGCATAGCCATGGGAAGACCTCCTAGCGGGTCGGAGCGATTGTCGAGACTGTTCCGTCTGTTGGACGCCCGCGGTTCCGGAAAGTTCCGCCGGGGCCCGGTCTGACGGTTGATTGTAACCAGAAAATCGGGTTGCGTGTTGTAACGAGTGTGTAACAAGGTGGGACGGCCCCCCCAGTTGGGCCCCGGGGAAGCCTGGCCGGTTCCGGGCGATCGCGGCCTGCGATGTCTTGTTCTCACACAAGAAATGGTAGAATACGGATATGGCAACGGTGGACTATCCCCATATTTTCTTGGATTCGGCGAGCGTGCCGATGCTGACCGGCACGCGCGTCAAAGTCGTGGAGATCGTGCTCGATCATGTGGCGCACGGGTCCGATGCCGAGGAGATCCAGCGGCAGTTTCCCCAGTTGACCTTGGGTCAGATTCATAGCGCCTTGGCATACTATTACGACCACCAGGAAGAGGTCGATCAGGACATTGCGCGGCGGTTGCAAAAAGTGGGTGAAATCCAATCGCGCCTCGGGGATTCCCCGCTTGCCCGGAGGCTCAAGGGCGTAAAGAACCAGCCGTGAGTCTGCCGCTTTACGTGGACCATCATGTTCGAGCCGCGGTCACCAAGGGGCTGCGAAGACGCGGCATCGACGTCCTGACCGCTTTTGAGGACGAACGACCCGACGCTGCCGACGATGAGTTGCTCGCGCGCGCTGGGGAGCTGGGCCGGGTGATTTTCACGCAGGACGATGACTTCTTGGCCATTGCCGACGATTGGCAGCGCACGGGGCGTCACTTCGCGGGCCTGATCTACGCACACCAGCTTCGAGCGACAGTCGGTCAGATCGTCGCGGACCTCCGCCTGGTCCTCGAAGTGGCAACCCGCGAGGAGCTGTGTGATTCCGTCCTGTTTCTCCCCTTGTGATCGCCCCCTGGTCGGAGATCGTAATGGTCGCCGCCGGGCGGCATTCCAGCATCCGCCGGCACTCCCCCCGGGGCCTACCAGGCGCCGCGGCGGTCCGGCTCCTCGCGGAGCTTCTGCCACTGTGTTTGCCCTTCGCCGCCGATCCAGCGGTCGAACCAATCGCGCGACAGCTTGGCCACGTGCCCGCCCGGATCGACCCATAGCGCGACGTGTCCCAGGCAGGGGACCGATACCAACTCGCTGTGATCCACTGCGGCGGCGTGCAAACGCTCGCTCTGTCGGTGCGGCACGATCCAGTCGTTCGTGCCGTGCACGATGAGCACCGGGGCCGAGGTCCGCTGGATGGCCTTCACGGCGTCCGCCTCGTCCGGATCGTAGTGTGCGATCCGCCCCGCCTCATCCAGGGACTGCTGGTACGTTTTTTCGGAGATCAAGCAGCCGACGCCCGGCACCATCACGCGGGCGAAGTGCGGCACCTCCTCGCGCGCGGTGCTGAAAGGCTCGACGGCCACGACGGCTCGGACGCGGCGATCGGCGGCGGCCACGTGGATCGACGTGGTGGCCCCGTACGAGATGCCGTAGACGCCCAGGTTCCCGGCCACGAGGCCCCTCCGCTCCAGCTCGTCGATCACCTGGGAGAGGTCCTTTGCCTCCTGCAGGCCGAAGGTCAGGTACTTGCCCGTCGAGCGGCCCCATCCGCGGAGATCGACCAGGACCGCGCGGTAGCCTGCATGGGCCAGCGCACCAGCAGCCGGGAGCATCGTGGCACTGCAAGCCGCCACGCCGTGGAGCACCAGGACCGTGCCGCGCGGAGACGGCCATTTTCCGCGGGGCTCAAGGAGCGATACCGAGAGCGAGGCCTGCGGCGGCCCCACCTTGACCCAGAACTGCTGGTCCGCGCCCAACAGACGCTCGATGGGCGGCAGAGGGTTCGCCTCGGCGGCCCAGGGATTGATCCGGTTGGGAACGCTGACGATCACCTCCGCCAGCGGCTGGGCCCCGCGGACCTCCGGAGCCACGCTCGCCAGCAGCAGGGCGACGACGACGCCTGATTGCGAGAGGACACGATTCCTTCCCATGGGCATCTCCTTTCACCCGTATAGGCGTGGGAACGGTTTCCTCCATCCAGCCACAGAGCTGGGCCCACGCCCTTTCACCCATACAGGCGTGGGAGCGGCCAGCTTATAACTCGATGTCGCCCAAGTGGCAGAAACCGTAGGTTATGTTTTGGCATAACGGCCGGGCAAAACGGGCCGGAAGCGGGCGGGTGTTATGCTGAAGCATAACCTACAAAGCCACACTACTAGCCGCCGGGCGTGCGGAGGGTGGCGCGGCTGGCGCGCTTCCGCCAGCGGCGCACGATCTGCCGGCCAAGCTTGCGAAGGTCGAACCGCAGCACGCCCACCAGGCGGAGGAAGGCCACGGCCGTGGCCAGGCTCATCCGCGGCCGGACGCAGAGATAGCGGTTCTCGAAGCGCGGGCGGAAGCGGCTCTTGAAGTGGTAGGCCCCGGCCGCGTCGAAAATCAGGTTGAAATACTGGGTGCCGAGCACCAGGCCCCAGCGGGCCATGCGGCTGTCGCCGGCCAAGGGCTCGCGGCAGCGGAGTCCGGGGATCAGGCACAGCGACACCTGCTGGATGCCTTCCGCCCGCAGCACGTGCATGACTTCGTGCATGAGGAAGGGGATGGTGCCGCGGACGGCGTCGGGCCGCTGCCGGTAGGTTTCCAAGACCCAGGTCCGGCCGCGCTGGCAGGGGTTGCAGGCCAGGAAGCCTTCGATGCGTCCGCGGCCGCCGTCGGCGCGGGCGACGAACACCCGCTTGCGGCCCAACCGCGCCGGATCGAAGCCGGCCTCGATGAAGCGCACCTCGCCCGACTGCGGCTTGCCGTCGAGGAACAAGGCGGCCACTTCCGAAAGCTCGGCGGCCAGGGCCTGCCAGCCGGCGGGCGTGACGTTCTCCCGCCGGCACTCCGCCACGGCCAGCCCCTGCCGCCGGCAGTAACTGGACTGCCGCCGCACCCATTCGTAGTCTTTGCCGGACCAGGTGCAGCCGGGCAAGTCTACCAGGGCCTCCTCGCCCCATTTGGTGGCCTGGAAGCCGGCGGCGCGGAATAGGGGCAATTGTTCTTCGGGGATATTGAAGAAGGTGAGCACCTGCCGCCGGGCGTCGGCCGCCTCGACCAACTCGGCCAGCAGCTCCGCTTGATGGGCCGCGGGGGCCAGCAGCCCACCGCTGCTGAACAGGTGGCGGCCCTGGCGGATCACGGCCACCACGCCGCGGCCCCGCCGCGACCAGAAGGGCTCCCAGCCGGGTTCCGCCACCAGGTAGGCGTCATAGCAGCGGCCGAAATGGAAGGCGTAGTGTTCCAGCCGATCTGTTTCGTCGGCTTGCAGGATGTCCGCATCCGGCGGCCCAAGGTCCCGAAACCGGCCTTCGTTCAGGGGGGGGAAGGGGGACAGGTCCAATTCGTGGGACACCGGGAGCCGGCCGAGAATGGGGTACCCCCCGAAGGTCTGGCACCCGCTGAAGGCCTGGACCCCACTGAAGGCTGGACATCCACCTAATGCGGGAGGGGATTCGTTCGGCCACCTTGGGTCCGTCTCGTTTTCCCAGGTCACAAGTTGTTGCATAATGCCGTCTTTCGCAGGGTCGGTGGCCTGGGGACAAGAGGAGCAAGCGATCCGCCATCTTCGCGTTTTCTGCTCCCTCCGTCAACGTCAGAACGGGAGGAATGGGTGCAGGCTGGTGCCACGCTTCGCAGAAGCCCTGGCACACCGCCATGAGTTGCCCCAATTCTGAATTACTACACCAATGTCTATGATGGCCGGCACGCCCGGGGTGCATTCCCGTTTCTGCGCGCCTCGCGCGCCCCTCGCGGCCCGCAAAATACCGGGCGAAACGAGCCTCGGGCCCGGGCTCCACGTCGTCCCAGCAGGCCGCCGCGGCCGGTTTGTGGCAAAAG
>Ga0326727_10012748_pt1 | contig 19023 bp, 19 predicted proteins | sample MB2enrmetagenome_FD_207643 | JGI IMG/M metagenome (GOLD analysis project Ga0326727, IMG submission 207643) | Lab enriched peat soil microbial communities from McLean, Ithaca, NY, United States - MB29MY | ecosystem: Environmental > Terrestrial > Soil > Wetlands > Peat | place: USA: New York...
TGCACCTCCCTTGACCGTTGATATCAGATCATACGTGTGTGGAATGACGTCAGCTTCACGGTAAGAACAAACTACCTAAGCCAGAGAGCCAGAACCGCGAGATGCTAGAACAAGATACGGACACGAGATAAATTATCAGATTAGCGGAGTGTCATAAAAAGGTCGAAACGCACGCGTTTCCGCCTCATAGCGGCATAACGGCCTCGTGCGGTCCAACTTATAGTAGTTCAGCTTCCTGAATTAGAGTTTGGAAATTAGAGTTCGGAAAATTTCTACTAAGAAGTTGTAGATGCTTTGTATCTCGCTTGGAATTTGCATTGTTCTTTTCACTCCTAATTAACGCACTATAGTCTGCCGTACGTAATAAGGATTGTATATCTATACATCAGCCTATACGTACAACTAGATTTGGATGCGCGTTGTCAAAGCAACCTGTGGCCAATTCTAGATCAGGCCACTTTCTCATGTGTGCGGATAGCAGCGCGCCTCATGTGTAGCAATTTGAATCGTCGATCGAAACTATCACTACCGCGAACGATACCATGACGCGCGCACCCTATTCGCACATCCTGAGGGCTTATGCTTGGACTCTGAATGCCCACATGCCCGACTGTAGATAGAATGGTCTCTGCATGGGATATGCGGTATTCACGGTTGAATCTGTAATTAACCTCAAAATGGGGCATATGATGTTCTGTCGAGTTGAATTAGGCTTGGAAGCCTGGCGGAAAGAGATGAACGGGGTGTTTGCTCTTGTGTGAGGTGGCTAAATTGACACGGTTCAGGGATGAATCGTTATCTATGTGTATTGTTATCCATCAGTATAGTAAAGGAAGATAGAATTGAAAAGTTTCGTAGTCAACTACGTTCGTGAAAGAGGAAACGGCGATGCATCAGAGGTCCTGGATGACTACATGGAGTACCTTCAACTCCTCGGATATGTAATTCGCCGCAACAACCGTAGCAAGGTTCAAACGGAACAAGTAGCTCACATCCAGAAGCCACTTACGATTCATCTTATAGACCCACCACCACTCTCAAACCAACTGTAACCATTCGGGAATAACTGTCATTCTTTTACCAGGTGCGTAAACCATCCTCGCTTCAATTAGAGCCATGGTGATCATTGCGATGAAGGAATCGACGGATAGAATTCATTGTCAACATGAGTATCCTGACGGCACATGGAAATGTGTGAAATGTGGCTACCAAATCCTCCCTGACCTTGTTGGAAGGATTGCTGAAACTGGTTCGGGAAGAATAATGTCCACTAATGTGTAACAAGAGCGAAGCCAGAGTTGGGTATACACTACATTGAATTCTCAAACGAGATTGAGCAGCGACTGCGCATTGAGTTTGTGAAGAGATTTCGTGACAAGAACGGTAATCTTAGTGCCGCCGTGGAAATGGCTGTCAAAGACTGGCTGAATAAGACAACTTGACAGAACCGCAATAACCTATCGGAGAAGAAAAAATGATGACAATCGACTATGTTCGTCTCGCGCAAGAGTGGACCACGGGACAGTTGAAGGGGATAGGTGTGTCCGAGTGGTCGTCTTTGAAACCAAAAGACGATGGACAAGGAAACATCAAGGTTGAGGGAACCGTGTGGCGTACTTACCCTCAGGGATTATACTTTTACGATGTCCGCATCACCAAAGACGGGATCATCTTAGGAGATTCTTCTTACGTAAGCAAAGGATCTTAGCCCAAACCGTCACCAAACGACTTTTCACAGTCAAAAAGGCCAAACGGGGACTTTACAGAACCCACAAAGGTATTCTATTCTTGTTGACTATTGGGCTAACTGTGACAAATGTGGCAAAGACATAGCACCCGTACCCGCAGTAGCAAAGTAACACTACACTGCCACACCATCCCTTTTTCCTCTATTGACGGAGATTTTTTCTAAGTTACCGCACGTATTTTGAAGCAGTTTTCCTACCCGTGTAGGGTTGAGAGGGCCTTTAGAGGGATGGCCTCAATTTTTCGGTAGATTCTGTCGAATTCGTTGGGCTGAGAGCCAGTTCGCAGCAGATCCTCGACCTTAACTCCGAACAGTTCTTGATTTTCTAGGAGGTAAGGAAGGATTAGTTGCCAGTCGTCCTGATCCATTCGTTCCAGTTGCCCTCCGTTGAGCTGATCAACGCCAACCTTACCCGCGGGATCACGGATGTAGACTGCGCCTCCCGAGGCTAGAGAGAAGAGGTTGCCGCCTGGATATGGCGCATCAAGTTCATGAATCTGACCAGCCTCGAACCGTATTCCATTGACCACAACGAACCCGCCCCCATTCAGTGGATCACCCGCCATGAAAGATTCGGCTAAGTAGTCTAAGCAAGTGCCGTTGATGACCACTCGAGGCCGACCTACCGCGTTGATCAACGGCCGACCAGCGGCGTTGCCCAGCACATACACCTCGCCGCCTTTCGCGGCATACATGAAAGTCTGGCCAACATCTCCGTAAATGACAAGCTTACCGCTCTTCATTATCTGAGCTACTTGATCTTGGGCGGCTGAGTGAACATAAATTTCAGCACCATCAAGCCCCGAGCCCAAGTAGTCCCCAGGGTCTCCGAACACATCCAACCTGAAACCCTCGCTTTGCGCGCCCAACCCTGCACCGCAAAACCTTTGCCCACGCCAATCAAAAGAAACTACGTGTTTCCACCCTACCTTGTATGCTGCAACAATAGCGGACGACGCCGAGCCTTCACCCTCAGCATCGTAATCCGAAACATCCAACACCAATACTTCCTCTCCAGGTCGTGGCGCCCTGAACTCTGTCTTCATCGCGTAATCCGCCAATACCCAGCTTGAACCATTCGCTGCAGAAATGTGAGGGAAACCGCGAAGAACCAAGAATGAACTTGATTCAGCCTTCGCCCTAATCCAACCTTGCTGGCCGTTTGGAATTCTATGCAGATTGTCGAGTAACCAAGTCAAATATTGAAATGATTGTACCCTATCGGCCTCACTTTTCCTTGCCTTATCCTCCAAGTTGTCCAGCAAATTCTCCAACGAGCCTGCGCTCAACTCGTTCGAACGCAACTTATCTGAGAGAATTCGCGGATTCAACTTCGTAAGGCCGTCCAGCAGGTTGCTGGTGGAATCTTTGGTAATCGAGACTTCTGTGCCAAACTTGTTGAGACACTTCAGGTTCGGTTTCCCTGATGTACGGTCTACAGTAAAACGGAAAGCGCCACCGTCAGTATAGCTGCCGCCGCGCGCGTTCCAGTAAAGATCCGCCTTACCCGCGAATCGAGAATCTTCTTCGGCCAAACTTCTTAGGCAAGCGTCGATTGCTTGACGCTCAGACGCTATCAACCCGATCTTTACCTCTCCGTCTTGGAGAGCGAATACTTGAGGCCGAAGCATGGATGTGTCAGTTATGCCCAGTAGGTGAAGCTGTTCGCCTCCGTTTTCGCTCCGTCCGACGATGAAAAACCATGGGCCATCCGGGGATCCATGGATGTGAGTGGTTTGTATCTCACGATAAATGCGTCTCTTCTCTGGGGGCAGCATGTAGAGGTCTCGTTCGGTTGTTGGCGCCATGGCCTCGATCAAGTATTCCATCGGGTACCCGTACACCCGCCTCCAAAGGTCGAATAGGTAGACAGCGACTTCCGTGTCGGTTAGGAAGAGGGGGTAGATGTTTCGTTGTGCCAAGTACTCAGAGATTGCGTGGTAGTTTGAGAAATCTCCGTTGTGAACCAATGCCTCGTGCAGACCGATGAATGGGTGTGCGCCGCCTGGATGCCACACCTTTCCCTTTGTTGGGTAACGGTGATGCCCTATCCAGACATGTGCTGCGAAGTCTTCCAACTTGTAATAGCGTATGACTTGGTCGCCCCAACCAACGATCTTCAGCACCATCATGTCCTTTCCGTGTGAAAGGACGAAAGCCTTCTTCTCACCCAGGGAAGCGTAGTATTTCTTGTTGAGCGCGTAACTGTTTTGGTAGATGAACTCGTCCTCTGCTACCGTTCGGTTAGTTAACCCGGAACTCTGCATGAATCGCCCAAGTACATCCTCTTTCACTCTGCAAAAGTATCGGCGTACCTCCGGCGGTTTAACCTCTAAACCCTGAATCGTTCTATAGTCGCCAACCGTTTCGAGCCAGGTAGCCGAGTCCACATTCAAGTGAGGGTGGATGAATTCGTCTTCCACGGCTTTGCTGGCTGAAGGGTCTAGGTAAGCGATCTGGATTAGGTAATCCTCTTGGAGAATGTTTTTGGAGACTCCGAGGCGTTCGGGGGATAGGCCGAGTGCCGCTACCCCTCCGCCTTTTCCGTTTCCACGGTTCTTCATCTGCAGAAGCGCGGTGAGGAAATGCTTTCCAGCGATCGGGACAGAGCATGCTGCGCCGACGACCCCACAACCTCCTTCCGCCTCAACCTTGCGGGCAAGCGTTAAGCCCTCTATCATTTGTTTCCGAGAGGCGATGATTCTTGATGTCGTGTCCATGCTGTCTCACCCGTAGACGAGTAGGTCGGTTCTTCCCCTGAGTTCTCTGATTGAACGTAGCCCGAGACTCCCCAGAATCGTCCGCCATTGCTTAGCCCATGAAGAGTACAGGTTGATTATTCTCTGCGCGCCCCACTCGGGCGTTATGAACTGACTGAGTTCAGGGTCGGTGGTTGTGATTCCGACCTGACATCCCCTCCCGCGTTCGCAGTTTCCACATTGAGTGCAACCCACAGCCACAGCCTCAGCTGATCCGATAACGCAACCGTCGGCCCCAAGCGCGATGGCTTTTGCGACGTCGTACGCAGTTCGTATTCCTCCACTTGCCATAACCACAATTTTATCCCTAACGCCTTCCCCGACAAGGTATCGGTGAACTTTCGGGATCGCATATTCGATCGGCATCGCAATGTTCTTCTTCGCGATCTCGGGGGCCGCTCCCGTTCCGCCGTAGCCTCCGTCAATGTGGAGTATGTTCGCATTCGCATAGTAGCTACCAATTGCAACCATGTCGACGTCAACCGGGGTCGAGACTTTAACTGCGACCAAGCAGTCCGGGTTTATGGCTCGAATCCAATCCACATGTTTCCTATGGTCCTCAACGGAGTAAACGCTGTGGAACGGGAAGGGAGAATAGAGGGAGGTGAAGGGCAACGATTCCCTCATGTTGGCGACCTCCGACGTAACCTTATCCGCCAACAGGTGCCCGCCCAACCCGGGTTTCGCGCCCTGAGCATACTTGAACTCCACAATCCTCGCGGCTTGAATTGTATCCTCGCGTACACCGAACATTCCCGTCGCGACTTGCGTTATCACATGATCCTTGTACTCAAAGAGAGGAGGAGGGTACCCACCTTCGCCTGTCGAAGTGAATGTGTCCATTCGTTTCGCGGCCAACGCCCGAGCCAGCATGAAACTCAGGCTGATAGAACCGAAAGACATCCCAGCACCGTAGATCGGTATTGGGATGGAAATCTTAGGGCCGGAACCTCGACGGTTCAGATCAACCGAGAGATCAAACGCCTCATCCGGGACGCTCCTTTCGGAATGAATGTTCTTGAAGTCGAGCCGGTCAAAGCCGCCCCCGGAGTCGCCTACCTTATACTCAAGTGATTCAGGTGGTTTCCCGGTTGTCGCCTGCTCGTATGTTGCAAAGATTAGTTGCGGCGTCCAACGTTTGTTACCGAAGCCTCCAGCTATTCCATATTTGAGGCTGGGTAGAAGCTGCAGGCCGCGGTGGATTAGTTTCACGTGTTTCTCGATGGATTCAGTTTCTACGTGCGATATCTCCGAACGCCTCCTTCTCAAGCTCTTCGTTGAACATTGCTCTGCCCACGTCCCCGCGTAGCCTTCTCACATCGCGTATTCCCATGGCGCTGAGTATCTCGATGAGTTGATCGTGCCACGAAGAAAGCAGGTTAACAAGCCTCTGCTCACCCCACTCCAAACCAAACTTCTCCGCAGCAATACGCCCAGATTCAGGCGAGATGCATTCCCCGAGAAGTCGTGACTGCAGGGCTACGAGAACTGTTGTATCAATGGCAACAAGGTCGGCTCCGCAGATGATAGCCTTCGGAACATGTTCTGCCCGAGTAATCCCACCGCTCGCGATAAGAGTGACCTCGTCTCTGAGCGATTCCGTAACGAGTTTCGTATGGACCTTGCGCATTAGGTCCTTGATATGCGACGGTTCGTCTTTGTCCCATGATTGCCCGTGGTAGTTGGCTACGAGATGTATGATGTCGATTCCATTTCGCACCAAATCGGTTGCCTTTTCGGGAGAGTCGATAGTCAACGGCAAACGAACAGAGATTGGCGCGGTGGGGTTGACCTTCTGGACCTCTTTAACCAGCGATGAATCGTAACTTGCCAATTCAATTGAGCGAGCATCACGAATCGAGCCGATAGTATCGTTCGGTTTATCGGTGGAGATTAGTGGGACGAGTTGGCCTCGATTGGCTTCGTGAAGTTGTTTTGCTTGAGGGGGGGTTGCTATGAAGATTGTACCGGTTCGAAGGGACGCGCCTGCGATCGATTCCAATATGTTTTGACTGTTCAGGTTGGCTGGTAGGTAATCGAAAATTATTGGTAATGATATTTCAATGGTTTTGGAAAACTGCTCCTTTTCCTGGTTGAATTGGATAGACTTCTTTTTGCTGCCGACGTCTACTAGAGTTGAGATGAATTCTCTACCATAGACGCCATCGCGCGTTGGCCTCACAATTTCAGACATGTCTGTCCAGATCGAATCCCAGCCTGGCCCGGCGAATGGGCCTTTGTACCCCATCCCTTTGATTGGGATCCCTCCCGTTTCGGCTTCATACAAAACTGTCGCGACAGGTGAACCGCTTGTTGTAGCGGCTCCCTCTGAAGCCCAGTAAGAGTCGGCGAACTGGTAAAATTCGGGGTTGCGGTCGACCGAGCAAACGCCCGGATATTCTTGTACGCATCTCATACACCCCGTACATTTTTCCTTAATGGGGCGGAATCCGCCGAACCGTCCGCCGAATGTGCCGTAAATGCATGGCCTACTCACGAGAACGCTCCTGTACTCTTTCTTCCGTAGCTTCAACCCATACCCGAGTGTTTCCTTCAGGAGAATTCTTGCAAGACCTATCTTGCGTACTCGTGGATCGAATGGTGGTGGGAGTTTTTTCCGCGGTGGGGCGAGTTTAGTTACAATTTTGTAGCGCTGATAGGGAGTGCCAGGTGCTGGGACCATGATACAGTTTAGGCGGGTTGTTTGATGGTCGTCTAGCAAACTTGGCGTTCCAACCCCGTAAACTGTATGAAGCCGCACCAATCTCCTTGAACAAATATAACCATTCTGGGTAATTTACTGGACATTTGTACCTTACAACCTTATATTCGTGGATGAACGTTCAGAAAAGTGATTCAGTTTTGGCGACAATTGGACGATTGAACATTGATGAGGTGGACAGGAAGATACTGAATGAACTTCTTCGTGACTGCCGGAGATCCTATCGGTCCATAGCGCGACGAGCAGGAGTTTCCGTAGGAACCGTTCTAACCCGGATTCGTAGACTTGAGAAGGCTAGTGTAATCAAGGGTTACTCAGCAGTCCTTGACCACGAAAAGCTTGGTTATCAATTGACCGTCCTAGCCGAAATCACAGTCTCAAAGGGAAAGTTGCTCGAAATGGAGGAAGCGATCGGAAGGCTACCGAACACTTGTGCCGTCTACGATGTAACCGGCCTAACCGACGCCGTTGTTCTCGCCAAATTCCGGAGCCGAGAGGAACTAAGCAAGTTCACTAAGAGCCTCCTCAGCATGCCGTTTATTGATCGAAGCAACACTCACGTAGTTCTGACGACTGTTAAGGAAGACATGCGCCTCCTCTAGTCCAAGAGGGGATAATGGCTGGCTTATGCGTCTCGCCAATCAAGCTATCTAATCGCGAGCTTCGGCGCTATCCTTCAAGTTTTGGCAGGTTCGTGGGACGTATTCTCACATATTCCGATTGGAAACGTTAACCGTGGGTGGAACCCAGCAAACCTCACCCTCTATGCAGCCGTTGCCGTAACAATCATTGGAGTTTGGCGAGGCCTCCGGTGTTCTCCGAAACAACCTCCTATGTCGGTCAGCCCGATTCGATTTGTGAACATAGCAGGGTTGAAGCTCGCGGGAGTTGGTTGCTTAATCGAAATTATAGCAGGCATTTGGAACTGGGTTGTTGATGCGTTCTTTCTGAAAGAAGCATGGAGCGCCCCTGCGCATGCGCTGCTCACTGTTGGAATGCTAACTGTGAACCTTGGAATGGTGATCGGGTTGGTGATTGAATATGGAATGATTAGGCACGGGCTCGTCGTAGTGTCAGCAGCCAGGCGATCTGCAGTTGCTCTATTCGTTTTGTTGAGTTTCTCTGTGATATGGCTTGCAGCTTCTAGCTATTTCATTTACCTCGGAAGCATACTCCACTCATTCTATGCGAATTGGCTGGTCGCCGTTTTGCTCGCATTCTTTGCGATGTTCGTGCTTGTTCCCGTGAAAAGGGTAATGCCGAGGCTTGGGTCGAGCGTCGCCCTGGGGTTTGTTTTCAACTCTGTAACTTACTTCTTTCTTACAGTCTACGCAGGATCTGCTCTCTACGTACCTTGGGGGCTTCTTCCCGTTGCTTTGTTTGATTTGGTCTTGTACGTTTTGACTCCGATCATCCCGTTCAGACGAGCGATAATCCTCTCCTCGCTAATCGCGGGCATGTTTTTCTGGGCCACCTACTTTCCATTCACAAGTTACTTGTTTCCTTGGTCCTTTGCGTTCCAACTCCCAGCCTTTGGTTTAGTTCTGGGAAGTGTGGCGGGAGCCTTAATGGGGGATAGGGTCTACGCTAGCATCTCATCGGTAGTCTTGGGTGACGTTGGAGCTTCGGTGTGAGCAGCAGTTTACTTCTCTCTGGTCACGAAGATGCCTGAGGCAACGTCGAGGCTGAGAGGGTAGGAATTGCCTCCTACTTTCACCTGCATCGGGCCTTCAAACGGGGCCTTCTCTTCAACCGCGATCTTCACGCCCGGGAACATTCCCAGCGTGGCGAGGTAGCGGAGGAGTTCGCTGTTTTCGTCGGGGATTTGTGTTACTATCGCATATTCCCCAGTTTCGAGGTGTGAGAGGGCTTCACTCTTGAGTGGAGGATAGAAGCCTTTCTCGTCTGGGATTGGATTGCCGTGAGGGCAGGTTTGTGGATTGCCAAGCGTCTTTTGGATTGAATTGGCAAGTTCTTCGCTTATGGAATGCTCTAACCTGCACGCCTCATCATGGGACTCAGTCCAACCAAGGTGGAGCACGTCGACAAGCATCCTCTCAGCAAGCCTGTGGCGTCTGAATACGGACAGCGCCAGCTTTCGTCCCTCTTCAGTTAGTTTGACGCCTTTGTATGGTTCCCTAGCGACTAGCCCTTTGCCTTCGAGAACTTCAAGGGTGTTTGTCACGCTTCCTGGGGTTATTTTGAGAACTTTTGCGATGTCTCCAGTTCGCGCAGCTCCGGTCTTGCTTTCTAGGTTGTATATGGTCTTCAGATACATTTCGGGAGCGGTGAAAAATTCATGGCTCATAGTCAAACCCTTACCTGACTTTTATTTATCGTATACCGGAGTGAGCCTAGTCGTAGAAAGATTCTTGGCATGTATTATAATTGTTCTATAGGCGACGAACCTTAGGCTACATATCAAACAGGAGTTAAGCCGCTTGGTAGGGAGGAAACCAGAAAAGAAACGGTTCGGACGTGACGGCCCCCCGAAGGGTTATCCAAAGGACCAGTCGTTGTACGCCGACCCTGAAAATTGGCGGTACCCGCTCCATACATCTTGGCATGCGCGGGCCGCGCGCCGTTATTTCGATGACCCCTCCAACAGGAACAAGTACACTTCCGAAGAACAGGAGTATATTGATTCACGAATTGATCAAGCCCTACAGAAACTCGGCGTCCAAGCCGATACGGCCGGACACCGCAAACGCCCCTCACCCCTTGCTCTAGCATCAGAGAATGAGGAGCGCTCCTTGGAACAGCTGTTGAGATTATTCTTGGGGGCTCCTAGGCTTCAACGTGCCAGAGAAACCGACGACTCACTTGTTTCCATATCTCAAGAGGGTTCGGATGTAATTGAGGGCAAGGTCAAGGATTACTCAGTTCGGATTGACCTTTCTAACCGCACAATTCTCCATGACTGCCAAGACTGGAGCAACAACGTAGCCTCCAAGAACATGTGTAAGCATCTAGGAAAATTTCTGTTGATGTTGGATGAAGAAAGGGCCGCGCAGATTCTCAAGCAGATACTCAAGGACTTAGACAAGTGGTCGTTCGTTGCACCCGATACGCCGACCGGTTAGGCGGCCGAGGTTGACAAACTCCGAAGTATCCTCATGATTTCGTACCCGTGCTTTATGGTCCCGAATTTTCCTTTTTTGGCATAAGCCTCGGTAAATCGCATCGATCCATCACTATGAACCCCAGGGCCCGAGATGAGCATTGGTACTGGGTCATCCGTGTGGCCTTTCGCCAAGCAGGGAGTTGAATGATCTGCAGTCACGCAAAGAAATCTTGAACTCAGATCACCAAGCCTTGAAAAGAAACCCGCGTCAATGTCTTCAATAGCTTTCTTCTTCCCTTCAAAGTCCCCGTCATGGCCCGGTTCATCTGGACCCTTCAAGTGAACGTAGACGAAATCGTAGTCATTCATAAGCCGCAACGCTTCCTTTCCTCGATTAGAGTACCCTTCCAAAGACCGGTCAGGAGGAAAGATTCGAGTATCGATTCCGATGACTTTGGCTATACCTAGCTCAACAGGCATATCCGCCACAGCCACGCCTCGAAATCCAAATTTCTGATTAAGAGTCCTAACGTTGGGCGTCTTTGTTCCCGCATCCCTCATCAGTAGAAAGTTGGCTGGTTGATCGCCCCGTGCCGCTCTACTCACATTCACTTTATGGTTTTCCAGCACCGAATTGGCCAGCTCGTCAAAATGGTTCACCATATCTGCTGTATCGCGAGCTACTCTAGTCTTGTTTAACGGGACGCATTTGGGAATCGGGGCCGGAAGTTTGACGCCTGTCTTAGCGATTGTTATCTTTCCCTTACGCTCGTACGCTGGGTCTAGGTTCGAGATAGCGGCTGACAGGCGCGTCCCTCTACCTCGGAAGACAAGCGCGCAACGGTGTCCAATGGTGGACTTAAGCTCAAAGTCGATCAGGCTCCTCAGTCTCTCATTGGTGTTAACCGCCTCAACAAGTTGAGTGGCCTCCTCTCCTGAAACATTCCTTCCTGCTCTTCGATCTACAATTTGGCCGCCTTTTGCAGTTGCGAAGTTGCACCTCAGCGCGAGATCGCCGGTGTTGAATTCGATACCTGACCCGATCGCTTCGACAACCCCCCTTGATAACTCCAAGCGTGTGGGATCGTAACCAAGGAGAGAGAAAACGCCCGCATCACTCTCGGGGGCAACCCCTCGTTTGACTGTGTAAACTATTCCGGTACTTCCCTTACTCGAGAGCTTGTCTAGGTTGGGTGTCAGCGCCACCTCCAGAGGCGTCTTGTCCCCATATCCCGGCGTTGGCCTGTCGCCGACCCCATCTAAGACTACAAACAGTATTGGATGCGCCAAGTTTACCATCGCCTTCCGCGTTACTTTTGGCGTTCAATATATTGATAGAGTTGAAGCCTGCAAGCCTTACAGTGACCACCTTATGGCTTCTCAGAAGACGAAGACAAAGATTGTCTGCACCATCGGCCCTGCGACTTCATCAAGCAATATCCTGCGCCGGTTAATTGATGCAGGAATGAATGTGGCGAGGCTTAACTTTTCTCACGGCACCATCCAGGAACACGCCGCGCAAATACGATTGATTCGAACAGCCGCGCGAGAGAAGAAGACAGTCGTAGGAATTTTAGCGGATCTGCCCGGCCCAAAGATCAGAGTTGGCCGAGTCTCACCCGAACCAGTTGATCTGAGAAGCGGCTCGCAGCTAATTCTTGCAGCCCGTCACCTCATAGGAAACCAAAAAATCGTTTCCATAAGCCACCCCTCAATCCTCAAACATTTGAGGAAAGGCGATCGAGTCTTCCTTGAAGACGGGACCGTAAGGTTGGAAGTTCTTTCTGCGAGGAACGCGGAAGCTGTCTGTCGAATCGTTACGGGGGGCCCCCTCTCATCGGGGAAAGGCGTTAACCTGCCGGACAAAGGCTTGAAGCCTGGAGCCTTGACCAGCCGAGACGTAGAACTTCTCGAATTCGCGGTGGCTAAGGGCGCGGATTTTGTTGGCATATCATTCGTGACTACAAGCAAAGATCTCCTTCGGGCCAAGCGAATCGTAAAGGAAGCCAATTCAGACGCTTGGGTAATCGCGAAGATCGAAACTAGGATGGCGGTAGAAAATCTCGAAAATATAGTGAGACACGCGAATGGGATTATGGTGGCCCGAGGAGATCTGGGAGTAGAGATGGATGTAGAAGACATCCCAATCCTCCAGAAGGAGATTATCAGTAAGTCGAACGCAGCGGGGATACCTGTCATTACAGCTACCCAGATGCTCGAATCGATGGTAAACAACCCTACGCCCACGCGGGCAGAAGTGACCGATATCGCCAACGCCATAATCGATGGCACCGACGCAGTGATGCTTTCTGAGGAGACTGCTGTTGGTAAGTATCCGGTTGAAGCAGTGAATGTAATGAGGAGAGTAGCTGCCGCAACGGAGAAGAACCTGCCCTACGGAACACTGTTAGACGCGCGTCGGCCGAGTGTGACGCCGATCATTCAGGAGTCAATCAGTTTCTCGGCCTGCGAAGTTGCCTTTGCTCTAAAGGCGGGTTGCATAGTCGCAAATACACGCACAGGCCTCACTGCACACCGGGTTTCCAAGTATCGTTCCTCCGTACCCATAATCGCTCTCACATACAATGTCCCCGTCATGAACAAGCTTTCTCTACTCTGGGGCGTCTACCCCTACAGAGTGAAGAAACTCGACACCACCGCTGAAATCTTCGCCGCCGCGAAGGCGGCAGCCAAGAATAGTGGGACGGTAAGAGAGGGAGACAAGATCGTGGTTGTCTGCGGAGACCCATCATCACCGGGAGGAACCACGGACCTTCTGAGAGTTCAGCCGATCTAGCTGCATTAACTGAAGTAATTCGCTACGGCCATCTCAAGCCCACGCGACAGAGTAAACGGTATCCACTTAATGGTAGCGGGAGTCCCCATCATCCTGCTGACCATTAAGGAACGCCCACGCTCTTCGTACCGCATTTTGATCGTTCCGTCTGTAATGTACTCAACCGCAGCATTCACTCTGTCTTCATGAAGCCCCTCTTCAAGAATCACAATGGACGTAACCCTCCTCTCTGCCAACCTAGCCTTAACCGATTCGAGGAACTTCCGTGCCTGTTCTGGTCCTGCATTAGTGAGGAAATCTGAGAAGGAGTCGATTACCAGTCTTGCTCGAGCCTCATGGTTGATTTCATTCTTAATCAGGTCACTTAGCGCTATGCTTAGTTCCGTGAGACGTGCAGGGTTCCCTGAATATTTCTCTGCCCCTCCCCCAGTTCTCCATGAGTAGCAATCGAAGAAAATCATTCGATCAAGAAGCCCGCCATCCCATTCGAATGAAACCATTGTCTCCTTAGCAAGCTCGAGTGGTTCAAACGTGTCAACCAAGACCGCGGGCCTTTCTTTCGCTAAGGAATCAAACAGAAACTGTTTCCCGAGCGTACTCTTCCCAGACCCTGGCGTCCCTACAACGAGGACCATAGAGCCTGCAGGGAAACCTCCCCGCAGTAATTGGTTAAGCCCAATGACGCCTGTGGAGACGCGTTCCACGCGAATCACTTCCCTAGTAACGCTCTTACTCTGTAGGCCAGAAAGATCGCGAAGAGAGCCATTGAGCAAGTGTGAACATACATGCTCCAATCAGCTAGGTAATTCTCGTACGCGAAAACCTCTCCAACAATCCAAACCAAAATTGCTATTGAGAGCTGTAATTTGAAGCTCCCAAGGATCCCGCCTTCAGAGTGACGAAATCTCACTGCGAGAAATAGAAAGAGTACAAATGAGATGATTAGAGTGACTAATGTGATTAGTTGAGCTATTGCTTCAGCTGAAAACCCGATGCCACCGTAGGCCGAGTAATTCTCGAAGAGGCCGATCAAATTAGACTCCCGCCTTCCAATAGAAGATTCCAAAACACAGCAGAAGTACCGCGCTTGCCGGATAGAAGATGACGTCAGCTATGAAATTCGCACCTAAGAATTGAAACAGGTGATAGCACCCATGGATAAGGGTGAATGAACCCAATAGAATTGCAAGCACGAAAAGTCGTTGGCTCCGCTTGCGGACCCGGTATGCTATATAAATCGGGCCGACCGCAGCAACCATCATGAACAGAAAATTCAACAAATCAAGAAACATCAACATGATCCTCATCACTCACTCCCTTTGATGTCGTCATACGAGCGCTACAATGAGCGTTAATCTCTGTGAATTTAACTGCTGGCCCTACTAGAAAGGAGCGGACGTTTTTCGGATCAATCCGAATGAGGATATCTTTATGCCGCGGTCAAATGGAGAAACATGTTGAGAAAAAGGATTCATGGACTGTAAGCTCCTGAACAGGAACATAATGAGGTTCAGCTATTGAGCGTGGGCAAAGAGGCGTCACTGTACGAAAGTGTTCCTGGCGGAAGAGTCAGGTGCACAGCCTGCGCACGTTATTGTAACATACCTGAAGGAAAAATGGGACTCTGCGGAATCAGGGGCAACCTGAATGGTAAGTTATGGCTCTACGTATACGGAAAAATAATCGCGGGTCATATCGACCCGATCGAGAAAAAGCCTGTAACTCACTATATGCCCGGAACGAAAATATTCTCAGTCGCAACGACGGGTTGCAATTGGCTCTGCTCTTACTGCCAAAACTCCGACATAAGCCAGCGACGTAAGATTGAGGGATTGGATGTGACGCCGGAGAAGGTGGTGGAGATGACTAAGCGTTACCGCTGTCAGGGACTGGCATACACCTACAACCAGCCTACGATCTTCATGGAGTTCGCGCATGATATTGGTGTCCAAGCCAGGAAGGCAGGCCTGATCAACATCTTCGTATCGAACGGATACGACACGCCTGAGACAGTGGCGTTGATGCCAGACTTCCTCGACTGCATCACGGTAGATTTCAAGGGCAGTGGAGAGACGTCATTCGTTCGAAAATATATTGGCATAGCGAACGCCGAGCCAATATTTCAGACTCTACTCGATATTCGGGATAAGACGAAGGTGCACATTGAAATTACGGACCTTATCGTTCCGGAGGTTGGAGACGACTTGGGGGCTGCAAAGCGACTTTCTTCTTGGATTTACGACAACTTGGGCCCCGACACGCCGATCCACTTCCTCAGATTCCACCCGGATTATAAGATGATGAACCTCCCCGCGACCTCCGTAGAGACTTTGGAGAAGCACCATGAAATTGCGAAGAAGGTTGGATTGAATTATGTTTACTTAGGCAACGTTCCAGGACATCCTCTCGAACATACGTACTGCCCCGAGTGTGGGCATGTTGTTGTCGAACGGCTTGGTTTTGACATATCGGCTTGGAACCTTGACGACCGAAACAGGTGTAAGTATTGTGGGAATGAAATTCCAATCGTTGGGCGATTGAGTAAGTCAGTTAATGAGGAACGATTCATGCCAGTAATTATGTAAACTCAATCGGCACTGGATACCTTACCTGTTTTGAAAGAAACGAGCTGACCCATACTGCGCTTTAACGTCGACAGAGATCTCCCTGAAGGAAGATACAGGCTTCAGGAAGTCTTCTCCGGCCTAGAAGATGTTGAACCTCTCAAGAATTGTATTGGCAACCCTGGCGTATTGAAACGGATTCTAGATGAGACTCAGGTGACCATTACGGATGAAGACGGCTACATGTACGTTAACGATGAAGACGGCAGCTTAGTCGTGGGGCTGGATTATCTGAAGACCGGAGATTCCAAACACTTGTACCTTGACGTGATCCATGAGCTGGTTCACGTTAAGCAATTCTTGCAAGGAAAGAATCTGTTCGATCACTCCTACAGTTACGTAGATAGGCCTACTGAGATTGAGGCGTACCGATGTTGCGTAGAGGAAGGCCGCAAGATTGGCATGCCCGAAGATGAGATTGCTGAATATCTTTACGTTGAATGGATAACGAGGCAAGACCATGCTAGGCTCTTGAAAACCCTCGGAGTGAACACGGGGCTTGCCTAGTTTCCTGGATTTTTCAAGATCTTTGAAACATTATCTATTACAGTAACGTGGCGTGGCCAGCACGCTCGTCACGAACTCCTGATTCCTTCAATCGTTTCAAGTGTAAAATGAACTCTTGGACGAACTTTCTAGTATACTCCTCCAAATCTAATTTGAGGGCATCCTCAGGGTTAACCCAGACATAGCTTTGGAGTTCTCGACCGTCTAATTTCACGTCCGAACTCCGGGCTTTGCATAAGTAGTCCATGAAAATGTAGTGTTCATGTTTTTGATAGTCTTTCGGATAGATTGCCTGCTGCAAGACAAGCAACTCAACTACCTCTGAATCCAAGCCGGTTTCTTCTTTCACCTCCCGGACAATCGCGTCCTCCGCCCGCTCACCGAGCTCAATATGTCCTCCGGGAACTGTATATTTCTCGCCCCACTTCTTGGAGCGAACAATTAGAACCTCGCCCTTCTCGTTTACGATCAAAGCGCCGACTGTTGCTTCAGGATACAGTTGAGTCATAAGATGACGCCATGAAATGTAGAAGGTGGTCGATCAGGTTTTGCCAGTCATCATGCCGAGTACGCCTACGACCGAGATCAGCCCCCCAACAATCAGAATCAAAGGTTCTTGGGTGCGTAGATAAACAAGCCCAGTAAACGTTGCAAGCGTCGCGAGCCCCACCAAGTTGATGAAGGCTAACCTCTGCTGTTCATTCAAATCAACTAACACCTCTGCATGAACACCCTCACGATTCGCCTAACCGTGTATATCTCTATTCCTCTTTGATGAACGCCCCTTCCGCCTACGAGTTACAGGAATATCTAATTCGGTGCAGTTGCAAACGCATAACAGACATCAATAGCGAGATTTCGTTGGCTGGTCCCTTGTTCGCTGATTTCTTAAGTTCTGTTGATTGCTCCCGTGATGACACACGCCCTATGTGGTCAGGCGGGCTAGAATCAGCTTGACCGAACAAGCCCCTGTATCCTCACTCTACGATAGGTTCTCCACTGATGTGGTCGCTCTAACAGAGGAGGCGTACGGTAAGGATGCACGCGGCGTACTTGAGGCGCTCCTGAAACCCGTCAACACCTATTACGTCAGATGCAACACCCTCAAAATATCGCCGACTGAGCTTCGGAAGAGGCTTGAAGATAGAGGCCTCCGGGTTTACACACACCCTGCACTGCCCGAGGCTTTAGGGATTAAAGTCGAAGGGCCTTTTGAGGTTTCTTCAACCAACCTGCGTATAGTGGTTAACAAACAGACCGCGGAATCGGTTCTGCAAGGAGCGAACGTCTACGCGCCAGGCGTAAAGAATTGTCTATCCATACACACAGGAGATCGCGTGACCGTCGTCTCGGAGATTGGAGACATTCTAGCCAATGGGACGGCTGCGATGAACTCGACGGATATTCTCGCATTCAGGAAGGGATTGGCGGTGAAGATTGAGGATCGACGGTACAAGTCTCCCCAAATAAGAGACCTGCCGGAATTCTCGGAGGGCTCTCTGTACCCACAATCACTCGCTGCTATGCTCACATCTCACGTCCTCAACCCGCAGAACGGAGAAAGCATTTTGGACATGAATTGTGCCCCGGGGGGCAAGTTGTCCCACCTGAGTCAGCTAATGCAAGCTTCCGGGAAGATAGTAGGCTTAGATCGAAACGCTGACAAAATAGCACAAACCCGCCGCACAATCACCAACCTGGGTTGCTCTAATGTTACTCTCGCGATACATGACTCTCGATATGTAGACACGGACTTTGCCGATATGAAACCAGACCGAGTCCTGATCGATCCTCCTTGTACCGCCCTCGGTCTCAGGCCAAAAATCTACGACCAGACCAAACAGCAAAAAGTGGATGACCTGGCTGAATACCAGAAGCAATTCATTAAGGCAGGTAGCCGAGCCGTGAAGCGTGACGGAGTAGTTGTGTACAGCGTCTGCACTTTCACTACGAAAGAATGCGAGCGAGTCGTAGAGTTCGCCGAAAGGGAGTGCGGCCTGCAAACGGTAGAACAAGTTCCCTTCCTAGGCTCGAAGGGTTTGAAGGTCGGAGAATCGGGAGCCCTCTGCCAACGATTTCGCCCAGACGTCGACGAGATTGGATATTTCATTGCGAAATTCGTGCGCTAACTGGTGAGCACAGGGTTCAAGCAGTGCGATCATGTTCCCTTGATGTACATGAATTTCATATTATTCCGTTGTAGTTGGAGGGATTGACGCCAGTACTTGAACGCTAGAAGGGTTAGAAGGGCTATCGATATGGTCTGCACTGGTTGGTACATGGCAGGCCACGTGTAGAAGAACCAACCGTTTAGGTAAACCGCTAACAGCAAACTACCCAAAACTAAACAGACTATCGCGTGGCCTCGCAATTTCGCCTTTGGACCGAGGATCAGAAACCCGAGTAGGAGTATCGGTAGGATTGTTGCAAGTCCAATGAAGACGAAGGCAGGTACTCCAACGAAAGCGTACTGGATGAACACTACCCACCCCCCGCTTGCAGACCAATCGAACACGAACCATGACAATACTAGGCTGGGGGTTACCCCAAAGTAATGGATGCTAGGAACGAGTAGATGTACTACAAGTAACAGAATCATCCATTTCGTGAGGCTCGTTGCGTTCACGCGGACATATCCTCGCGTACCCCTCTCTAGGAGCTTTGCGAATAATGATCTGGACGCGAGCGCTGAAGGTTCATGATATCGTGATGGGTAGGATTTGCAGCAATGATTTCAAAGGAACTCCTTCGATCTTCGTTTTTCCGCTCTTATTTACCAAAACTAGAATACCCACGGGTTTCG
>Ga0326727_10012750_pt1 | contig 19021 bp, 16 predicted proteins | sample MB2enrmetagenome_FD_207643 | JGI IMG/M metagenome (GOLD analysis project Ga0326727, IMG submission 207643) | Lab enriched peat soil microbial communities from McLean, Ithaca, NY, United States - MB29MY | ecosystem: Environmental > Terrestrial > Soil > Wetlands > Peat | place: USA: New York...
GAATGGAGATTGCGAGGTCTCCATCGAAGCGGGCCGGCCTTATCGGCTTTCCGAGTTGCATGCCGACGTGAGCGCGATGGATGCCTTTCTGCGCCGAGCCGTTGGATTCAAGCCAGGCCAGCCGGTGGCCATCTATCGCACCAACGCCAGGCAATGTTTTCACTGGTTTCTGGCCATCATTCGCGCGGGCGGCATTGCGGTTCCGTTGAATCCGCAGCTCACGCTGGCCGAGGTGCGCAGGATTCTAGAGAAGAGCGGCACGGAGATCCTGGTGACCGACAAGGCGGTCTTCGAGCGGACCGTCGGAGACCGTAGCGCGCTGCGTGTGCGGACCTGGATTCAGTCGGACGACGATGCGGAGACGATGGAGGGATTCCTGCGCGCTCCGAGCAGCGGAGTTGAGGGCGCGGCGCCGTATCCGCCAGCCGGCATCGATGCGGGCGCGACGGTGGCTGTCTTCCATACTTCGGGAACGAGCGGCTTTCCAAAAGGCGCGGCGCTTTCGAGCAGGGCTCTGCTTGGCGCGCGCTCGGCGACGGTGCTGGCGAGGCTGTTCCTGGGACCCAGGGATCTAGCGCTGGTGGCGCTGCCGTGGTCGCACATCATGGCGGTGAGCATTGCGCTCTACGGGCTGATGGCCGGACTTCGCGGCTGCTTTCTTGAGCGCTTCGAGGTTGCCGATGCACTGGAGCTTGTGGAGCGCCACGGCGTGACCGCCTTTGTGGGTGTGCCCGCCATGTTCGCGCGGCTGGTCAATGGCAACCCGGAACCGGCGCGGCTGGCCAGCGTACGGCTATGGCTTTCAGCCAGCGATCATCTGCCTGCGCAGGTGCGGGAGCGGCTGCGGGAGTTTGGCGGGCTGGTGAAGCTGCCGGGGGGGCGGCGTGTTCCGCCGGTGCTGCTGAACGGCTACGGCATGGTGGAGTTGGGCGGTCTGGCGATGATGGGCATCGATCTCTCCTTCATGCCGGGCAGCGGCGACCTGTGCTTCCCGATGCCGCCGTTTCACATTCGTGTGGCCGGCGAGAACGGCAGGCCGGTGAGGGCTGGCGCCACGGGCGAGTGCCAGATCCGGCGGCGCGGTCTGGCTCCGCATTACTGGAAGGACACGGGCAACAGCGAGGGGCTGCTGACCGCGGACGGCTGGTTGCGCACAGGCGACCTGGCCACGCGCAACCGGCTGGGGCTGATCCGGCTTGTGGGTCGCATGAAGGACGTGATCAAGTCGGGCGGTTACTCAGTGTATGTGCGCGAGTTGGAAGAGGCGCTGGCGGCGCATCCAGCGGTGGCGCGCGCGGCGGCCTTCGGGTTGCCGCACAAGGACAAGGGCGAACTGCCCGTGGCGGCTGTGGAGTTGCAGGCAGGTTCGGCGGTAACCGAGAGCGACCTGGTGGATTGGTGCAGGCAACGGCTTGCTCCTTACAAGGCGCCACGGCGCGTATGGATTGTTGAGGCCGGCGGGTTGCCGCAGAATCACACAGGGAAGCTGGTGCGCCGGGAGCTGCAGGAGCGGTTTGCCGCAGAAGCCGGCTGACGCTAGGTCTGCCTACTTGGCGGTTTTTGCGCCGGAGGCTTCGGCAAGGCCCTGCGGCGTAAAGAGCTTCTCATCGAGCCCGGTGTTGAACTTCACTTCGTCAATGTTCAAGACCGTCCTGGTGCCATCCTGCACCGTACTCATTTCCGTGTGGCGTGCGCCCCACACGCCATCGACATGCTTGATCTGGCCGGCGTGCAACACGCGCACCTGGCGGCCTTGCGCATCGTAGAACTCGGCGTGAAGAATGACAGGCGCATCCTGCGCAACCCAGTAATAGATGTACTTGTACTGCGAGCGGGACGAGTCGACCGGCGTTGCCTCAACCTTCCAGGTCTTGCGGCCCTCGATGGTTTCCTTGTCGTCAATCGGGCGATAGGTGAAGTCGTCGAGGATTCTTTCTGCAATGTCTTCGAAGGTAAAGTCCGTTCCGATGAAGCGGGCTGTGCGCTCCTGGGCGACGACGCTGCGCACGCGCTGCGTGGCGGGCGTGTAAATATACTGGCGCGCTGAGACGCCGCGCCGATTGATGGAGAGAAGCGCGACGCCGCGAATCTCCGCGGGCGACGTGAAGACCACCAGGGTCTTGCTGTCGCCGGGAGAACCGATGCGGCGATAGGTGAACTCCTTCTTCACGCTGTGGCCCTGCTTGTCGAATACCTGGAAGCTTGCACGCATGGTGGTGTCGTGGCTCGAGTCCTGGCTGTAGACGTCTTCCATGACCTTGTGCGCATCGGGAACGGAGAAAGTGGCGGCGGTTGGCGTGGAGAAGCAGAGTGCCGCAGCCAACAAGACAGCAACGGATCTTATGGAGTTGTTTTGCAGGGAACCGAATCTCTTATTCATACCCAATCGCCTCAATCACCGGCGACCTCATCGCGCGACGCGCCGGGATCAAACCAGAAAGCAGGGAAACCGCAACCACCGCGGGGAACGTCTCAAGGATGAGAGCCCACGGAAAGTAGTAAGGCACGTCGTAACCCGCCAATACCGTGGAGACCGTGCGCGACAGGAATTGTATATTGAACAGCGCCGCGATTGCGCCCACGATGACGCCGACGACCGAGATGGAGAAAGCCTCGAGCAACACCGTCTTTTGAATCTGCGCGCGGTAGCCGCCGATGGCGCGGACGACTCCGAACTCGCGCCCGCGCTCGGAGACAGAGATGATCAATGTATTTGCGATGCCCACGACCGCAACGATGACGGCAACCACAAGCTGCATGTAATTCAAGAGGAAGAACTGGTCCACCAGGCTGTCGATCCACTGCTTGAATTCCACGTTGGTGTAGATGAGCGCATGTTCCGAGCCGGCGGTGAGCCGCTCAATCTCGTGTTTGACGTCAACGGAGCTTTGGCCTGGCTTCAACGTCACATCGATGAAATCGACGGCGTTGTCTTTCCACATCCGCTTGTAGAGCGCGCGATCCATGAAGATGGAGCCCTTGTCTGAGCGGTAGTCCTCAACGATGCCGAGGATTGGCCGGTCGAGCGGGCCGGTGGGCGTGTCGAGATGGACCCAGCCGCCGGCCTTGTAACTCCAGCGGGCGGCAAAGTTCTTTGACACGAGCACACCGTCCCCGCGGGAAAGCGGATCGTTCGCCGAACTCTTGTAACCGCCGAGGATGGCGCCGGACGAGCGGGCGAGGAAGTTCTCCATATCCATTGCGCTTACACCGGCGGTATCTCCTCGATAAGGAACGATCGCGAAGCGGACGTTATCGGTGCGCCTGACTTCAGGCAGCGCGGCGATGCGAATGCCGAGGTCTTCGCTGAAGTGATAAGACGTGGAGCGCAGCAGGGCGGATGTTGACACCACCAGATCGGCATTCAACATCTGCGCGGTCCAGCGATCGATCATGTGCTTGTAGCTCTGAATGTACGCGGCAGTGGAGTAGACGAACATGAGGCCGACCATGAGCGCGCCGACGGTGGCAGCGCTGCGTCGCGGCGACTGGACCATGGCGTCCACGGCCAGTGCGCCCTCGGAACCGCCTGCCCAATCCATCGCGGGACGAATGGCGCGTGCGGCCCAATGGACCAGCATGGGCAAGAGGACAGTGAGGCCAAGCAGCATCAGTGCGGCATAGGAAAACTGAAAGACCATGCCAACTCCCGAGGGAGAAAACTGAATGAGGAGCAAGCTCGCAAGCAGCAGCACGGCGCCGAGGGTAGCGCGCCGCCAACCGAGTGCCGACTCTCGCTGGCGCGACTCGATGTTGTGCAGCGCAAGGATGGGGTCAAGGTAGGATGCGGCCCGCGCCGGAAACCACGCGCCGGCGAGCGAGGCTGCCACTCCGAGCCCCAATGAAGCGAGCCCCAGGTCAAGATGCAGCGTGGGCTTGACGGCCATGGAGACAATGCCGTAGACCGAGGCGGCGATGGAGCCCATGACCTTGCTTGCCGCGGCTGCCATGCACAACCGCGGAGCCTACGATGCCCATGAAAAGGGCCTCTGCCATGAACATGGCGTTGATGCTTCCGCGCTCGACGCCGATGGCGCGGAGAATTCCGATCTCTTTCCATCGCTGGTTTACGGCGATGGTGAACGAGTTGAAGACGATGTAGACGCCTACGAGCAGCGCGATGAAGCTGGTGATCGACATGCCCAGACGCATCGCGGTGACCGCGTTCTCCAGCGCCTCGCCCTGCATCTCGGGGCGGATGACTTCAATGCCGGGCGGCAGTTGCGCGCGCAGCCTCTGTTGCAGTTCCTTGACAGAAACCGACGGCGCATTCGTCAGATCGATACGGTCGAAGTTATGGCCGCGATTAAAGACAAACTGCGCGGAGTAGACATCCATGACCGCGATGTTGCCGCCGAAGACTTCGCCCACGCCGGTGGGCTTGAAGATGCCCTGGACGATGAAGTCGGTTTTGCCATGCGAGGTGAAGACGGGCAGGCGGCTGCCGATTTGCAAACCGTGACGCTCGGCAAAGGAGCGGGAAAGCAGGATGGAATTCGGCTGGGCGAGATAAGTGAGCGGATCGGCGATCTGCGTCTGCGATCGGTCAAACTCGTACTCGCGCAACTGCTGGTCGCCGGTCGTGTCCACGCCGAGAATGAGCAGGTTGCCTTCGCCCTGAAGAGCCGTGTTGACGATGACTTCAATCACTGGCTCGGCAAGTTGCACGCCTGGCGTTGCCCGCACGGTTTCAAGAGTTTCTTCAGGGAATCCGGTCTCGCCCGCTGTAACTTCAAGGGTGGACTTGCCGGCCAGGCGCTCGACCGTGCGCGTGAGCGACTCCAGGAGGGTTGCGTTGGCGGTGCGAACGGCAAAGTAGACCGAGACACCGAGCGCGATGCCAAGCGTGGTGGGTTCGCCACTGGCGCGAGGCTACCTGAGAGAGCGCGGAGATGGTCATCGGACTGTGCCGGGCGCCTGCCTGGAATTCGTGTCGCGAACGATGTGGCCATCGTGCAGAGTGACGATCCGGTTGCAGTAGCTGGCCGCTTCGGCGTTATGGGTCACCAACAGCAGCGTGCTCCGGTACTCCTGGTGAAGGTCGTCGAGGAGGCGCAGAATCTCATTGCCTGTGGTGGAGTCGAGATTGCCGGTGGGCTCATCGCCCAGCAGCAGAGGCGGGCGAAAGATGAGCGCGCGCGCGATGGCAACACGCTGGCGCTCGCCGCCGGAGAGTTCGTCGGGCCGATGCACAACCCGTTTGGTAAGCCCCACCCGATCGAGCATGGAGGTTGCGCGGGCTTCGGCTTCTTTCTTTGAAATGCTCTGCAGACGCAGTGGCAATGCCACGTTTTCCAGCGCCGTCAGAGTGGGCAGCAGGTTGAAGGTCTGGAAGATCATCCCGATCTTTTCGCGGCGGAGCCGGGTGCGGGCATCGTCGGTGAGCCCGGAGAGCTCCACGCCTTCCACTTTCACTGAGCCGGAGGTGGGTTCATCGAGGCCGCAGACCAGATTCAGCAGGGTGGACTTGCCAGAGCCCGACGGCCCCATGACGGCCACCCGTTCCGCGGAACCAATGTGCAGGGAGATATTGTTCAGGGCCAGGACGGCGCTCCCCATCCCGTAGCTCCTGGTAACGTTTGCGAGTTGGATCATTCGGGATTCCTGCCCATGCACCCTATCATAATCGGCGTTCGCAGAATCCCCGTTCCTTGAGGCGGGATTTGCGCGTTTGTCCAAGCAAATGAATCATCTGCTGCGCACGATGAATCCTACTTGCAAGCCGGGAAGAGCCTGCCATGCGGCAGATGCGCTTGATGCGGTTGCCTGGCATTCGCGATAATCGCTCTAACCTGAACCGGGGAGGAAGTTCCATGTCAGAACCGAAGATTGCTCAAAAGAGTCCCTATCCTGTCGAAGTCGAAGCCGGCAAGAGCTACTACTGGTGCGCCTGCGGTCAGAGCGCCAATCAGCCATTTTGCGACGGCAGCCACAAGGGAAGCGATTTCACGCCAGTGAAGTTTGAAGCCACCGAATCAAAGACTGTGTACTTTTGCGGGTGCAAGCACAGCGCCAACCCACCGCTCTGCGACGGTAGCCATAACAGGCTATAGAGCTATGTCCAATTGTGCACAAGCCGCGGGAGCGCGGGTCAGGAATGCGCATCCGGCGGCTGAGAGTCCGCATACATTTCGAGCAGGGTGCGTGCGGCCCGGAAGGACGTGGTGCGCCCGTCGAGCACCTGCTGTTCCAGCGACGCCATTCGCTGGCGGATGGCGGGACTCGACTCGAAACGCTGGCGCAGGCCCTCCTGGATGATCTCGTGCATCCAGTCGCGCGTTTGCGCCTGGCGCAACTGGCTGAACCAGCCGTTGGCCCTGGTGAGTGCGGTGTGTTCCAGAACCGAGTTCCATAGCTCGGGGATGCCGCTGCCGGTTTGCGCCGAGCAGGCTAGAGCGCGTGGCGTCCAGCCGGAGTGCGAAGCCGGGAGATAGTGCAGCGCATTTTGCGCTTCAGCCCGCGCCCGCGCCGCGGCGGCCAGGTTGGTTCCATCGGCCTTGTTGATGACCACGATGTCGGCCAGCTCCATGACTCCGCGCTTGATTCCCTGTAACTCGTCGCCCGCGCCGGCCAGCATCAGCAAAAGGAAGAAGTCGACCATGTGATGCACGGCGGTCTCCGACTGCCCAACGCCGACTGTTTCAACAAGAATATTGCGGTAGCCTGCGGCCTCGCACATGAGCATGGCCTCGCGAGTACGCTGGGCCACGCCGCCGAGGGTTCCGCGTGAGGGCGTGGGCCGCACAAACGCCATCTCGTTCGATGCGAGAGAGGTCATGCGAGTCTTGTCGCCGAGGATGCTGCCGCCGGAGAGCTGGCTGCTTGGATCGATGGCCAGCACGGCGACCTTTTGCTTGTGTTCGGCGATCAACCACGAACCCAGAACTTCGATGACGCTGCTCTTGCCTGCCCCGGGAACGCCGGTGATGCCGACGCGGATGGAGTTGCCGCTGTGAGGAAGGCAGTCTTCCACGATGCGGTCTGCCAGGTCGCGGTCCGCGGCGCGGGAGCTTTCGATCAGCGTAATGGCCTGCGCGAGAATGGTGCGGTCGCCGCGCAGAATCCCATTGACGTATTGCTCGGGCGAGAGAGAGCGGCGCCGATTTGAGACGCGCGCGATGAGCTCCGCGGGCGGCTCCGGCGCGGGGCAGCCGGGGCTGACACGAAGCGCGCTCTCTTCGGGGTCCATCAGTCTGACCGCCCTCCGACCATGCTGCCCGAGAGAATGCCGATGATCCGCTGGGCAGAAACCGGGATGACCGTGCCTGGCCCGTAGATGCCGGCGACACCGGCCTGGTAAAGGAACTCGTAGTCCTGCGGCGGAATGACGCCGCCGACAACCACAAGGATGTCACCGCGTCCGAGTTTGCGCAACTCATCGATCAACTGCGGTACGAGGGTCTTGTGGCCCGCGGCCAGCGAAGAGACGCCGACCACGTGCACATCGTTCTCCGCCGCATGGAGCGCGACTTCGCGCGGAGTTTGGAAGAGCGGGCCAATGTCGACGTCGAAGCCGATGTCGGCGAAGGCGGTGGCGATAACCTTTGCGCCGCGGTCGTGGCCGTCCTGGCCCATTTTGGCGACGAGGATGCGCGGGCGGCGGCCCTCCGCCTTCTCGAACTCGGCCACCATGCCGCGCGCCTTGTTGAACTCGGTTGCATTGCCGCTCTCGGCAGAATACACTCCGGCGATGGTGCGCGTGGTGGCCTGGTAGCGGCCCCACACTTTTTCAAGCGCCATGGAAATCTCGCCGAGGGTGGCGCGCTTGCGAGCCGCATCCACAGCGCACTCCAACAGGTTGCCCTTGCCGGTGCGGGCGCACTGTTCGAGTTGAGCCAGCGACTTGGCGACGGCATCGCCGTTGCGATTGTGCTTCAACTGGGCAAGCCGCTTGAGTTGCGATTCGCGAACAACGGCATTGTCGATGTCGAGGACAGGGATCAGGGGCTCTTCGGGCGAGGGATAGGCATTGACGCCGACAATGATGTCGCGGCCGGAGTCGATGCAGGCCTGCCGGCGCGCGGCGGCCTCTTCAATGCGCATCTTGGGCACGCCGGTTTCAATGGCGCGCGCCATGCCACCGAGGCCTTCGACTTCCTCGATCAGCGTCCATGCCGAGTGCATCAGTTCGTTTGTGAGCCGCTCGACGTAGTAGGAGCCGGCCCATGGATCGACGAAGCGCGTGATGCCGGTTTCTTCCTGCAGGTAGATCTGCGTATTGCGGGCGATGCGCGCGGAGAAATCGGTGGGCAGGGCAAGGGCTTCATCAAGCGCGTTGGTGTGCAGCGACTGGGTGTGGCCGAAGGCGGCGGCCAGCGCCTCGACGCAGGTGCGGACCACGTTGTTGAATGGGTCCTGCGCGGTGAGGCTCCAGCCGGAGGTCTGCGAATGGGTGCGCAGGACGAGCGATTTGGGGTTCTTCGGGTGGAAGGTGTTGACCAGCTTGGCCCACAACATGCGGGCCGCGCGCATCTTGGCAATCTCCATGAAGTGATTCATGCCGATGCCCCAGAAGAAAGAGATGCGCGGCGCGAAGTTATCCACGTCGAGCCCGGCCTTGACGCCGGTGCGGAGATACTCCAGGCCGTCGGCAAGGGTATAAGCCAGCTCGATGTCCGCGGTGGCGCCGGCCTCCTGCATGTGGTATCCGCTGACGCTGATGCAGTTGAAGCGGGGCATCTTCTCCGCGCAGTAGCGGAAGATATCGCCGATGATGCGCATCGAGCCTTCCGGCGGATAGATATAGGTGTTGCGGACCATGAATTCCTTGAGGATGTCGTTCTGGATGGTTCCGCTGAGCTGATCGGTGGCGACTCCCTGCTCTTCAGCCGCGACAATGTAGAACGCCATGATGGGCAGCACCGCGCCGTTCATGGTCATCGACACCGACATCTGGCCCAGAGGAATCTGGTCGAAGAGGACCTTCATGTCGAGGATGGAATCGATGGCGACGCCTGCCTTGCCAACGTCGCCGGTGACACGCTCGTGGTCGGAGTCGTAGCCGCGATGGGTGGCAAGGTCGAAGGCGACTGAGAGGCCGCGCTGACCGGCTGCGAGGTTGCGGCGATAGAAGGCGTTGGACTCTTCGGCGGTGGAGAAGCCCGCGTACTGGCGGATGGTCCAGGGCTGCATGACATACATGGTGCTGTAGGGCCCGCGCAGATAGGGCGGAAGGCCAGCCGCGTAGTTGAGATGCTCGAGGCCCTGAAGATCTTCAGGCGTGTAGTGGTCCTTGATGGCGATGTGCTCGGGAGAGAGCCATTCCTCGCTCTGGCGCGGCTGCGCGGCCACGGGCGTGGGCTTGAAGTCGATCTTTGAAAAATCTGGACGCATTGTTAGTCTCTTATCCCCAGCCTTTGCTGCCATGCCGTAAGGAACTCGATGGGATTGGTTCGGATGTGGACGAAGTCCGCGACGCCGGCGGCACGCATCTGCTCGGCATCTTCTGGATTGCCGGCGATGAGAACCGGAGTCTTGCGCTTGTGCGCTTTGAGCTTTGCGATCAGGTCCCTGGCAAGCGCGGAGTACTCCGGGTCGGAGCTGCAGAGCACGATGAGTTTGGCATCGACTGTCGCTATCTCAGCAGGCGTTGCGAAGCGCTGGGTAACGATGTCGAACCCCGCGCAGGCAAAGAAGTTTCCGGCAAAGGCGGAACGGGCTGAACGCATCTTTGCGTCGCCTATCTCGGCCAGCAGAACACGCGGCGTCTGGCCGGTGGCGGCTGCATGGCGCTCGGTGCGCAGGCGGATCTGTTCATAGATTCGCGCGCCGCGGCGGCCGCTTGAGGATCTTGACACATCGATGCGATCCAACGCTTTCTCGGAGCGGTTTGCATATTGGTTGGTGCCTGTAAAGACGCGGCGGCGGGAAATGACCTCCTTCTCCCTGGCAGCCATCGACTGCACTAGGGCGCGCGTGACGATGCCATCCGCCTGGGCTTTGCGGTAGCCGCCCGCGGCTTCGATGTGTTGTATGGTCTTCCAACCCTCGCGGGCCAGGAAGTCGGTGATGACCTCGATTGCGTAGGAACCGCCGCCTGGGTCGGCGACGCGGGACAGCAGAGCTTCCTGTTTGAGAAGGATCTGCGTATTGCGCGCGAGCCGGCGGCTGGCATCGTCGGGCTCCTTGTAGCACTCGTCAAAGGGCGCAACAGTAAGGGAGTCCGCTCCGCCGAGGATCGCGGAGATGGCTTCCGTTGTGCCGCGCAGGATGTTGACGTGGGGATCGTAGACGGTCTTGTTCCAGCGCGAGGTGCGGGCGTGGATGCGGGCGCGGGCGCTTTCGTGCGAGCCGCCGAAGCTCTCGACAACGCGCGACCACAGAAGGCGGAAGGCGCGGAACTTGGCGATCTGGAAGAAGAAGTTTGCGCCGATCGAGAAATCGAACGCGATGCAAGCTGCGGCGCGATTCATGTCGGCGTTGCGCGCCTGCATTTCAGACAGGAAATCGATCGCCGCCGCGAGAGTGAAGCCGACCTCCTCGACGGCGGTGGCGCCCGCGGCTTCAAGCTCATCGCCATGGAGGGTGAAAGGAATGAGCGCCGAAGGCGCGGCGCCGGCCGCCTTCGCGGCAAAGTCCAGGTTGGTTCTCGGATTGAAGCCTGTCGAAACCGGAGCGAGCCTTGGACGGGCTTTCAGCCGCTCGATGAGCAGGCGGAGAAGCGGTTCGTCCGCGCTTTGAAAGTGGACGGGAATCTCATCGAGGTTGGCGAGGAGCAGTCCCAGGTCCGATGCGTTCTTGACCGCGACATTGCGGAACGCAATCTCTTCGGCCCCGGCTATAACCGCATGATGCGCGGCATGGTTTGCCTGTTCGGGGTCGGCGGCGTCAATCTCCTCGCGGATGCGCCAGTCCCCGCTGGGGCGGTCTCCGCGCAGGTAAGGAAAATCGCCGGGGGCGGCGGCCGGAAGGTCCAACCCTACAATATCTTCAGCGCGATAGTAGGGCTTGACCGCGAGGCCTTCGCCGGTTTGCCAGATCAACTTCTTGGCGTAGTCGGTGCCTTTGAGATCCTTGCGGATGGCCTCTTCCCAAGACTCTGTACTTACGGGCGGAAACTCCTGGAGCAGTTTATCGGTGGCCATATCTTTAGTTGCTTTCAGGGTCCTCGACAATTTCAATGAGAAGCCCGAAGGGGTTGTCGGCTCTGGACTTCGGATGAACGAAAAAGACGGTGGTGCCTCGCGAGCCCTTGCGGGGAGCCTTGTCGATGATTTGAAATCCGCTGGCCTGCATGGCGCTGAAGGCATGCTGCGCGCTGCGGACGCGGAAGGCAATATGTGCCAGGCCGCCGCGGCCGCCATTGCGGTCAATCAGTTTTTGGACGGGAGATTCCGGGGTGAGAGGTTCAAGCAGTTGAATCAGGTTTGGGCCGTCGCCTATCTGCAGCAGCGCCTCGCGCACCTGGTCGCCTCCGAGGACTTCTTCGCGGTGAATCTCGCGAAAGCCGAGCAGTTCGTAGGCCTTCACCTGGCCGTCGAGTTCTCCTTGCTTTACGGCGATGGCAACGTGATCGACAAACCGGATGCCCGGCACTTGCTTCAGATCTTCTGGAACTTCGTTCATTCACTGCCCTTTCAATGAAAGACTGCAACCGCTCAATCGGCGGCGGAGAAGGTATGTTACTCGAACTCGACAATCACCTGGTTGACCTTGACGGAGTCGCCTGGCGCAACGTTCACGCTCCTGACGGTCGATGCGCACGGCGCTGTCACGTTGGTTTCCATCTTCATGGCTTCAAGCACCACGATGAGTTCGTCCGGCTGCACCTGCTGGCCGGGTACAATGTTCACTTTGATGACGAGGCCGGTGACGGGGCTGCAGCAGACTTTCCCCGCCGCGATGTTGCCGTCGGGCGCAGGGAGCGGGGGCGCAGGGAACGTCATCGGCGGCGGCGCTGCGAACGATTGATACTGCCCATAGCCCGCCGTGCGCGCGCCTTCGTCCTCTTCCAGGACTTCGACTTCGACCTCGTAGGTCTTTCCTTCAACCGTGATCTGGAGTTTCAAGTTTCAAATTCCTTTCGTGGAAGCCTGCTCCGCTGCTTGGCCTCTCTATCGCAGGTTGTGGGAGGATTGAACAAACACCCTTCCCTGCTGCGACCATGCGCTGGTTGCTTCCGGCGGCGTCTCAAGCAGCCTTGCCGAGAGGATGCGGACCTTCTTGCCAAGGAATGCGGTGACGGCGGCTTCAAGCACCGGCATAATCTCCGGCGTCACATCGGCATCTTCTATGTAGGCTGCTTCTTCGGCCGGGGGCGTGGCGGCTTCCGCTTCTGCCATGGTTCCGATATCGAATTCCGGAGCGGCGGCGGCCTGCATCCCGGCGATCTCGACTTGCTCAGCCTGGCGAGCTTCAAGAGCCGCGAGCATGGCCGCGATGTCGGCAAGACGCTGCTCGGTGGCCTCAGTCTGCCGGGCAACCTCCCGGCGCACCGAGCGCCGCAGAACGGCGTAGGTGACCGCATAGCCGGCGGCAATGAGCGCCGCGATTCCCGCGAAATTTGCGATGTACGATGGCACGCGCAGCTCCTGGTTACAGCGGGATCAATCCATGCTTCTTGGGGGGACGCAGTTCGCGCTTGGCGTGGAGCGATTCAAGCGCCAGCGCCAGGTATTTGCGCGTCTCGGCGGGTTCGATGATGTCGTCCACCAGACGGCGGCCGGTGGCGACGTAGGGATTTGCAAAGGTGTTGCGATACTCGTCGACCAGTTCCTTTCGGCGGCCATCCTTGTCTTCCGCGGAGTCGATCTCGCGGCGAAAGACGATCTCTGCCGCGCCCTCCGCGCCCATGACGGCGATCTCCGCCGTGGGCCAGGCAACCACGCGGTCAGCGCCAAGATCTTTGCAGCACATGGCGATGTATGCGCCGCCATAGGCCTTGCGCAGGACCACGGTGATCTTTGGAACCGTGGCGGCGGAGTAAGCGAAGAGCAGCTTGGCGCCGTGACGGATGATGCCGCCGCGCTCCTGCTCCACGCCGGGCAAGAAACCCGGCACATCGACGAAGGTGAGCAGCGGGATGTTGAATGCATTGCAAAAGCGGACGAAACGCGAGGCCTTGTCGGAGGCGTTGATGTCCAGAGCGCCGGCCAGGACGCAGGGCTGGTTGGCGATGATGCCGACCGGGCGTCCCTGGAGGCGGCCGAAGCCGATGACAATGTTGGGCGCAAAGCCGGGCTGGATTTCGAGGAAATCCTGGTAGTCGACCACGCGCGTCACCACCGCGCGCACGTCGTAGGCAACCTTGGGGTCAACCGGCACCATGTTGTTCATGTCGGGGTCGGACTTGACCTTCGAGTTGAAGGCCTGGCGGGGCGCGTCCTCAAGATTGTTCGAAGGCAGAAAGCTGAGCAGGCGACGGCAGAGCGCCAGTGCCTCTTCGTCGTCGCGGGCCACAAGATGAACCACGCCGGCGTTATTCATCTGCGAATGTGCGCCGCCCAGTTCCTCCGCGGAGACCACTTCGCCGGTGACCTGCTTGATGACCTGGGGGCCGGTGATGAACATCTGGGCCTGCGTGGTCTGAATCACAAAATCGGTCAGCGCGGGGCTGTAGGCTGCGCCCCCGGCGCAGGGCCCGCAGATGAGCGAAATCTGCGGCACGGTTCCGGAGAGCATGACGTTGTTGTAGAAGACCCTGGCATAGCCGGCCAGGCTGTCAATGCCCTCCTGCACGCGCGCGCCGCCCGAGTCGTTGATGAAGATGAAGGGGCTGCCGGTTTTGAGCGAAAGGCCGAGCATCTCGGCAACCTTGTTGCTGTGGGTTTCGCCCGCGGCGCCGCCGAGCACGGTGAAGTCCTGGCTGGCCAGGTGAACCGCGCGGCCGTCGATGGTGGCGCAGCCGGTGACAACGCCGTCGGCGGGAAGCTTCTTGTCGCCCATGCCGAAGTAGGTGGCGCGATGCTGTGCGAAGAGGCCGATCTCCTGAAAGCTGTCGCGATCGACGAGCTTCTCGATGCGCTCGCGCGAGGTGAGCTTGCCGGCGGCGTGATGCTTGTCGATGCGGTCTTTGCCGCCGCCCGACTCAAGCTCGGCGCGTTTGGCGCGCAGGTCGGCAACCTTGTCGGCCATCGTGACCTTTTTCGGAGTTTCTGCTTTGTTGGCCATCGCCGCTCCTGCTTCCTTCGGTATGAATAGGAATCCACTGCTATATCGCTTTGATTTTATTCCTCCTTACGGTGGCCGGATGTGATGGGGTTCACCTTAATGGTGATAAGGTGTTTTAGCGCGTGGGACGGGATTCTCTGGCTGGATGCGGCGCTGGAAGTTGTGGAGGGGATAGAACTTAGCGGCCAGACATGCTGCCGGAGAGGCATTGCTGGATGGAGCCCGCGAATCAGGCGGATACCGGGTCGGAACCATGGGCACGCCCGGCATACAATGGCGGCATGAGTGGCTCAGTGCAGTTCATTGAATCCGGGATGTTCGGACCTTTGAAACAGAAGGCTCTGGCTTCGCCGCGGCTGCGTACCAACCACAACTTCCATTCCGGGAATGAAGACAACCTACACCGCTTTTTGAATGTGCTGGCGCGCGGAACCTACGTGCCGCCCCACCGCCATCTGGATCCACCAAAACCCGAGACGCTTCTGGTTCTCGAAGGAGTTGCCGGCCTGCTCCTGTTCGACGACAAAGGCAACGTGATTGGGTCAGAGGTGCTGGGCGGAGCAGAGCGGTTGGGCGTGGACATCCCGCCGGCCACCTGGCATTCACTTGTGGCGCTGACGCCGTTTGTGGTGTTGTTCGAGGTGAAGCCGGGGCCCTATCTGGGAAGAAACGACAAGGATGCAGCGGCATGGGCGCCGCAGGAAGGCAATGCCCATGCCCCGGACTACCTCAAGTGGATGCTCAACCAGTTCCCGGCGATGAGCTGATCAGATTCCCAGCACCCGTCGATTGAACGCTGCATCCGCGGACACGCCGGCAAAGTCGTCGAAGGCGTGTTCGGTGATGCGGACGATGTGCTCGCGAATGAAGGCCGCTCCCAGCCGCGCGCCATCTTCGGAGTTCTGGATGCAGTCTTCCCATTCGAGAACGGCCCAGCCGGGATAGTTGTACTGCGCGAACTTGCTGAAGACCGCGCCGAAGTCCACCTGTCCGTCGCCAAGAGAGCGGAAGCGCCCTGGCCGCTCAAGCCAGCCCTGATAACCGCCATAGACACCGCTCTTGCCGTTGGGACGGAACTCGGCATCTTTCACATGGAAGGCGCGAATGAGCGGGTGATAGAAGTCAATGAACTGCAGGTAGTCGAGCTGCTGGAGCACGAAGTGGCTGGGGTCGAAGAGGATGCGGGCGCGGGGGTGGTGGTTGGTGGTTTCAAGGAAGCGCTCGAAGGTTGCTCCATCGTGCAGGTCTTCGCCGGGATGCAACTCAAAGCAGGCATCCACGCCAGCTTCGTCGAAGGCGTTGAGAATCGGCGTCCAGCGCCTGGCCAGCTCTGCAAAGGCCTCCTCGATGAGGCCCTGCGGCCGCTGCGGCCACGGATAAACATAGGGCCATGCGAGCGCGCCGGAGAACGTGGCGTGGGCGTTGAGGCCAAGGTTGCGGCTGGCCTTGGCGGCCAGGATCATCTGCCTGGTAGCCCAGGCGCGGCGCGCCTCGTCGTTGCCGCGCACGCCTGCCGGCGCAAAGCCGTCGAAAAGCTGGCTGTAGGCTGGATGGACCGCGATCAGTTGGCCTTCGAGATGCGTGGAGAGCTCGGAGATTTCAAGGCCTGCGCCGGCAAGAATGCCGCGCACCTCGTCGCAATAGGCCTGGCTTTCTGCTGCCCTGGCCAGGTCGAAGATGCCGGGATTGCCGCATGGCACCTGTACGGCCTTGAACCCCAGGCCCGCGGCCCATCCCGCAATGGCGGGCAGGGAGTTAAACGGCGGCTCGTTGCCGATGTACTGAGCAAGGAAAATTCCAGGTCCTTTGAGAGTCTTCATGCGAGTGCCTCTTTGCTGCGAATTTGAGGAAACGAAAGAAGAGAGGAAGCGAAAGTCAGTAGCTCGCTTCCTCCTCCCGGCCCATCGAGGGCCAAGCTTCCGTCCCTGCGCGCCGTTGTTGAGGGCGCGCAGGCACCTACAATTGTATGGCGCGGCCCTCGGCAGCCGACTTATAGATGGCGTCGAGAATCTGCGTCACCACAAACGCCTGTTGCGGCTTGACGTAGGGCTCGGTGTCGTTGACGATCGCGTCCAGCCAGGCATCCTGTTCCGCGTCGCCGACCTTGGGGCCGTGATCGCCCATGTGCGCCTTGATCATGGAAGAGACCGGGGAGGACACAAGTTCCAGTTGCTGGTCGTACTTCATCTGGTTGAAGACCACGTCGCCGGAGTGGATGGAGGAGTTGGGAGCCGCGGCGCCGTCGCCCACCAGTTCCGCGCCTGCCTCGGTTCCGCACAGCGTCACCTGGCCCTCGCGTGAGCGTGCCACGTTGAGCGCCCACGACGACTCGATGAAGATGGTGGCGCCGTTCTTCATCTTGACGAAGCCGAAGGCGGAGTCTTCCACCTCAAAGGTCTTGGGGTCCCAGGGGCCGAACCAGTTGCCCTCGAACTTGTCGCGCATCTTCTCAAAGGTAGTGCCCACAACCAGCGAGGGCTCGTAGTTGTCCATCATCCACAGGGCCAGGTCGAGTGCGTGCGTGGCCAGGTCGATGAGCGGTCCGCCGCCCTGCTTGGCCTTGTCGGGGAAGACGCCCCAGGTGGGGACGCCACGGCGCCGCAGGGCATGGGCCTTGGCGAAGTAGATGTCGCCCAGGTCGCCGGCGCGGCAGGCCTTGTAGAGAATCTGCGAGTCGGTGCGGAATCGGTTCTGGTAGCCGATAGTGAGCTTCTTGCCGGTGCGCTTGACAGCTTCGAGCATGGCCTTGGCGTCTGCGGTGGTGGGCGCCATGGGTTTCTCGCAGAGCACATGCTTGCCGGCATTGAGCGCGTTCACGCCGATCTCGGAGTGCGAAACGTTGGGGGTGAGCACGTAGACCACGTCAATGGTCTTGTCGTCGAGCAGCTTGCGATAGTCGATGTAAGTTTTTGAGCCGGGGTCGCCGTATTTCGCCTTGGCTTCTTCCGCGCGCGCCTCCACAACGTCGCAAAGGCCCATAATTTCGATGCGGTGTTTCTGCTTCACGAGCGCCGGGAAGTGCTTGCCGTTTGCGATTCCGCCGCAGCCAATCACGCCAACCTTGAGTTTATCCACGATGATTTCTCCTTGTTGCGCCGGCCGGGCCCGATGCCCCGCGATTCAGGGACATTCGCATGCATGGTCCGCGCACAACAAAATAAGAATACTAATTTCATTTTATGTCAAGATTTAATTTTAGAATCCCCCGGATTTGGGGTAGGCCTGGATGAATCGGGGAGAGACTCTTCTCCGCGGCGCGTACGAGCAGGCTCGAAAAACGATCACCTATGTGTTTGTTTTGCAAAATCTTAGAGAATACTCCGGCGCGGCAGGCTGAAAAGACTTGACATCCGCTCTGCCAATGTGAGAGTTTTGCTCGTGTTCAGAATTGTAATTCTAAAAACGGTCTAGGCGGCGTAATCATCCAACTGGTTCGGCTACACCGGCAAGACCCAAGGATGCTCGATGACAGCTCCCGGCCTCAGTCTCAGGGAAAAGCTCAGCTACGGTCTAGGCGACGTGGCATCCAATCTCTCCTGGAATCTGATCTCAGGGTTTCTACTCTTCTTCTACGTGAATGTGGCGCTGATTCCGGTGGCCGCGGCCGGGACGCTGATGCTGGTGTCGATGGTGCTGAGCGCGCTGCTTGACCCGGTCTTCGGCTTGATTGTCGATCGCACCAAGAGTCCCTGGGGCAAGACCCGGCCGTATTTTCTCTATGGCGCCGTGCCCGTGGGAGTGAGCCTGTTTCTGCTGTTCCTCTCGCCACTGCATTCGGTGACGGGAAAGATCGTCTATGCCTATGCCACGCTGATCCTGCTTGGCCTGCTGTATGCCAGCGTCAACATTCCCTATGGCACTCTGCTGGGGCTGATGACGCGGAACCAGGACGAGAAGATGCGCCTGGGCAGCATGCGCGCCGTGGGTTCGGCAGTTGGAACATTCATGGCCACCGGGCTCACCATGCCCATCGTCGGACTGTTCGGAGACGATCGGGCCAGGGGCTTTGCATGGGTGGGCGGCGGCTTTGGACTGCTGATGTCGCTGCTGTTCTTTGTGGTGTTCTTCAACTGCAAGGAGCGCTTCCAGGATCCGTTCACCAGGCAGAAGGGCATGATCGGCAAGGCATTCGCAAACCTGGCGCACAATCGCATCTGGCGGGTTACCTTCGGCTTTGGACTGCTGATGCTGATGCGGCTGGGCGCGCTGATCTCGGCCACCATCTTTTTCTGCATTCACGTGCTGCACCAGCCCGGCTGGATCTCCATCCTGCTTCCGCTTCTTTCGGCCACTTCTCTGTGTTCGGCGCCGCTGGCGCCCGCGTTCTTCAAGCGGACCGGCATTCGCGCCGGGAACATCGTTCTGCTGGTAGCGGCCATGGGCCTTTCCGCCATGCTGCCCATGGTCGAGGCCAATCGCTGGGCCTTCCTGGCCATCTACACGCTGATGGCGTTTCTCTCTGTTGGGCCAACGACAACTTCGATTTTCGCCATGGCGGCGAACACGGTGGACCAGCAACAGTGGCTTTACGGAATGCGCAACGATGGCCTGGTGTTTTCGTCCATCAGCATCGCCACAAAGATCGGCATGGCGGCGGGCACATCGCTGGTGGCCTACGGGCTGGCATGGACGCATTTTGACGCGGTTCATCCTGCGGCCTCCGTGGCAGGCTCAATTCGCGCGCTCTATTACGGTTTGCCGATTACGATCATGGCGCTGCAAGTGGTGTGCATCGCCTTCTACAACCTGGACAAGACGCATCCGCAGATTGTTGCCGACCTGAATGCGCGATCGAGAATGGCGATCGAAATACAGGCTGCGGACGGATCGGTGCAAGGCGAACTGAGCTAGGCACGTAGAAAGAGTTTCCTGGGGCGCCCTCGGGACGGCCCCGCAACAGATGAACGAACCA
>Ga0326727_10012751_pt1 | contig 19020 bp, 10 predicted proteins | sample MB2enrmetagenome_FD_207643 | JGI IMG/M metagenome (GOLD analysis project Ga0326727, IMG submission 207643) | Lab enriched peat soil microbial communities from McLean, Ithaca, NY, United States - MB29MY | ecosystem: Environmental > Terrestrial > Soil > Wetlands > Peat | place: USA: New York...
GCCTCTGTTCCACCGCCTGTCCTGTAGACATCAACACCGGCGATCTCACCCGCCTGCTGCGCGGGCGCAAACTGGGCGCTGCATCGCTCCGTATCGGCGAGTGGACGGTCGGCAACTTCGGCAAGGTTGCAACTGTAGCGCGCGCGGGCCTCGCCATCGGCCACGCCGTCTCTGCCGTCGTTGGTGACGGCGCGCTCGCACGCCTCTCGGCCGGCGCATGGAAGCGTGGCATGCCGCGCGCCGGCACTCTGCCCGCGGAGTACAAAGGCGCGGGCGATCCGGTGGTCTACTTCCCAGCCTGCGGAGGCCGCATCTTCGGCGCCAATGGCCCGGACGAAGCATCGCTCGCCGATGTCGTCATCGAGCTTCTGGTCCGCGCCGGTTACGCGCCGCGCCTGCCCGAAGGCTTCGACAAGCTCTGCTGCGGCCAGATGCTCGAAAGCAAAGGCATGGCCGATGCAGCCGACCAGATGGCCGACAACCTCACCCAGGCATTATTGAAGGCGGCTGACGACGGCAACGGAGGGTCCTATCCGGTCATCATCGACGCCAGCACCTGCTCGCTGCGCATGAAGCAGCGTCTTGCCGGCCGCCTGCCGCTCTACGACTTCCACGAGTTCGCCCACGACGCGCTTCTGCCGCGCCTGCGCATCCAGCGCAAGCCGGGCCCCGTTGCGCTGCACGTCAACTGCAGCGTGCGCCGCACCGGTTCAGACGCCAAGTTGCGCAGCCTGATCGAGGCATGCGTCGACCAGGTTGTCGAGCCGGCCGGCGTTCTCTGCTGCGGCTTTGCCGGAGACCGCGGCTTCGTCGTTCCCGAACTCAACGTCCACGCCCTGCGCAAAATCCATGAAGCCCTGCCCGCCAACTGCTGCGAGGGCGTCTCCACCAACCGCACCTGCGAGATCGGCCTCACCGCCGAAACCGGCCGCCCCTATCACTCCATCGCATATTTGCTTGAAGAATGCAGCCGACCGGATATCATGGGTGCCTGTTGATCTTCGGCCGTGTTGTTCCACTCAAATCTTCACACTCACCCCATACATCCAAACCGTAAGAGTCAATCTCCGCAACAAAGGAGTCTCCCCTTGCACCCCTGGCAACAGGTATACGACCCAGCCGGCAACATCTGGCTCTCATCGCTGATCGCATCGCTCCCAATTCTGTTCTTCTTCGTTGCATTGACTCTTCTCCGCATGAAGGGCTATCTCGCCGGCACGCTGACTGTAGCCCTTGCGCTCCTGGTTTCGATCTTCTTCTTCCGTATGCCCGTCGCCATGGCGTTGGCAGCCGCGGGCGCCGGTTTTCTCTTCGGACTCTGGCCCATCGCATGGATCATCGTCACCGCCGTATTTCTTTACAAAATCACCGTTCGAACAGGGCAGTTTGAAGTCATCCGCGCCTCGGTGGTCTCCATCACCGAAGACCAGCGCCTGCAGATGCTTCTGGTCGGCTTCTCGTTCGGCGCATTTCTCGAAGGCGCGGCGGGCTTTGGCGCGCCGGTCGCCATCACGGCCGCCTTGCTGGTCGGCCTGGGCTTCAACCCGCTCTACGCCGCTGGCCTGTGTCTCATCGCCAACACCGCGCCCGTGGCCTTCGGCGCTATGGGCATTCCGATTCTCGTCGCCGGGCAGGTCACCGGCATCGATGCGTTCAAGATCGGCGCAATGGCCGGACGCCAACTGCCCCTGCTCTCGTTTCTCATCCCCTCCTGGGTCATCCTCATCATGGACGGCTGGCGCGGCGTGCGCCAGACCTGGCCTGCAATCCTGGTCTGCGGAGGCACCTTCGCCGTCACTCAGTTTCTGACCTCCAATTATCTCGGTCCGGAGTTGCCCGACATCACCTCCGCCTTGGTGAGCCTGATCTCGCTCACCCTCTTTCTCAAGTTCTGGAAGCCCAAAACCATCTTCCGTTTCCCCGGTCAGGAAGCGACGATCAAAACGGAAAGCCATTCCTTCGCGCAGGTGGCCAAGGCGTGGTCGCCCTTCGCCATCCTGACCGTCTTCGTCACCATATGGTCGATCAAGCCCTTCAAGGCGCTCTTCGCCAGGGGAGGCAATCTGGCCTGGACCGTCATCAGCAAGCCGGTGCCGATGCTCGACAAACTGGTCATCAAAATGCCGCCCATCACCAACGGCCCAACGCCCTACGCATCGGTCTACACATTCGACTGGTTGTCCGCCACCGGCACTGCAATCCTGCTCTCGGCCGTGGTCAGCATTTTGCTTCTGCGCATGAAGCCGATGGATGCGATCAAGACCTTCGGCAGCACTCTGAACAGCCTGAAGCTCCCCATCTTCTCCATCGGCATGGTGCTGGCCTTCGCCAATATCGCAAACTACTCCGGCCTCTCCGCGACCCTGGCCATGCTTCTGGCCGCAACGGGCCTCATCTTCCCATTCTTCTCGCCATTCCTGGGATGGATCGGCGTCTTCCTCACCGGATCGGACACCTCTTCAAACGCCCTGTTCTGCAATCTGCAGGCCAACACCGCCCACCAGATCGGCGTCAGCAATACCCTGATGGTCGCGGCCAACTCCAGCGGCGGCGTCACCGGCAAGATGATCTCTCCGCAGTCCATCGCGGTCGCTTCCGGCGCGGTCGGCCTGGTGGGCCGCGAATCCGACCTCTTCCGCTTCACCCTCAAGCACAGCCTGATGCTCGCCGGTTTGGTTGGCGTCATCACCATGCTGCAGGCCTATGTCTTCACCCGCATGATTCCGCACTAACTCGAACGATTCCGTATTCGGGAGATGACAGCCGCCCGCTGGCTCACGCGCCCAGTTCCAGATCGTCCAGCCGCCGCCACTTGTAGATGGCGATCGACACCACCCAGCTCAGCGCGAAGATCGCGATGATGAAGTAGCCCAGTGCGCCGAAGTTGTTGTTCAGTCGCCGCACCGCGTCCCAGAAGATCCCGCTCAGGTGGAAGTGTCCGGCCATCAGCCCCAGCGCCTCGATCCCTCCCACCACCATCGCCACCACCACCGACACCGACGTGATCGTCATGTTGTAGTAGAGCTTGCGCACCGGCTTGATGAACGCCCATCCGTACGCCCCCAGCATCAGGATGTTGTCCGTCGTGTCGATCAGCGACATCCCCGCGGCAAACAGCACCGGGAACACAAGGATAGAGTAGAGCGACAGCCCCTTCGATGCCTCCGCCGCCGAGATCCCCAGCAGTCCAATCTCCGTTGCCGTGTCGAAGCCCAACCCAAACAGCACGCCCAGCGGATACATGTGCCAGCTTCGCGTGATGATCCGGAACATGGGCCGAAAGAGCCGCGACAGAAATCCGCGGTCGGCCAGCAGCATGTCGAAGTCCTCCTCGACATACGGCGCCCCGCCCCTCACCCGCACAAACGCGCGATAGATCGACCGCAGCACGATCAGGTTCACCATGGCGATGCCCAGCAGAAACACCGCCGACACCAGCGTGCCCACCACGCCACCGATCTCCCGCACCCCGTCCATGCGATGCTGCAGCGCCAGCGCCGCGGCCGCAATCGCCGCCGATCCCAGGATGACCACCGTCGAGTGGCCGAGCGAGAACATGAACCCCACCGCAACCGGCCGCTTGCCCTCCTGCATCAGCTTGCGGGTCACGTTGTCGATCGCCGCAATGTGGTCGGCGTCCACCGCGTGCCGCAGGCCAAAGCTGTAGGCCAGCAGCGCCGTCCCCAGCAGCAGCGGATAGTGCCGCGAGGCAAGCACCGCCCACACCCACGCGCCCACGTTGAAGGCCAGCAGGATTCCGTAGATCCCCGCCACCTTGCCGCGCACGCCGCTCGCCGCATCGTTGAATAAATCCTTGAATCTGGTTTGCATGACCTGTCTTTCCAGTAAATACCTTCGAGCAACCACGACTCACCGAAGGCACTCTCCCACTGGTAGCACGATTCTAAAAAACGTAGTATCCTGAAATCTCTCCCCGGTCCTTGACCGAACATCCCGTCCGGCCAGGGTTCGCAGAGTCGGTAACACGATTATAGAACGCGTACTATCGGCGCGGCCATGCAACCCGCGGCGCTTACGCAAAACGGGCCCTGTAATATGACAAATCGCCGGTTCGCCGTTTGCCTGGCAACACTGCTGTTCCTATCGTCCGCGGCATTTGCACAGAACCCGCAGGGCCACCCGGTCGCCGCGAGTGATAAGGCTTTTCCGTCACAACTATCAGGAACTGTCGTTGACACGTCTGGCGCGGTGATTGCCGGGGCAACCGTGCAGGTGCGAAGCGCCAACGGTACTGTGCAACGAACGACACAGTCGCACACGAACGGCTCCTTCATGATCTCCGGACTTGCGCCAGGCAATTTTCGGCTCGTCGTATCGAATCCCGGTTTTGAAACCAAAGAAATCCTTGTCGCCATAGGGCCTACCGGGGCGCCGACCCCGCTGCGCATCCCTCTGGTCGTGGGCGCTGTGAGCACCACCATCAACGTGCAGGGCCGGGAGGATGAACTCATCGGAATTGCCGAATCCGGCACCCAGGGTACGGTGGGCGCAACGGAGATCCAGGACCGTCCGGTCCTTCGTTCGGGAGAGGTTTTGGAGACGGTTCCCGGTCTCATCATCACGCAGCACGCCGGCGGCGGCAAGGCCAACCAGTATTATCTTCGCGGCTTCAATCTCGACCACGGCACCGACATCGCCATCTTCCTCGACGATATGCCGCTTAATCTGCCGTCGCATGCCCACGGCGAGGGCTACTCGGACATGAACACCGTCATCCCGGAGTTTGTGCAGCGGGTGGACTTCGAGAAAGGCCCTTATTACGCCGATGTCGGCGACTTTGGCTCGGCTGCATCGGCCCGTATGGAATTTTTCAAGACGCTGCCCGAGAATTTCCTCAAGGTGGAAGGCGGAACGCATACCTATGGCCGCGCCGTCTTTGGCGTATCGCAAAAGTTCGGTCCGGGCAATTTACTGTACGGCGGAGAAGAGTATTACTACGACGGCCCCTGGACGCATCCGGATGGTTTTAACAAAATCAACGGATTGCTGACCTACAGCCAGGGAGGAGACGACGATGGTTTCAGCATTACAGCTCACGCTTACCACGGAAAATGGAACTCGAGCGATCAAATCCCCGTTACCGCCCAAGTCAATCCCACGACATCTACGCCATACGGAGTCGGTTACTTCGGCACACTGAACCCGACTGACGGCGGCCACAGCCAGCGTTATAGCTTGCAGGGTGAGTGGCATCGCCAAGACGACAATTCCGAGTCGAAAATCTCTGCCTACGTCTTTTATTACGATATGGATTTATTTTCCGATTTCACTTACTACCTGGTGGACCACAACAAAGGCGACCAGTTCGAACAGCAGGACAGGCGCTGGGTGGGTGGGCTGGACGCACACCACACGGTCTTCAGCACATGGTTTGGCCGCAAGATGTCCAATACCTTCGGCCTGCAACTCCGCAACGATTGGATCGACAACGGCCTTTACCGGACGGAAAATCGCGTGCGCACGACCAAAACCGATTATTCCGCCACCGGCATCTCTTTCAACGACACCATCTGCAACACCTATAACTCCACTGTTAGTATCAGTGTGGATGGCGGTACCCCTGCCATTTTTCCCAGCGCCTGCCCCACTTTGCCCCTCACCACGGAACGGGACAACTTTACGGACACGATAGGCAGCGCTTATGTGGAAAATAGAATCCAGTGGACGAAAAAACTCCGCTCGGTCCTGGCCCTGCGCGGCGACGACGAAAAATTTGTCGTCACCAGCCTGGCTTATCCGGCCGATATGATTACCTTGCCTGATGGCACCGTCACCACGGTTAACACGGCCAATTCCGGCTCGGCCACTAAGTTCCTGCCCAGCCCAAAAGCAAGTTTGATCTTCGGCCCGTGGGCCAATACTGAGTTCTATTTGCAGGGCGGATTCGGTTTTCACTCGAACGACGGGCGTGGCGCAACGCAACAGGTGGAACCGGTTTCGCCGGACAATCCTTACCACGGTACACTCAACGCGAAAATTACCCCCCTGGTCCAAACCAAAGGCGGGGAAATCGGCGTGCGTACGGTGGCCGTCCCCCATCTGCAAAGCACCCTTGCGCTCTGGGTTCTCCGCAGTAACTCCGAACTGATGCAGGATGGCGACACCGGGGGCACGTCTGCATCGGAACAGTCGAGCAACCGCTATGGCCTCGAATGGGCGAACTACTATACGCCGGCGGAACATTGGGCCTTTGATTTTGACATTGCGGATTCCCGCGCCCAATTTACCCAGATAGACCCGGATGATGCGGCGCAGACCGTCACAAATAGCGCCGTCACAATCAATGGCGTCTCAATTGGTTCCTTCTATGCGCAACAGAGCGGCCCGGGGGGCAAGCATGTGCCCGAAGCGGTTAAGGTGGTGATCTCCTCGGGCATTACCTTGCACGACTACAAAGGATTTACCTCGAGTCTGCGCCTGCGCTACTTTGGCCCTCGCTATCTGACCTCGGACGGACTGTATCAGTCAAGTCAAACGGTGTTGCTCAATGGGGAGGTCGGTTATCAATTTATGAAGAAATGGCACGTTACGGCCGAATTCCTGAATATGCTCAACCGCAAAGATGCCGACATTGACTACGCCTATGTCTGCCAAATCACTCCAACAGCCGCGCCGGGATTCGGACGCGTCAACCACCCTACAGAACCCTTTCTGGCGCGGTTCGCGTTCGCAAGGACCTTTTGACAGATGCCGCGGCTATCGACCTGCTAATGAGAATGCGTGTGCGGATGTTTGTGTGAATGTGTGCCCTTCAGCCCCTTGCCAGAGTTGGTCAGCACCAGCTTGCCCAGCTCCACCCCGCGCAGCGCCAGCATGTGGTCCGCAATCGCCTGCAGCTCCTTGCTTCGCCCCCGCATGATGACCACCTCCAGGCAGTAGTGGTGGTCCAGGTGGACGTGCGTCGTCGCCAGGATCATCGCCCCGGCGGAGTGCTGGAACGCGGTCAGCTTCTCACCCAGGTTCGGCATGTGGTGGTCATACACCAGCGTCAGAGTCCCCACCACCGGCTTGTTCGAGTCCACCGTCTCGGCCAGCAGCGCCTCGCGGATCAGGTCGCGGATCGCCTCCGACCGGTTCTTGTATCCCCGCTTGCCGATCAGCCGGTCGAACTCGTGCAGCAGTTCATCTTCCAGCGAAACTCCGGTCCTGCTCAGGTGTGACATCGGCTTTTACCCTCCCGATTGCAAACGGCTGAACCACGACTCATGCCAGTAGTTTATCGCCACTGCCCAGAGTGTGGGTCGCCCAGGGCGGCCCGATCGCAATCTTCGTGCATTCTTGCAGGAAGAGAATTACTCTTCCTTCATGTTCATCCAACCCTCTTCTGTGCGCCCCTCGGCCCACCGCTCCGCCATGAAAACATCCGCCTCCCAGCCTTCCATCGCAGCGTCCGCGCCTTGGCGAATTTTTGCCGCGCTCTGCCTGGGGATTGTCGCGCTGGCCCTATGCTCCATCGTCGCCATGGCGCAGCCCCCTGCCGCTCCCGCTGCCACCGATCCTCCGCAGTTCGGCCCATACAATGGCAGCTTCCTCGCCGATGGCCTCGGTCTCCATGTCCCCATCACCGATGCGCGCGACCCTATCCTGCTGGCCGATTCGCCCTGGTCCCTCTTCTGCTGGATCAAGCCGAGTGAGCCCGTGGCCGCATTCCAACTCGTCGCCGGCGTGGGCAGTCCCGCGGCCGAGTATGCGCGCTATCTCGCCGTCGATGCCGGCAAAGTCACGCTCTGGATGGGCGAGGACAACCAGCTCACAGGCCCTGCAAACCTCACTCCCGGCGAGTGGCATCTCCTCGCCGCTTCCTTCGACGGCTCCCGCTTCTACCTCTACGCCGACGGCCAGCCCGTCGCATCCGGCGCCCTGATTCTCGGTAGCGTCAGCCCCCTCCTTCAGATGGCCCCGCCCGCAGGCCAGGGAATCGCTCCCGGCCGCCACTTCGGAGGGCAGATCGCCGCATTTACCCTGCTCCGTCACGCTCTCTCCGACAGCGAGATGCATCAGCTCTACATCGCGCGCCCGGACTTCTCCACCATTATGTTCGAGGCAGGCTCCAAGCCCTGGCCCGTCCAGACCCGCGGCCAGGCGGGATACCGCGCGCCGCAGGACCCGGCTACCATGCCCACCTCGCGCGCGCCATTTTCCGCTCCGGTCGCCATCACGCGTCCACCGGTTGGCCCGTCGCTCACGCAGTCCGCCACCGGCGAATGGACCTTCTCTGATGACTGGACGATGCGCGAGGCCCCCAAGGTCGACGCCGACGGAGCGCAGATCAGCACCGGCGCGTATAACGCCTCCGGCTGGATGCGCGCCACCGTTCCCGGCACAGTCCTCACCACTCTGGTCGATGACGGCGTCTATCCCGATCCCGGCTACGGCCTCAACAACCTCGCCATCCCTGAGTCGCTCAACAAACAGGACTACTGGTACCGCGCCCAGTTCACTTTGACAGCATCCTTGCTCCCCCCCGGTGCACACGCCGAGCTCACCTTCGAAGGAATCAACTACGCCGCCTCAATCTGGCTCAACGGCAAGCTCCTCGGCACCATGAAGGGCGCATTCCGCCGCGGCAGCTTCGACGTCACCTCCGCGCTCAAGCCTGGCCAGACGAATGTTCTCGCCGTGCGCATATCGCCTCCACCCCACCCCGGCATCCCGCAGGAGCAATCCATCCTCGGCGGGCCCGGCGAAAATGGTGGCTTCCAGGCGCTCGATGGCCCCACCTTCGTCGCCACCGAAGGCTGGGACTGGATTCCCGGCGTCCGCGACCGCAACAGCGGCATCTGGCAGCCAGTCACTCTGCGCATCACCCAGGGCCTCAAGATCGGCGACGCACAGGTCGTCACCACCTTCAAGAACCACGACACCTCGCGCGCTGCCGTCGAGATCGATGTGCCAGTCACCAACCTCTCCTCCGCCCCGGTCGATGCGACCCTCGCCGCCACCATCGAAAAAATCACCGTCCGCAAGAGCGTCACCTTGCCGCCCGGCGAGAGCGTCGTCAAGCTCACCCCATCGGAATTCCCCCAGCTCAACCTCGACCACCCGCGTCTCTGGTGGCCCAACGGCTACGGCAATCCCGAGCTATACACCGCAAAGCTCTCCCTCCAATCCGGTGACTCCGTCTCCGATAGCAAAAATGTCCGCTTCGGCGTGCGCGAGATCAGCTATGAGCTGAGCCTGCTCGACAGCACCGGCCATCTGCGCCGCGTCGAGTTCACGCCTGCCAACGCGCGCGCGGCTGAGGCCGCCGCGCCCATCGTCGATGTCAGCCACGACGGCATGTTGGAGGTTCCCACCCCCGCAGCCGAACTCGCCAACATGCCCGAAGAGCGTCGCGCCAATGCCAGCTCGCACGTCGCCTCACTCGCGCCCGGAGCGGAGAACTCGCCCGCCATCCAGCCCCTCACCGACCTGCGCTCCGTGCCTTACCTCGTCCTTCGCGTCAACGGCGTGCGCATCGCCGCGCGCGGCGGCAACTGGGGCATGGACGACTTCCGCAAGCGCGTCTCCCGCGAGCACCTGGAGCCCTCCTTCCGCCTCAACCGCGACGCCGGCCTCAACATCATCCGCAACTGGGTCGGCCAGAGCACCGAAGAGTCCTTCTACCAGCTCGCCGACGAGTACGGCATGATGGTCTGGAACGATTTCTGGGAGTCCACCCAGAACTACAACATCGAGGCCGAAGACCCGCAGCTCTTCCTGGCCAACGCCGCCGACACCATCCAGCGCTTCCGCAACCACCCCTCCATCGTCATGTGGTGCGGCCGCAACGAGGGAGTGCCACAGCCCATCGTCAACCTCGGCCTCGACAAGCTACTGCGCACGCTCGACGGCACGCGTTACTACTCGCCCAGCTCGAATGCGGTGAATCTCGCAGGCAGCGGCCCGTATCGCTATCAGGTCCCCGCGCAGTACTTCACTACGCTCAACCGCGGCTTCTCCGTGGAGACCGGCACGCCCTCCATGTCCACGCTGGAGTCCTTCCAGAGCACCACTCCGAAGGCCGACCAGTGGCCCATCGACGATGTCTGGGCCTACCACGACTGGCACCAGAGCGGCAATGGCGATGTCGCCCCATTCATGGCCGAGATTCAGGCCGAGTTCGGCGCGCCCACCAGCCTGGAAGACTTCGAGCGCAAGGCCCAGATGCTCAACTATGTCGATCACCGCGCCATCTTCGAGGGCATGGACGCCAACCTCTGGGCGCCCAACAGCGGCCGCCTGCTGTGGATGACCCAGCCCGCATGGCCCAGCACCATGTGGCAGATCCTCAGCTCCGACTACGACACCCAGGCCTCTTTCTATGGCGTCAAGAAGGCCTGCGAGCCGCTGCACGTCCAGCTCAACCTGGCCAACTACCGCGTCGATGTCGTCAACACAACCACCGCCGCGCGCACCAGCCTCACCGTCAGCGCCAAGGTCTACTCGCTGGCCAACGCGCTGCTCTTCCAGGCCACGGATCAGAAGGATGTTGCCGCCGACTCCACCGCTCCCAGCCTGCGTCTTGACCTCGAACAGTATCTGGCCAAGGGCATGGTTCTCGTCTCGCTGGAGCTGCACGACGCGCAAGGCGCGCTCGTCTCCCAGAACCTCTACTGGCTCGGCGCACGACCCGCCTCCTACCGCGAGCTGAACAAACTCCCACCTACAACTCTCCATACCTCAGCTCAAGCGGTCGCTGATGGAGACATGGTCAAGGTGACGGTCCAGCTCACGAATCCCACCGCCGTTGCCAGCCTGGAAAACAAACTGACCCTCTTGGACGCCGACACCCTGGCCAGGATTCTGCCGGCCTACTACTCGGACAACTACATCTCGCTGCTGCCCGGCGAGACACGCACCGTCGAAGTCGAATATCCCGCCAGCGCCACACGCGGTCCCGTCCTGTTCACCATTCGCGGCTGGAACACAGCCCCAGGCCCGAATAACACCCGGCAGATTATCACCGTAGAGTAACGCCGGGTGCCCCATTCTAACGGCGGCCTTATCGCCGTTAGGGTGGGTATCGCGCAAAGCGCGACCGCCTTACTCTGCCGCCAGCCTCACCGTACTGCGTAGCGGAAGCTCCGCCGACGAGCCGCCAACCTCAATCAGGAACTCGCCCGCCGGTCTCGACCATTTATCGCTGTCGGGAGAATAGATGGACAGATACAGCGGATCGAGCGCCACCGTCACCGTCTGGCTCGCGCCGGCCGCCAGCGAGACGCGCTTCCATCCCGCCAGCTTCCGGAACGGCTCGCCCGCCGCGCTCGGCAGCGTGACGTACACTTCGGCAATCTCATCGCCCGCCCGCGCTCCCGTATTGCGCAGATGTGCCAGCCGCCGAAACAGCTCCGCAAACACATCATTGCCCGCCTGCGCGCCCGTGTTGCGCAGCGTGAAGCTCACGCTCTTCGCATCCGCATCCACCTTCAGGTTCGAGTAGGCGAAGCGTGTGTACGACAGCCCAAATCCAAACGCAAACTGCGGCTTCAGGTTCTTCTCCTGGAACCAGCGATAGCCCACCGCCATCCCCTCCACGTTGTAGTCCACGTCGAAGGGTTGCGGCCGCTGCCGCGGCTGGGTGCGCGTCACGGCGTCTGCGTTATTGCCCGTCCGCTCCGTCAGCCCGGTCACCTTGGGGTGCGGCAGTTGGTCGTCCGAAGCGGCGAAGGTCACCGGCAGCTTGCCCGATGGATTCACGCGCCCAAACAATATCCTCGCAATCGCCTCTCCTCCGCCGATCCCCGGATACCAACTCTCGACGATCCCCTTCACGCGCCCCGCCCACGGCATGTTCACCGGCCCGCCATTCTCCAGCACCACGATGGTGTTGGGATTGGCCGCCGCAACCGCCGCTACCAGATCGTCCTGCTTGTCCTCCAGGCTGAGGGTGGCGACGTCCTGGCCTTCGCATACCCACTGGGTGACAAAGACAATGGCGAGTTGGGCGGCTGCGGCGGATTTAGCAGCTTCGGTGCTGTCGGTGCCGGGATCGTAGGTAACGGTGGCCGCGGGAGTCTGTTCACGGATATAGCGGAGGGGCGCGGAGGGGAAGTAGATAGGCTTGCACCAGGGAGAGGAGCCGGGTTTGGGGTCGATGGCGTTGCCGCCCGGCGCATCCACCTGCGCCGATCCGCCGCCGGAGAGAACACCTTTATCGGCGTGCCCGCCGATGATCGCAATGCTCTTCGTCTTCGCCGCAGCAAGCGGAAGAACTCCGCCCGTGTTCTGCAACAGCACAATGCTCTCTTCCTCGATCTTCTGCGCGTCGTCGCGTCCGCGGAAGGGATCGACCACACTGCGCGGCATCGGCGGCTGGTCAATCACGCCGTTCACAAACATGCTGCGCACAATGCGATGCACCATGTCGTCCAGCCGCGCCTGCGGAACCGTTCCGTCCTGCACAGCCTTCTTCAACGGATCGCTGAAGAAGTTATCGTCGCCCGGCTGGTCCATGTCCAGCCCTGCCAGTGCGGCCTTCACCGTGCTATGCGTCCCGCCCCAGTCCGAGAGCACAAAGCCCTGGAAGCCCCAATCCTTCTTCAGAACCTGGTTCAGTGTGGTTTCGTTCTCGCACGAGTAGTCGCCATTGATGTGGTTGTACGCGCACATCACGCCCGCCGGATGCGCCATCGTGATGGCGATCTGGAAGGCCAGCAGGTCGGTCTCGCGCAGCGTGCGCTTGTCCATCACGGCGTTCAGGATGTTGCGCCCCGTCTCCTGGTCGTTCACCGCGTAGTGCTTGATGTCGCCCATGATGTGGTTCGACTGCACCCCGCGCGCCACCTGCCCCACCATGGTTCCGGCCAGAATGGGGTCCTCGCTTGCGTACTCAAAGTTGCGCCCATTGCGCGGCTCGCGGATCAGGTCCATCCCGCCGCCAATCGACATGTTGTATCCCTGCGCGCGCAGCTCGCGGCCAATCACCGAGCCGTACAGAAACGCGGCATCCGGGTCCCAGCTCGCGGCCATGCCAATCACCGACGGCAGCAGCGTGGCGTAGCGGCTCTCCGGCGCGGCCATCCTCACGCCAACCGCCGAGTCCGCCAGGTTGATGTCCGGCAGATGCAGCCGCGGAATCCCCGGCACGAATCCCGCCCCGCCATTGTGTCCGGTCGCAACCGGCGCGCCCTCGCGCAGCACTCCCCAGCCCGCGCCATGCACCAGTTGGATCTTTTCGTCCAGCGTCATCTCGTGGATCATCAGGTCGGCGCGCGCGTCCGCATCGAGCGATTTGTCCATCCACGGCGGAGGCGGCGCGGCCGGCGCGGCCGGCGGCCTGACTCCCTGCGCGTTTGCTGCAATCGTTCCACTAAGGCCGAGCGTGAGGCATGCCATCCCCACCGCAAAAAACCGAACCAACCAGGAGTTACTCATGTACATCGTTCCTTCCCTCATATAACCACCAGAGTCACCGAATAAATTCTGTCATTCTGAGCGCAGCGAAGAATCCCCGCATTATGTTCATAGCGCGATACTCAGCACGATCCGGGATAATCCCTGAAAATGACGAAACGATTGCGCGTACAACTATAGCAATTCGTCTCGCACAACGGCTGCGCACTCAGCCAGTGCGCGATCAATCCGCTCGGGCCAGCACGCGTCGATAGACCTCCATCGTCTGCTTCGCGATTGTCTGCCACGACTCATCGCCGAAGTCCATCGCCCGCACATTCGCGGCCAGCCGCTGGCGCAGCGCCGAATCCTGCACCAACTCAACCAGCGCGCCGCCCAGCGCATCGCAATCCTGCGGATCAGCCAGCAGCGCGTTCTCGCGGTTCGTCAGCAGCTCGCGAAAGACTGGCAGATCGCTGGCCACGATCGCCTTTCCCATCGCCAGCCCGGTCGCCAGCGCACCGCTGGCCGTGATCGCGCGATAGGGATACACCACCACATCCGCCGCGCGATACAGCGCCACCAGCTCTTCGCTGCTGACAAAGCGGAAGTGCAGCTTCACCCGCTGCAGATCCAGCCCCTCCACCTGCGCGCGAATCTCCTGCAGCAGCTCCGGCGCTCCCGTCCCCACAATCACCAGGCAGGCGTCGCCACACCTCGCCTCCACCTGCTGCCACGCGCGCAGCAACAGATCGACCCCCTTGTATGGAAAGATGATTCCCTGCCACAGCACCATCACCTTGCCCGGCTCCAGCGCAAAGCTCCGCAGTGTCACATCGCTGCTCGTCGCCGGAAAGTCGTGGAAGAAAGGCCCATGCGGAATCACCGATATTTTTTCCTCGGGGACTCCGAACTCCGTCGCAAGCCTCGTCCGGATGGAATCCGCATGGCAGACGATCGCGTCCACCCGTCCGTACAGTTTGTCGAACGTCGCCTTATAAACCCCGCCCGTATCGTGCGGCAGCAGGTCGTGGACCGTCAGCACAATCTTCGATCCGCGCCTGCGGCAGAACTCCACAAACCACAGGTCCATCGGGACCGGCGTCCGCAGCATCGGCAGGAACTGCACATGGATCACGTCCGGCGGCGATGCGGCAAACCTCATCGTCAGCGCGCAGAGGTTCACTATTCCCTCCATCAGCTTCAGCACCCTGCGCGGCATTCGCGGCAGACGGAACCTCCCTACCACATCCAGCAGCCCCGGTTCGACCTTGATCCCGCGGCTGGAGAAGCAGCCCGGATCGAGGTAGTAGGTGATGGATCCCACCGTCAGGTCCACCGGCTCCCGCAGCAGCGCCTTACTGAGGTAAGCCGTGTAATATGGCACGGTCGCCAGCAGGTCCATCATGAAAACACGGGGCCGCCGGGCGCTCACCTCGCGCCTCCCGGCCGCGCCGCACAGGCCGCAATCGCCTCCTCATACACCCGCAGATAATCCGTTGTCATCCGCGCCGCGGAGTACTCCTCTTCGATGAGTCGCCGGGCCGCGCCTCCTAGCCGCTTCCGCTCTTCGGGATCGCGCAACAGCTCCGCAATCCCCGCCGCCAGCGACCCCGCGTCCGCCGCGGGAACCAGCACTCCAGTGCGTCCATCCACCACCACCGTCGGCACCGCGCCCACCGCCGTCGCCACCAACGCCAGCCCGCTCGCCATCCCCTCCAGCACCGCCATCGGCAGCCCCTCCTGGCGCGACGACGACACCATCACATCCAGTGACGCGTACACCGAAGCCATCTCCTCCCGCCGCCCCATCAGTTCCACGCTCTCGCCGATCAACGACGCATCGATCAACCGCTCCAGCTTCTCCTGGTCCGGCCCTTCGCCAACCACCACGAACCGCGTCTCCGGAAACTCAACCAGGACCTCCGCCGCGGCCCGCAGAAATAGATCGACACCCTTCTCCCACGCCAGCCGCCCCACCAGGCCAACCACCAGGGCTTTCTTCGCCGTTGGACCATTCTGATGCAAGCCAAGCGCCCCGTCGAATGGCCGCAGATCGATCCCATTGCGCACCATGCGGATCTTCGCTTCGCGCACTCCCGCCTTCAGCAGCCTCTGCCTCACCTCATCGGAAACCGCCACAACCCGCGCATACCTCCGCAGAACAAATCGGTCCGCCATCCCATAAATCGACAGAAAATAATCCGTGTCGTACCAGGTGTGGCAGGTCGAGACCAGCGGCACGCCCATCCCGCGCAGCGCAAGGTACGTATAAATGTCTGCCTTGTAACCGTGAGCGTGGACCACATCCGCGCCGGTGCGAGTTGCCAACTCCCGAATCCCTGCAATCGCCGCGTGGTCCACCTTCCCCCTGCAGGGAATCAGGTGCGACTCAAAGCCCTCCTTCAAGGCAATCTCATGAAGCTGTAGCTTCGGATTTGAGGAGTTGGAAAAAACTCCCATCACGCACTCGTGCGGCCCTCCCCGCAGCGTGCGCGCAAGGTTCAGGATCACGGCCTCCGCCCCATACATCCCGCCGCTGCTGATCGTGTGCAGGACCTTCATTCCGCGCCTTCCCCGCCGCCATCGGTTCCCGGCTCTCTTCGGTTCACCATCGCCCAAAGCCTCGCGTACAGCCGGTCCCCCAACAGCTTCTGCGCCGCCTCCTTCATCCGATACCGGCGGCCCAGTCCAGACAAGACACGGCCATCCGGCTCAAACAGCCTCGCAATCCACTCCGGCTGCATACTTCCAAGAATATTCAACCGGCCAACGGTAGCTCCCAACGGAAGCGACTCAACTCGTGGAATGGAAGTATAAACCTGTGTGTAACCCGCCGCCGCGCACGCAGCCAGCACGCGCCGATTGCTCCGCCCGCCCGGCAATGACATCGTCACAACCGAGCTCCCCAGCTTGTCCTCCAGAGTAAGCCGCGACTTACTTAGCTCAGTCTGTAACTCGCCGTCGCTACAGTGCGTCAGCAGCTTGTGCGACCACCCATGCGCGCCAATCGCGTGCCCCGCCTCATGCAGCGACCGCACCTCCGCCCAGCCCATGTAGCCCTTCTTCGTCCCCGTCCAGCCCGCGGTAATAAAAAACCGCGCCGTCAACCCGCACGCCAGCAGGATCGGTGCGGCAATCTCAACGTCCGAGCGGTGCCCATCGTCGAATGTAACTTCAGGCCACAACCCGCAGTTCTCCGCCTCGCGCATCTGCGCGAACAGCTCCACATGCCGCTCGAACATCCCACTCTCAATTGCATAGGAGTACCGGCTCTCGCCCGGCCGCAGTTCATGGTAGAGAAGAAATAGCCTCCGCAAAGGCCGCTGCGCCTGCTCCTCCGGGATGGATTCATCGCGCAAAGGCATCTTCCCGCTCAAGCGTATCGTAACACCGGCCCGCCGACGGCCCACCCCGGCGCTGCAAGCCATCGCCTCGTCCGCTCTCATCTCCGTTCCGGGTTGTGTAGACTGGTCTCGCCTGCCTCGCGTCCCATCCGCCGGCAGGACAAGGAGCGACCGTGGCATCCAGCCTCCGGCAGACCCTGCGCGCCGACCTCTTCCGCTACCGCGGGCAAACCGGCACGCGCGCCTTCTGGTCGGCCTATCTGCGCGAACCCGGCTTCCGCTTCACCTTCTATCTGCGCCGCACCGCCCACTACGCCGGCCGCAAACGCTCCCTCGCCCTCTTCGCCTATCTCTACAACCGCGTCCTCTACCACCACTACCGCTTCCGCTACGGCTTCGACATCTCGCCCACCGCGCGCATCGGTCCCGGCCTCTACCTCGGCCACTTCGGCGGAGTGGTCGTCAGCCCCCACGCGGTCCTCGGCGCCAACATCAACATCGCGCACGGAGTCACCATCGGCGCCGCCAGCCGAGGCCCGCGCACCGGCGCACCCACTCTGGAAGACCGCGTCTGGGTCGGCGCTCATGCCGTCCTCGTCGGCAACATCACCATCGGCCACGACGCGCTCATCGCCCCCGGGGCCTACGTCAACTTCGACGTGCCCCCCATGGCCGTCGTTCTCGGCAACCCCGGCAAGGTCGTCTCCAGCGAAGGCTCCATCGGCTACGTCAACCATACCCTCAACCCCGCCTAGCCTCCGCCCAGCCAACCCACAGACCCCAACCCTCTGTCATCCTGAGCGAGGTGCGTAATCGGGGTCCCCAGCGAACTTGTTCGCTGGGGTGAAGCAGCGCCGAGTCGAAGGACCTGCGGTTGTCTGTTTTACACCGGGTGCCCCATTCATCGCGCACTTTGCGATGGGTGGGGTTCTTGTCGTACCGGAGGGAGCAGGGGGCTTCAGCCCCCTGAATAAGCCCAATCGAATCGAGGGGCTTCAGCCCCGGGCCTTCTGCTTGAGCCTTCAGATGGAAAGGGAATCTCCTTCCACACCTCGAACCTCGAACCTTGTACCTCGAACCTCGCCCTCCGTGCTAACCTCATCCCCAATGGCCCCTCGGCAGAATCCCGTCCTCAACCAGCTCTTCTACGGCGACAACCTCGCTGTCCTCCGCGACCACATCGCCGACCAATCCGTCGACCTCATCTATCTCGATCCGCCCTTCAACTCACGCCAGGACTACAACGTCCTCTTCGCCGAAAAGGACGGCGCGCGCTCCGCCTCTCAGATCACCGCCTTCAAGGACACATGGGAGTGGAACGAGGAGTCCTCGCTCGCCTACGAGCAGGTCGTCGAGGCCGGTGGCCGCGTCGCCGAAGCCATGCGCGCCTTCCGGACCCTCCTCGGCGGCACAGACATGCTCGCCTACCTCGCCATGATGGCCCCGCGCCTCGTCGAACTCCGCCGCGTCCTCAAAGACTCCGGCTCCATCTACCTCCACTGCGACCCCACCGCCAGCCACTACCTCAAACTCCTCATGGACGGCGTCTTCGGCGCTACATTTTTTCGAAATGAAATCATCTGGCAGCGAACCTCTGCGCACGCGAACGTCAGCCAGAAGTTTGGCGCAGTCCATGATGTGCTGTTGTTCTTCACCAAGGGGCAGAAGCCGGGATGGACGCAACAGTTCGTTCCCTACACTGAGGAATACAAAGACATCTTCTTCGACCAGACAGACGAGCAGGGTCGCCGCTACTTCCGCAGAGACCTCACAGCGTCGATGTCCAGAGCATCAACGGGGCAACTCTACGAATGGCACGGAATCACACCACCTCCTTCCAGATGCTGGGCCATGTCAAAAGAGAACATGGACGAATTGGAGGCCAAGGGCAGAATCCATTGGCCGAAAAAGAAGGGCGGAATGCCGAGACTCAAGCTATACCCGGAAGACCAACCGGGCGTAACGTTGAGCGATGTCTGGACGGACGTTAAGACTATGCACAACCTTTCCGTAGAACGCCTCGGCTATCCCACCCAAAAACCCGAAGCCCTCCTCGAACGCATCCTCCGCGCCTCCTCCAACGAAGGTGATGTAGTCCTCGATCCCTTCTGCGGCTGCGGCACCACCATTCAGGTCGCGCAAAAGCTCAACCGCCGCTGGATCGGCATCGACATCACCCACCTCGCCATCGGCCTCATCAAAACCCGTCTCGACGACGCCTACGGCCCCGAAATCCGCTCCACCTACGAGGTCATCGGCGAACCCACCGACGTGGCCGGGGCCGCCCAGCTCGCCGAAGAGAACAAGTACCAGTTCCAGTACTGGGCGCTCGGCC
>Ga0326727_10012753_pt1 | contig 19019 bp, 13 predicted proteins | sample MB2enrmetagenome_FD_207643 | JGI IMG/M metagenome (GOLD analysis project Ga0326727, IMG submission 207643) | Lab enriched peat soil microbial communities from McLean, Ithaca, NY, United States - MB29MY | ecosystem: Environmental > Terrestrial > Soil > Wetlands > Peat | place: USA: New York...
TCAATGTGGAAATAGATATGGAAGCCCTCTCTTCTCTTGCAAAGTCAGTTCGAACCGTCAGGCAAAATATTAGGGAATATAATGTCAATAACCGACATATCAATGTTATAGCTGAAGGAAGACTAGTCAATTTGGCTGCCGGTGACGGACACCCTGCCGAGGTCATGGATATGAGCTTTACAAATCAAGCTCTCTGTGTACGCTATATTGCCGAAAATAAACTTAAAAACGGAGTACACAAAGTGCCTCATGTGCTAGATACATATGTGGCAAAGATGAAACTTGAATCCATGGGCGTAAGTATTGATAAACTTACGTCGGTGCAAGCGTGTTATATGAGCGGCTGGGAGTGCGGAACATAATCTAAAAATAAAAGAGTACAAAAATTTTAGTAACTATTTGGCACATTCCATGCAATAACTACTGAGTATATTTTTATCTATAGAAACATGAAAATTTCTAAAGCACTTCAATTCTAAAATAAAAATGATATCAACAGCTCTTAATCAGAGATAGCATATATATAAAAAAAATAGCAACATCTTCCTTTTGGAAGACTAAATTATTATAAATGGAGCAAAATGAGATTTCAAAATACTCTAATAAAAAAATTAGAGTTGAATTTGAAGAAAGTTGATACAATGATTCGAAATATTAAAGTGGAAGAACTATTGCAAAGCCCGATTGAGAAACAACAAATCGAGATTGTAGAACGCAAGGGGGTAGGGCATCCTGACAGCTTAGCGGATGGTTTGGCAGAAGCCGTAAGCCGGGCACTATGCCAGGAATACATCAGCAAATGTGGAGCTGTACTCCATCATAACACTGACGAAACGCAAATTGTAGCTGGTCGATCACACCCTAAATTTGGGGGTGGGGAAGTACTGCAGCCAATATATATTCTACTGGTGGGCAGAGCCACGAAAGAATTCGAAGGTGTCGAACTTGCTACCGAGTCTGTTGCAGTTCAATCTGCTAGAAGATACCTTAAAAATACTCTTGTGAATATTGACCTTGATAGAGACGTAATCGTAGATTGTAAGCTCGGAACAGGTTCTTCAGATCTGCGAGACGTATTTAATAGAGATAAGATTCCAGATGCAAATGATACTTCCTTTGGTATTGGACATGCTCCGTTTTCTGAGCTTGAAAATCTAGTATACAATGCAGAAAGACACCTTCTCACAGACCTAAAATCGCGTATTCTTGGAATTGGAGAGGATCTGAAGGTCATGGGACTTAGAAATGGAGACGATATAACCCTTACAATATGCAGTGGCATGATTGGAAAATATATCGACGATCTGAGTAGCTATATCAGCATGACTGAAGAGATGAAATATTATGTAGAAGATCTTGCAGCTCATTATACTCAACGCGATGTGAAAGTGTACATCAATGCTGCAGATGATTTGAATAAAGGTAGTGTTTTTCTTACTGTCACTGGAACTTCAGCAGAAATGGGCGATGATGGTTCCGTAGGACGCGGAAACCGTTGTAACGGTTTGATAACACCAAACAGACCTATGAGTATGGAGGCAACAAGCGGAAAAAATCCAATTAATCATATAGGAAAAATTTATAATCTTCTATCCACTCAAATGGCTTGCGATATTGTAAAGAAAGTTCCCGACGTGCAAGATGTTTATATTAAATTGCTCTCACAGATAGGAAAACCCATTGATCAGCCACTTATAGCAAGTGCTCAAATAATTCCTAGAGAGAGTACTTCCTTTGCAAAAATCAAAGATGAAACAGAAATTGTCATCGATGATTGGCTTTCAAATGTAACACAGATTACCAAAATGGTGATTAAAGGTGATTTAAAGACTTTCTGAACGATGCAAATATGGAGAGAAGAAATTTCGAGTTCTTTTCATATGGAGCTTTATGTTTACTATAATCACAGGTGCGCAATTTGGTGACGAGGGCAAAGGCAAGATTGTCGACCTTATTGCAAAAGATTATGACATTGTTTCCCGTTTTCAGGGAGGAAATAATGCAGGCCATACAGTCAGGGTAGGAGATGTTACATATAAATTACACTTGATACCATCAGGTATATTGCTTAATGCCAGAGTTCTTATTGGGCCTGGAGTTGTCCTGAACCCGGAGGTTCTAGCTGAAGAAATCACGATGCTTGAGAAGCATGGCATAGAGATAAATGCCAAAAAACTTGGCATAGATGCAAAAACAAGTATAATTATGCCCTACCACACAGAAATGGATGAGCTAAGAGAAGCATCTAGGGAACAGAAAATAGGGACTACAAAACGTGGAGTCGGCTATGCATACATAGATAAAGTAGCAAGGGACGAGATTCGCATGGCTGAGCTTGTAGATAGTAAACATTTTTTAACAAGACTTAAGGAACTTGCTCCCCAAAAGGAAAGAGAGGTAGCAGCAATGGGAGGAGATCCAAAGATAGTTATGGATCCTATTCTCATCGAAAAATACATTCAATTTGGCAGGAAGTTCACAAAATATATTACTGATGTTTCCAGGGAAATAAACAAAGCTCTTGATGAAGGAAAATGTGTAATGGCTGAAGCTTCTCAGGGCACTCACCTAGATGTCATACATGGGACTCAAAAATTTGTAACCTCTTCTTCTACAATCGCGGGGTCTGCTTGTGCTAACCTTGGAGTAGGTCCTACGAGAGTGGATAATGTGATAGCCATAGTAAAGGCTTACATTACAAGAGTAGGTGAAGGCCCGCTACCTACAGAGCTTACAGGGGAACTGGGAGAAAAGATACAGAATGCAGGATGCGAATTTGGCACAACTACCGGCAGGAGTAGGAGGTGCGGGTGGTTTGATCTACCTCTCATGAAAAAAGCAATTGCTCTCAATGGATACACTGAAATTTCTCTGACTAAATTAGATGTATTGACAGGCATTAATCCTATTCGGATCTGTATTGGCTACAATTACAAGGGAGAAAATGTGGATTATCCTCCTGAACTCACAGACGACTTATTAGAATGTAAGCCCATTTACGAAGATCTCCCTGGCTGGGAAAACAACCTCACTGCGGTAAAAGCTTTGGAAGAACTTCCGGAAAATGCCAGACATTATGTAAAAAGATTAGAAGAACTGATGAAAGTATCCATCAGTTATATTTCAGTAGGTCCTGATAGAATACAAACCTTTAGAAAATATTAATATTTTAGGACTTACGAGGTTGAACTGATAATCAATAACCTCAAATCTTTAGCTGTATAAAGCATAACTTTGATCATAATTTTTAAGAAATACGATTTTGTTCCTAAAGTACGAAGTTCTATTAAATTTTAATTATTTCAATATCTGGTTGATAAAGATTAATGAACTTATTGAGATTTCTTTGACTCACAAAAAAGTTCTTGTCCTTGTAGTTATCGGATTAAGACTATCAAGGATAGGTAGATTAAATGAAGGCAAGTCCATTTGCATTCATTTAAGATATAATTCGTAATAACTGTGTTGCTTTTGCTGTGTTTTTTTGTAAACCTATATAATGTAAATCGCAATGATCGAACTATTGCAACATTCTTTTTAAAATTAACTGATTCCTTAACCGAATACAAAATGAAATTTAGATAAATATATCCACATAACAGGAAGATATTAAATGGACCGACTAATTTCTATCGTTGGACACACTGCTCTTGATTACATCGCAAATGTTGAAAAAATAGCAGGGAAAAATGAATCTTCTCCTATCATTAATTACGAAGAATACACTGGTGGAGGGGCTGCCAACATTGCAGTTGCCATCGCAAGATTGGGAGGTAAAAGCCAGCTAATTTCTCCTGTAGGTACCGATTTTGCAAGTTCTGGATATGAAAAAATTCTTACAGAATTACATGTTGATCTCTCCCGACTCCACAGGTTTGAAAACCAAAAAATTTCCAAAGCGTTCATTTTTACGGATAAAGAGAGTAATCAAACAACTTATTTTTACTGGGGTGCTTCTTCAAAATTCAAAGAATTGGAACCCAAACCTGTGAATTTTGTCCACTTAGCAACTGCAGATCCCGAATACAACGCAAAAATCGCACAACTAGCCGATTTTGTATCCTTTGATCCGGGCCAGGACCTTGTTATATATTCAAAAGAAAAACTTGAACTCATTCTTGCTGACACTAATATTCTCTTTGCTAACCGGCATGAGATTAAGAAAATTACGGAGATTACCGGAAAAACTTTCTCTGAACTCAAAGGCAGGATTGACATAATCGTAGTTACATGTGATGCTCAGGGCAGCAAGATCTATACAGGTAAAGACAAATTATCAATTCCAGTAGTTTCTATTGTGGCAGTGGACCCGACAGGGGCAGGAGATGCTTATAGAGCAGGGTTCTTGCTAGCTTTTATTAAAGGATACTGTCTGACCACATGCGGAAAAGTTGGATCAACTGTAGCTTCCTTTGTTGTACAGAGACAAGGAAGTCAGACAGGTCTTCCAACATGGGAAGAAATGACACTTCGTTATGAAGCTAACTTTGGAAAACTGGATGAAGATACTGGGGTTTCAAATATCAAAGTTCATGGCTGAAAATTTAAAAAATATAGACTATGTTATTTTTACTCAGTTAAAGATCGATTGATCTAAAAAGAATAAATAATCCACGTTCATGATTTACATTTTTTAGATTCATCGGGAACCTAGCAAAAATGCTGCATTTATTTAGAACATTTAACTAAAACTTTGATTTTTGTCCTTATACTTATAAGTAATATACAAATAATTCATGAAAATCAAAGATTTATTGAAATCTTCCACATATTGCATTTTATCCAAAGATAAATGTATAAAATTTTCATAAATCATTGATTGTCTTGATTCCAAAGCTACTTTTGAATACTCTATTTTGGAAATATTTTCTAACGAATGATAAAAGAAAATGCCAATGAGAAGTCATCTTATAATAAATGAATGTAAAATTGATCAGGCTATCATATTTTGGTTTTTAACTAATAATTTTGGTGTATGCTGAAAATATCTACTTGCCAATTTAAAAAAGGAATGTGAAAAAGAAGTGGATCTATTTTTAGAAATAATTAGTTTTGACATGGTCTATCAGTGGTAGTAAAATATTTAATTTGAACAGTTATCTAATAATTAGGAGAACCAGAAGATAAATAAATTAGCTGTGAATAAATTAATTGTTAAAGGCTTGATCCTAAATACGCTAACCATAGACAAACTTACTATAGATAAATTATCATTTAATGGTCAGAACTTGAAAAAATTGACCTTGCAGGAGCTGAACGTAGGTAAGATAAACGTGAAGGGGCAGAAAATCAAACGGGGGCTGACCATAAATAAGCTAACAATGAAAGGACAGATCGTCAAGGAATTAATCATTAATGGACAAACTTTAAAGGGACAGACAGAGAAAAATAAAATTTTAAAGAACAAGACAGGGAAAAGAAAAACTTTAAAAGAGAAAACCAAAAAAGTAATAGAAATTCCGATAAAGCGCAATTTTATGCTGGCTGTATATGATACTTATACAGACAACTTATTTAAATCAAACGTAAATCGGAATTCACTATATAATATATTCCTTTATAATATAATATTAACAGGTGGGTAATAAGGGTAGGCCATGCCCCAGGGATAACCACCCCAACCGCAACCACAGCATCCATAACCGCCACCATGTGCACTAGCTGCTGCTGCTGTCAAAGATACTACAAAAAAAGCCACCAGCAAAATAGACATTACTTTTTTCAAATTAAATGATTGTTCCATAATTTAGTCCAGTCCTATTTTATTTAATTTGATACAATGCAAATCAGTTTAGGACTTACGCAATTTAACAATAAATGGAGTAGTTGTTAAATATATAAGTTCTGAACTTTTAATAAACTAACAAATGATATCACATACTTATAATTTATCTATATATAAATAGTGAAAAATCGGAAGTTTATTAAACTCCTACCCATTTTTGTAGCATATGCTTACTCAGCACCCAAATCAAGTGGTGAAATATAAAAACCACTCGATTTTGGAACAGAGTTATATATGCCAATGGGAGTGATTTAGTATTATATCAATGATTTATTATTATTCTTAGATGAATATAAAATACCAAGAAATATAAGTTAGAAATGTAAGTTACTTGTTACTTACTATAATTTGCAAATATATATATATTGACTTTTATTCTGTTTGTGGTCATGTTTAAATTAACTTTTCCCACCCAAACTAACCTTAAATACATTCTTGAAAACAATGAAATCATTCATAATGACAAAGAAAAATAATTCTACTACAAGAATAAGCATAATTTGCCCTATTTGTATACTCTAATTATATACAATCCAGTTATTTGAAGTATAAAATCTAATACAATAAAGTTACGATTTAATTTTTTTGGTTCCTTTTTTTGGAAAGTGAATTTTTTATATAAAAGTCACAAAATACATTTGTTCAGCATCGAACAGCGTTTCTGGGTTATTCCATTCGTTTATTTTGTGACAATACCCTACTGTATGATTCGTGGATAATATTCTTAGATTATAAATGAAATAGTCAGGATGAAATCTGCTGCATCTGGATTTAGACCATCTGTAGTCTATGGTCACAAAAACCAACAAAAGTACTAACTTTACAATAAACAAAATCCAATACTACATATTTATATAAAAAGAATTTTCGTGTTTAAAAAGAAAAAATCTGAATTGGATTATTCAATTTGATCGTTTTCTATTTTTTTGACAAAATTTAATATCTTAGAGATGGTTATATTGTCATCGTCAAGGTTCTTGTTATTATTTCGCATCACAATATCAGGTATAGTATCTAAATAAGAATGCATTACATGAGTACCATCGCTAACAAGTAATATTTTGTTATTTTTACTCATTGCATAGCCAAGGTCGTAAAATACGTTTGAACCATCCCCTAAAATAGCAATTACTAAATTACAGCCATTTATATAATCAGGAATGATCTCTCCAGCATTTGAGCTATCTTTCGTTGATTCCATTATACTTTTCACTTGATTGCCATTATGTTCAAGTTCTTGTTGTAAATTAGCCACAAAAAAACTTTCTGTCTCGTAATATGAATATGATAACAAAATATTTTTCATGCGAACCTACTCCATGATCGATTCAACTTCCAAAATTGAAAAAGACTTTGGAACTTCACATTTTTCTTGTGCACTATCTGTTCCAAAATTAATAAAACGTTTCAAAGCATTTTGACAATCATTATAGTGTCGATCTATTTATACATTTTTACACATGCATACCTTTTTGCACATGCGTATATTTTTTACATATGCTTTGGTTCTATTTAATATTTTAGTTTTCTGTATTCAAAATATATCAAAAAGCTATATTCAAATACTCTTTTTATAATTGGATATTCTCCCATTACACGAGAAATGTAACTCTTCGGGGTTCCGTTGCAAAAACTTCAAAATAAGCATGTAAATCTATGAATATAAAAAATCTAAAGATCTTAGGGAAATATCCCAACATTCTAAAATAGTACAAAACAATTGATTAATGTATTTTACTTCATTAAAAAAAGAAGAATTTAGATCATTTATTTCTCATTCGAATACCCTGCAGCTTGCTGCGGGGATGGAAACTTCCCCCAGTAACCGTTGTTAAATAACTGATTTATGTCCTTAATCACCTTTTGCTGTAGATGGAATTAAGACATGCAAACCACTGCGTCTATAAAATTAGATATCACATGCTTTTTTGTATGAAATACTGTAAAAATCTTTTAAATGATTATGCAGTTAACTTTTTAAAACACGTATGTTCTGAGATTGGCGAAAGATATTCTTTTGAATTTGATGCAATTGGCTGCGATGGTGATCATCTACATTTTTTTGTTGGGGCTGAGCCAAAATATTCTCCTTCAAGAGTGATGCAGATTATTAAAAGCATAACAGCCAGAAATATTTTCAAAGAATACCCTGAAATTAAAAAACAGCTATGGGGTGGAGAACTATGGAGTGATGGAGGATACAATGGAACAGTTGGAGACGAAAATATTTCCGATATTATAACAAAATATGTTCAGAATCAGGGAGATCAGGAAGAAAAGCAAGCATATAAGCAAATGAAAATAATTGATTTTTAGTAAAAAAACTATATCAAGAGCGCTTGTATGAACATACCCCGTTGCTTGCAGCGGGGTGCACCAGCGCAATTTTGATTATTTTCTGAACTCTTCAGAATTTAACATTAAGTTTTTCCGAAAAAGTATGTGCTGTTGTTAAGAATTTTTATGAGAAAAACTAATTTATCACGAAGATTTTCCAGGTGATATAACTGTCTGCTTATTTTAGTTAAGAATCTGTATTTAGAAACAAGACTTCAGTATAATATAAATCATATGGTTATTAATAATTATGTAGTGTAATTTAAAATCAAATTGGCTGATTATTAATTAAATTATACTACATTTAATCTAGTTTGCTAGTACATCGTGCATGCATGTTTATTTGGTGAAATAATATTTTCATAGTGTGTCTATTGATAGAAAACACAAAAATGTATCAAATTAAGCAAAATTTTGGGGATGAGACAAATGAGTAAGCAAAAACTTTCCGGAATAAAAACTACAATTAATATTTTGATAGCTGTATTTTTCATAGTAACATTAACAGTTGCTTCAGCAAGCGCATGTTCTAGTCAGTCGGTCAAAGACTCAAATTCGGTTGCAAACTTAAACTCGGTTGATAACAATCTCCCTGTCAACTCGAACCCGGTTAATTACGAAAATCCGAGCAACATGAATTCGGCTAATTACGGAAATCCCAGCGACATTAATTCGGCTAATTACTGAAACCCCAGCAACATGAATCCGGTTAATAACGGAAACCTTGATGATGGGTTTTGATTTTTAACAGTTGAATTTGAACGGTTGGTTCGGCAGCTATAAGGTCGATGGGGTTTTACAAAAAAATATTTGAAATAAGATCTTGCTTTATCATTTTTTTATTATTTGATAATTAGTACATAGATTTTATAGCAAAAACTATGCATTTATGGGAGAACTTTATCTATTCATATTTGTATGTTTATAACAAAATTCAATCCTGTTTTTCAAAAGGAGCAGGGGAAAAGATTCAATCTGTTGTAATTTATGATATCAGGACTATAGAAAATCATGCTAATTAGTTTAAGTTAGTACTAAATAGTATATATGCAAAAAATATATAATATAGCAAATGTCATTATAATTTACAGGTATTCCCGTACCTTGCAATTGACTTCCCGGCGGGCTGCAGGCGGCTGATCAACTGCAGCCAAAAAAATCAATTTGTTGACACATAGGATCAGCCGTATCACATTGACTAATATATAGAACAGAGTTAGTCTCAAGCAAGAATATTATTATGCTAAAAAGCCAAAATGTTACTATATAATTTAACGATGTTAAAAATAAATTAAATTTAATAGACAATGATCATTCTGTTAGTATTTTTATTTATAGTTTCATTGAAGTATTATCTATAGAAATTGTGAAAGTAGCACCAATAACAGTTTTATGGTAGGTGGTAATACAAACTATGGCGCCAACTTCTAAACTTCACCATACTATTTCAAATCCGTTATCCAATTTCTGACAAACCAACAAGACGTCATATAACAATTAATTAATTTATATTTAACCTGCATCAAAATATACTAAATACATTTCTATACTTTATAATACTTTTTTGCATCTACTAGGCACGCAATTGATAAAAACTTGTAAATCCCATAAGCTACGGAATGATCAAGTTATCAAAAAGAAAGGCAAACGAAGAGAATGATTATCTACTTTAAAACAACGCGGTCGTTTTCTATTAGTTGGCTGATGCACTTGAAAGAACTCAAAGGAATAAGTTAAAAAAAGCAAATGGGCATCTGTTTTAACGGAGTGGGGGGTAACATTAATTTGGGAAATAAAAGAAGTTATCTCTGATGGCCTATAAGACAACAGAACTTATAATCGTATAAATCAATGCTAATAAAGATAAATTATTATGTTTTTGAGAAGTACTGTGAATAAACATAAATTATAAGCAGCATCGCATTTAAAATTAAGGTTTTTCATTATATAATTATAAAAGTTGTGGGTAATATCTATACTATACATCGAAGAGTTCCGTGACGATTTTTCACTTTCAGACACATAATCACGCTAAGACATTTTATTTTGGGATCTATACCATAGTGCATTTATGGATCCTGATATATTTATTGAACATGAATTAATATATATTTTTCGCACATATACTATATAGTAATTTTATAACTAAATTGTAGAAAATATATCTAGTCCTGATCTTCTGAACCATAGTAACAAACTTTTTGGGATTTATCTATTTATTATTATTGTTTAGGTTAATTAGTTTCACGTGTTCCATGAGCCATCCGTCAACAATGTTTTATTGCCTGCAAAAGAGTGTGCTGCCTTTAATCAGTTCATAATATTGTTTTGTTGGCTCTTCCAAGCCCATATCCTTTGCAAGGAGAAAAGCTTCTCCGCACAGGAGTTTGTATTTCACCCTGTCTTCTATGAAATTTCGCGTAAAGTAGCTGACTGCAAGAGCATAATCAAGAACTGCTTCATAATAGGAAAGATTAATGTTATCTACGACTATCACGCCTCCAAGACCTTCTACTAGAGGCTCGATAGCCTTTATGGCATCACTGAAACCGCATACTTGACTGACAACGCTTGGAGTCCCCTCCTTTCCAGCTTCAAGTCCGGTAAGCAGGAAAGGATCATAACGCGAGGGAAATATGCCTGCACAGCAGCCGGCCATAAAATCTTCAACTTCCATACCTAGTCCTCCATCGGATATTGAGAGAATCTGGGGATATAGAACCGCTGCAACTGAACACTTTCCCCTTACTATTTTCGAAAAATCCAGCCCTTTTTTTTCGATCATCTGCTGAATCCTCAGTTCGTTTCCTACAAGCACTTCTTTTGGTAGGTTGACAGGAAAGCCTTCCGGTAGGTTTTTCTTAGGAGTTTCTGCAGTAACAAGAAAACAGATCACCTTAATTCCTTCTTCCATATGCCCTCCCAGAATGCTGTTCGTTATTATATGATCAAGAGCAACAAGAGAATCAAGGAGTTCAGGATACCCTTTGTTTTCCACTTCTATGCGGGAGATCGTAAAAATAGGGATTATTTTTTTGGGTTCTATCCTTTCTCCCCCGTGATGTTTGTATAGGTTTTCGGAAAGAAACGTTTGCATACGCTCAAGACAACGTTCTTTCAGTTTCCAATCTATTTTATCGGATCCTATATTTATCCCATTTCGAATCACAATCCCGTTAATCCCGTAAAAAAGCCTGATTTCCTGCCTAGTTGACTCCCCTACCGTTGTAACCGTATCTGCGTATAATGCAAGAGCTTCGAGGGCAGCCATATTTTCCGGCACACTTGGGGGCCATGTACTGTCGTTATTCCTTCTTTTTAAAATGGAATTATATCCTGCTGTCCTTCCGGGAAGGGTAGCATGCAGGGTTGCAATGCTACCTACTGGAACTCCAAGTTTCTTAAGCCTGGCTGCCGCATAAAATACCCCAAATTCATGGCAGTGCAGGGAAACACCTGGGCAGGAGATAAAAACCTGGTTTGAGGATGTATCCCTCTTCACAGTCTCGCCAGTTTCCGAAACCGAGCTTATGAGCAACCGAGCAAGTTCGGAAATTGCATAGGAAAAAGAGAGATAATGGGTATATTCCAAACCATTTGACATATTTTCATACTTTAAGGAATCCAATCCAAAGAGTTGATAGGCTTCAGCTTTGACTCTGTTTTCGAGTGTGATCTCCTTCCCCATATATGTTGTGAGTATTTTCCCGAAATATGAAGTCTGGAACTGTAAATAACTTATTCTAGTTTTTCCTACCCTTTTTTCTCCTGTAAACACCTTTATGCCGGACTTTTCAAGCAATTCTATACTTTTTTGGAGTTTTACGTCAATACTGAGGGGGCCAAATTCTTCCATATTTGTAATCCGGTTCAGCCCCCGGTTCCAGTCTGCACCACTATGCCCATAATAAGGACCTACGACAAGGATTTTCGCCTCATCTTTTGATTGCAATGTACTAGAATTGAAAAGAGTCGCAAGGGTATGTGCCTCGCCATCAATGACATTCCATATTCCACCCATTTTATTTGATTTAGGGCCTGCTTCTTCTCCGGTAATTATGAAATAATGATTTCCCAACCCCGAATCCTCCGAAGTCTTTTGTCATCCAGTTCTGTATTTATATTTTAGTTTGTTTGTGAATATTATAAACCTATCAGTTGAGAAACCTTTAAGAAGCTACAAGATAATTGAAGACAAACTGAAATTTGGAACATGTTTCCTATTTTAAATACTAAGAGAAAAGGTTAGTACAAAGTGAGTCTTTGATTTTTATAATAGTTAATCTGTTTTAAGTTCAGACCAATATCCCATGTTCCATCATACGGTTCCGTTGCAAAGAATCTGGTTTTCTTGCAAAATCAGAAAAAACATTCACAATTAGGAAAGTTAATCATTTTCACTGGAAAGAAAAGGACACATAAAGGTGAAAATTATAGTGTCAAACTGCGGAAATATTATTTTTGCTAATGAGATTTTCTTGATAACAAAATATTTGTTAAGCTATTAAATTCAATCAGGAATTTTAAAATATAATTTAGATCCTTTTTTGTGCACAGCTTTTGCTATAAAACCTATACATAAACAAGGGATTCATATTCAAACATTGATCCAAGAGAACAAAAGGTTAAACATTAAGCTACTTCCTGAAAATCTAAAAATTAAAAAGCTATGTGGAAGTTCTGGTAATTAATATTAAATTCTTCCATATTTGTTATGCGCTTGTTTAGTAGTCAGAATCTCGAAAATATATATATTCTTCTTTTCATCCTCAATTTGATAGAAAACTTGATATTCCAAAATATTCTATGTGTAAATAAATTTTGTATAATTAATTTAAAATAACGAAGCTGATAAAAATAATCACCTCTTTGTATGTACATCATCAGCACATAAAAAGAGAATAGAATTTACAACACAATATATTTATAAAAATAAAGGGGAAGTGGATATTTAATGGGAAAACGAATAGTTAATAGAACAAAAAAGATATTGGGTGTTTTACTGGTAGTTTCTTTTATAATATCAGTGACTGCTACGGCAATAAGTGCTGTCGAAGCCGATCACAGCAAAAGCAACACAGGCAACAAAGGACTGCAATTATTCAGCACAGAGCAATTAGCCAAACAACATTGTCCGACAGATATTGTTGTTTGGCTTAATCTTCCAACAGGCATCTATCATTTCAAAGGTCAACGTTTGTACGGGAACACCATTTACGGCGCTTATGTTTGCCAGAAAGAAGCAGGTCAGACAGGATACCAAGCAGCATGGGGAGAGTGAAAATTCATAACATGTTTAACTCCTTATAAGTGCTAATGAGTACTTTGATTTCATGATAAAATGATTGAACAGCAGATAGTTTTGGTTAAAAAGTTTGAATTATCTTAACCCTAAGATTGTTAGGTTTTGTATGAAAACTTCCATATTAGTAAAAACGATAAATTCTATTTTTTGTGGTGAAAGAAAAAGGACATAGAGTTAATGATATTTTACAGCACTTTCGGTACATTGATCCAGAATATATGTGTCTAATATGGTAATTTCATTCCAGATATGCACTTTTATCTATAAAACATGCGTTTTTTTATACTAGTTTGTTAATCTGTATTCCATGATTGATTTTTTGGAACTTGCTTTCTCGAAGTCAAAATTTAAGCAAGTGTGTCTTGTACTTTTCCAGTTCTTCAGTACCTTTTTCTCTGGACATACTACTTGCTTCGTAAATTATGTGAGAAGGAAGAACTTTCAATCCCATATATTCAAATACACAGTGAGTTATTGATTTTAGGTGTTTGTTAAGATCTCCATGTGATCCTCCTTCAGAATACATCTCCTTTGGAGATCCGGTGGTAGTAACAAGCATTGCGTATTTGCCTTTTAAAAGGCCGGTATCATATATACTGTTAGTGATTGGATTAAAACTAAATCCAGGAGCAAGAACGCGGTCTATCCAGCCTTTCATAATTGCTGGCATGGCTGTGAAGTAAATCGGGAACTGAAAAATTAACATGTTAGCCCATTTCACTTTTCCCATTTCTTCTTTAATGTCCAACGCAAAAATCCCGTTCTTTGAGGCCTTAAGAGCTTCAAAGAAAGGTTTAAACACCTCTATATTTTTTCGTTCGGGAAAGTCTGTAGCTGTTAGAACAGGGTTAAATTTCATTGCATAAAGATCGGAAAGTATTATTTCATGCTCTTTTTCTTTCAGGGCATCAAGAGCTATATCTTTCAGCGCAGAGTTAAACGATTTAGGTTCAGGATGTGCATAAACATAAAGAACTTTCATTTCATTCCCCAAAATTATATCTATAATATATTTTTCTGATTAAAAGAGTAAGAACACCTTTTTTATTTACTAACTTGTTGTTTCAGCATTTAATTCTACTTATTTATAAAAACTTCACAATTATTTTAAATTAATTGCACGAAAAATAGTTTCTAAACAAAAAATGATATCACATAAAATGTTTCACAATCAAAAAAACAATTAACTATTTATAATGGTCTTTATTATTTTAGAAATCTTTATTCAATTGGATAATTATTTTCAATTTGCACAAAGCCGCAGAAACTTGATTTTCATCTACGTGCCTGTAAACTCTATCATTCCATATTAAATATGAATAAACAATTATAATTGCAAGAGAGTGTTTGTAAGTAATAAGTTCTATCAAAACGTTTAATATCAGATTGAAGAAAAGCTTCCTTTACAAATGCAAAGTTTAAAAACTAATAATGAGATTGTGAATTCTATTTTCTTGATCGAAGAGATAATCTTTTATGAGTGAAAAAATGCTTCTACCAAATTAACAGGATTGCAAAAAAATATCATTGATAAAAAGATCAAAATTTACCTTTTTTGTTAGTTTAGGCAATGTGAATTATTAAAATATTGACATATTTATAAGTAAGTAAATATTTGATATAGCTTCTTGCATAATGGGGAATAGTTAAAAAATACTAATTTTAAAGAAATATAGGCAAAATAAGCGCGAGATCACTACTACAGAACTGGGGGATTCAATATGAGCTCAGTAGGAACTTACAACATTACATTTAATGACACTTCAGGATTAATCACCGTGTCTGTATTCTCACACATATCTAGTCCGCCGAAGGAACATTGGATAGATGAAGAAATATTAGTTGGTGACGATGATATGCTAGCTATCGGCGGTGGTGGCAAAACTACTGATCAATCTCCTTATAGAGCATTATTGACTGCCTCTTACCCGAACAATGATCTATCAGGATGGGTTGTTAGTTCTAAAGATCACGAGTATCCTCATCCACACGAGCTAATCACCCATGTAATCGGAATAAAGATTAAGGGAATGAGTAGGCAGCAGTTGCTAGATTCAATGTACGTTAGTACGGCTGCTAGTGGAGTGGCGTCACATCCTGAAGGTGAAACTGGTGTTCCATCTGATAATTTTATACTAGTTGGCGGGGGGTTCAGGGTAGACTGGCATGGAGCTGGGAACCTTGGAATAGCTTCCTTTCCTATAACAGAGTTTTCTTGGAAGGCTTGTTCTAAGGATCACGGTATCTCAGACCCTTCCAATCTTCAGGTATTTGCTACATGTATCAAAAAAAATATTGCAGTTGGTACAGTTACGGTAGCCATCACCAAAGCCGATTCTAACCAAACACCTCATCCTGAAGCTGTTGCTTTAGTGAAGCCCGGCTTCGCCTTAGTGGGTGGTGGAGCTGAAGTTCATTGGAATGAGTTGGGAAATTTTCTTTGGAAATTAGAGCCCTCTACCTCACAAGCTCAGAGTTTCAGCGCTGCATCTAAGGACGTTATATACCCAGATCCAAGCATTATCACAGCTTACGCGTTGGGAATCCGCATCGACGAGTGAATTTATAAAGAACCTTACTATTAGCTAGGTACTTCCTGTAGTCAAATTTAGTACCAGTATTAGAAGCGGCTATGTTCGTCTATCCGTCCCACAAGCTCCAAGAGTTCCCAAAGCTACATGAGTCAGAGATCGACAAGGTTTTCTGATTACTGATGGCAGTTAGGAAATCCAGGGATTTAGACATTAAGACTATGCATGCTTGAAACACTAGGAAAAAGAAGCATATAAGCAAATGAAAATACCTAAAATACTTGATTTGGAATAATTTATTTATAACCAGAGCGGTGGCACGAATATTCCCACTTGTTTGTAGCTGGGCGCCACCACCTCAGCTATGATTATACACTGAATGATTACATTCTTATGCTAATAGATTTACTTTTTTTTATATTCTTCCTTTTAATTTCGCTTCTGTTTTCTCCCTCATGATTATCCCTTCAGCTGCCATAATCCCAGTAGCAGCTGCATTGACTATGTCCCTTGAAAGTCCTGCACCGTCTCCTGCAGCAAAAAGGTTTTTGATACTGGTTTCCATCTGCCTGTCTACGTTTAGGTGCATTGCGTAGAACTTGACTTCAGGAGCGTACAGTAGAGTTGAGTCTGAAGTAACACCAGGGATGATCTCGTTTAAGGTCTCAAGACCTTCGATTATATCCATAACTATTCTGTGCGGCAAAGCCATTGAGATATCACCGGGAGTGACATCTTTGAGCGTATTTACAACAAGATTTTTGACAATGCGTTCTTTTGTGGATCTTCGGCCGCGCCTAAGATCTCCCATGCGCTGTAGAACCGGTTTTCCTCCTCCAATTGTAGTTGCAAGCTTTGCAATTGAACGAGCATATTTAGTGGTATTTTCTATAGGCTCGGTAAGTTCAACACGCACAAGGAAAGCAAAATTTGTATTTTCCGATTCTATGTTTGTCAGAGAGTGGCCATTCGTTGCTATAAAATCCTCATATTCTTCTTTTACTACAAAGCCATGCTTATTGGTACAAAAAGTCCGAACAAAATCATCATAACGGCGGGTCTGGATGTGAAACTTAGGGTCGCGGTTGATTTTCGTTACTGGATCCATAACAATTGCAGGAATTTCTACTCTTACACCTATGTCAATTCCACCATATCGAGCTTTTATCCCATGTTTTTCAATCATTTCCGAAACCCAATTGCAGCCTCTTCGCCCTGGAGATAGGAGCACGTAATGAGCGGGAATTAGCTGCCCACTAAAGAGTATAACACCTTTTGAGGCTCCTTCTTCGATCAGAAGGTCTTTTACCTCTGTTTCAAGCATGAAGTCCACTCCTTTATTAATGAGATCCTGTTTGAAGCGCCCTATTACTGCAGGAGCATTATCCGAACCTATGTGTCGCTGTTTTATCTCGATAAAACGGGCTCCTACAGATGCAGCCTTTCGCTTTAGCTCCTCGATATCCGGCCCTTCAGACAACATGACTTCATGGGGAGCTCCGAATTCAAGGAAAATCTTATCCACTTTTTCAACAAGTTCCCAAGCTTCAATATGATCTCCTGTCAGAGCTGACAGATCCCCTCCCACATCTGGCCTCAAGTTTAGAGTTCCATCTGAAAAAGTCCCGCAGCCTCCTACCCCGCACATAATGTCACACGGAATACAGTGCATGCAGTAGGTATGAACTTTCATTGGACATAGGCGTTTTTCTATATCTCTGCCCATATCCACAATAAGTATTTTGAGCAAATGGGTCATAGCGAGCTCGTAGGCTGCAAACATTCCAGCAGGCCCTGCTCCTATAATTATAACATCATACCCCGAATTAATCTCATTTTTCTCAGAAAACTGATTTTCAGTATCCATGCATAACACCCTTTTATAATTCCTGTTGAACGTTTGAGTGATCTGAATTTTTCAATAGATAGCGTTCAAAAATGTTAAAATATTCAAATTTCAGAAAAAAATTATTTTAAAGTCCCCTATCAATACTACTTATTAAAATAGAATACCACCCATTTAATAGTCATCAAAAAGATATCTTATACTGGAATAATTTCGCTGTGAAACTTTTTTAATTTTCTAGATTCCACAAACCAAATAATCTAATCCAGATTCTAAATTTATTTATTCTGGCAAACTGTTTAAGAAAGCATTTTTTGGTGATTCCAGTTTATCAAATTTAAAGGCTTTGTGAAGCATTTATACCGTAGTAATTTAGAGAATTTCGATAAACCTCTGATTTTCACGAGTTGTTTATCTACCATTTATAAGTATATGACTAAATCTAGGAGTTTATCGAAATTCTAGGCTTGACTTTAATAGTGAGCTTATTTCTTCAGCAAAGGATTTTGGCCTAAAGTTTTGCATCTCTACTGACAGCTATTCTATTTTGGACCTTGTGTTCATGCGATATGGGCTTGAACAGGCAAGGAAAGGGTAGCTCAAAAAAATTACGTTGTGAATATGTATCCCTCCTCCAATTTTAAGGAAGTTTTCCGAAAACTCAAGTTCTAACCCGATTTATGTTAGACGACTTACGCAAGTGAAGTACAAAATCAAGCCCAATAGATATTATGGCCAAATTTGCAATTAGGCAGTTGAAGATTTAATGCTATTGATTTTCATTTCAACTACGTAAATTTATATTTAACTCAAAAATAACTTCTTTCAGACTTCGAGTATATCGAAATTACGACCTTTCAGCTTTTTTCTCATATACTTGTTCTCTGAGCAGGTCGAGAACTTCCCCATCCGAGACATCGTACCATTTCTCATAAGCCTCTGCAACAGCCCTGAAGTATCGAGGAATTTCAAGCACTACAAGTTCGTCGACTTTTTTCTTAATCTCTCCTGCAACCTCCTTTCCAATTACAGGTACTGCTACCACAATTTTTCTAGCTTCCCTTTTTTTGCAAAGTTCAATCGCTGCTCTCATTGTAGAACCCATTGCAATGCCATCATCGATAAGTACTACAGTTCTTCCTTTTATCTCGGGCAAAGGATGTTCTCCTCTTAGAACTTTTACGCGTCTCTCGATTTCTGCAATCTGCTGCTGCT
>Ga0326727_10012754_pt1 | contig 19019 bp, 11 predicted proteins | sample MB2enrmetagenome_FD_207643 | JGI IMG/M metagenome (GOLD analysis project Ga0326727, IMG submission 207643) | Lab enriched peat soil microbial communities from McLean, Ithaca, NY, United States - MB29MY | ecosystem: Environmental > Terrestrial > Soil > Wetlands > Peat | place: USA: New York...
ATCTTCCGCCCGCTCCACCAATCCCTGCCTCACGGGATTCTCCAGGACATACTGCCACTTCTGCGCGTAACCTTCGGCCTCGCGCAAACGATGATGAAACCCGCCCGCTTGAAACGTGCCGCCCCGTCCGTGCGCCTTTGCAAAACGGTCTTTCCAGAAGCCGATCCACCGCTCAATGGTGAACTTCAAATCCCGTGGCGCGCAAAACAAATGCAAATGGTCGGGCATGAGCAAATAATCGCTAACCAGCCAAGCGGTCGCCGTGTGTTTCCAGATGTCGTGCAGCGCCTGCTGCACGGCTGTTTCTGCCAGCCAGCGTTCCCGATTTGTTGTGCAGACCGTAAGAAAAACCCAATTCGGCCCGGACAGACGGATGGACACCCCTTTGGCCGGGGTGCGTCGCCCTGGTCCGGCTGAGGGACGATCAGACATGGGCCGATTGTAATGCCCGTGAACGAAGGGAAAAGGATTTTCGCCGCGCCGGGCGCGGCGGGGAGAATGGGCGGCGCGGCAGCGCCGCCCTACCATCCGAGACGGACGCATTGCGATTTTTCCTAATGCGCTTTGATAATTGGCGGAGTGGAAACCGCGCCCCAGCAGCCATCTTGTCCGCCATCGAGGGCCTTCACCCTAAATCACTCCATTACTCCGCCACTCCGGTCGAGTTCTCCCGTTTCGCAACTCGGAACAATCCGCAATCTGCCGGGGCCTTCATAAATTGGCCGTGTCCAGCGCCCGGCGTCATGCGCGGGGCATTGATTTTTTTGCGGCGGGCATTGATTTTATCAAATTGGCAAGGACAACCGCGGTGTGCAAAGCTCTCCGGCAACATGCGCTTGGATAAATGGTATCTCGACGCAGTCTTTCCCGACGGAACGGTCTGGTTCGGCTGCCGCGCGCGGCTCGGCCTGTGGAAATGCCCGGCCATCCAGTGGGCTTGCGGCCGCGAAGTCCTCCCCAATGGCCAGGGGCGGGAAGTTTCCCGCCTGGGTTGGAAGGAGTGGACAGAGCCAGGCCTGGTGAACGGGCAATGGGTGTGGAGAGGCCCGGATGGATTCCACGCCCGATGGGAGCCGTCCGGGCCGGGCGCGGATTGCGCGCTGGCGTCGGATGATTCGTTGCGGGTGCGCTGGAACTGCCTGGCGCCGAAAGCGGCGGTCACAAGGATGAACAGCGACGAAATGGGAAAGGCGGCGGACGCAAGCGCGGCCGGCCAGCCTCGGGGGGCAGGGCGCGCACTCCGTGCGCGCCGCGGCGGGCAAGGGACTGCCCGCCCTGCCTTTTTCGCCCCCGTCAGAGACGCATTACGCGCAAGCGCGGTTTCCCGCGGCCTCGGCTATGTGGAGCATTTGCGAATCGAAACGGACAGGCCGGACCTGCCTTTCCGGCAACTTTGGTGGGGGCGGGCGCACGCCGGGGAATCGAGCCTGGTGTGGATTCGGTGGGGGCGCGGGCGGGAATTGTCCCTGCTGTTGGAGAATGGCGCGAAGGTGGACGGCAGGCTGGAGACGTCTTCCCAGGGGGGCGCGCGGGTCCAGACGGAGCTTGGCGAATGGGAAACCGGAAGCGGACGCCCGCTCTGTGACCGGGACACGCGGCGTTCCTTTCCACGCTGGCTGGTGTGGCTTGCCAGAGGGATGGCGCCCGCGCGGGAGATCAAAATGGCGGGACCCGCCCGGCTGCGAACCGCCTCGGGAGATTTCACCGGATCGGGAGTCTGGGAGGAGGTCGGATGGGCCTGAGCCTTACCCCGCTGGCCGGCAAGATTGCTTACGGCGGCTTCTTCGTCGTGTTGGCGCCGCTTGGATTGTGGGTCTGGAGTTCGCGGCTGGCGTGTCCGTTTTCTGCCTTCCATTCCATAAGCATCGGAATTGCGCTATTGGCGGCTGGCGGCTTGCTGATGGTCCTGGCCGCATGGCGGCTGTGGCGCGAGGGCGGCGGGCTGCCCATGAACGCCTTCCCGCCGCCGCGCGTCGTGACGGGCGGAGTGTACGCCTTGCTTCCTCACCCGATTTATGCCGGATTCGTCCTGGGTTGCGCGGGAGCGGCCATCGTGTCCAACAGCGCCGGCGCGCTCTGGATCGTCACGCCGGCAGTTGCCCTGGGCTGCCTTTCGCTCGTGCTTGGCTACGAAGGCCCTGATCTTCGCCGCCGCTTCGGCTCTCAACTCCCCGAGCCGTGGATGGGGCTGCCGCGCGGGGAAGGCTTTTTGCCCCTGTCGCGCCGCGTGGGAACGGCGCTGGCGGTTTTCCTTCCGTTTGCCGTTTTCTATTTGGCGGTCAAGGCGTTGGGAATCCCCGCCGACGCGTTCGAGACGCGCCTGGGCTGGGAATGGGCGGTTCCCGTTCTGCCTGCAACGATGCCGGTTTATGCCAGCATTTACTTGGTGGCGCCGCTGACTTTTTTCCTGTGCGCGGACCGCGCGGAAATGAGGCGGCTGGCGGTCAGCGGCTGGATGGCAACGGGGCTGAACACGCTCCTCTACGCCACCGTGCCGGCCACGGCGGCGTTCCGGCCTGTGACGGGGAATGATTGGATGAGCCAATGGCTGGCCTGGGAGCAGCGGATGGCCTGGCCCGCGGCGGGGTCCTTGCCGTCTTTCCATGTCTGTTGGGCGGTGATCTGCGCGGCTTTTCTGGCGCGCGGGCCGCTCCGGCGCCGGGTGGCAATTTGCTGGCTCTGGTGCGCGGGTCTTTGCCTTTCGTGCCTGACCACGGGGATGCACAGCCTGGCGGATGTGCTGGCCGGCGCGCTGACCGGCGCGGTTTGCGTTCGCCCGGAAAGGCTGTGGAGGCGGATGCTCGACGGCATGGAGCGCCTGGGCAATCACTGGAAGGCGTGGCGTTTCGGTCCGCTCCGGGTGATCAACCACGGTCTTTGGGCCGGGCTGGCGGGCTTCGCGGTTTTGCTGATCGCCGGGATGTCGGCGGAGGCCGGCCAGTTGGGGTGGGTCGCGCTGGTGGCGTCCTGCGCGTTGATCGGGGCGGGGGTTTTTGCCCAATGGGCGGAGGGATCGCCGGCGCTGTTGCGGCCCTTCGGCTATTATGGCGCCATTCTCGGCGGATTGCTGGCACTGTCAATAATTGCGTTGAGCCACGGCCCGGCCGCCGGCGTCATGGCCGCCTTCGCCGTGGCCTCGCCGTGGGCCGTGGCGATTGGACGCCTGCGTTGCGTCGTGCAAGGCTGCTGCCACGGGCGGCCGGTGGATTGGGGAATGCGCGTCACCAACCCCCATTCGCGCGTGGTCAAGCTGGCGGGGTTTTCCGGGACGCCCATCCACCCGGCGCCGCTCTACTCGATTCTGGCCAACATCGTGATCGGCCTGGTTCTGCTGCGGCTGCGGGTCCGCGGAGCCGGGCCGTTCCAAATTGCCGGGCTGTATCTGCTCCTGGCCGGGATGGCGCGCTTTGTGGAAGAGGCGTATCGGGGGGAGCCTCAGACCAGGCGCCTGGCCGGCCTTCCGCTTTACCAATGGCTGGCGGCAGGAAGCGCGGCCCTGGGCATGGTCGTGATGGCGCTGCGCGGGCCGCCCCTGCCGCCGATGGGCGGGCCTGCGGGGTGGTTGTTGGTCATTTCGGCGCTCTGGGCCGCGGTCAGCGCCTTCGCCATGAGCATGGATTTTCCCGCCTCGGAGCGCCGGTTTTCGCGGCTGACGGGCTGACTGGTTTGGAGCCATGCCGCAACGATTCCATAAATGTGCGCGACCGGCGGAGCACGAACGGCGAGCCGTGATTCTGGAGCGGATACAGAACCTTTTTGCATTGTCAGGCGGACTTTCCGCCGGCGGCGCCCGGCTTTTGGGGGGCCGGCTTTCCGGACGGGTGGCCGCCTTTGCGCTTGGTCACGGCTTGCTTGAGGAGGTATTCGATCTGGCCGTTGACACTGCGGAATTCGGCCTGCGCCCAGGCTTCCAATTCGGCCCAAAGCGCGGGATCCATCCGCAAAAGGAAGGATTTCCTTTCTGGCATGGCTCAGTTGTAGAGCGTTCCGGCGTTGACGACGGGATGCACTTCGGATTCCGCGCAGAGAACGACCAGCAAATTGCTGACCATGGCGGCTTTGCGTTCGTCGTCCAGTTGCACGACTTCTTTCTCGGCCAGTTCCCGCAACGCCATGTCCACCATGCTGACGGCGCCATGCACGATCTTTTGCCGCGCGGCGATGACCGCCTCGGCTTGCTGGCGGCGCAGCATGACCTGGGCGATTTCGGGAGCGTAGGAGAGGTTGGTCAGCCGCGCCTCGTCCACCGCCACGCCCGCTTTGGCCAGCCGCTGCTGCAACTCCTGCCGCAAGGCCTGCGACACTTCGTCCACGTTGCTCCGCAAGGTGGTGGCGTTGGGCTCGCCGTCGTCATAGACGTAGGCGCTGGCCAGGTGGCGCAAGGCCGTTTCACTTTGCGTCTGCACATAACGATCATAGTTATCCACATCAAAATAGGCCTGGGCGGTGTCCTGCACCCGCCAGACCAGCACGGCGGCGATTTCGATGGGGTTGCCGCGCTTGTCGTTGACCTTGAGTTTCTCCATGGTGAAGGTGCGCGCCCGGAGCGAAATCTTGTGCCCGGCGGAATAAAACGGATTGGTCCAGTGAAATCCGCTGATCCGCACCGTGCCATGATATTTGCCGAAAAGCAGCAGCACGCGCGCTTCATTGGGCTGCAAGGTGAACAAACCGATGAGCAAAATCACGCACAGCACCTCCGTCAACAAGGCCAGCGCGAGAAGCCACCAAAAGACAGGCCCCGCGTGCGCGTTGACGCGGACCATGGAATAAACAAGCAAGGCGGCGCCCCCCAGCAACAAGGCGAGAATGGCTGGCAGCGCGATCCAGCCGCTGGCGGCGGTTTCCTGGCGCTCGGAACTGACGATTGATTTTTCTTCGTTCATAGGTCCTTTCATGGGAACAGGTTTAATATTCAATTGATATCATAATGCAATCACGCTCCCTGTCAACCGCCGCGTGGCGGATTTTTCAACTTAGTCGTGATCCTAATGTTAATCTTGATCCATTCTGATGAAACCGCATGAAGAAAAGATTGCGGCGCCGCCCCCAAGGCGGGTCTTGCCGCCGGCCTCAATCGCCGATGACAAACACTTGCTGCGCGGTGATGCTTTTGGTGAAACCGGGCTTGAAGGCCTTGGCCCGCAAAATGGCGGGGCCGCTCAACAGGATCGGCTTCTCGTAAAGCGGGTCGGCGCCGGTGGGCAGGCTCCCGTCCAGCGTGTAGCGGATGCCGGCCCCCGGCTCCGCTTCCTTCAAGACAACCTCCACCGGCCGCTCGTACCGGCCCTGCGGCGGCGAAATCTCCGGCGGCGGCAACACGGGCGGTCCCGGCATGCTTTCAATCCATTGCCGCAGCAGCCGCAGGCCCTGCTCGTCCACCGCGTTGTGGGCCAGTTGGGGCATTTTGATGGCCTCGAGCGAGCCGGCCCGCATGTAAATGAGCGAGCGCCATATGTCATTGGGCGCGATGGCGCGCGCGCCGTCAATGCCTTCGTCAATCAGAATTTGTCCGGCGATCAGGTTCTGTTGCTGGAGGGGCGTGTCATAGCGGGCGTCGAAATAGGCCACCGTGCCGCCGGGCCGGTGGCAGTGGGCGCAGTTGGCGTCCAGGTAGGACCTGGCCCGGTCCTCCAAACTGCGGCCGGCGTCGTCCGCGCCCGCCAGGCTGGCGTAATCCGGCAGGCGGGCCTCGTCCAGCGGCGGGTCAAACAATCCGAGGCGGTTCCAGGCCCGCAATTGGTTGTCGGCGCGCCCGAATGGATAAGGAAAATCGCGGTTCATCTGGCGGGTCTTGACGCCCAGGACCAGGCCGGCCTGGACGGTGTGGCAAACCAGGCAATCCTGCCGGCTCGGATAGTACCACATCTGCGTTCGGGTCCCCGCCGCCGTTTTGATGACAATCGCCTCGGTCAAGTTCGCGGCCAGCAGGTCGGCGTCGCTGTTATCCGGCCGCCATTTGTAGGCGGCCCCATAGACACCGCCGTCGGCATCGCGCACCAGGAGCCGGGTTTCCAGGCGGCGTTTCACCTCGGGGCGCGTCTCGTCGGTCCCCAGCTCGAAGTGTTTGACAAACACCGTCCCTTTGGGAAAACTCCATTCCCCTGTGGGCCGGAATCCGATCTTTCCCGCGGACCGGGTGTCCGGCTTGGGCGCGGCCATCCAGCGCGTTTTGGCCGCTCCATCCGACCAGAACGGAACATTGATGTCGTAAGGAATCAAACCGTCGGCGGGCACGAGACGCGCCGTGTCCTTGAAAGCGCCGGTTTGGGAAAGCAGCGGCGGGAGCGCTCCCGTGTCGCGCTCCGGCATGAGGAGGGCGGCCCGGGCGCGCGGCTGCGCCTCCAGTCCGAACGGTTTGGCCGCCTCTGCGCCCGCGCGGCTGGAGAACAGGATCGCGCCGCACCCGATCCAAAGCGCCGCGCGGACCGCTTTGAGAGAAGCCCATTGATGAAAGGCCGGTTTCATTTGTTGTTTGGATATAACGGCGACAGTGGCTGCATATCCGCGATAATTTGGCAGAATATCGGCCCAGGCGCAACCTGCCGGATGGGGGCGCATGTCACCTTTGGGGGTGGCGTTTTCCATTTCTTAATCTTAATCTTAATCTTGTTCGGAGAAGGCGGGGCAGGATTAAGATTAAGATTAAGAGGGGAACCCCCCCAAAAAAGCCCCGCCAGATGGACTGCAAAGGAACACCGGTGGACACAGGGCAAAGATGTGCTATTGTTATTGAAATTATGAAGAAGTCTAAACTCAAGAAGCAGTGGAAAAAGCCTCAAATTCGGGTGGTCCAGGTCTGCTGCGAATGCACAGCCTACGTGGATGCCTCTTAACCGCCAGGGGATGATTCTCGGAGGCCATTATTCGTGTTCGCGTGCTAGGAGCGGCCGCCGGCGGAGGGCTGCCGCAGTGGAATTGCGGCTGCGCTAATTGTTGCGACGCCAGGCGGGGGCGAATTCGGCCGCTGACTCAATCGTCCGTCGCGATCCTCGCCGGCGGCGGCCGGTGGCTTTTGGTCAACGCCTCGCCGGATTTGCCCGCCCAAATCAGCGCCTGCCCCGGGTTGCAGCCAGGTCCCGCCGCGTTGCGCGGCACACCCATCTCCGAAGTTTTGTTGACAAACGCCGATCTCGATCATGTGGCGGGCTTGCTGTCGTTGCGCGAAGGCGGCAGGCTGCGAGTTCATGCCACCAGCGCGGTGCGGGACACTTTGGACGGACACCTCGGTCTGACCGCACTCCTGGACGCTTTTTGCGGTGTGGACTGGGTGGAACCGCCGGAGGCCGATTTTGCGCCGCTGCCCGGAAGCCAGGGAGAGCAAAACTCCATGGTCTATCGCGCAATTGAGCTGCCGGGAGGCCCGCCCGTTTTTGACAAGGGAAGGACCCCGGGCGGTGTCCACCGCGTGGCCTACTGTTTTATGGATCGGAACACAGGCGGGCGGTTGCTGGTCGCGCCGGATGTCGCCGGGTGGAATGACGCTCTGGCCGCGGCGATGGCGGAGTCGGACGCCGTGCTCTTCGATGGCACATTCTGGTCCGGCGACGAACTGCGGCGCGTCAAAACCAATGCGCCCACCGCGGCGGAGATGGGGCATGTCACGATCCAGGACCACAGTTTGGCTGTTTTGGGCGGGCTTTCGGCGGAACACAGAGTTTACATCCATATCAACAACACCAACCCCGTGCTCTCCCCTGGTTCGCCGGAACGGAGCGCGGTTGAGGCGGCGGGCGTCGTGGTGGGGTATGACGGATTGGAGTTTGCGATATGAACCAAAAGCCGTGGCCGCGGAAAAGGTTTGTCGCCAATCTGCGCAAAATTGGCGCCTTGTCCTATCACCATCAACATCCGTTTCACGTTTTGATGAATTCCGGCCAGCTCGGCCGCCCAGCCATCCAGATCTGGGTGGCCAACCGGTTCTATTACCAGGCCCACATCCCGATCAAGGATGCCGCCATTCTGTCCAATTGTCCGTTGCGCGAAGTCCGCCGCCTGTGGCTGCACCGGATCATGGATCATGACGGCATCCGGGGTGATGAAGGGGGCATCGGCGCCTGGCTGCGGCTGGGAGAAGCGTGCGGGTTGTCGCGCCAGAGCTTGCTCGGCCACCGCCATGTCGTTCCCGGAGTTCGATTCGCCGTGGATGCTTATGTGAATTTCGCCCGGACCCGGCCATGGCCGGAGGCGGTGGCCTCTTCGCTGACCGAGTTGTTCGCTCCCGACCTCATGGCGAAAAGGCTGGAAGCATTTCAGCGGTTCTACCCCTGGGTGGATGCCTCCGGCCTGGATTACTTCGCGGGCCGCCTGGTCCAGGCGCCCCGCGACTCCGGGGAGGCCTTGAAGCTGACTTTGGACCACTGCAACACCCGCGAAAAACAGGAGGCGGCCCTGCGCGCCCTTCAGTTCAAGTGCGACTTGCTCTGGGCGATGCTGGATGCCATCCACGGGCGGTGTTTGGCGCTCCCAAACCCGCGCCGGCGGCGCGATTGTCAGTCTTTGGTGGTAGGGCGCGCACTCCGTGCGCGCCGCGGCGGCGAGAGGAGTGCCCGCCCTTGACGCCAATCTTTTCTAACGCATTGCGTACGCAAACATGATCTCCCTGGATGCACAAAGCCGTCCGGCGCTCGCCCGGGGCGTTCGGCTGCGGAATGACCCGATCACGGGCGAACCGGTGCTGCTCTTTCCCGAAGGTGTGCTGCCGCTGGACGCCGCCACGCATGACATCCTCATCCGATGCTCGGGCCAAGCGACCGTCGCCTCCATCATCCTTTCGCTGGCCGAGGAATATGAAACGGACCCTGGAACCGTGCGCGCGGACGTGTGCGAATGCCTGGCGCAACTGCGGCAGCGGATGCTCGTCGCCATCTCCTCATGAATTACCGGCCTTACTTGTTGCTGGCCGAACTGACCCACAGTTGCCCATTGCATTGTCCCTACTGTTCCAACCCCATCGTCTATCCGGGCGGGCGGGAACTTTCCACGGCGGAATGGCGCCGCGTTTTTGAGGAAGCCGCCCAACTGGGCGTTTTGCATCTGGGCTTCTCCGGCGGCGAACCGCTCCGCCGCGCGGACCTGGCCGAGTTGGTCGCGGCCGCCCGCGCCGCCGGACTTTACACAAACCTGATCACCAGCGCTGTCGGCCTGCAGCGCCGGCGCGCCGCGCAACTGCGCGAGGCCGGATTGGACAGCATCCAAATCAGCTTTCAATCCGACCAGGAAACGCTGGCCGACCAAATCGCCGGGGCTTCCGCCCACGCGCTCAAACTTGAGGCCGCGAAAGTGGCGCGGGAACTGGGATTTCCGTTGACGGTCAACGTGGTGCTGCATCGGGGCAACATAGTCCGGCTGGAGCAGATTATTTCCCTGGCCGAAGACCTGGAGGCGGAACGGTTGGAGCTGGCCAATGCCCAATTCTATGGCTGGGCCTTCCAGAATCGCGCCGCCTTGTTGCCCACCCGCAGCCAGATCGCGCGGGCCGTGGAGATTGTCGCGGCGCGGAAAAAACAGTTGCTGGGCCGAATGGAGATTTTGTTTGTCACGCCCGATTATTACAGCGAGCGCCCAAAACCTTGCATGAATGGCTGGGCCACGCGGTTCTTGACAGTCAATCCCGTGGGCGATGTCCTGCCCTGCCCGACCGCTTCGGCCATCCGGGGCCTGCGCTTCGACAATGTGCGGACGCGCCCGCTGGCCTGGATTTGGAGCCAATCCGAGTCGTTCAATCGTTTTCGCGGCACCGAATGGATGCCGGCGCCCTGCTGTGAATGCCCCATGCGCGAAATAGACTTCGGCGGCTGTCGTTGCCAGGCGGCTCTCCTTACCGGCGATGCCGCGGCCACCGATCCGGCCTGCTCCCTCTCGCCCCATCGCCAGAAGCTCGCCAGTTTTGTGGAATCCGTGCAGGAGGACCCCGCCGCGAATCGGCCCTTCGCGGCCGGCCTGGGCCGACTTTCCTTTCGGCAGAATCCCCATTGATGGTTAATTCAAACATTTCAAAAGGAAGACGACGGCAGAAAAATAGGATCAAAAAAATGAGGTTCTTCAACGTTGCCACAGGATGTGGGCGGCTTCCAAAGGGACCGCGACGCCATCGCAATGCGGTATCACACGCGCTGTGTAGTCCCCCGCCACGCGGGCGGCGGACACAGCCGCGCTGTAAATAAAACCGTCCGTCCCGCCCGCCAGTTGGCCAACGAGCTTCATTTCCTGCCGCACCGGGCTGCCGCCGTTGGCGCCGTCGGCATAAAGCTCCACTCGCACGGCCCCCGGGTCGAGGCCATTAAGAAAAACCTGCATCTCGAACCTGTGCTGCCCGCCCCGAGTCTCAACCTTCACTTCGCCGAAGCGCAGCGCGGCCCATTTCTCATCCAGGCTGCGCCGCCAATGGACTATTTGCCGGCCCGCGGCGCCATTATCGGCGGCCCGCAGACGGTGCGCCGCGGCAGCCGGCAGGTAGTATTGTTCGGTGTATTCGCGCACCGTGCGGTTGGCGGAGAAGCGCGGGGTCAACCGCGCCATGCTCTCCCGCATCCGCGCGACCCAGGCGGTGGGAATGCCCTTGTCGTCGCGGGTATAAAACTCGGGAATGACCTCGTGTTCGAGCCGGTCGTAGAGCGCCGCGGCTTCGGCCGCGTCCCAGGCCGGATCATCGCCATGTTCCTGGCCGTCGCCCAAAGCCCATCCGACTTCCGGCGCGCAGGCTTCCGCCCACCAGCCGTCCAATTCGGAGAGATTGATGCCTCCGTTGACGAGCACCTTCATGCCGCTGGTTCCGCACGCCTCCCAAGGCCGCCGGGGTGTGTTCAGCCAGACATCCACCCCCTGCGCCAGGCGCTCCGTGACGAGCATATCATAATCACTGAGGAAGATCGCATAAGGACGAACCTCGGGACAGCGAATGAAGTGAATCCACTGTTGAATCATGGCCTGTCCCGCCGCATCCGCGGGATGGGCTTTGCCCGCAATGATCAGTTGGACCGGGCGCTGCGGATTGGATAACAGGCGCATCAGCCGGTCCGGATCGTGCAGCAGCAGGTTGGGTCTCTTGTAGGTCGCGAAGCGGCGCGCGAAGCCGAGCGTCAGGGTGTTGGGATCAAACAGATGTTTTGCCGCCTCCACCTCCTCGGGCGATGCGCCGGAGGCGGTCAGTTGCCTGGACAACCGCCCTCGGGCGTAATCCACCAGAGTCTTGCTGGCGGCCAGGCGCATTTGCCAAAGGCTGGCGTCGGAGACGCGGCGAATGTCTTGCTCCAGGGATTCCATTGTCCCCAGCCAGCGGTCTTTTCCGCAGGCTTCCGTCCAGAGATCATCGGCTGCCGCGGAGTCCCAGCTTGGCATGTGAACCCCGTTGGTGACATGGGCGACGGGCACTTCGTTCGACGGCCAGCGCGGAAAGAGAGGCTCAAAGAGATGCCGGCTGACTTTCCCATGCAGGCGGCTGACGCCATTGACCGCCCCGCTGCCGCGGATGGCCAGCCAGGCCATGTTGAAACTTTCCGACGTGTCGCTCGGATCCTGGCGGCCCAAGGCCAGCAATTGGCTGAGTGTGATCCCCAGCTTTTCCCGGGCGTAACGGCCGAGGTATTGTTCGATGAGAGCCGGGGCGAAACGATCAAAGCCGGCCGCCACAGCCGTGTGGGTGGTGAAAAGATTCCCCGCCCGCGTGGCGGCCAGCGCGGCCTCGAAGGGATGCGCGGTCTCCTGCATGAAACTGCGGGCGCGTTCCAACACGGCCAGGGCGGCATGCCCTTCATTGAGGTGACAGACTTCCGGGTGGATGCCCAGCGCGTCCAACAGCCGCCAGCCGCCGATGCCCAGGAGGATTTCTTGCGTCAGGCGCAACTCCGGCCCGCCCCCATACAGTTCGCCGGCAATCCCTCGATGGGCGGGAAAATTCGCCGCGTCATTGCTGTCCAGCAGGTAAAGCTTGACCCGGCCGACTTGGACCTGCCAGGCGCGCAGCCAGACCGAGTAACCGGGCAGGGCGATCTCCAACCGCAACCACTCGCCGCTCGGGTGGCGCAACGGCGTGATGGGCAACTGTCCGGGGTCGTTATACGGGTAAAGGGCCTGTTGCGTCCCGTCCTTGTCAATTATTTGGCGGAAATAGCCCCGCTGATATAGCAGCCCCACTCCGATCACCGGCACGCCCAGGTCGCTGGCGGCTTTGAGCTGGTCGCCGGCCACGTTGCCCAGCCCGCCGGAGTAAATGGGCAGCGCTTCGCTCAACATGAATTCCATGCTGAAATACGCCACGCAGGTCAAGGGCGCCTGTGGATGACGCTGCTGAAACCACGCCGGCTTCTCCGCCGCCTGATGCTTGGCTTGCAGCAGGCCGTCCACTTTCTTGCGGAATGCAGGATCGGCCAGCACGCGCTTCAGTTGGTCCGGCGAGACGGTCTGAAGGACAACCCACGGGTTTTGCGTCAGTTCCCACAGCGCCGGATCAAGCTGCCGCCACACTTCGTCCGCGCAGTGATTCCACGACCAGCGCAGATCCAGGGCCAGTTCCGCCAGGGAATCGAATCCCTCGATGTCCGCGGGCGGAAGGCTGCGCGTCGGACGGCTGACGGGGGTGGCCGGCTCATGGTTTCTCCTTGGGTTTTGGCTCGGAGGCAATCCCCGGCTCCGGCGGGGACGCCGCCAAAGCATCGCTGACAATGCTCTGGGCTTCCTCCAGGATGCGGCGCAGATGATCCGCTCCGCGGAAGCTCTCCGCATAAATCTTGTAGATATTCTCAGTCCCGGATGGACGCGCCGCGAACCATCCGCTCCCGGCCGCCACTTTCAATCCGCCCAGGGGGGCATCGTTGCCCGGCGCCCGGGTGAGGACAGTCTGGATTTTTTCGCCCGCCAAGCCGGCCTGCTTGACCTGCCGGGGCGAGAGCTTCGCCAAAAGCGCCTTTTGCCCGGGAGTGGCCGGCGCCTCAACGCGGTCATAGAAAGGCTCGCCGAACTGGCGCGTGAGTTCGAGGTAGATTTCGCCGGGATCGCGGCCCATCCGGGCTGTGATCTCCGCCGCCAGCAAAGCGGGGACCATTCCATCCTTGTCCGTCGTCCAAACGGCGCCATCCAGACGGGCGAAGCTGGCCCCCGCGCTCTCTTCGCCGCCGAAGGCGAGCGAACCGTCGAGCAAGCCATCCACAAACCACTTGAAGCCCACCGGCACCTCATAGAGCTTGCGGCCAAGCTGGGCGGTGACGCGATCTATCATCTGTGTGCTCACCATCGTTTTGCCGACGGCCGCTTTGCGGCCCCACTTTGGACGGTGCTGGAAAAGGTAGAAGATGGCGGCGGAAAGATAATGGTTGGGCGGCAGCAATCCCGCGCTGCGGGTGACAATGCCGTGCCGGTCATGGTCGGGGTCGCAGGCGAACGAAAGGTCAAAGCGGTCCTTCATCCCGATCAATCGCCGCATCGCGAAGGCCGAGGAGGGGTCCATTCGTATCTGGCCATCCCAATCCGCCGTCATAAACCGGAAGGTGGGATCAATCGCTTCGTTGACCACCTCCAGCCTTAAACCATAACTTTCGGCAATGCGTCCCCAATAATGCACACCCGCGCCGCCCAGCGGATCCACACCGAGGTTGAGCTTGGCGCCGCGGATCGCCTCCATGTCCACCACGTTGCCCAGATCGGCAATGTAGGCGCTGAGATAGTCGTGCCGGCGCGTCGTGGAGGCGTTGAGGGCGCGCGCCAGCGGCATGCGCTTCACGCCCTTCAAGCCGGATTCCAGGAACTCATTAGCCTTCCTTTCTATCCAGCCGGTGGCCACCGTGTCCGCCGGGCCGCCGTGGGGCGGGTTGTATTTGAAGCCGCCATCCTGCGGCGGATTATGCGAGGGCGTGATGACAATGCCATCGGCCAGCCCGGCCTTCCGGCCGCGGTTGCAGGTGAGAATCGCATGAGAAATCACCGGGGTCGGCGTATATTCCCCGCCGGCCGCGATCCTCACCTCCACTTCATTGGCCGCCAGCACTTCCAGCGCGGTGGCGCAGGCCGGCTCCGACAGCGCGTGGGTGTCAATTCCCAGAAACAGCGGGCCGCCGGTTCCCCGCCCCTTTCGATACAGGCAAATGGCTTGTGTGATCGCCAGGATGTGAGCTTCATTGAAAGACCGGTTGAAGGCCGTGCCGCGATGTCCGGACGTGCCGAACGCCACGCGCTGCGCGGGCACGGCGGGGTCGGGAGCCTCGGCATAGTAGGCCGTGACGAGCCTGGGGACGTTGACCAGCATCCCCGGCGCCACCGGCTTTCCCGCAAGAGGACTGGTTGTCATAAGTTTTGAGTTTCCAAATCAATATGCGCAAGTCGTGAGGGGCCGGCCGCTCAAGGGGCCTTTGGGGAGCAGACGGCCAGGATGCGGTCCAGTTGGGCGTTGATGGCCGGGTCCACCCGCTGGCGGCTTTTGTCGGCGTCGAACCAGGCGGCCGTGCGGCGGATGCCTTCGCGCAAGGGGATGGCGGCCTGGTATCCCGGCACGAACTCCTTGATTTTAGTATTGTCAAAAACGACGCTCCAGGACTTGTCGCCGAGCAGGGGGCCGGCCAGTTCCGGGGCAACCCGGGCCAGCAACTCCGAGGCGATGTGGACCATGTTGGCCTTGACGCCCAGGGCGTCGGCGATGGTTTCGTAAATCTGATTCCAGGTGAGGACTTCGTCGGTGGTGATGTGAAAAGCCTCGCCGACCGCCTGGGGGTTGCCGAGCAAACCGAGAAATCCTCGGGCAAAATCCTCGGCGTGGGTGGTGACCCAGAGGGAGGAACCGTCGCCGTGGACAATGATGGGCCGGCCTTTTCGCAGACGATCGGCCAGCGTGAAGCAGCCCCAGCCTCCCAGGGCGATGGGGAAGTTGGCATCGCCGTAGGTGAGGGAAGGACGGACAATGGTGGCGGGAAAACCTTCCTCGCGCCAGGCGCGCAGGAGGCGTTCTTCACAGGCGATCTTGTTGCGCGAGTATTCCCAGTAGGGATTGTGCAAAGGGGTGGATTCGCGGATGACATGGTGGCCCGGCGGCTTTTGATAAGCGGAAGCGGAACTGATAAAGACGAACTGTTTGGCGCGGCCCCGAAAGAGCGCCAAGTCGCGCTCGATGTGATCCGGGGTAAAGGCGGTCCAATCCACCACGGCGTCAAACTTCAGATCCCCCAGGGCGGCGCGGACCTGTTCGGGCTGGTGAACGTCGGCGATCAAGCTGTGGACCCCGGAGAGATCCGTTTTGCGCAGCCCGCGATTGAGATGATAGAGGTCCATGCCCCGGGCCACCGCCACGCGGCTGACCGAGGTGCTGATAAAACCGGTGCCGCCGATAAATAGAACTTTCATAACCCATGAATACAATTCCGCGCGTCCAAAAGCAACCCGGACCGTCTTAAATTCCCCCCAGCCCCGGCGCGGACACTTCCGGGAGCGCGTGCGTCTCGCGCGCATATTTCCTATTTTCTGGGTGGCACGGGCGACTCGCCCGTCCCGTCGGGCCGCCGGCCCGGCGGAAGATCGAACGCGACCTTTGGCAAAGGCGCTGCGTCATGGCTGTAGACCGTGATTCTCAGTTCCGGTCGGCGAGTCGCCTGTGCCACCCCACCAAAGGAGTTCCCGCCACGAAAAACTCGCCCCCTCCAATGGACGGCCCAGCCCGTGACAGCCATTTCCACAGACATTACCCCGGAAGGAAAGCGTAGCGGCGTTCGGCAGAGCGCCGCATGATGGATTTGCACAGGGGCGCGCGGAGGTAAAATAATTGTTGGTCCCGCGAACTTCGGCCAGCGACACGATCTGTGTCCCGGCAAAAATGTTGTCAGGCTGGTGTGACATTCCAGTTGGCATGGTACCCCTGCACCTGGAGCAAGAGCGAGCTGGGAAATGCGCCGCGCGGCGGACGGTCTTGTTGCTCCATCCGATCATGTCCAAGAGGATGCAGTGCATTCCCGGATTCGGGCGCCCGGTTCCGGCGGCATTGCCGGCGGTCACAGACCGCCGCTACAGGCGGGCGAATCTGTCAATCCGCGGTTCCATTCCCTGGGTTGCGGCGGGCCGCGCTGTGACGCTGCTTGAGGCGTTCTCGCGGCCTGGTTTTGGCGGCGGCGGCGGCCGGTCCGGGCGTCTCGACTCTGCACTATGGGATGAGGAATGCGCGCAAGTGGCTCACGATTAGGACATTGCACAAATCCGCATTTCCCGGCATTTTTCCTTTGACAATCCGCGCTTACATGCTAATCTTTCTGTGTGAGGGCAAGGCACGGAGAGCCAAGCGGCGCCGGGAGGAAGGCGGGGTTTCTCCCAGGGGTCACTTTGCCTTTGTCCTTTCTCTTGGCCTCCCAGCATTGCATACTCTATTAAACTGCTATACTTTATGATTCCATCGCTGCATGAATGCCTTTTTCCGCTGGTTTTGGCCATTTTGCGGAAAATCGTCCCAAGTGCCTTTCCATGAACAATTTGCGCGCACAACCGGGCTTTTCTAATCAAGCCTAATCAACCCTAATCAAGTTATTTTTTTGCCTTTCAATTCGCCCTCTTTCAACTATGAACCCGCCCGATGAGGAAAGAAGGATTGGGGCGGAGCGGCAGCTCCGCCGGAAACGGACCGACACTTTTAGTCCCGCGGCGGGATAACGAAGCTGGCGGGGCGCGGACAACTATGGCATACTCTTCGCATTCATGGCGGCGATCCAAGACAGTTTGAAAACGACAACCGGCGGGGTATTCGGGGACTATTCCGGGGAAGCCGGGGTGTTTGACGAGGCGGTGGACGGGCAGGGCGGGCTGCGCGAGGCTTACCGGGCGTTTGCCGGCGCGGTTCCCAGTTTAAGCGCGGCCGAATTGAAACGCCGCCACGAAACGGCGCGCCGCATCCTTCAGGAACAGCGGATCACCTACAACGTCCACGGCGATCCGCTGGGGATGGAGCGCCCGTGGCAGTTGGATCCGCTGCCGCTGCTGATGAGCGCGGCCGAATGGCGGCATCTGGAAACCGCCCTGATCCAGCGCGCGACCCTGCTGAATCTGATCCTGGCCGATTGTTACGGCCCGCAGGCGTTGATTCAGGGGGGCCTGCTCCCCCCGGCGCTGGTCTTCGGCCAGCCGGATTTCCTGCGGCCCTGCCACGGTTTGCGCCCGCCGGGAGGCATGTTTCTCCACCTTTACGCCGCCGACCTGGCGCGGTCCAAGGACGGTCAATGGTGGGTGCTGTCGGACCGGACGCAAATCCCGGCCGGCGCGGGATACGCGCTGGCCAACCGGCTGATCACGGGGCGCGTGTTGCCGCAGCCGTTTCGCGACTGCAACGTGCAAAGGCTGGCGGGGTTCTTCCGCGACCTGCAGGCCGCGCTGGGCCGGCTGGGAACGCGGCGCCCGGACAACCCCCGAATTGTATTATTGACACCTGGGCCGTTCAACGAGACGTATTTCGAGCAGGCTTGGCTGGCGCGGTACCTGGGTTACACGCTGGTCGAAGGGCAGGACCTGACGGTGCGGGACGACCGCCTGCTGCTCAAGACTCTCTCCGGCCTGGAACCGGTGGACGTGATTCTGCGGCGCGTGGACGACGGCTGGTGCGACCCCCTGGAGCTGCGCAACGATTCGATGCTGGGCGTGCCGGGACTGCTCGGGGCGTTGCGCGCCGGAAACGTGGCGGCGGCCAACGCGCTGGGCAGCGGCCTGCTGCAATGCCCGGCCTTCCTGGCCTTCCTGCCGGGGCTATGCCGGCATCTTTTGGGCGAAGAACTGAAATTGCCGTCCATCGCCACCTGGTGGTGCGGCCAGCCGGACGCCGAACGGCATGTGTTGGAGCATTTTGACGATTTGATCGTGCAACCCGCCTTCCGCGCACAGTCCAGCCAGCCCGAAGGGGGAGCGCAGCCCGGCGCGGAAAGCAACGGCGATTTGCGCGCGCAGATTCAATTCCGGCCGGAGTTGTTTGTGGCGCAGGAACGGGTGACCCCTTCCACCGCGCCCGCGTGGGACGGAACCAAGCTTGTGCCCAGGCCGGTTTCCATCCGCGCGTTCCTGGTCAGGACCGCCGACAGCTACTCCGTCATGCCGGGCGGACTGGCGCGCGCCGGGGTGGAAGGCGGCGGCGCGCAAGTTTTCCTGCATCAGGGCGGGTCGAGCAAGGACCTGTGGGTGCTGGCGGACGGACCGGTCGAGCCGGTGACGCTGATTTACCCGGCCAATTCGGCCGTGGAACTGCGGCGGGTGGGAAATAATTTGCCCTCGCGCCTGGCGGACAATTTCTTTTGGCTGGGCCGCTATTGCGAGCGCGCCGACGCCACCGCGCGCCTGCTGCGCAGCCTGTTGCTGCGCCTCAATTCGGAAAGCGGCCCGGGTTGGTTTCCGTTGATCGAGCCGCTGCTCAACACCCTGGCCAAACAAGGGCAGATCGCGCCGCTCTCCGCGCGGCCCGGAATCCGGAACAATCCGGAGGCCATCGAGGCGGAATTGCTGGATTTAATCTTTGACCCGAAGCGCCGGGGATCGCTCCAAAGCATCGCCGGCGAAATGCAGAAGCTGGCCATGCTGGTGCGCGACCGGACTTCCAATGATTTGTGGCGCGTGCTCTCCCGGCTGGGCGATGTCCTGGCGCCGTCCGACCCCGCCGCGCCCCGGCTGGCCGACGCCAACGGGGTCCTCAACCAGACGTTGCTGCACCTGGCCGCCTTTCACGGGCTGGCGCGGGAAAACATGACGCGCGCCCAGGGCTGGCGTTTTCTGGACATCGGTTTGCGCCTGGAACGGGCCGTGTATCTCTGCTCGCTCCTGGATTGCGCGCTGCGCTCGGCGGAAGGCAACAATCCGAGCGTGCTGGAAGCGGTGCTGGAAGTGGCGGACAGTTCCCTGACCTACCGCAGCCGCTACACGCTCCTGCCCAACATCGCGGCGGTGTACGACCTGGCGCTGCTGGACGACACCAACCCGCGCTCGCTCCTGTTCCAGTTCAACCAGCTTGTCAAACATTTTGAACGGCTCCCGCGCGAACGCGAAAACGCCCTGCCCAGCGCCGGCCACCGGGTCCTGCT
>Ga0326727_10012757_pt1 | contig 19012 bp, 16 predicted proteins | sample MB2enrmetagenome_FD_207643 | JGI IMG/M metagenome (GOLD analysis project Ga0326727, IMG submission 207643) | Lab enriched peat soil microbial communities from McLean, Ithaca, NY, United States - MB29MY | ecosystem: Environmental > Terrestrial > Soil > Wetlands > Peat | place: USA: New York...
TCGTCACGCTTCATTTTAGATAAAATATTGAATATTAAAGATCTGAGGAGTGACAAACGCATTGATTTTGTAGGAGGTATCCGTGGTCTGGAGCCTTTACAGCAACGTGTTGACAATGGTGAAATGCGTGTGGCACTGGCACTTTATCCGGTATCGATGCAACAACTGATTGATATTGCTGATAGCGGAAACATCATGCCACCAAAAACTACGTGGTTTGAACCAAAACTACGCTCGGGATTGGTAGTTCACTCTTTAGACTAAGAATAAATAAAACAGCCGCTTCTCTGATAAAAAAGAAGCGGCTGTTTTTATTGAAGACCCCATCTATCGAATAATAATTTTATGCGTTTGATCGCCAATACGAACGATGTAATATCCTACAGGCAAATCTAACGAAAAATCTTGTCGATTATAAATAACTCTCTTTTCTACGACTTTTGTTCCCACTAAACTAAAAATCTGTAACAACGAATTTGCAGGAGCATTCGTAACCGTCATTACATGTTCTTCATTCACTACAACAATAATTCGTTGTGATGCATTGGATTGCTCCACTTCGGTTTGTTTGCTTTGCGCTTGCAAAAAACTGAAGTTCAGTAAAAAAGAGCACGCAAAAATAAGGTAGAGTAAACGATGTTTCATCCGTATTCTTTTATTTACAAAAGTAATCCTTCTTTTTGAGAAATGTACCGTTTCGGGGAGGAATTTTTATCCTCCTGCAAGCAACTGCTTGGCATTATCAATCGCCGCTTGTGTAACGGATGCTCCACTCAGCATGGCTGCAACCTCCCCTACCCGCTCCTGGTCAGTAAGTTGTTGAATCGTTGTTTCGGAAACTCCATGTTGCGTGCTCTTAAAAACCCGGTAATGGTGAGTCCCTCTGGCAGCAATTTGTGGCAAATGCGTTATGGAAATTACCTGCATCACATCACCCAATTGTTTCATAATAATCGACATGGCATTCGCCACTTCGCCTGAAATACCCATATCAATTTCATCAAAAATAATAGTCGGAAGTGATTTGGTATGTGCTATCAATGATTTAATACTCAACATAACACGCGATATCTCACCACCTGAAGCAATCTGTGCTACGGGTTGCGGTTTAACCTGAGCATTTGATGAAAATAAGAATTGGATCTCATCACGTCCCATCAACGACCATTCGGTTTGTTGTTGCTGATCAATCTGGAAAACGACATGTTTCATGCCTAACTGCCTGAGTTGCGTTTCCACATGCTCAACAATCACAGGAAAAGCATTTTTTCGCCCAACAGTTAACTGTTCGCCCAAAGTTTCCACTTCATTCAATAATCCTGCTGTCTCTTTCTCAAGCAATGCAATGTCATCATCATAGGCATCAATACGTTGTAATTGCTCCGCCAACTGGTCACGAAAAACAATTAAGTCGGGAAGAGAAGCAAGTCGGTGTTTTTGCTCCAACGTGTAAATTTCATCCAATCGATGCCCGACTTGTTCGATGCGCTCCGGCTCCACCTCAACCGACAACTGCTTTTTATTAAGTTCCTCGGCAATATCTTTCAGTTCGATCACCACCGATTCAATACGTTGTTGCAACTCGTTAACGGCAGGATAAACCTGTGCAGCATGTCTCATCGCAATGACAGCTTCCTGCAAAGGCGATAAAACAGAAACTTCCTGTCCGTCAATAATATCATACGCTCTATGCAAATGGATTTTGATCTCTTCAGCATGCTGCAACACTTTCAACTCTTGTTCAAGCAACTCTTGTTCATTTTCTTCCAGATGAGCTTCATCCAATTGCTTCCACTGAAAAAGCAGGTATTCACGATCAGCCTGTTGCTGTTGCGCCAAATGACGTAAATCGGCAAGTTGTTTTCGTTTCCCCTGATAGGCATGAAAGGCTTGTTGATATTGCACTAACAACGAAGCTGTTTGCCCCACCGTATCCACCACATTCAACTGAAAAGCGCTGTGTTGAAGCAACAGGTTCTGATGTTGCGAATGAATATCAATCATTCGTTCCCCTAACTCTTTCATTTGCTGCAATCCTACAGGCGAATCATTGATAAACGAACGTGACTTTCCGGAAGCATATATCTCGCGTCGAATGAGCGTCACATCTTCATATTCCAACTCGTTATCATTAAAAAACGATTGCAAATCATACGCTGCAATAGAGAAAGATCCTTCGACCACACATTTTACAGCTCCTTCACGAATCACTTTCGAATCGGAACGTTGGCCGAGAATCAACCCTAACGCACCTAAAATAATCGACTTCCCGGCTCCGGTTTCACCGGTAATAACCGAGAATCCCTCATTAAAATCGATTTTGAGATGCTCAATTAAAATGTAATTTTCAATCTGTAATGAATATAGCATAACTAAGTTCTCATCCGTTTTTTTGTATCTTATCAAAGCGATTCTCCAATGAAGGGACAACTTGCATCAACAGTTCAAACACACTACTCCGCTCATCTGAAGTCCCCTGACTAAAAATATCGGCAATCTCATCAATTTTAGCATCCAGGAAAGAAGCGACTACAATATTACCGGGGAGATTTGTGTTTGCCTCAACCAGAAGTTGTAATGCTTGTGCAACGGCAGCCCTCCCGTTGTCGGAATTATCAGCCATCATATCCAAACCCAACCGGTGATAATCGTAATTCAACGTACGCATTCCGGCTAATCTCGGATCTAATATATCATTAATCACCGCATACCTGTTCTGGTCACTTTCAAACGCTTTCCAACCATTTTCTGTAGACGATTGCATGGCGTTTGCTATAGCTTCGGCACGTTGAAAAAAAGGCGTTCCGCCCAACGAGGCAAACGAATCGGCATCCTCACCCAATATCACATAGCCGTAAAACATCATGACTGCCATCAAATTATTATCAATCTGATTTTCATTCACCTCGAGGGATTGGTTTTCCTGATAGTTAAAGTTCACATTCTTATCCATAAAGTTAAAGAGAGAAGTCTCATACGATGAGTTATATACCGGGCGTCGTGACTGTATCTGCAACTCTGTCGTAAAATAATCATTGGAGTATGCTTTCACGGTAAACACGAAATTACAATCAATCCGTTCATTAGGCGCAAACACACGATTGCTCCATATCCGGGCATTCATCCAATCGTTCAGCGATTTCTCAAGTGTCGTAAAAATCTGTTTATTCGTTCCCTGAATCAGACTGGAGTTCACTTGCACGCGACAATTCAACTCTTGCGCCGAAAGAGGAACAAGAATAATAAGACAAAAAAGCACCAACAATCCTTTTCTCATACAAGGCAGTAATGAAGTCTGTCAATCAGCACAATCCATCTCTCAACACGGGCCGGATTAAAAGACGAACCCAACACACAGACAAAATTACGATAATAATTTCAATAAACCATTCTGACATTACTCATCAGATCATCTGAAGCTAACGAATATAGTCACATAACTATCTTGAACTAATATCCCGGATATTTTCCCCACCATGCTTCATCAAAAACATCCGAACTACCTTTTACCCTGATATGCAAATCCTCCCCAATTTGTCTCACAATTTCACTGTCTCTGAGATTGTCTGTCCATTTTTGAGGAATATTGTTCATACCATGAATTAACCCCAGAATATTTCCGGTAATTGACCCTGTACTATCGCTATCTCCACTATGGTTTACCGAAAACAAAACACCAGTTACAAAATCATTTTCAAACATAAGACTTGCATAAATAGCAATTGACAAGGCTTCTTCAGCAATCCAGCCTTCACCTAATTGTTCAACAACCTCAGCTTTAATATCCTTCTTTGTTAAGTGTGTTGCTGCGAAAAGGTGGAGCACCGATTCGACTGCACGCAGTGTCTCCTCATGTCTGTTCCACTTCTTCAAAATTGATATTGCATGATCAATTGCTTTCTTAAGAGGCATTCCTATGGCTAAATCAGAAATAACCGATGCCAAAAAGCCTGCACTTAAATAACCGGTGGGATGGCCATGAGTAATAGCTGCCAATTCGCAACCAACCTGAAACGATTGTTCGGCGTCTCCAAAAAACATCAACCCAACAGGGGCCATTCTCATTATGGCGCCACAACCTTTGCTATCATTTATCGGTTTTGCGATGTTACCGGCCACTCCACTACTCAATGACGTGATGCAAGCATTGCCCGGAGCACGTTGTTTATAAAGAGCTTTTTGTTGCAACAACCATCCATCTTCATCAAATAATCGTTGCTTCAGGTCTACAATGTGAATACCAATGTTCTGAGTATGAAGCCAACGAAGATACGATTTATGGGCAATGCCGGTTAACGCACCACCTATGCCTTTGAGCATGGCACGATGACAAGCACGGAGCAATGCTTCGGCTGTAAATAAAGTCATCTGTGTGTCGTCGGTGAATTCTCCGGTGTGATTCGCAAACTCAACATAATCCGTTATTCCGGCTTGGCCATATTTTGAGCGAATTTGCGTCAAACTTAAAAACTCTATGGGCGCTCCCAACGCATCCCCCACAGCTCCACCAAGTAAACAGCCGGCGTATTTGTCCTTTGCGACTTTGTCCAAATAGTTTGTTTTCAAAATACTGTATGATTATAAGTAAGAAAAACAATAGATCGCCGTGTTTCATTTCACGCGAGAGTGTTTATTAGATGGCTTATAGAACTCGCATTCAATATTTTCATTAACTATTTGAATATCAGTCTTAGCTACGCTGACTGTTAATTCATGCTCGTTCATTTATGCAATTTCTCCCTCACACATTCAACTTTCTGTAAATGCTTTTCATCATAATCTCCCTTACTACATCACCGAATGCTTTGTCATCCAGAATCTTTTCAAAGATATCCTGATTTTGTTCCATGCGTTCGAAGAGTTTGTTGATAAACTGATCTTCAAAAGCAAATTTGAAAGTATCTATTTTATTGACTTTAGCCTGTGTTTGCAAGGTATCGTCCATGAGTAATTCAGCTTCTATCTGGTCAAAGAATAATTTATCGGCTTCTTCAAATTTTGTATTGAAACGTTCGTTTAATACATCAATAATTTCAGATAGCGGAGCCTCTACTTCTTTAGGTCGTGTCAGCCCGGCTTCAGTTACTCCGCTTAATTCTCCGTTTTCTCCTTTTTGCAATTCAATTGAACCTTCCTTAATCATCTGTAGTCTGTAATACTCCAATGCTATTTCATCAGCAATTTGAAGATTTTCAGTCAGATCACGTTTCGGTAAACGCATTTGCAACAACTTGGCATAAGCATAAAACTTTTCTAAATCAGAATCGATAAAAGGCATAATTTGCGATAGAAAAGCATACAAATTTGTCCATGTTCTCAATCCTTTTTTAAACTCATCCCGTTTTTCTTCTTCATCAATGACTTTAAATCGGTCTGTCGCAGGGTCGGTAAAAGCATACAACATTTTCTGATCTCTCGGGTTATTGAACTTAGTCGATGCGTTAAAGTATATACGTGCAAATGCTTCAATTTCACTATCGGTATACAGTTGAAATGAATCAAGTCTCACTTTCAAATCATACAGATGATTAATGTCCACATCTTCTTTTACACTGGTAAATTCATAATAAGGTTGAAAAGATTGCAGAATAGTCTCACGATCATTAGCAAAATCAAGAATAAAAGTATCTTCCTTTCCCGGACAAGTACGGTTTAATCGCGAGAGTGTCTGTACCGCTTTTACTCCCGACAGTTTTTTATCCACATACATGGTATGTAAAAAAGGTTGATCAAATCCTGTCTGATATTTATCGGCAACGATCAGTATTTTATATTCATCGTGACCAAATACCTCAGGCAACTCTTTTTCACCGTATCCCGTCAATTCAGGCTCAGAAACACCATCGGGGAAATTGCTGTCCAACACTTTTCCTGAAAAAGCCACCAACACTTTGATTTCATCCTGATACCCCTTTGCATGAATATAGCGCTCGAACTCTTCAAAATACCGTTTAGCATGAAGCCGTGATCCGGTTACCAACATCGCTTTGGCTTTGCCTCCGATTTTTTTGGCCACTACCTGACGAAAATGCTCAATCATGATCTCTGTTTTTTGTGCCAGATTATGAGGATGCAATGAAACAAAGCGTCCAATGGCGGTAGTAGCCTTCGATTTATTGAATTTCGGGTCGTCTTCGATAGCTTTCGTTAATTTGAAGAACAATTCATACGTTGTATAATTGTCCAATACATCGAGAATGAACCTTTCTTCTATCGCCTGACGCATGGAATAGAGATCAAAAGGCTCCGGTTTTCCATCCGCTCCTTTGTTCCCGAAAACTTCCAGCGTTTTGTATTTAGGCGTTGCCGTGAAAGCAAAGAACGAAATATTATTTTGTCGCCCGCGTGAGGCAGCCGAATGTTCTATTTGTTCACGGATATAATCATCTCCCGTGTAATCGTCGGTTTCATCTTTCTCAGTTTCGTCTGACAAATTAGCTCCCAACACTTCTTTCATTTTCTTACTGGCTTCCCCGCCTTGTGAACTATGAGCCTCATCAATAATGACCGCATAGTTACGTTCGGGTATATTTCCCACACTCTCAACAATAAAGGGAAATTTCTGTAAGGTAGTGATGATAATATTTGTTCCATAACCAATAGCTTGCGCCAACTGCTGGCTATTTTTGTCAATTTTCTGAACTACCCCGCTTTTGTGCTCAAACTGGTAAATGGTGTCTTGCAACTGTTGATCCAATATCTTTCGGTCGGTCACTACGATCACGCTATCGAAGATCCGCTCATCCGCAGCATTGTGAAGGCTCGATAAGTGATATGCCAACCATGCAATGGTATTGCTTTTCCCTGAACCTGCCGAATGTTGTATCAGGTAATCGGTCCCGATTCCTACCTGCAATACTTTCTGACTAATCTTACGCACTGCATTCAGTTGGTGGAAGCGCGGGAATATCAGCCTCTCTTTTTTGTATTTGCGTCCTTCAACTTCTATTTCTTCTGTTTGTAAATGCACAAAACGTTGAATGATTTCCATCCAACTGTCTTTTATCAATATTTCTTCCCAAAGGTATGAAGTCCGGTAACCGTTTTTATTTTCAGGGTTTCCTTTGCCGTTATTGCACCCTTTATTGAATGGCAGCCAATACGTTTTGGTTCCGTCAAGTTTTGTTGTCATAAACACTTCGTCCTGATCCACGGCAAAATGAACCAATGTTCTTTTCTTAAAGGCAAACAACAACTCTTTATTATCGCGGGTGGTGCTGTATTGTACTTGTGCCTGGTTTGTACTTTGTCCGGTAAACTGATTTTTCAGCTCCAGTGTGGCCACCGGAATGCCATTCAACGACAACACCACATCCACTGAGTTCCGGTTGTCCTTGCTATAGAATACTTGACGATAAACTTTCAGGCAGTTCTTTTCGTAAAGAGCCAATGCGTCTGGGTTCAATGTAGAAGCCGGCTGAAAGAATGCCATCTGAAACCGTACCCCGTAATCTACAAAACCATTGCGCAACACATCCAGACTACCCCTCAAATCCAACTCTTTGTACAAACGCTGAATAACACGGTTATCAGCATCTGCTCCATGAATGGCAGCAATCTTTTCCCATTTCTGTGGCTGCGACTCCTGTAAAAAGCGAATCACCTCATACTTAAACAGCCCCAGTTCGGGGTTATAATCGGCTGCATTCCCTTGGGTGTAACCGCCATGTTCTGCAAGCGATTGAACTATGGCTGATTCAAAAGTGTGTTCAGAGTGAAGCATAAGTTTTACTTTACTGTTTTCATACTATTGCAAAGTTCGGTCGGATTGACAATAGGTAGGGGATAATCATCTAAAAGTGTACCTGCTGTTTTTGCAACTAAAATGCCTCTTAATGTGCCAATTGCCATCCCTAAAAGTGTTGGTAGTATTCCTGCTTTATCTTCAAATTGATTATCCGAAACAAAAACAAATTCATTTATTGATTTGATTTCAAAGATGTTTGCAGTTGATAATTCTACAATTTTTAGAGTTGAACTCTCCAAAGGGTATACAAACTTCACAATAAGATGGAGTATAAACAGATTATTCTCTGCCTGTAAATCCACTTTAAATCCAAACTCAATTTTCATGTTGTTGATGTCGAAATTTGCAATTGAGTTTAGTTCTTCTGTATTGAGATAAAAACTTGTTTCTTTAATTTTTACCAACTTCAACTCTACTTGTTTAACTGTATTCTTGCTATCCATCTGTTCTCTAATTATTTTTTACACCAGTCATATCCTTCTAATTCAGGAACTGTATTCCATTCTGAAGTAAGAGATACCGTTTTTGGACTTATATTTATATTAGATAAATACGTACACTTTGCATTAAGAGGAATGAATATATATTTGTACTCCTTCTGCTTTGTAATATCTGAAGTTTCAAAAATATGCTCACCCAATACAGATTCAATTTTAGCGATAGTATTCAACGTAAAATTATGTGTTCCTTGCATCCATTTGCTTATCTCAGCTTCGCTTTTGCCAAGCGTGTTTGCCAAATCTCTTTGTGTCTTATGTTGTTTTTCCAAAATATCAAATATTCTGTCAGCAACATAGATGGACAAATCGACACTTCTTCTTATTTCGGGAGTAATAAGTTTTCTGCTTTCCCCCATTACTGAATTTCTTTTCATACGATGATTTTTGTTTTTTTACATCAAAGTTACATGAAACTCCTCTGGACTTTCAAGACTCATTTCATACAGTCTTTATGGTTGTTTTTCGTCTTCAATCTCAATGTAAAATGACAAATTGCCAGTGAGATATTTACCATTAATTTGAGTGGAGTTTGTTCTTTCTTGATGTTTGAGTCTAAGATCAATCTTTTGGAGATGTTCGACACACTTGTTTAGGGAGGTGTCTTCGTTGTAGGTACGGGTCGATTTTAAGCCACCGTTCCCTAAAATGAGTATGTGAGGAGATATACATATACAATATAGCCTTAGTTTAGCCGTATCAATATTGCTGGGAAGTTCTGCCGTTCTGTCTTTTACTTTTCCGGCAAACCTGAAATGCCTTGGAAATACGCCATCGACAATGATTCTATCCAACCGTGCCATAATTGTGCCAATATCTTTAGGATGAGACTGAGAAAATGACAATAAGAACTTTTCAAATTCAGTATGTACTTCTCCATCAAAAAGAACTGAGTAAATATTTACTTTTTCATATTCTTCGAGAAGCTCTATGGAAAGGACTCGCTTAAACTTCATTTATAAGTTAAGTTTCGCAAAGGTACAACAAGTTTTGATGATAGCAAACATATTTGCCATTATTTTTCATGCATTACATTACTTACCTTTGTTTTGTTGTTTAATTATCTTATATATAAATATTTATACATCATTCAACTCTTAATAATAGTGGATATTTTTACACCTTCACCTTTCCCGTCACCACTTCGCTTATCAGCGTTGTGCGGTATTCCTGAAACAATGCGATCTGTTTTTTATATTTCACTATCAGGGTATCTAAACGGCTGCACTCTTTTTCAATATAGGAAACAATATCTAATTGTTCTTTGGAAGGAGGAAAAAGAAATTCTCTATTCTTTATATCATCCTGACTTATATTTGGGTCTCTACGCGTTCCCTCTGCACCTATCATCCAATATGGCCGATAAAATATAACAAAATAGTGAAGATACTCTGGTAAAGTTTGTTCATTAGGTATAATTGCACAAATTGCTTGATTTATTGTTGCTTCAAACTTCAGCAATCCGCTTTTACCTATCGTTCCTGCCCCACCATACATAGCTAACAAAACACTATTTAAGGGAACAATTTTAGTTGCAGATTCTGCAATTGCTTTTTGAGTAATTCTAATTTCACAATCAGTAACATCTCCATTATTTAGATCAAGACTCCTTAGCCATGGAATATCACCTTCATAATAATTAGAATCACTTGTTTTTGGTGTCCCTCCACTCATAGTACCGTGTAACCATTTCAGTTTCTTCACCTCCCAATGCTCCGGTATATCCCCCAACCATTCCACTCCCGACGGTTTTAGCTTTACTGTTTTATCTACACCACGCGTTACCGCTTGGTTGATAATGGTTTGTTTTTCTTCTTCGTAAAGGACTATCAGTTTTTGTTTATAGGCTATGATGCGGTCTATCTCGGCTGTTTTACGGTCGAGATAAGTGGCAATGGCGGTTTGCTCACTGGTTGGTGGTGACGTGAATTCAATTTGATTTAAAACCTCCTGACTCATACTTGGCACTGCAGAGCCATATTTATATAATTCAAAATTAATTGTAGTACATAAATAATAGAAGAAACGTGGGTTTGTGATTTCGTAAATGTCTGTAAAATAAGCTGTGTCTACAGACCAAAATGGAAAATCAACATATCGAGGTTTATCCACTGTACCTTTTCTTCCTAACAAAACAGATGGACCTGGATGTAAGAATGAATTTGCGCGACCAAACTCGCCGCCAGACCCCATTATTGGATATTCACCATCTAATTCATAAACAGATTTATGATCTTGCCCATTACATATTTTCGCAAAACGTTTCAACCGTTTCACTTCCCAATGTTCAGGAATATCTCCGATCCATTCAATGCCGGAGGGTTTGTATTTGTCGTATCGTGTCATTTTAGTTTTTCCTTTACATCTTCCAGTACTAACTCAAATCTGTCGAATGGTTCAATCCATGCAGGCAAATCAGTGTTTATCCAGCTCATTACCTGAATCATTTCGTCGTGTATTTGTTTCAGTTTCGTAAGATTCCAACAGATAGGTTCATTATGAAAAACTCGGTTCCTGAAATTTCTAAAAGTATTCAGAGGTGCCGATACGTTTTTTCTTTGCCTCTCTTTTTTAGGCATAAAAGGGAAAGCGCGACGAAGATCTTTCCATAGATTAAGTTCAAATTCACTATTGAATAAGCGTGTCCAAAATCCAAATGTAAGCTCGGCTACCACCTTCGAAGGGTTAACTAATTCTCTTCTTTTGGTGATATTAGTCTGAGCAACATTTATGTCTTTAAGAAGGTAAGAAAACCCGGGTGTTGTATGAAACCGGTTATACCAATCATCAACTCCAAATTTAGTTTTGAATTCTCTATTTATTGCATTCCTTAAAGCAACTTCTAAGACTGACAAGCATGGATAGAAGGCCTCCGATATTTGTATATTACACTGATAGTGCAATATAGCTTTACTTTCATCGGATGGATACTTGTCAAAGTATTTATGCATTCGCTCGTCCGAAAAAACTTTCTCGAAATATTGTTTATTCATCATTCAAATGTATTATCTTTGTATCGCCGTCCCGGTACTTCCTCTCTCGGATATTAGATGCCGATGATGAAGCCGGGTTTTTTTATTTTATTCCAGCACGGTCTTCTCCAACTCTTCCGTTTCATTCTCCAACGCCAAAATATCCGCTTTTATCTCCTCCAGCGAACGCAAAGGCTTAAACTCGTAGAAATACTTGGTAAAATTCACTTCGTATCCTGTTTTGGTCTTTGTTTCATCTATCCACGCATCGGGCACGTGGGGTTTTACTTCACGCATGAAATACTCTTCGATGGTTTGGGGTACTAATCGTCCGGTTGCATCTTTTTTCAAAAACGGAATATTTTCATAATCGCGTAACGATGTGTCAGGTTTCGGGTTACTACTTTTGTCCTTCACAATTTTCCCTTTGACATCGCGCGCAGGCTGCTCCACCGTCACCCGCCAATATCCGAAAAAATAGTTGGGTAGTATCTTGCAGAATTCATTCTCTTCAAAATTGCCATAAAGTTGCGTAATAAAACCGATTCCTTTTGTGTTTCCATTTTCGGCTATTGCTTTCCGTTTGTTACCCAAACTGCGATCCATTTTTCTCCAGAAGCGGTTAAACGCAATCTTTCCCTCTTTCAGCAACTCATCATCTTTTACACCCGTAGCGTTAATGAGTTGAATTTTGCCTTTGCGTTCATCACTTTTGTGATTGGTCACTATCCATATATAGGTAGAAATGCCTGTGTTGTAAAACAGTTGATCAGGCAATGCCACGATAGCTTCCAACCAGTCATTTTCAATAATCCACTTACGAATATTGCTTTCGCCACTCTCGGCAGCTCCTGTAAACAAAGGAGATCCGTTGAATACAATGCCAATACGTGTACTGCCCGGCTTCATTTTCGAAATCATGTGTTGCAGAAAAAGCAACGATCCATCGTTGATACGCGGCAATCCTGCTCCAAAACGTCCGGCATAACCTTTTTTATCCGCTTCGGCTTTGATGATGTTCTCCGCTTTCTTCCAATCCACGCCAAAAGGAGGATTCGAAAGCATGTAATCAAACTTTTCATCTTCCAGACCATCTACCGTAAAGGTATTGCCAAACTTGATATTGGCCGGATTCTGTCCTTTAATCAACATATCCGATTTACATATCGCATACGATTCGGGATTTATCTCCTGCCCGAATACCTTTAGTTCGGCATTAGGGTTCAGTTCCTTCAGGTAAGTTTCGGCTACCGAAAGCATTCCTCCAGTTCCGCATGCAGGATCATAGAGCGTTTTTATGATTCCTTCCTGAGTCAATATTTCACGATCTTCATTAAATAGCAGATTTACCATCAACTTGATCACCTCGCGCGGCGTAAAGTGTTCTCCGGCAGTTTCGTTAGATTGCTCCGAGAATTTACGAATAAGTTCTTCAAACACATAACCCATTTCCATTGAATCCATCTCCAACAAATCAATTTCCTGGAAAGCTTTTACCACACGGAAAAGAATATCTGTTTTAGGATCATCCATGCGGTCAATTTGATCGTCAAAACTGAAATACTCGATAATTTCACGGGCATTTGTCGAAAAGCCGGTAACATAGTTCCTTAGGTTCACGCCGATATGATTTGGGTCGGCTATCAATTTATCGAAATCAAACTGACTGCGGTTGTGAAAATTGCAACCTGCCACCATATTCAGGGCAGTATCTTTGGCATTTTCCTTAAAACTTTCTATCTTCGGCAAATAAGCCAAAACGTTTTCTTTGGTAGGTTTCAACACGCAATCTAACCGACGCAAAACCGTCAAAGGCAAAATTACCTTCCCGTAATCCGATTGTTTATAATCACCACGCAACAGGTCAGCTACTTTCCAAATCAAATCCGCTTTTTCATTGAAATTATTCATTCGACTATTTTATTTTTACATGAAAGACGTATAAAACTCAACGAGATGTGCATCCCATTGACAAACAAAAGTGCATGCTTGTTTCATGCATGTTTTATGGCCTTTTTCAACCCCCAAAACTACAAATTCCCTTTCACATTTCCTGTTTTTTGAAGAAATATATTAACAACCATAATTTGTATTGTTTCTCCAACAACAGGGTATTCTACAACTGACATTCACGAACAAGACCATCGTCTTTTCTTCGATGCTTCCTCGTAACTGGTTCATAGGTACTACGAATTATATACGTATATGACACGTAGATAATACCTATATAATACCTATCTATATAAGTAGGTATTATATACGTTTTATATAGGTTTTATATACGTATTATATAGGTTTTATCTCTGAATGGGAATAGAACGAATATAGAACGAATACTGGAGCATTATCGATGAATAAACAGCGTGTTTATGAATACGACATCGAAGGTAATGTTGTTGAAACAAAACGTGGCGATGTGTAGTGAAGGAAGTGTTGGTGTTGATTTGCCCTCTGCCAGGGCGGGTGCCGCAGTCCATTGCGGATCTGTTTTGCCACGCCTGGCATGAGTGCAACCTCAAAAAGTCAGTACGTTAGTTTATTGCAACTTTAGTACACTGACCACAGGCTTAAATGCCTTCTGAAGAAGACCCTGCCTCCCGGTATTGCGAGTACCTCCGGCGGGGCTTTTTTGTGTATGTGAAACACAATTTGATATGCAAATGTAATACGTTTTGTACGGTATTGTAACACATTATACCCTTTTCCCAAAAAATATTTTCTATCGGGAACAAGATGCAATCACCCGATTTATCTAAAAGGTAATAAGCCAATTAGTAACGAATGAATAATAAAAACATGAATGAACATGATGCAGAAATGATCTTTACATGGGAGAGAAAACAAAAACCGGCCAGTATGATAGACCCCCCAAAAAAAATGGGTTCACTGATTTATTGCTATCTTTGCATAACAAAAACATCCGAATCATGACGCAGAAACTTGATATTAAAGCCATCCGAAATGACTTTCCCATTCTTTCACGCACCATTTATGATCACCCGCTCATTTACCTGGATAATGCCGCCACCACGCAAAAACCCCGTTGCGTAGTTGAAGCCATCGAGCATGTCTATTATCATCAGAACGCGAATATTCATCGGGGCGTGCACTATTTAAGCCAACGAGCTACTGAAGCTCATGAGGCTGCCCGCTCCACGGTACGCGACTTTATCCACGCCGCCTCATCCAATGAAATAGTTTTCACACGTGGCACGACGGAAGCTATCAATTTATTGGCAACTTCTTATGGAGAAACGTTTTGCAAGGAGAACGACGAGATTGTCATAAGTGCTATGGAACACCACGCTAACATTGTTCCATGGCAAATGTTACGCGACAGGAAAGGGATAAAACTCAGGATTATTCCATTAAACGCGCTGGGAGAGTTAGATATGACGGCATTCGAACAACTACTTTCCGAAAGAACCAGATTAGTTTCGATTGCACACATATCGAATGTGCTGGGAACCATCAATCCTGTGAAAGAGATCATCGAAAAAGCACATGCACGCAACATTCCCGTACTCATTGACGGAGCACAGGCCGTATCGCACCTGACTGTCGATGTGCAAGAGCTCGATGCCGATTTCTACGTCTTTTCAGGTCACAAAATGTATGGTCCCAATGGCATCGGAGTGTTGTATGGTAAAGAAAAATGGCTGGATGTATTACCCCCCTATCACGGAGGAGGCGAAATGATTGCTAAGGTCACTTTTGAAAAGACCATCTTTGCTGAACTTCCCTTCAAATTTGAAGCAGGAACACCCGATTATGTAGGATCCGTAGCACTTGCAACCGCTATTAACTATTTGAATACCTATGGAATGGAAAATATCATGGCTTATGAAAACGATTTGCTGCATGATGCAACGGAAAAGATGATGAAAATTGATGGAATGCGTATTTATGGAAATGCTCCCCACAAAAGCAGCATCATCTCCTTTCTCGTAAGCGACATTCACCCCTTCGATATGGGAACATTATTGGATAGATTAGGCATTGCCGTACGCACGGGACACCATTGCGCCATGCCGCTGATGAGTGTCTTAGGCATTGACGGATCTGTCAGAGCCTCCTTTGCATTCTACAATACACGCGAAGAAATTGACACCTTGGTTGCCGGTATCGAACGCATTATCAAAATGTTTTAATCATCAAACAGTACATTATGACTATTAACGAAAAAGAAGATCAGATCATAGATACCTTTGAGGAATATACCGATTGGATGGACAAATATGCCTATCTCATTGAACTTGGAAACAACCTTGCCCCCCTTGACCCGAAAAGCAAGGTAAATCAGAACCTGATTGAAGGGTGCCAAAGTCGGGTTTGGCTTGATGCCGCATATCAGAATGGAATCATTCATTTCACAGCCGAAAGCGATGCGGTTATTGTCAAAGGCATTGTCTCTTTGCTCATTGATGTGCTTTCCGATCACACACCGGATGAAATAATAAACGCAGATCTTTACTTCATCAAAAAAATAGGGCTTCAAGAACATCTTTCGCCAACTCGTGCCAACGGGTTACTGGCTATGGCCAAGCAAATGAAACTCTATGCCCTTGCTTTCAAGGCTAAAGCATAAGCAATCATATACCATTAAAATATAGTTAAAACTTCGTCGCGACAATACCCCTGCCAACACCTGATAATTTCTGTTTTTTACACAGAACAAATTGAATCATATTAAGTTGTGTGTTAACGCCCGGAACTTTCAATCATGGAATATTTTCCGATAGTTTTGTCCTCCGGTTGTTGCCATAATGGAATAAAATGAGTAATTTTGTTGGCTTTTTAGCACACAACGCTATTATTATATTATTATGAGCGAAGAACAAATCTTGAGCGAAGAAGAACAAAAAACATTCGATAGCAACGCATACGGCGCGAGCAGTATTCAGGTTCTTGAAGGATTAGAAGCCGTCCGGAAACGTCCTTCCATGTATATTGGCGATACCGGAATAAAAGGCCTTCACCACTTGGTGTATGAAGTCGTTGATAATTCCATTGATGAAGCAATGGGAGGCTATTGCGACACAATTGACGTAGCAATCAATGAGGACAACTCCATCAGTGTTAAAGACAATGGACGTGGCATTCCCGTTGACATGCACGAAAAAGAGGGAAGATCGGCATTGGAAGTAGTCATGACTGTTTTGCATGCCGGTGGTAAATTTGACAAAGGCAGCTATAAAGTATCAGGCGGATTGCACGGCGTCGGAGTATCGTGTGTCAACGCCCTTTCTGAATTACTGCACGTGGAAGTCTATCGCGACGGGAAAACGTATGTTCAGGAATACCAAAAAGGGAAACCGCTGTTTTCGGTTAAAGAAGTTGGCACCTCACAGACAACAGGAACATCAATCACCTTTCATGCCGATCCGGAGATATTCCCCGACGTTATATTTCACTACGATATCCTGGCTGGCCGTATGCGTGAATTAGCCTACTTGAATGCAGGCATCACCATTACACTGACAGACTTTCGCTTAAAAGATGAACATGGTAACCCTAAAGTGGAAAAGTTTCATTCGGAAAAAGGATTGGAAGAGTTTGTGCGATTTATCGATGCCGGTCGCGAACAATTGATTGACCACGTGATCCATATTTCGACAGAAAAATTTGGCACACCGGTTGAAATTGCCATGACTTATAACATGTCGTATATTGAAAATGTTTTTTCGTATGTCAATAATATTCACACCGTTGAAGGTGGAACACACGTGGCTGGATTTCGACGTGGTCTTACACGCACCCTCAAGAAATACGCAGACGAAAATAAAATATTAGAGAAACTAAAGATTGAAATTAGCGGCGATGACTTTCGTGAAGGCCTTACTGCCATCATTTCGGTAAAAGTTGCTGAGCCTCAATTTGAGGGACAGACAAAAACCAAGCTTGGCAACAACGACGTAATGGGAATTGTCGATCAGGCTGTTGGCGAAGCTCTTGGAAACTACCTGGAGGAAAATCCCAAACAGGCAAAGACAATTATCGAGAAAGTGGTTTTGGCAGCCACTGCACGCAATGCGGCCCGGAAAGCCCGCGAAATGGTGCAACGCAAATCACCTCTTTCAGGCGGAGGATTGCCAGGTAAATTATCCGACTGTTCGGAAAAGGATCCGACACTGTGCGAAATTTACTTAGTGGAAGGTGATTCTGCCGGAGGCTCTGCTAAACAAGGACGTAATCGTCTCTATCAAGCCATTTTACCTTTACGTGGAAAGATTCTTAACGTGGAGAAGGCTATGTATCATAAAGTGCTCGAAAGCGAAGAGATTCGTAATATTTACACGGCATTAGGCGTGACTATCGGCACCGAAGATGACAGCATGCAACTTAATATAGCCAAGTTGCGTTACCATAAAATCATCATCATGACCGATGCTGACGTTGACGGAAGTCATATCGACACGTTAATCATGACCTTTTTCTTCCGCCACATGAAAGAGTTGATTGAAAACGGGTATCTCTACATAGCCACCCCACCCCTCTATCTTTGTAGAAAAGGAAAAGTGGAAGAATATTGCTGGAGTGAAAATCAACGACTTGCCTTTATTGAGAAATATGCTGATGGCAATGAAAACGCGGTACATATTCAGCGTTACAAAGGGTTGGGAGAAATGAACCCCGAACAGTTATGGGAAACTACGATGAACCCCGAAAAACGCACACTTCGCCAAGTAACCATTGAAAATGCAGTTGATGCTGATCATATCTTTTCAATGTTGATGGGAGATGATGTTGGCCCGCGTCGTGAGTTTATTGAACAAAACGCAACATACGCTAATATAGATGTGTAATGCCTTCAACGGTCAGCTCAGCTAATCTCATCATTCTATTTATGTAATGCAGAAAGTATGAGTTTACTAACTAATATGTAATGCTAATAATAAAGAGGCCATATCAATGATTACATTGATTTTGGCCTCTTTGCATTGCAACCTTCACAAAGATGAAAAACAATAGCGAAAAACGATCAACATCATCTAAACTCACTCAGAAAACCGGATTTAAAGGCATGTTCCGATCACTCGAAAGCCGTAACTTTCGACTCTTTTTCATGGGACAAAGTATCTCTTTGATTGGTACCTGGATACAACGTATCGCCATGCCATGGTTGGTTTACGACCTGACGCATTCGGTATTTCTGTTAGGCTTGGTAGGATTTGCAGGTCAGATTCCCGTGTTTTTGTTAGGACCATTCGCAGGTGTACTTACCGATCGATGGAACCGGCAACGCTTGTTACTATACACTCAGGCATTTGCTATGGCTCAGGCATTAGTAATTGCTATCCTTGTTTTTCTCGGTGCCATTCAAGTGTGGATAATTGTTGTTTTAAGTATCATGTTGGGTTGCATAAACGCTTTTGACGGACCGGCACGCCAATCTTTTCTATTGGAAATGATTGGCAAGAAAGATGATTTGGGCAATGCCATTGCATTGAATTCAACCATGGTAAATGGCGCCCGTCTGATCGGACCTTCCATAGCCGGTATCCTCATTGCCACTACAGGTGAAGGCATATGCTTTTTGCTAAATGGCATCAGCTATTTGGTCGTCATCGTTTCTTTACTTCGCATGCGTCTCCCACCTAAGATTGAAAAGCCCAAACAACGACAATTTATTGCACAATTCAAAGAAGGGTTTTCTTACACGTTTGGTTTTGCGCCCATCAAAGCGGTAATTTTATTGCTTGCCCTTATGAGTCTGATGGGAATGCCCTACACGGTGCTTATGCCTGTTTTTGCCAAAGAAATACTCCATGGTGGAGCACATACCTTTGGATTTA
>Ga0326727_10012758_pt1 | contig 19012 bp, 20 predicted proteins | sample MB2enrmetagenome_FD_207643 | JGI IMG/M metagenome (GOLD analysis project Ga0326727, IMG submission 207643) | Lab enriched peat soil microbial communities from McLean, Ithaca, NY, United States - MB29MY | ecosystem: Environmental > Terrestrial > Soil > Wetlands > Peat | place: USA: New York...
TGGTTCCCACGCACAACCGGAGAAATCATCCACGTGGACGGAGGATTCCACGCCACCGGGGTGTGACAGCTCCAGCGCAGACCGAGAACCCGATTCGGCAGAGGACTAGAACAGCCCATGGCGCGTCCACGGGTGGGCGCTCAGCCACCCGTGGACGCGACTTGCTCGGAGAGCCCTCGACACCCACAGACGGGGCGCGGACACACCGCGGTAGTGTTGGGCCGCCCTTCCGGACGGCGGTCGGTTCAGGCCGTCGGTCCTGGAGGTGAAGATGCTTGACCGGGCGGCGTGGCCGAGTGGTTTAGGCAAGGGCCTGCAAAGCCCTGTACCCCAGTTCGATTCTGGGCGCCGCCTCCAATCTTTATGCTGATCAGAGGCCTACTCTTGGATCAGCGCCGTGAGCTAGCCCGCATCCATCGCGCGTGGATCGCGCGGCAGTTTCACTACCTTTGCCCGTAGTGTCCGTTGCGTCGAAGTAATCAGTGTGTCGAGCTGGTCAGCTACCGCGCGGTCGCGCTCCTCGGTGGCGTGCTGGTAGATCAGGGCCGCACGTGGACTGGAGTGACCGATCCGGACCATGAGTTCACGAGTTGTGATACCCGTCTGAGCGGCCATCGTGGCGCCGTGGTGCCGGAGGTCGTGGACGTGAGCGCCAGCGATCCCGACGGCAGCGCACGCGGCCTTCCATGACTGGCTCAGGTCTCTACGCCGCAGCGGTCGCCCGGTCTTGCGGGTGAACACCGGCGAGTCGGCTGTCGAAGCGACGTAGGTGCCGAGGTGCTGACGCATCTCCTCGGTGACTATCCCAGGCAGTGCCACCGTGCGCGTGCCGGCGTCGGACTTCGGAGCGGTGATTGTGCGACCCATACCGGTGATCTCTTGTGCCTGGCGTCTCACCTGGACGGTGCCCCGTAGCGTGTCAAAGTCTCGCCGCTCAAGACCCAGCAGCTCGCCAGGGCGGAGGGCGCCGAATCCCGCGAGCAGGACGAGCGCGCGTAGCCGCGGTTCGATTGCGTCCGCGAGGTCGAGGACGGTTGCGGTGTCCAGCAGGGGTCGCTCTGGCGTGTTCTCGGTGCCGGCGCCCGGGACGGTGCACGGGTTCTGTGTGAGCAGCCGATCCGATACCGCCGTGTTGAGGATCGCCCGGAGCAGCCGGTACGACTTGGCGGCCTGGTCTGGCCCGGCAGACTCGATGAGGTGGGAGTGCCAGACGCGCACGCGCTCGGGAGTGATTTTCCGGAGGGCGGCCTTCTCGAATGCAGGGTTCAGATGGCGACGGAGAAGGCCCTTGTAACCCTGGCGCGTGGCTGGCGTGAGCGGCCGTCCCTTCGCGAGCCGGGTATCGATCCAAGCGGTCGCATAAGGCCCGAAGGCGCGCTCACCACCGCGAGGGTCGACAATCAGCCCGGCCAGCTCGTCGCCTTCCACCTTGCGCTTGTAGGCGTCGGCATCGCCGCGCAACCGAAACGTCTTGTTCCGGACTACACCGTCGACTCGGAAACGCACGTCATAGCGGACAGTCTTGCCATCGCCGAGGAGGCGCCTGACGATCTGGGCCATATCAGGACTTGTCGCCCGTGAGGTACTTCTCCAACTCGTCAAGATCGCAACCGAACCCCCGCTCACGGTCGCCGAGCACGAGGTTGTTCGTGTAGAGGTCGACGAGCCGGTACGTGCCGAAGGTCAACGCTTGTGGGTCGCGTCGGCGCGACTTTTCCAGTCGGAGGCCCTGGCGATCGGCCATCCTCCTCAGTCGGTTCTCCCGGACTTGATTGTCTCTGGGCACCGTCCACCGCCTATCGCGAGCTATGCCCGTAAGTGTAGCCAGAGGTATTCTCGCAGCCACGGTAAGTTCTCCCACGTGTAGCTGGAGTGGACTTGATCCGCTTCGGCGGACCCTTGTTCGCATGTGCCTTCGGCGTCAAGCAAACCGTTTGTGGTCTCTTTCATTCGGCCGCACTCTTTTTGCCTCTATTGGCTCCGAGCATGATGGCAGGCGCCACTAGTGGTTCGATGCCGCCCCTCCTGACCGGACTGACCCCCTTCCTTGGGCTGCCGTCCTGATCCCCCTCAGTGTCCTTGCTCTCGTGCTTTCAACGGTCGCAGCCCACACTGCTGTCACGCGCGACATCTCCTGATCGGCGGAGCAAATCCTCGCTGTCACGGGACTGAGAGCCAGGTCGGTGACGTCATCGACGCGGCCTTGACGCGCTTTGGAGCGACGTCAATGTGACGATGCTGCTCGAGTGACTTGTCTCGCGCCTCGACACCTGACTCGACCGGGCCCGGCTCCGTCACCAGGTCTTTCGCTTATTAAAAGATTCAGGCGGGCCGCGCCATACCCTCGACGATGCGATACGTCACCAGTCCGATATCGCGGTACATGGAGTCGTAGTTGCTGATGTAGGAGACCTGATGATGGCTTTGGAGCCATCCGAAGATCGGGTTCGAGTTGTTCAAGAACGCGTCGGGAACACCTACGGTCTGGTTCTTCTGGCGGGCCAGGTCGACCGCGACGCGAACGACGAACCAGGGTTTTGCAAACTCGACGGCGGTCATGACCGCGCCGAAGTCCTCTTCGTCCACCGCTTCGACTGCGGGTGCGGAGATCTTGAGCGACTCGGCAGCCTGCCTGCTGCGCCCTTCTGTCAGACGAAGCCAGCCCTCGCTCGTGACGAACTGGTTGCCACTGGCAGACCAGCAATTGGTCAAGACCCGCGGGTGGTAGCTCGTCACCGGCTTTCCGGTGATGAAGGCCATGTAAGCGGAGATGTCCGGACTGACCTTGGGCAACACGAGAGAGGCCACGCTCTTGACTATCTGGCTGTGAAGCGCGGCATTTTGGACCAGCACGAGCCTGTCAACTGTTCCGGAACTGCCGATGATCGGCTGGCCGCCGTCATACCAAGCGAGTCCGGGTTCGACGTCACCTTTGGGGTAGGAGAAGTCGTACCAGTTCCCCTGGTCTGTCTCCACCGCCGCGGACGCAACGCATGCGTCGCCAACCTCGCCGTCATCGCCTATCCCGCTTATGCCGACGAAGCCCACCGCTGTCACGTTGAAGTGCTCGATCGTGAGCACCGTCCCGATCGCGGCATTTGTCGTGCCTCCGCCCGGCGATGTCAGGACGACTGCATGGCCGGCATATGTCCCGAACGCGAACTGACGTCCCGCAATTGAATAGACCGCCTTGACCTTTGTCTGGGCGTATATGTACTTGAGCTCATAGGCCCAATTACTGGACGCTTCGATCGCCACAACGGGCTGGTCCGGCAATCTCGCGTCACTCGGGAGTAGGACCCAACGGCTGTGGCTGAGGCCGGCCTCAGCCGCGATACCCGGGTTGGCGCTTCTGACCTGGCCCACTGTCACGTGATGAAGCGCGGCAATGGCGTGCAGCGTCTCTCCGGCGTTAGCCAGATAAGCGATCGGCTGGCCGACCTGGTCTTCGAAAGCGGTTGGAGGGGCTGCTTGAGCCCGATAGACGGTCCGGGCGTCGGCTCCTACTTGACGGCCTGCCCGCGCGCCGACCGGAGATGATGGCTTGGCCGCTGAAGTGGCTGCGAGAGGGGCGAGAACCAGCCCAACTACGACCAGCACGCCGACTAGGACGAGATGCTGTGGTTTGCGCATGCGAGCCCTTTCCGTTCTGGGGGTTTCCTCTTGGTCCGACTGGAGAGTCAAGAGAAGGATACGCGGGTGGCCACGAGGCCAGGAATTGACCTGATCTTCGTGCCTTGCGTTACGTCGACTAAAGAGGTTTTGGTAATACCCTGACATTCGTGCTAGTCATGGGAAACTCTCTCTATGGCGCCAGCTCCTCGTTCGACCGCTGAATCCGCACCGAGACGCGTCGCTCCGCGTCGCGACTTCGCGGCGCTCGAGGAGCGCCGGATGCGGGCCGGGGCGATGTTCGAGCGTGGGGTCTCCCAGGCGGACGTCGCACGTTCCCTCGGTGTCTCGCGCGAGACGGCGTCACAGTGGGCCGCCGCGTTCCGGCGTGGCGGCATCGATGCCCTGGCCGGCGCAGGACGTGCGGGGCGGCTCCGCAAGCTCTCCGACACCCAACTCGCCAAGGTCGAGCAGGCGCTCTCGAACGGCCCCCGGGCGAACGGCTTCCCCACCGAGCTGTGGACCTTGGCACGCGTCGCGAGCGTGATCGAACGCCTGACCGGCGTCGGCTATTCGACGACCCAGACGTGGGTGATCCTTCGCGAGCGCCTCGGCTGGTCGCGCCAGCGTCCGGCGAGAAAAGCTCTCGAGAGCAACGACGAAGCCATCACTGCCTGGGCCCGAGACCGTTGGCCCGTTGTAAGAGAAACGCCCGACGCAGGCGCGCGTGGATCATCTTCGAAGACGAGTCGGGTTTCAGCCTCCTCCCCTCGGTGAGGGCGACCTGGGCGAAGAAGGGCAAGACCCCGTTTCTTCGCCACCACTTCAACTGGAAGCGCCTGTCGATGGCGGGGGCGCTCGCGTACGCGCCGGACGGCTCGGCGGCGATGCTCCTCTTCTCGATGCAGCCGGGCACGTTCAACGACGACGCGCTCATCGTCTTTCTCACCGAGCTTCGCGACCAACTCGGTGGTCAGAAAGCAACGGTGATCTGGGACGGGTTGATGTCGCATCGCAGCAAGAAGATGGCGGCATTCGTCGTGAGCCAGCGAGGTTGGCTCGTCACCGAACGCCTTCCGCCCTATGGACACGACCTCAACCCGATCGAGCAGGTCTGGGGCAACCTGAAGAACAGCGAGCTCGCGAACCTCTGTCCCGAGACGATCGGCGAAGCAGCGGAACATGCCAACGCAGGGCTCGCGCGCATCGGTGGCGATGGTCAGCTCTGCTTCGCCTTCCTCCGGCACACCGGTCTTTCTTTATGACCGATCTGTCAGGGTATTACCGAAAGATCTTTAGTCCCCTATGGCGGACGACTGGAGGAGGAGAGCGAAGGACTTCGCGACGAACACGACCGGGCTACGCGACCGGGTGGAAACGTTCTTTCCCCACTGTTTGCTTGCGTTCCCGCGCCACGCGGATCTTGTGGTGAGCGACCCGCACGCCCCGCACATGAAGGTGGCGATTTCCCCACTGCCTGTCCGAGAGCTTGATCTCCGTCCCGTTGGTGATGACGATCCCGCGGTGGGCGGACCGCCAGTCCATGATCGTGACGCACTCGGGACAACACGGGTCGGGCCTAATCAGGAAGTGCGCGCATTCCTCGGCGTGCTCGTCGCGGCTCTCGGCTCGCGTCACCGACTGACTCGCACCTCCGCCGCAGAAGCACTTGGTGTTTGCCGTCTGCGGGCGCTACCGCCCGACCGCTTCCCGACGACCGCGAGCGAACCCATCGAGGGCACGACAGTGGACTCTTCCCCTGTCGACCTGTAGGGCGCCAAAAGGTCGATCGGGCCCTTGAGCTGGCCCTCTTCGGCGCCGTCAACCATCATCTGCCATGGGCCTCTGTCTCTGCTACCTCGTCGCGTGCCGCGTTCTTGAGATACTGGGATACCACCGACGGACAGCTCTGGACAAGGACATCGAGCTGATGGTGCTTCGCCACGAGGTCCGCGTGCTCAAGCGGCAGCTCCATGGCCGCGTGCGCTACCGACCCGCGGACCGAGCGATGCTCGCTGCGCTCAGCCGACTTCTTCGAAGGTGGCGCTGGCGGTGCTTCCTCGTCACCCCCGAGACTCTGCTTCGCTGGCACCGGGAGCTCTCGTGTCGCAAGTGGAAACGATGGCGAGCCCAGCGAGGTCCTGACCCTACTTACCTGTGGGTCTCGTGATAGTCAACACTCCGATCCGGATTGGCTGCCAAGACGCGACGACTCGACGCGGGGTCCAGGTGGAGCGCCCGCAGCATAAGGGCAAAGACCGCCTCACCGCGACCTTTTGAGCAGGCCTTTCAATTCTGAGCCGCCGAAATCGAGCCAGACCCAACGGCCCACGAAGGTGCCTATGTACCTCAGCTCTGAATACGGATCACTTCTCGCAAGGCGTCTCTTCATCGTGCCGTCTTGTTGGACTGGAGCCGGAAGTTGGCGTCGACAGAAGCTCCCGAGCGCGATCTCGAGATACGACGGTTCGTCAGCTGAGCCCGACAATCTCGCCGTTCTCGTCGATATCGATGATCTCCGCAGCCGGGTGCGTCGACAGTCCCGGCATCGTGCTCATCTCGCCGCAGATTAGGTAAACAAAGCCGGCCCCAACTGAGGCACGCGCTTCGCGCACCGGCATGCGCCACCCCACCGGCGCACCCTTCAACGAGGGGTCCGACGAAAGTGACAGGTGCGTCTTGGCGATGATCACCGGCAGGTTCCCAAAGCCGTTCTTCTCGCACGCGTCAATCTGGCGGTTCGCTGCCGGTAGGTAGTCGACACCAGCGGCGCCGTAGACCTTCGTGGCCACCGCCTTGACCTTCTCGCGCAACGGCGCCTCGCTCTGGTACAGCATGTGGAAGTCGCTCGGCTCGTCGGCCGCCTCCACCACAGCCTGTGCGAGCTCGGTGGCTCCCTTGCCACCTTCAGCGAAGTTGGTGCACACCGCCGTACGGACTCCCACCGAGGCTGCGATCTCCCGGATTGCCTCGTGCTCAGACGGGAAGTCCGCAGGAAATGCGTTGATCGCGACGACAGGGGACACGCCGAAGATCTGGATGTTCTCGATCTGCTTGCGCAGGTTCGCGCCGCCGAGATGGACCTCCTCTGGGTTCTCCTCGAGGATGGCGGGAGGCAGTGGCCGCCCGGCCGCGACGCGGTGCCGACCTGAGTGCACCTTCAGCGCGCGCACCGTGGCGACGACCACAGCGGCGTCGGGCTTCAGGCCCGAGGTACGACACTTGATGTCGAAGAAGCGCTCAGCTCCCATGTCAGCCCCGAAGCCTGCTTCGGTGAGGAGATAGTCACCGGTATGGATCCCGATGAGGTCAGCGACGATCGACGAGTTGCCATGCGCGATATTGCCAAACGGTCCGGCGTGCACGATCACCGGGGTGTTCTCGATCGTCTGTAGCAGGTTGGGCTTGATGGCCTCGCGCATGATCACGGTCATCGCCCCGGCGCCCTTCAGGTCCTCCGATGTCACCGGGTCGCCGTCGTCGGTGTATCCGACGACGATCCGTCCCAGACGGGCGCGCATGTCCTTCAGCGACGTCGAGAGCGCGAGGATGGCCATCGCCTCCGACGCGGCGGTGATGTCGAAGCCTGTCTGGCGGGGGATGCCGTCCTGCTTTCTACCGAGCCCTATCACGATGTTGCGAAGCGCGCGATCGTTCACGTCGAGAACTCGTCTCCAGGTGATGTTGTGCAGGTCGATCTTGAGTTCGTTGCCCTTCTCCAGATGGTTGTCGACCATGGCCGACAGCATGTTGTGAGCGGCCGTCACCGCGTGCATGTCGCCGGTCAGGTGGAGGTTGAAAGACTCCATCGGGACGGCCTGGCTGTAGCCGCCCCCGGCGGCACCACCCTTGATGCCGAACGTGGGGCCCATCGAGGGCTGGCGGATCGAGACCGTCGCGCTCTTGCCGATGTGGCGCATGGCCTGCCCGAGACCCACGATCGTCGTCGTCTTCCCCTCACCGAGGGGTGTCGGAGTGATCGCGGAGACGACCACGTATTTGGCTTTCGGGCGGTTCGCCAGCTCGGCGATGGCTTCCAGCTTGATCTTCGCAACATTCTCGCCGTAGTACTCAAGCAGGCGAGGCCCCATTCCCATGTTCCTGGCGATTTCGACAATCGGCTTGAGATGAGCCTGGCGCGCGATCTCGAGGTCGCTCGGCATGACCATGTCAGATCTCCTCTTCGGTAACCATCGACCTCTGTGCTGAACCGGCCACATGAAATGGAGCAGGCGCCGACTGGTTTCTCCGACGTTCGTACACCGTCGTCCACCCCTGAGGAGCTGTGCCCGGAAAGTCACCGGGAGGCGCGGTGCCTTCGAACCTCTCAGACCTTCTTCCGCCGCGGAATAGACTCAAGATCGGGTCGCGCTCTCTCAAAGAGGACTCTGTGCACTTGTGCCATCCTGTTTTGCTCCCTCGTCCTCCTGTCGCTTGATCAAAAATGAGCCCCACAAGAAATCAGTAGCTCCCGGAATCTGCGTCGCCGAACGCACCTCAAGCCTCGGGCTCCTCGTAGGCCAAGTCCATGATGAAATGCGCCTTGCGCCTCGGACGCAGGAAGGCGAAGTAGTAAACCAGCGCGATGGCGGCGATGATGCCGACGAACCGCAGCGGTCCTGCCGCCTGCTGGCTGGCAGCGAGCGTGAGTGCCACGAAAGAGAGGACCCACCCAGAGCGGCCACAGCGGCAGCCTCCAGCGATCCGCGAACACATTCTCGTCGTCGTGGATGAAGACCGCGGCCACAGGCATCGGCGCCCACGTCTACGAACGAGCTGCCACAGGTCACCCGTTGGGACCCCTTGTCATCATGACTTCCCGACCACCAATCACGACGCCGTCGGCGTGAGCTCACCAGCCCGGTAGGCCTTCATGTACGCTCGACAGTTCTCGTCGGCACCTGTGAAGACATCGAAGGCAAGATGGAACCGCCGCGTCGTCCGGTCTACGGCCAGAGCCCGCGGGACGTTGACGACGGTCGGGTCAACGATGCCGCTGTCGGCACCGGCTTCGATCGCCAGAATCAGGAACGCGTCGTTCAGGAGCCGCCTGTTGGGAAGCCCGAAACTGACGTTGCTCATGCCGCCGGTGATGTGAATCTCGGTCCCGAAGCGCCGCCGCAGCTCGGCGATCGCGTCAAGGCAGTGTCGACCGTACTCGCTGTCGACGGCTATCGGGAAAACAAGGGGGTCAACAAAGATCCGGTCCAACGGGATACCTGCCTTGAGCGACGCCTCCACGATGCGGCTTGCGTTGAGCACTCGTTCCTCTGCACCGGTCGGCATTCCCGACTCGCCGGCGGCGGTGACCACGACGGGTCCGTTGAGTTGTGCCGCCACATCGAGCGCCTCAATACGCTCGAGCGACGCCGAGTTCAGCTTCGGAGGCCCGACGTGGCTTGAAGACGCCTCGGCTGCCACGGTGACACCTGCGGTGATGATCTCGAGGTTGGACGAGTCGATCGACAGAGGGATATCGACAAGGGGTGCCAACTCCCTCACGAGCCAGCGCATCGCATCGAGCTGGTCGTCGAGCTTGGTCGAGATCTCGTCGACGTTGACGTCGAGAAAGTGCGCACCCGCCTTCACCTGACGCTGGGCGAGCGTTCTCAAATATGATCGCGCTGTCGAGCTCTCGGGCTCGGCTCCCGCCATCGCGATCTGCACGGCGAGCCGGACGTGCTTGATGCGCCCCTCCTGGTAGGGCTGCGAGTGCTTCTCCTCTTCGGGAATGCGCAAGTGGTGGGACGCTCCGTCCTCGTCAGTAAAGACGATCCCTTCCTCCCCCTGCTCGTTGGCGGCGATCCTCTCGCTCTTTTGCAAGAGCACACGTGTGGCGTGGATGTTCTTCCCGATCACGACGAAGTCCTTACCGGTAGTGCTCACTTCACGTCCTCCTGTCCGGCCGCGGAACGGGCTATGTGGTCCCGTCCTAGGAAAGTGTTCGCCCAGGCACTTGTGCCGCGAAGCGCGTTGTCGTTGAAGACGACCGGGCCATCCAACATCGAGGCCTCCTCCCCGTAAGGCTTCAGCCTTTCGTAGGCGCGAGTCCAGATGCATTCCCTATCAGTGACCTCGCAAAGACCGTCGTGCGTGCCGCCGCACGGGCCGTTGCGCTGGTTCTTCGCGCATTGAGATTCGGGGCAGAGGTAGGCGATCTCGGGCAAGGAGCAGTCGCCGCAGTCCTGGCAGTCGAACAGCGACTTCTTAGCGGTGTGCTCAGCGAGGTGGAGCAGGCTCTGGATCGGGCGCGGGCAACGCTCGAGGGCGGCGTAGAACTTGCGCGCGACGGGAAACAGCGGAGCCTCAGGGTCGAAGACGGACGAATGAGCCAGGCGGCTCGCGATCAGGAACGAGAGTCGCGGTGCCAGGTGTGGCGAACCCCACGTCGATTATGAATCCCATGTCACGCACCTCACCGATCCTCCTCGACCAGGTCGCCTCGGGCTCGCGTACGGTTGAACGAAAGGAGAACGAAACCCGCCTCATGGTGCGCGAAAGCACGTCGCCCCCGCAGACACCGAAGTCTTCTTTGTTGTAGGTCGCGCACCTGATGAGCGATCCGGGAGAACTCGTTGCTTTTCCAGGCCCCCGTTCGCGAACCGCTGGTTCTGATTGGCACATGAATGGGACAACTGGGCACGTTCAAAAGACAGGGACCGGCGAGGGACGCATCGTATCCGCCCGGAAGCTCACCTACCCGAGGTTCGGCGCGCTCTGTGGCACGTCGGCCTTCGAAGTCGTCGCCCACTCGAGGGTACTCGCCAGTGACGCAAGCTCGGATGGCATGGACGCGACAATGCCGTCGTGGTCAGTCAGCTCGGTGGTGAGCTCCGCCCTCACACCAGCAGCGCGCAACGCGTGCGCGAGCGCATGAGCACCGGTACACAACCGATAGTCGTCGTACACGCCGACGTTCAGGCGAATAATCAGATCAGCTGAGAGTCCACGTCCCTGCAACACGACCCGAAACGGATCGAACTGTAGCCAGCGGGCCCAGACGTCGTCGATCAGGCTCGCAGTCGTTGTGTCGAAGGGCAGGATGGGGCGTCCGTCATTGTCTGGCGAGAAACAGGCTGCAACCGCTTGACACATTCGCAGGTCGCTGTCGTTCGAGATGAGCACAGCACCCGTCTGCCATTGCTCGAAGGAAGCGTTCGCCTGTCGGAGGGTATTTACCGCATCAGCGAAAACCGGTAGGTACATGTGCTCGTATAGCGCGTCCGGCGCGCTGGCCGCCACCCCGGCGAACAGGTCCGGGCGCGCGAGGGTTGCCAGTAGAGCGCCCAGGCCTCCACTGGAGTGGCCCTGGATGACACGGGCCGCCCGATAAGCAAAGGTGGCGAAGTGCTGGTCTACCCACGGAACTACGTTGTCGAGCATGTAAGTCTGGTAGCGACCCGTCCCTGGCGAGTCAACATACTGCGAGCCCCCGAGGCTCGTCGAACCGTCAACGAAGACGACAATCGCTGGTGGCATCGCGCTGTCTGTCATCAAGCGGTCGACCTCTGGCAGGTACGCGCCGTACGTGGAAGAGGGTGTCAGCCAACCGTCGACTTTCGCATTGAAGCCGTGCAGGACGTACGCGACCGGGAAGCGTCGGTCCGGCTGCCCGCCATAGCAGTCCGGTAGGTACACGACAACAGGGCGCGTGGGCGAGTCACCGCCAGGATTGCCGATGAGAGAAGGCCATGTTACGACGTGACGCTCGACATGACCCTTTAGGTGCATATCTTGTGTGTGCATGCTCAGCACGTGTGCTCCGGGGAAACCACGGACGGCTGCACGCTGTAACCGTCGAGGTTCCGATCGGTTTGAGTCCAGGCGTAGAGGCAAGCTGCCCGGTGCGCCCTCGGGTCCGAGGACACCGCTGAGCCGGGTTCGCCGCGCAGCTCCGGGAGCGCGGAAAGACAGCGATCGGCGGCAATCGTGCAGCGCGAATGATAGGGGCATCCGTTCGGGGCACAAGAAGGATCCGCTGGGTCACCGCCTGTGCGGCGAGCACGACGAGCCCCGGTCCCGAGTCGCGGCACCGCTTCTAGCAGACGACGCGTATAGGGATGCCGTGCATCGGCGAGCAGCTTTGCTGTTGGTGCCTCCTCAACAATCCTCCCGAGGTACATCACAGCAGTGCGGTCACAGACGGCTGCCACGACCGCGAGATTGTGGGTGATGAGCAGCAGCGTCAGGCTTAGACGCTCCCGTAGTTCGGCGATCAGCTCAAGGATCACCGCCTGCACGGAAACGTCCAGCGCTGTGGTCGGCTCGTCGGCAACAAGAACGTCTGGCTCGAGGGCGATGGCTCGTGCGATCGCCACTCGCTGACGTTGGCCACCAGAGAGCGCTGCTGGTCGCACGTCGAGAGCTCGCTCCGGTAGGCCGACGAGCGCGACGAGCTCGCGTGCACGCTCGGGGACCTCGCTCCTCGGCCGCCGATGATGGACGCGCAGCATCTCCTCGAGCGTGTGGCGGACGGTAAGACGCGGATTCAGGCTCGCGAATGGGTCCTGGAAGACGATCTGCACGCGCCTAGCCTGCTCCTTGGTCCGCCGTGCGCCGAGTCGTTCGCCGAAGAGGAGGAGTTCACCGGTCATTGGCTCGAGGCCGACGAGTGCCCGCGCCAAGCTCGACTTGCCGCATCCTGACTCACCGACAAGGCCGACCGTCTCGCCGCGTCCCAGCCTGAGGTCGACGCCGTTGACGGCCTGCACGGGTCGGTGTCGCGAGTCTGAGCCGCCGTATGTGACGTGAACGCCGCGCGCGACGAGGACCTCCTCACTCATTGCGAGCCAGCGCTTGCGTTGTTTCCCTTGGTCTCAATCCGATGGTGACAAGCAGCCCGATGGGATGTCGAGCCCGTGAGGTCGGGTGTGGTTTCGAAGCAGATGGCATCTGCTTTGAGGCAACGCGGGGCGAAGGCGCAGCCGCGCAATGCCACTTCGCTTGCCGCGGCCCCGGGGACACCCTTAGGAAGGATCCCTGGCCGGTCGATACTCGGCGAGGCGCGCAGCAACGCTGCCGTGTAGTGGTGTCGCGGACTGCTGAACACTTCCCGCACGGGGCCGTCCTCGACGATACGGCCGGCATACATCACGGCGACGATGTCGCAGCTCTGGTCCACGATCGCGAGGTCATGGGTAACGATCAACAAGGCAAGACCGAGCTCGGAACGCAGGTCTTCGAGCAAGGCCAGCACCTGGTCCTGAACTGTCACGTCGAGCGCGGTCGTTGGTTCATCCGCGAGAAGAAGTCGGGGCTTCGCAGCGATCGCCGACGCGATCACGACACGCTGGCGCTGCCCACCCGAAAGCTGGTGGGGATACGCGTTGTACATGCGCTCGACCTCGGGCAGGTCGACCTGCCTCATGAGCTGCTTTGCGCTTTCCATGGCACCTTGGCGATCAACGGAGCGGTGCGCTCTGACCACCTCAGCGATTTGGTCGCCGACGCGCATGACTGGGTCAAGGGCAGCCAGTGCGTCCTGCCAAACGACCCCGATCCTGGCACCTCGCACCTGGCGGAGTTGACGCTCTGAGCAAGAGGTGAGCTCGCTCCCCTCGAACGCGACCGTGCCCGAGGCGAGGTGCACGTTCGGAGGGAGCAAGCCGAGGACCGACCGAAGCACGGTCGTTTTCCCCGATCCCGACTCGCCGACGAGCCCGACCGACCGTCTCTCAGGAACTTCCAAGTCCACGTCCTTCACGATCGGGACGTAGTGGCACCCACGGCGTACCGTGACGTTTAGTTGGCGAATCTCCAAGAGGGACAACTCCTTCATGACTTACCGAGCTCGGCTGACAGCCCGTCGCCGATTAGCGAGAGCGCTAACCCTACGAGCACGACCGCGATGCCGGGAGCAGTGGCGAGCAGAGGATGGATGCGGAGGAATTCAGAGCCTTCCTGCATCATCGAGCCCCATTCTGGTGTCGGCGGTTGGACCCCGAGACCGAGGTATCCGAGGGTCACCACGGCGAGAATTGTGAGTACGACGTCGCTCATCGCGTAGATCACCGCTTGAGTAAGCACGTTCGGCAGGAGGTGACGAATCAGAATGCGGGGTGCCGAGAGGCCCCCCGCCTTGGCGGCCTGCACGTAGCCGAGGCGCTTGGCGACGAGCACTTCGCCGCGGACGATGCGCGTGTAGGACACCCAACCCACCAGGGTGATCGCTACGAAGATCGAACCGATGCCGGCACCGAGGGCAAACACGATAGCTATGACCAGCACGTAGAACGGGAAGGCGACAACGATGTCGAGCAGCCGCATGATGATGACGTCGATGACTCCGCCGTAGTAGCCGGCGACGAGGCCGAGAAGTGAGCCCAGGACGAACGGAGCGACTACTGCTGCCACGCCGATGACGAGGTCCACTCTGCCGGCGTAGAGCAGGCGGGCCCAGACGTCACGACCGAGCTCGTCGGTACCCAGCAGATGGGCTGAGGATGGCCCCGAAAGCACGTGGTAGAGATCTTGCTGGTTCGGCGAGTAACCGGAGATGAGAGGTGCGCACACCATCATCCCGACGATGACGACAAGCAACAAGAAGCCCGTGACGAGCGCCGGGTTCCGTAGCCAGGAACGGAGCGGCCGGCTGGTGTCCTGATTGACCCGGTCATCGGCAAAGAGCAGCGGAAGGCTCATCTTCCGAGCACCACCCGCGGGTCGAGCGATGCGTAAGCGAGGTCAGCAGCGAGGTTGATAAAGACGACAACGACCGCGTACATCAGCGTGACGGATTGCACTACGTCGAAGTCTCGGTTCAGGATCCCGGTCAACATGAGGTTACCGATCCCAGGCAAGCCGAAGACGTTTTCGATGACGACGGTACCTCCGAGTAGGTAGCCGAGGTTGACCGCGAGGACGCTCACCGTCGGAATGAGCGTATTGCGCAACGCGTGTCTGAACAGAACTCTCGTAGCCGAGAGGCCCTTTGCCCTCGCCGCGGCGATGAACTCGCTGTTAAGCGCCTCAACGAGCGAGGCGCGCATGCTGCGCACAAGTATCGGAGTGGTGACCGCAGAGATTGTGAGCCCTGGGAGGACCAACGAGTCGAGATGGCCGCCGAAGCCGGCGCCGTAACCCCCTGCAGGAAAGATCCTTATCGCCAAGGCAAAGACGACGAGAAGAACAAGGCCGACCCAGAAAGGGGGCATTCCGAGACCGACCAGTGGCACGGCTCGAATGACGTGGTCGGTGATCCTGCCCTCGCGCGTCGCCGCGAGGAGGGCCAGGGGGACAGCGAAACAGACGCCGAACAGAGCGCCAATTCCGAGCATGGCAAGCGTCACAGGCAGCGCATGCGCGATTAGCGAGTTCACTGGTGACTGGTAGTACACGGATGTCCCGAGATTCCCGTGCACCAGTCGAGTCAGATAGTCCCAGTACTGCACGGGCAGAGGCTTGTTCAGGCCCCATTCCCTTGTCAGTACGATGACCTCTCGCGCCGTCGCCTTGGCACCGAGCAAAGTCCGGGCCGGATTCCCCGGCACCAGATGTAAGAGCGAAAAAGTCGCAATCGTCACGCCGAAGACGACGAAAAGGAGCTGCGCGAGCCGCCCGACGATGTAGCGTCTCATCGCGGCTGCATCAACACCTGCACGCCAAGAATTCGCCGCTCACTTCGACATCCAGACGTTCTCCAGGTGAGCGTTCCCTTCGGGGTATACGAAGAACCCGTGCACGTTCGGGCTGTAGGCATAGGAATACGGGCTGTACCCGAGCCACACCATGGGAGCATTGGCCGCCACGAGCTTATCGATCTCTGCATAGAGAGCCGCCCGTTTCGAGGTGCTGAACGTCTGTTCGGCCTCGGTGACGAGCCCGTCAACTTGCGCGTTGTTGTAGTGGGTGAAGTTTGAGTACGAGCCTGCCTCGCCGTCGAAACCGAAAGAGACCCACTCATCGGGGTCTACAATGTCCATTGTCCAATAGGTTTCGCGCATTCCGAAATGAAACGACTGCTCCTGCTGGGTCACCTCGGACGGGTCCATGAGCTCGATCTTCACTTGAATGTTCAGCTTCGCGAGTTCCGCCTGGACGATTTGAGAAACGCTTGTCTGTACTGGGTCGCCCGATCCGGCGATGAAGTCTATAGTGAACCCACCGTGGGGATAGGGAGATTTGGCGAGCTCCTGCTTCGCCTTTGCCAGGTTGTAGGTGATCAGCGCAGGGTCAAGCGAGTAGAAATTGACGTTCGGCATTAGCGGTGAATTTGCGGGCGTCCCGTACCCGAAGAAAACCGCTTTCATGATGGCCGCTGTGTCGACTGCATAGCTGATTGCACGACGGACGTCCACATTGGCCAATGGCTTCTGGAGCTCGTTCATCGTGACGTAGTCGATGCGGGTCGAGGAGAAGACGCCGAGCTCATATCCGGCTCCCTTGATGGAGCTCAAGAGCGAGAATGGCGCACCCTCGATGACGTCTGCTTTGCCGCCCTCGAGTTGTATCATCCGTGTCGACGAATTCGAGACCGGCACATAGGTGACACTGTTCAAGTAGGGCTGCCCGGTCACCCAGTAGTACGGGTTGCGCGTCAGTGTTAAGGATTGACCCTTGACCCACTGGGAAAGCTCGAATGGGCCAGTGCCGATCGGATGCTGAAAGAACTCGGCGCGCGTCTTCCCTCCGAAGTTGTAGGGCACAACAGCGTTGGCGAACAGGGCGAGATCGGCGAGAAGCGGCGCCCAGGGATGCTTGGTCACGATGACAACGGCGTAGGGACCCGAGGCGGTGACGCTCTTGATAGAGCTGTCCACGAAGGCCCAAACGCTGTTCGGGTTGAGTGCCTGATCGATCGAGAAAGCGACATCTCTCGAGGTCATGGGCATGCCGGTAGAGAAGCGCACGCCGCGACGCAGCTGGAAGGTCCACCGAAGTTTGTTCGCAGAGATCGAGTAGCTCGTGGCCAGGCATGGCTTGAGCGTCTTCCCGTCCGGAGCGTTGATGTAGAGCGTCTGGGCGATCTGATCGTAGGTCCAGATCGACTCATTATCCGAGGTTTGGTTGACGTCGAAGTTCTGTTGCGGTGTTTCGATGTCGATCACGAGGTTCCCACCGCGCACCGGCGTTGCGTGGCCTTTGAGGTGTTGACCGGGCATCCGCGATGCAGAGGCACCGACGGCAAGGCCACCGGTAAGTATCAGCGCGGCGAGCGCGGCGCTAACAAGCTTCATGTGGACATGGGTTCTCATGACCCCTCCTCCTGGTTCGGTCCGGCACCTACGAAGAGCCGTACCTGGTGGGTATGAACGTTCACATCGATCGGAAGTCGCAGTCAGGGCTGCCACGCGGGCCACGTCAGTTGGTCGCTTCACAGCTCAGCTCCGGCCACCGTGTTGGAGTGTAGCAAGGAGTTCTCGCGTACGCCAGCTATAATGTGAACCTTCAGATTGGCGAAGGCCTAGGTCGGCAGGCTGTTAGTTCTGGGTAGGTGATACGTTCACGTGGTGCCAGCTGATGGATCCAGAGGTCGGCAACAATCTCGCCGACCGGCAATGACGGACGTGGGTCACCTCGCGAACGTCTCCTACGAGACAGTTTCGCGCGTGCTGCACGGCCACCCCGGCGTCAAACCAGCGACCCGCGCCCGCGTGCTCTCAGCCATCGAGCAGCTTGGTTACAAGCCGAACACCGCGGCGCGGGCACTCGTCACTGGCAAGTCGCGAACGCTCGGCATCGTCGTTATCGACACGCCAGACTGGTCAAGCCTTTCCACGCTTTACGGCATTGAGCGAGGCGCGCGCTCGTTGGACTACTACACAAGCGTCGTCAGCCTGGACATGCACAAGAGCTCGATCCGAGAAGCGACAGATCACCTCATTGAGCAGTCGGTTGCCGGTGTGCTCGTTATCGCCCCCATCGACATCGCGAACGACGCTCTGGCCGAGTTCCCCGAGACATTGCCTGTGGTGGCGATCGAGGGAGACCCCGCGGCAAAGATCTGCGTCGTCATGGTGGACCAAGTTGCGGGCGCCCGCGCGGCGACCGAACACCTCCTCGACGCGCGTCACGAGACGGTCTTCCACTTGGCCGGTCCGCTTGATTGGCGCCAAAGCCGTGAGCGGATCACTGGCTGGCGAGAGGCGCTGGAAGCGGCCGGCGCGGAGGTGACGAAGCCGATCTCCGGCGACTGGAGCGCTCGTTCTGGCTACGAGATTGGACGCACCTTGGCCCGAATCCCGGACATGACGGCAATCTTCGTGGCCAACGACCAAATGGCACTCGGCTTGATGCGCGCACTTGGTGAGAGGGGCCGCCGCGTTCCAGAGGACGTTAGCCTCGTAGGCTTCGATGACATTCCGGAGGCCGCTTACTTCAGCCCGCCGCTCACTACCGTGCATCAAGACTTTGCCGAGGTCGGCCGCGCGAGTCTCGAACTCCTCTTGAAACAGATCGACTCAGGAACCCAAAGCGATGAGCACCGAGTGATCAGGGCGGAACTTATTGTCCGGCAAAGCTGCGGTCCCCCGCCTGCATGAGGTGTAGGGGGCCAAAGATCGATCGGGCCCCTGAGCTGGCTCTCTTCGGCGTCGTGAACCTGTGAGTGCCGAAAATGTCATCCGGGTGCCCTGAACTGGAGTGATACGTTCCGGATGCCTTCTGTCTAGCGCAGGTCGCTTACCCGCAGCACCCAGGTTGGGGCACACGTAAAACGGGATTGAACGGTCCTGACCGCCCGCGCGTGCCGATCCTGTCGTCCAGTCCACCCGCAGAGTATCCCTAGGTCAATCGCTTGGATGGAGTTTTCGGCACCCACAGGCGAAGGATTGCCCACACACTCGAAGGCGCAAGTCTGACGCCCGTCGTGGCGAGCTCCCCGTGGATTCGGCGATATCCCCACATCGGGTTTTCCTTTGCAAGGCGAAGGATCACCGAGACCGTGCCCACGGGGATCGACGGTCGTCCAAGCCGGCGGTGCGAGTAGGTCCACTTCCGTCGCACCAGATCTCGATGCCATCGCAGCAGGGTCTCGGGCTGGACAAGGAACCGTCCTCGGCGAGCAGGCGACAGGAGCCGGCTCAGTCCAGCGAGGACTGCTCTATCCACGGGCCGCAGTGCCGGACGCGCCAGTTGTCTTCGCAAGACCGCAACCTCGTGGCGAAGCATGACGACTTCGATGGCGAGGTCTTGTTGTTCACTCCACGAGAGCCGAACCAGTTGGAGCGAACGGACGAAAGCGATGTAGAGGAAGGAGAGTGCCACGCTCCATCTTCCTCATCAGTGTCACGGCAACAAAAGCAGGTCGATGGGTCCGGATGACGTTTTCGGCATGCACAAGTTCCCAAGGCGCTAGACAGCCACCTGTCTCCCCTGTTGCCGCGAGAGGGGCCTCTCACTTCCAGACAGCTTTAGGGAACTCGGTTGGACTAGAAACGTATTCGTGCGCCGCACACTGGAC